>Ga0070741_10001375_pt1 | contig 75057 bp, 73 predicted proteins | sample Coa_R1_4_FD_66440 | JGI IMG/M metagenome (GOLD analysis project Ga0070741, IMG submission 66440) | Surface soil microbial communities from Centralia Pennsylvania, which are recovering from an underground coalmine fire - Coalmine... | ecosystem: Environmental > Terrestrial > Soil > Unclassified ...
CTCTCTCGGCATTCCCCGTTTGACCGGAGGAGCCTAGCTCAACTCGCCGAACCGCCGTGTACGGACCCGTACGCACGGTGGTGTCGCAGGGACAGCGGGCGACCGCCTACCTATGCAAATCGCGCACTCGAATCGATACCTTAGCTTTTTGTCTTCGGAGAATCGGATTGAACCAAGCAGTTACGCAAGAGACGTCCGTACACTTGAGCCTTCAAGACGGGACGAACTTGGCCCCAAGAAATCTGTAGCGGTACAGCTTTACTACCGCCGACGCTTGCTTTCATCAATCATGTCTTGGAATTGGCGGGATTAGTCGCCCTCGCTGTCCACTTGTAAACCTTGGACATTTTCAGTCAAATGCTCTAACTAAAACCGGGCGTTACGATAGTCATGTATTGGATTATTCATGGTTTACATGATCATCAGCGTGCGCTAGTATCGAAAGCCATCCAGTGATTAAATCGTTCGCTGACGAAGGCACTCTGGCTTTTTGGCAAAAGGGCAAAAGTAGGACCGTTTCCGCGAATGTGCGCAATGTGGCCAAACGGAAGCTTGCGATGATTGATGCCGCGAAGCAGCTTGATGATCTGAAGGTGCCTCGCGGAAACAAATTGCATTCACTTTTGAAAAAGCGGATTGGACAGCACGCAATCTGGATCAACGACAAATATCGCGTTTGCTTCACTTGGAAAGACGGTGATGCGTACGATGTCGAAATAACCGATTATCAGGACGACTGAGGAGTCATAATGTCTCTCGAGAGAACAACCCACTCTGCTTGGGCCACGCATCCGGGCGAAGTCCTTAAGCATGAATTCCTGAAGCCTCTCGGAATGTCTGGATATGCGCTGGCTAAAGCAATCGGCGTTAATCCGCAGCGCGTGAGCGATATAACGCTCAAGAAGACCGGCGTTAGCGCCGATGTGGCGATGCGACTCGGCAAGTTTTTCGGAACATCGGCTGAGTTTTGGATGAACCTTCAGGATTCGTATGAACTATCCATCGTGGGAAAGCAAATAGCAAAGGCCCTGAACAAAATCAAACCCTATGGGAAAGTGGCGTAAGAAGAAACATCTGTATAGAGGTGGAGGGTTGAGGTGCTCTCCCTTGTCCTGGGCGCCTCCCGCCGACCCATCTGTAGCTCTGGCCTGCAAAATCTCTGCGGCTCCTAAAATCCAAAATTCCCCCAGTTCGGGAACTCCCATCCCCTTAACAGGCTGCGGAAAAACGCTGTGGAAATCGGTTGAGGGAAGGGCACGGATTCATCCGTGCCGTAACAGGCAGTTCCCTATGGTTCGGCTTTAGCCACTGAGGTAAACCTTTTGTTTCCAAAAGGAACAAATTACCTCAGGCGCTAAAGCGCAAGATTGATCGCGCTCGCAAACGGCGCGGATGAATCCGTGCCCTTCCCTAAATCCACAGCGTTTTTCCGCAGCCTGTGAAGTTGGGAGAGTTGAGGTTGCAACTTGGATACAGTTGTCGGTCAACTGAAGGCGGCGAGTCTTTCAAGATTGAATTTGATCGCGAGGAAGATGGTCGTTGGATAGCGGAAATTCCTGACCTCCCTGGTGTCCTGGTGTAGGGCGAAACGCAAGAAGATTCCGAAGTGAGAGTCACTGCGCTTGCGCTGCGCGTGGTTGCAGATCGCACCGAACAGGCAAAAAAACCGCCAAAATCGATTCGATTTTTGTGAGCTCGTGGCCGAGCACAAAGGCGGCTTGCGTGTACCGCGCTCTCTTGCGCATTGGGTGGAAAGTAAAAGCGCAAAAAGCTGGCTCTCATTTCCAGTTTGAACGGGATGGCCGACCTACACGTGGGCTTTTCACGATGGGGACGAACTCGCCCTGTAATGCTCAAGAAAATCGCAAAACATACTGGGCTGAGTCCGAACGACTTATAGTTTCAGCTTTGCTGCGAAAACCTGAACCCTGGACGGGACAGAGCTCATCTCTTATCGCAGTTGACACGCTGGACGGCAGTCCAGTAGTTTATTTGGTTAATGCATAGCTTCTCCATCACGAGCATGTGTTGTTGTCGGATTCGTGTGCGCTCGTGTGTGGAGGTGCATTCCTAGACTTTCCTTTTAGTCCCCGTAAGTCTCAAAGAAGCCCATCCACATCGGATGGGCTTTTTGTTTCCCCACAATTTGCGGCGCGCCGCGACGCAAGCGGCAAAGGAGATCATGCCAGAGGTAGCACAAGTGAAAGAGACCAAGGCGCAGAAACTCGAGCGCCTGAAGCGCGAGCTGAATCCGTGGGACCACGTAGAGCAGATTCGGCAATTCGCGCGCGAAGGACGCGGCTCTATTCCTCCAGAGTGGGCGAGCGTGTACTTCAAGTGGTGGGGCATCTACACGCAGGGCGACGGCATAGGCGCGGTGGGCGGGAAAGGCGGCGAAGGACTCGCGACCGAGTACTTCATGATGCGCATCGGCCTACCCAATGGCATCGCCACCTCGACGCAGTTGCGCGCCATCGCTGCGGTCTCGCAGAAGCATGCACGCAATCTGGCCGACATCACTGTTCGGCAAAACATTCAGCTCCATTGGCTGACGGTTCAGGGATTGGTCGAAACCATGGACGCGCTCGCGACCGTTGGCCTCGGTCCCAAAGGAGCTTGCGGCGATGTCGTGCGCAACGTGACCGGATGCCCGCTGGCCGGAGTCGCGGGCGACGAGTTCATCGATGCTTCGCCCATCGCGCGCGGAATCGCACACGAGCTTTCTGGAAACCCCGAGTTCTACAACCTGCCCCGCAAGTTCAAAATCACTGCAACTGGATGCCGGAGCTGGTGCTCGTTCCCTGAGATCAATGATGTCGCTCTCACCGCTACGGAGCGGAACCGGTTTGGGAATAAAGAGATTGGCTTCTCGCTGCGCGTCGGCGGCGGGCTCTCGTCCGATCCCCATCTAGGCGTGCGTCTGAATTGCTTCATTCCTTTGGACAGCGCGATCACCGTCGTGCGGGCCGTGACCGAGGTATTCCGCGAGCAATCGGCTCTGCGTGAGAATCGCGAGCGGGCGCGGTTGAAGCATCTGTTCCTGCGCGAAGGATGGGATGCCGCGCGCTTTCTCGCCGAAGTGGAAGCGCGGCTTGGCTACAAGCTCCATCCCGCCGAAGAAGAGCGCATTCCCTCCGACATCTACCGCGATCACGTCGGCATTCATCCGCAGAAGCAGCCGGGACTCGCCTACGTAGGAGCATCGGTGTTGCGCGGTCGGGTAAGCGGCGATCAGCTCGCGCAGGTGGCCGAGCTCTCTGAGCGATTCGGTAGCGGCGAGATTCGCACCACGACGATGCAGAACTTCATCATCGTCAATGTCCCCCGGAGCCGCACGGCGGAGCTGGCGCGCGAACTGGAGCAGATCGACTTACACGTCGAGGGCACGCCGTTCTGGCGCGGAGCCATCGCCTGCACCGGTACCGAGTTCTGCAAGCTGGCAATCACGGAAACGAAAGGCTTCATGCGCTGGCTCGTTGACGAGATGGAGACGCGTCTTCCCGAATTCGATCAGCAGTTGAAGCTCCACGTCACGGGATGCCCGAACAGTTGCGGCCAGCACTGGATCGCCGATATCGGCCTTGAAGGCAAGAAAATCAAACACAACGGCAAGCTGGTCGATGCCTACTACTTCTGCGCCGGCGGATCGGTCGGCGCCTGGGCCAGAACGGGAAGGCCGGTGGGCTACCGGGCCCCGGCGACCGAGGTGCCGGACGCCCTCGAGCGTTTGCTGCGGACGTATCTGGCGACTCGCGAGCACGAAGAGAATCTGCGCGCCTGGTTTGCGCGCCACAGTGATCTCGAGCTGCGCGAATTTCTCGCGGGAGCGGAGTTGGCGGCCGTCGAGCGTGATCTCCCCAGTCAGCGCGTTCCTCAGGGAGTTGAGTAAGTGAACCTGTTTCCCATCTTCCTCAAGCTCGAAGGCAGACGCTGCCTTGTGGTCGGCGCGGGAGCTGTCGGCACGCAGAAGATCGCGGGATTGCTGGAGGCCGGCGCCGACGTAGTCGTAGTAGATCCTTCGCCGTCAGTATCGTTTCGGGAAACGTTTGCTGCGCGCGTCACCTGGCATCAGCGCAATTATGTGTCCTCCGATCTCGATGGAGCGTATCTCGTCATTGTCGCCACCTCGGATGAAGCTCTCAATCGACAGATTTATGAGGAGGCGCAGCGCCGCGGAATTCTCGCCAATGTGGTCGATGTCCCGCCGCTGTGCGATTTCTATTATCCGGCGGTCGTTCGACGAGGAGCGCTGATCGTAGCTGTTTCATCCCAGGGCGAGAGTCCACATCTGGCGCAGCGCGTGCGTGACGAGATCAGCAACGCCCTGCCTGAGGAGCTTTCGAGCGCCGTGGATCGCATCGGCGAAGAGCGCCGCCGCATCCTGCGCGAGCATCAAGCTGGTCCCGAGCGGCTGCAGCTTTTGCGCGACCTGGTCTATCCCCGAGGAGCGCGCGCGTGAGCCTGCGAGCGCATGGAAAAGTATTTCTTGTCGGGGCCGGCCCAGGTGATCCCGAACTGCTTACGCTCAAGGCGCTGCGCGTGCTGCGCGAAGCTGACATCGTGCTGCACGACGATCTGATCAGTCACGAGATTCTCGCCCTTATTCCCGCGAGCGTCCTCAAGATCTCAGTCGGAAAGCGCTGCGGCGCAGCTCGTGTGTCGCAGGAAGAAACCAACGCCATGCTGGTTGCCTATGCCGAATCGGGACGCACGGTCGTGCGTCTCAAGTCGGGAGACCCCATGCTGTTCGGACGCGCAGGCGAAGAGATTGACGCGATCCGGCAAGCGGGAATTGAATTCGAGATCGTTCCCGGCATCAGCACGGCATTTGCGGCTGCCGCCGCGCTGGAAACATCACTCACCGATCGTCGCAAAGCTTCTCGCGTCGTTTTCAGCACGGGACACCGCGCGCAGCCCGGCACATCGGAAGGCACGACCCAGGTGATCTACATGCCGGGACCTGATTACTCGGCAATGGTTGGCCGCTTACTGCGTGAGGGGTTCGGGCCGGAAACTCCCTGCGCTGTCGTTTCCGCAGTATCGCGGGAGACGCAAACCACCATCCGCACAACGCTGGGCACGCTTCCCAATATGGGGCCGCTGCCTGCTCCTTCGATTTTGCTTGTCGGAGAAGCCTTCGGCGAGGCTTGCGATGGCGCTACAGCCGAGCAGAAGGTCCTGGAAGCATTCAGGATAGATACGAGGCCCACGGCGTGACGGAACCGGCGCCGGTAGGCGCTGGAGCAGCCGCGTGTGTTGCGGCTGCGGTTATCGAGATCGCGTGCGGCAGCGTCGCTCCCGGAGCTGGCCATTCGGCCAACTCCGCCCATCGCGTAGCACCCCAGCAACCGCACCAGCGGCGTTTGCTGGGGACCCCGCCTAGCGGCGACGGTTCTGTTCGTTGCGCCCGTTCCTCCCTGCAACTACCATGGCAAATGGCAATGACCTCCTTGCTTCCCAACGGCTTCACTTGAAGCTAACTTCCTGACGCCCGGGTTGTCGTCAACCACTCACCGCTTACGTTCAGGAAAGGGAAGAATCATGCAAGCCTTTGCGCGAGTGCTGCTCGCCTCTTTTTTATCTGTCGCTGTTTTTGCATCTGCACAAGCCAGTGCGCCGCAACGGCACTTCACGTTTCATTACAGCTTCACCGTTCGCAGCATAACTCCGGGACAGCAGCTCCGCGTGTGGATTCCACTCGCGCATTCCGATCTGTTCCAGGATGTGAAAGTGATCTCCGAAAAGGGCGATCTGCCTCTCAAGCACACGCGCGAGCAGGAATACGGCGACGAGATGCTGTACGCGGAGACTCCACACGCGAAAAAATCCGAGTATGCGTTTGACGTTGTGTACGACGTAGTGCGACGCGAAAGCTCCGCGCATCGCGCCGGAGCCTTGCGAGTGGCGCAGCAAAAGCGGCTGCTGTCTCCCGACAAGCTGGTGCCGACGAGCGGAGTGCCCGCCGATCTTGCCGCGAAACAAGTTGCGTTAATTACTAGCGGTGACTATGCGAAAGCTCGCGCGCTCTACGACTACGTTCTGGCGAACATGCGCTATGACAAGAGCGGTACCGGGTGGGGACACGGCGATACTCTCTACGCCTGCAATGCAAAGCATGGAAACTGCACCGATTTTCACTCCTTGTTTATCTCGATGGCCCGGTCACAAAACATACCTGCCCGTTTTGAAATTGGCTTCCCCATTCCCGCAGACAAGCCCTCCGGCGAAATTCCCGGCTATCACTGCTGGGCGGATTTCTACACCAAAGATCATGGCTGGGTTCCCGTCGATATTTCCGAAGCCTGGAAGCATCCCGATCAGCGCGAGTTCTTTTTCGGGCATTGGGACGACAATCGCATCCAGTTCAGCGTCGGTCGCGACATCACGCTGGCTCCGAAGCAGTATGGAGAGGCGCTGAATTATTTTGTGTACCCGTACGTTGAGGTGAATAACAAGGAGCACGCGAACGTCTCCACGCATTTTGCGTTTGAGGACGTGAATGCCACAGTTGTCAATCGCGCCGCGGCGACAGGTCGCTAACGGTTTGGAAACTCACTAAATGCGACGGAATGTCGGGGCTAGAGCGCAGTCGCAGCAAGCCGGTTTTGCGCTTGCTGGATGCTAGCCGGTGGGCGGAGGTCCCCCAATTGCGAACCCCGGTTGGACGATATCGCGCGCATTCTCGAGACCAGCGGTCGCAACACAAGCGGCCGCCCCAGCGCCTACCGGCGCCGGTTCTGTCGCTCATGGAGGTGCCCACGCCTCCGTAACCGCGAACAGCGCCTCAGAAGAACGTCTCCACCATTTCGATCACGCGATAGGATTCGTCGACGACGGAAAGGTAACGCCATTTTCGAACGTGAGACACGGGTGCGATATGTCGAACGCGATCATGTCGCCCACCTGCAGATCGTCGCCTGAGCTGATTTGCAGGAATGCGTGCTGATCCATGATGCGCGTCAGCTTCCAATCGGAAGGAGGCGCGACCGGCTCTGATCCTCGTGGACGGTAGTGCAGCGCCGGCGTCGGCAATCCGGCATCGAAGGCGACGTCGCGTTTGCCCATGCCAACGACTGCGAGTTCCCGTTCTGGGATTGACTGCACGTAAGCCCAAACCTGCAGTGCGGGTTCGAGAGCCGGCTGCATCTGCTGCGCTACAGCATTCTGATGCAGGATTCGTGTCTGTGCGGTGCGGTATGCGCCTACATCGTGCGTAAGATAACAGCCGGGACGAAGAACTACTTCGGTTGGGCCTCCAATGTCCGCGCCGCCGAATTGATCGGCGACAACGTCATACCATGATGAGCCTGCCCCAGAGAGAATTACTGATTCGCGCTGGAAACGCCCTCCCCGCACGAGTTCACGAGCGGTATCGAGCGCCTGATGCAGGTAACTTCGGATTGCGCGCTCGTCGTTGAGGACGCCTTCGTAAATCTCCAGTCCCGTGAGAACCAATGTCTCCGGCCAACGCGAGAGAGCTTCGAGCGCCGAGTCGAGTTGCTCCCGATTCCGAACTCCCGTTCGCCCACCCTCGACACCCAATTCCAGCAGGACGTTCAGCCTCAGCCCACGCTCGTGAAAGAAACCGCCGAGTTGATTCGTGTTCTCGGCAGAGTCGATCAGGCAATAGAACTCGAAGTCAGCGTCTTCCAGCATCTGCGCGACCGTCGCCATGTTCTGCTTGCCTACGAGCTGGTTCGCCATCAGCACGCGCCGGATTCCGTGCTCGTAGGCGACGCGAGTCTGGTGAGCGGTTGCCAGTGTGATACCCCATGCTCCAGCATCGATTTGCCGCTGGAAGAGCCCGGGCGCCATCGTTGTTTTGCCGTGAGGCGCCAGCTTTACACCATAGGCAGCGGCGAATGCCTGCATCCATTTCAGATTATGATCGAGTTTCTCCGCTGAGATGATCGCGGCGGGAAGACTGAGATTTTCCTTGAGCAAGTTCCATCCCAATTTGGGAACGTCATCCAGTGCGAATCCGCGCTCCAGCATGCCGATGCCTTTGTTGAGTGGACTCAGGGCTGATGACAGAGTCGCGTGCGAGGGCTTCTCGGCTACATTGGGCGAATTCATAGGTTCAGACCTGCACGCTAAGGTACATCATCTGCCGCGCTTCCAGCCGCATGAGGACGACAGCAACGGAACCGGCGCCGGTAGGCGCTGGGGCAGCCGCGTGTGTTGCGGCTGCGCTCATCGACATCGCCTGCGGCATGCCGCTATCCGGAGCTCGCGATTCGGCGATCTCCGGCTCTTGCTGGGGATCCTGCTCTAACGCCGGCGGTTCTGTTGTGCTGGGGATGAAAATAATGCGCAACTCCCAGTCACTACAAACGTCTACAATAGTAGCCATGCGCGCAGGATTTGCACTGCTTTCGCTCTCGCTGGCGTTTTCAACGGCTCCGCTGAACGCCCAGCGACCTGCCGGTCCAGAGCTGCGCGGCGTTCCCGCATCGGTCACTTCTCCCCGACCAGATGGAACCCTGCGAGGCATACCCGGCAGCGTTACTGATCCGCGCGCCGCATTCGGTTTTCGTGGCTCCGTCTCGTTCGGCCATGGGCGGCCAATCCAGCCACTGCACCATCGCCGTCCAGCACCGGTCGTGGTCGTTCCTTATTACGCGTATCCGTATGCCTACGATTACTCCGCGTATGAGGAACCCCAGCCCGCCGTCGAGACCGTGCAGCCACAAGTAATTGTGATCAAAGATGAAACTGCGCACTCCGACGACAGCTCTCGGTACGGAGAGCATTCGTTCGAGGAGCGTGAACCAGCGCACGACGAGGCAGTGCAGCCGAAGCCGGCAGCCGTTCCGCAGCCTGAAGATGCCGGACCGCCGACCACGCTGGTTTATCGAGACGGACACAAGACCGAGCTTCGCAACTACGCGATTGTCGGCACCGATCTGCTCGATCTGACCAGAAGTCCTGTGATTAAGAGAATTCCGCTGGCGTCACTCGATCTGGATGCCACTCGCCACGAGAACGAAGAGAACGGCGTGGACTTCTATCTGCCGTAGGCTTCTCGACTGTCATTCCAAACCGGCTGATGTTGACGGTGCGGAATCCTATGGTCTTCGAGGCATTTTCGGCAGTGACCGATTACTTCTCCTACCGCACCGTTTTGGGATCCTTGGCAGGAACGATCTAGTCCTGACGAGTTCGATTAGCCGGTAGGGATTCCTCACCAAAAGCAGGCGGTTCGGAATGACAACAACAAAATTGGTAGGGATTGCTCACCGCCAACACCATGCGGTTCGGAATGACAAGAGCGAAAGCGGATTTATCTTCCCGCGCCGGTCGCTAATTTCTTGACCATAGCCAGCACCAGCTTGCGATCACTATCGTTCAGGTTGCTGGAGTAGCGGCGGAACTGGGCGAGGAACTTCACTTCGTCTTCCGTCCAGTGCGGGAGATCCTTCCCGTTTTTCGACGGCGCATGGCGATCGGCAAAGAAGTGTGCAAGCGGCAGGTCCAGGGCAGAAGCAATTTTGGCGAGCGTGTCGAGCGACGGGATGGTGTGTCCGTTCTCTACGCGCGACAGATAGCAGCGCAGCAACCCAGTACGTTTTTCGATATCGCCCTGCGACATGCCCTTTTGCAGGCGATAATTGCGGATCGTCTCACCGATATTCATTGTGGATTTTCTCTCGGGGCAGCGTTCTGGGGTGCGAGCAGATAGTAACCAGAGTAGAACCTTTGTGCAAGGGGAATTTTTGTCAGAAAGGTAAACGGCTGTCAGTTACGACAGTTTGCCGCGCGGCTAAATTTGTGGTCCATTTTGCCGAGTAGCCTGCCAGGCGCGAATGTCGAGTTCCAGATACTTCGCTCCGGGAACAGGATTCTCGCGATAGGGCGCGATCTCAACGAATCCCAACCGCAGATACATCTCCACCGCAGTTCCCATCTCACTGGGAACCGTATCGAGGCGCATGCGACGGTACCCGATCGCAGCCGCGCACTTGAGGATGGCGTCAACCAGCTCTCGGCCGACTCCGATTCCGCGAAACTGCGGACGCACGTACAGGCGCTTCATTTCGCAAACCTCCAGCTCGGCAAGAATCTCATCGTCTTCTGATGCAGAGTGTGTGCCGAACTTGCGTAACGCGACGCATCCTGCCGGCTCGTCATTCAGCAACGCCAACAACAGCATCCCCGACCAGGGAGCGTACTCGCCGGGTAAGCCGGCCAGCTCCTGTTCGAAGCCCTGAAAGCACAAATTGAAGCTGAGTGATTCGGCGTACTCCCGGAAGAGTTCGCGTATTGTGTCGATGCGAAGCGGATTGTCCGCCGGAACAATCGCGATTCGCGGCCGATGGAGAATTTCGGCAGCAGCACTCATAACCACACCCACCCATGTGACTGGCGGCACACACCGTGGTCCGCCCTCTCGAACGTCTGAACCTACCCCATCAGCATCCCGCCGTTTACGTTGAGAACGTGGCCGGTGATGTATCCCGAATCGGGAGAGGCGAGAAAGCAGACTGCGTTCGCAACCTCCTGATCGGTGCCGGCGCGTCCAAGAGGAATCGTCTTCGACATGGTGTCGCGCAGATCCTGGCTCAGCGCCTCGGTCATGGCGGTCTCGATCCATCCGGGGGCTACTGCGTTCACGGTTATGTTTCGCGATGCGACCTCGCGCGCTACGGACATAGTGAGTCCGATCAGACCGGCCTTTGAGGCGGAGTAGTTCGCCTGCCCAGCCTGGCCCATCTGTCCGAAGATGCTGGTGATGTTGATAATCCGTCCCCAGCGCTGCTTGAGCATCGAGCCAATCACCGCCTGAATGCATAGATACGGACCGGTGAGATTCGTATCGAGCACCGCGTTCCAATCTGCGCGCTTCATGCGCATGACGAGCTGATCGCGGGTGATGCCGGCGTTGTTGACGAGAATGTCGATTTTGCCGAAGCGATCGAGCGCAGCTTTCGTGGCGGATTTGATCTGCTCTTCCTGGGCGACGTCCAGGGTGAAGCTTCCCGCTTCGCCGCCGGCCGCGGCGATCTCGGCTTCCACTTGCTGGAGCTTATCGGCGTTGCGCGCCGCCAGTGCGATCTTTGCACCCTGCGCAGCGAGACGCAGAGCGCATGCGCGCCCTATCCCCTGTGAGGCTCCCGTTACCAGCGCTACACGACCTTCCAATGGTTTCATTCGATCCGGTTTGAAGAACCGAGAATTATAGAAGGAGCGGCTTGGCAGAGTGCTTTCTGAAAACGAAAATCGAGGTGTTTTCTTCTCTGAAAATTCGGGCTAAGGCGGCTTCAGATTAAGTACAACCAGCTACTCTGCTTCTTGATTCCACGCCACTTACATGCACTTTCACCCTAGGCACCTTAGTCCCTTTCTACGAGTCAGTTGTTACGCAATTTAGACCTTCTGTTCGAGTGAGTCTGGTGAACTGGCCCGCTACTCTCGCCTTTTCCTTGGAGGCGAGATTTTGGTTCAGAATTCACGGTTCGGCACCCTCGTATGCGCTCTGCTCGGATTGGCGCTCGTAACCGGCTGCGGCGGCGCAGCTTCTAATAAACTGGCTTCGTCAGGCGCTACGACGACCTCCGCGAATGGATCGAGCTCAGGCTCAACCACGCCGCCCGCGCCGACACCCACTCCGACCCCTACGCCGACACCCATTCCGACGCCTACACCCACACCCACACCGACTCCAATCGTGACCACCACGACTTTGACGGCGGAAACTGGGGCGAATACGAGCGTGGCCGCGTCCTTCGGTGAGCAATCGAACGGCAATGAAGGAGGGTCGAGCGTCAGCAAAGTGGACACGCGTACTCTGCTTTATCCGGGAGCAACGACGAAAATCTACGCACATTTCATGGCTTGGTTCGGAGGAGATAAGGGGCACATGGATGTGGGCTACACCTCGAGCGATCCCAATCAGGTGAACCGGCAGGTTTCCGACGCTCTGAGCCGCGGAATCTCTGGATTCATTGAAGACTGGTACGGTCCCAATAATTCCATGCCGAATGCTACTGCCTTTACCCTGAAGGCTGAGGCAGAGAGCCGGAATGGCGCATTTGTGTTTGCCATAATGGAAGATGCGGGAGCGTTGGGCACGTGCGGTTCCACTTCGGGCTGCGATGTTACTGGACAGATCATCAGCGATCTCAAGTATGCCTATAGCAATTTCGAGACCTCGAAAGCATACATGACCATCGCGGGACGGCCAGCGGTCTTCTTCTTCGATCCTGAGCGTTTTGGGATGCTCGACTGGAATCGCATTGCATCTTCCGTACCGGGCAATCCGCTGTTCATTTTCCAGAACTCAGGCGCTTTCACCCATCCGCAAGCGAGCGGCGGCTTTTCCTGGGTCATGATCTCCGGCGACCCCAACGACTGGAGCCAGTCGTATCTGGACGATTTCTATTCAGCCGGTCTCAGCCATCCGCAGAGCCACACCTTTGGGGCTACCTGGAAAGGATTCAATGACACGCTGGCGGGCTGGGGCTCGAAGAGAATTGTGAACCAGAACTGCGGACAAACCTGGATCAATACGTTTTCCGAAATTGGGAAATATTATTCGGCTAATTCGCAACTCGAATCACTGCAGCTCGTCACCTGGAACGATTACGAAGAAGCGACCGAAATCGAAACAGGAATCGACAACTGCATCAATGTGTCAGCATCGGTTTCGGGAACTCAGCTTTCCTGGAGTCTCAGCGGGAACGGGCAGGAGAACACGATCGACCATTACACGCCTTACATCTCGATCGACGGCGAGAACCTCATGCCGCTCTCCGATGTTCCGGCAGGCACGCATACCTTGGATCTATCGAGCTATCACTTCGCCACCGGCAGCTACAAGGTATACGTGAAAGCAGTGGGCAAACCGAGCATCAAAAACCAGATGTCAGGGGCAGCGAATTTTGTGAGTAGCGGGAGTTAAAACAAAGTCTTGCCTGGCTGAAACGATCTCTGTAGCCTTGAATTTGGGGTTCGGTTGATACCGTGCTGGAATTCAATATTAGTCAAGCGAAGACTCAACTCGCGAGGCTAATCAGGTTGGCCGAGCAGGGAGAAGACGTATTTCTCGCCAGGCGCAAACAGCTTGTGGCTCGTATTTTGCCCGTGCGCAAGCCCGCGCAACGCAAGTTAGATATCCTACGCGGAAGATTCAAGGTCTCTCGTAGATTTTTCGAACCCCTGCCGAATTCAGAATTGGATTCTTGGGACGGTTAGAGGAGCCCTTCCTGCTGATGTGACCGAAAAGGAAAAGACAAGCGCTTCTTCACATTCCATGCGCGTTTTAGTCCGGTTCCCCGATTCCCGTTTGTGCGGGACGAACGAAAGTAACCCAACACGCAGCGAAGCGGAATGGTGGGATGACGGTCGTTACAGTCCCGGAGTCGGGCTTTTGGCCGGACGAACGAGAAGTTTGGTTATTCAGTCATCCCCATCCGCAAAACCCGAGATTCTCAATCGTCCGGCTGAAAGCCGGACTCCATTGCGTGCTTTCCTCTGACTCACCATTTCGCTCCGCTGCATGGTGGGCTACTCTCAACCGTCCCGCCGCCGGCGGGACTTCATCCATAAGTGTGGGAACGCGGGTACGTTTGCGTCTCGATTGCACGCTACGAATGCGCAAAAAAGCTGCATGCCAAGGCTTTCGATCGACTTCAGTACGATGTAGCAATTCTTCTCGTACAATCCCCTAAACCATGTACGACGACAGCATCAGCCAGGATGACGTGCAGGAGCTGCATGAGCATGCCGAACACGCGCAGCATGACCGGTCGCTGCTGCCGGTGAGCTTCAGCATGAGCGTGCTCGCGGTGCTTGTCGCGGTCGTGACGTTGCTTGGGCATCGCGCTCACACCGAGGAAGTCGTCGCGCAGATCAGGGCTACGGACACTTGGGCCGAGTATCAGGCGGTGAACACGCGCAAGCATACCTATGAAGCTTTTGGAGAGTTTATTGAGATCACTCCGCCCAAAGATCCCGCTGCAGCGCAGAAGATGCACGACAGCTTTCTTCACCAGAGTCAGCAGTACGACGACCGACGCAAAGAGCTCCGCAATGAAGCCGAGCATCTTGAGCAGGAGGTTCGCGGCGAAGAGCACAAAGCGAATCGTTTCGATTTCGGTGAAGCTCTCCTCGAAGTCGCTCTGGTAATCACTTCCATTACCCTCCTCACTCGGCGGCGGCCGTTTTGGTATATCGGCACCGCCATTGGTGTGCTGGGCATCATTGTGGCGGCTACTGGAGTGCTCGTGCGTTAGTTCTCGACGACATGCTGCCAATCATCGGCAGAGCCAGCAGAGCTCAACCAGCAGGTCAGGATTCATGACCAACCGTTCTACACCGTAAACCATCAAAACTAGAGCTGCGATTTAGCGGCATTCTGACCCGTATGAATGCTGAAGAGAACGTTATTTCTATGCCTGCCGATTGCAATGGCACGTTAGAACACCAGGCTGCTCCGCTTCCCCCGGCCGTGGTTGAAACGATGAAGATTGTCTTTCGCGAAACCCACGGGGCTGAGATGACACCGGAGGACCGTGAGTTTCTGGGTATCGCCGATCAGTGAAGAAGAAAAAAGTTGATGGAGATGCACTCACGCCGGCGATTGATGGCTCCGGCCCGGAACGCGATGCGCGTCTGAAGCGGGCCATCGAGACGGTGTTTCGGCTCACGCATGGCCGTGAAATGACGCTCAAGGAACGCCGCGAGTTCGGCCTCAACAATTCCAACTCTCACCACAAGCAAAAAGGTCCCACAAAAGACAGCCGCTCGCGAACTTCGCGGCAATCGCCCGACCTTTGCTAACGGTGCATGCGGACGCACTTGTAGTTGTCTTTGCTAACATCGATTGGTGGCCCCTTTCGCCAAAGTTCGTGTTCGATTCGCGCCTTCGCCAACAGGTTTGTTGCACGTGGGCAATGCGCGTACTGCGCTCTTTAATTGGCTGTTTGCACGACAGAAAAAAGGCGTACACATTCTACGAATCGAAGATACGGATGTGGAACGCAGCGAAGCCCGTTTTGAAACTCAGCTGCTTGATGACTTACGCTGGCTAGGCATCGACTGGGACGAAGGACCGGATATCGGCGGCCACTTCGGACCCTATCGGCAAAGCGACCGAATGGACACATATCGCCGCTATGCCGAGCGATTGCTCGAGGAAGGCAAAGCTTATCTCTGCTTCTGCACGGCTGAGGAACTTGAACGCGAGCGTCGCGAGGCTGCTGAGAAGCACCTCCCTCAGGTGTACTCAGGAAGGTGCCGCCAGTGCGATCCTGCGGAAGCGAAGCGTCGACGCGACAGTGGCGAGCCTGCGGCCATTCGCCTGAAGATTCCCGAGCACCCGATCCATTTTCACGACATCGTTCGCGGCGACGTTACCTTTGAGAGCGAATCGGTGAGCGATCCGATTATCGTGCGTTCGTCGGGTGTGCCGGTTTACAACTACGTTGTGGTCGTTGACGACGCCGAGATGAAGATCACTCACGTGATCCGCGGCGACGATCATCTTTCCAACACTCCCAAGCAAGTGGCCCTTTACGAGGCGCTGGGATTCCCAGTTCCGGAGTTCGCACACCTCTCCACTATTCTTGGGCCGGACCGGGAGCGACTGTCGAAGCGCCACGGAGCAACGTCGATCTCACAGTTTCGCGAGATGGGCATTCTCCCGGAAGCGCTGGTGAACTATCTGGCGCTGCTCGGGTGGGCTCCAACCGGAGGCACTCGGGAGACCTTTACCCCGAAGGAGCTGATCAAGGAGTTTTCGCTGGAGCGGGTGACGCCCTCGCCTGCCGTCTTCGATTTCGAGAAGCTTTACTGGCTGAACCGGCACTACGTCAAAGCGGCGGATGCGCAGCGCATCCTGGTATTGGCGCTTCCATACTTCGTCAAGTCGGGGCTTGTCCCCGAGAGTGCTCATCCCGAGCTGCGCTCTTGGATCGAGAAGGTGATCGCCCTGCTCGTGCCATACGTCGATCGCCTTGACCAACTCACGGACAAAGCCAAGCTGTTCTTCGAGTACGACGCTCATCGCGCAGTATCTGCCGAGGATAATCAGCCGCTGTTGACTTCCGATATCGGGCGGAAGGTGATTGCCGCATTCCAGGCGGCCATGCACACAAGCAGCAATGGCTTCAGCGCGGAAAGCTTCAAGGCAGTTATCAATGGAGTGAAGGACCAGACTGGAGCAAAGGGTAAAGAACTGTTTCACCCCATCCGAATCGTGATCACCGGCTCGCACTCCGGGCCGGACTTCGATCGCGTGATTCCGCTCATCGAAACTGGCAGCCGACTGAAGTTGCCGCGCCATGTGATGAGCGTGCGTGAAAGGGCAGAAGCCTTTGATCGGGCACAGCAGCGATGAGCGCGAGCCGTTGCTGCAGCCGATAATTCAAATTGGCCGAGGGTTCGCACCGCGAATCTTCTCCCTTGAGACGCTGTTCCTCGCTCCGCCAGGAGGCGGTTGTTTGACGTTTGATTTTGCGGAGCGGGGGATCTGTTTTTGTCTCACCCCGCGATAAAAAACAGCAGATCCCCCGCGCAGCAAAACTGATTCAAGCGATCGTAAGGAGAGTCGCGGCTGCGCGAGGGATGACAGTTCTTAACGGGAGATGGTTCGGATGATGATCTGGAGGTCGTGCAAACGCATATTGTTCACGTAGGTTTGCAAGGCTAATCCGCCTCTTGAGCGATTTGCGGCAGGAGGCCTAACGGGGCGGGTACAAGAGCTCCTCGAACTTTCTTATAGGCAGCCCACAGTAGCGAGGGTTGGCCGTAGCGTACCGGACCGGCAGGATTCAAGGGCTGCTCACCGACGAGCAGTTGGGCATTAAATTTTGTGCCATCGAAGAACTTGATCATTGCCTCAACGCAGACAGGCCGCGAGTGTGCCTGCCTGCGAGCGCCGGGACAGTTATTCACCTCCCAACGCAGTCCAGCCGATGGTCCGGCAGCGTGCGCGATCCAGTAACCAGCTGATTGATGGGGCAGGGATGAATCCAGCATCGAGACCGGCGCGTTCTTAGCATGCGCGACGATGTCGGCATGCTCGGGAGATTGATCCCGACTCACCTGTTCCGTTGCGGGCTGATCGAAAAGCACGGCGCCATCTGATGCAGAAAGGGGTTCCGGATCAGGAACGCTGGCTTGAGCTTCTTGAGCAGCGGCCGCTTGCGTGGTCGAGGATAGCTGATATTCCTTGCGCACGAAGAATATCGCGCCGAAAACTATCAGCACTCCGACCCACAAAAGCATCTGATCGCGCGACACAACGCCTCCGATTATCTGCTCGTTTCTATCGGCGGACGATTACTACTCTGACTCTATTCTGCAGTTCGTCGCGGCACTTTCACGATTACGAAGGTGCACCTTCGCAGATACCCCTGCGAGCGTATCGAGCGGTAGTTATCGGTGTTAAAATCCGCGACAAGAAGCAGTGAGCGTGTGATTCAGCGCATTGCGGAAACGTGCGAGGGGCGCGTCGGCTGCGGCGGACGGAGCCTCTGATATGGCAGGCGAATCGGAGCTGGTCATTCTTGTCGGCTTCATGGGAGCGGGCAAGACGACGGTTGGGAGAGAACTGGCAAAGGTCCTGAACTGGCCTTTCTACGATCTCGACGCGCTCATCGAAGGCCGCACCGGTCGCACCGTTCCGGCACTATTTGCGGAGCAGGGAGAAGCGGCTTATCGCAAGCTGGAAGCGCAATCTCTACGTGAGCTGCTGCAGACGCTCGAAGACGAGCCGGCCGTCATCGCTCTGGGTGGCGGCGCCTTCGTGCAGGAAACGATCCGGCAGATTCTCCGCGACAATTCCGCCTCCGTGGTGCATCTGGACGTTGGCCTCGAAGAGGCGCTGCATCGTTGCGCTTCCGCTCCCGGCTCCCGTCCTCTGCTGCAAGATCGCGATCGGGTAACGCTGCTCTACGAGGAGCGTCTGCCGTACTACCACACTGCCGATCTGGTAGTGCGGACGGATGGCAAGACGCCGCTCGAAGTGGCTCAGGAGATTGCAGCAACATGGCAGTTGAATCCGAGAGACCAGGAGGTCCAATGAAATTCCGCTTCGCCACCGTCGTCATCATCTTTGTGGCCTCATGCGCCGTGGCGGCCAAGGCCCCAGCCGGCCAGATCATCGATGCCGGCAGTTTTGGCGTGTATCTAAACGGGGCTCGCGTAGCTACTGAGACCTTCAAAATCGAGCAGCGTCCGGAAGGCAGCATAGCCAAATCGGAACTCAAAGCTCAGGACGGAGCCACGCAGCGTTCCGAAATGGAGCTGACTCCGCAAGGAAACATCATTCACTATGGCTGGGAACAGCTTGAGCCGCACAAGGAACAAGTGACAGTTGTACCGAAAGACGAGTTCCTCAGTGAGATCATCAATGCGGGCTCAAATTCTAAAACCTACAACGTGCCGCATCTCATGCCGCATTCAACGCCCATTCTCGACGACAACTTCTTTTTACATCGCGAAATCCTGATGTGGAGATTCTTAGCGGCAGGCTGCACTTCGAAACCAGAAGGTCTGCAGTGCAGCACAGCGCCACAGCAATTCGGAGTTCTGGTTCCGACCCAACACCTGGCTGAGAAAGTGACGATCGACTTCAAAGATCGGGAGAAGATCTCGCTGAAAGGGAAGCAGGTCGAATGCAGCGCTTTTAATCTCCACACCGAAGAAAGCGATTGGATCGTATTTCTCGATGATCAGGAGAAGATGGTTCGCATCGTCGGTTCAGCGTCTGGTCTTGAGGTTGTGCGAGACTGAGGAAATAGGGACAGGGAATAGGGGACAGGTTACAGGGCGAAATGCGACCAGCAATGTGGTGTCAAAGGTGAAGCAGCGCGAGGAAATGCGATCGGCAATTTCGGGTCAAAGGTGAAGCAGTGCGAGGAAGACTCAACCGACAAACTTTTACTGTCACACACGATCCCAAGGTTTTGGCTACTCGCCCATGTGCTGCCTCGTCTTCGCTGTCCCCTGTAACCTGTTCCCTGTAACCTGCATCTATGCCCGCCGTTCTCACTCCCGCGCCGCGTCTCCGTGCCGACATAATTTTCACTTTGGCGGTACTGGGCGGGTTGTACGCTGCGTATATTGTCCGCCATGTGCTCCTCATCATCTATGTCAGCGCTTTGTTTGCGGTCGTACTCTCACCTGTAATTCAGCTCATCGCGGGAATCCATATTGGGAAGTGGCGTCCGAACCATGGCGTTGCGATATTGATACTCATCGTTGGACTGGCGACGCTGCTGACTCTGTTTCTCATCTTCGCGTTGCCGCCGATCTTCCACGATGCACGTTCGATGGCGTCGGAATGGCCCAAGCGTCTGATTGAGCTCACCAACAAAGCCCGTTCCGTGCCTTTCCTCGAAGGCGTGGACATGACGAAGCTTGACGACTACATCGCCGCGGCCTCGGGCGGCGCATTCGGATTCTTTACTGGACTGGCCGGCAGCCTCTTCGGTCTGTTCACCGGAATCGTGCTGACGTCATACTTCATCATCGATGGCGAGCGCGTGTTTGCCTGGTCGATTTCGCTCCTGCCCATCGACCAGCGCGAGCGACTCTCGCGCACGCTGCTCCGCGCCGAAGATCGTCTTCGCCATTGGCTGCTTGGCCAGGGAATTCTGATGATCAGCATTGGCGTATGCAGTCTCGCCGCGTTTTGGACGATGCACGTGCGCTACTTTTATGTCCTGGCTGCTTACGCTGCGCTGGCCAATATCGTTCCCGTCGTGGGAGCACTCAGTTCGCTTGCGCTTGCCAGCCTCGTGGCCTCGTTCGATTCCTGGCACAAGCTGCTGGGAGTCCTGATCTTCTACGCGATTTACTACCAGCTCGAAAACGCCTATGTGGCCCCGCGCATCATGAAGACCACAGTGGATCTGCCGCCTTTAGGAGTTATTTGCGCCTTGATGATCGGCGGTGCATTGGCAGGGATTCTCGGAGCGCTTGTTGCCGTGCCTACCGCGGCGCTTGTTGCCGTCCTGGTCGACGAGTACCTTGTGCAGAAGCACGGCATGGTCATCAATGCCGAGCACGATTTTGAGCACACGACCACCAGCCACGAATTCTGAGAACTTTCCGCTTCAAGGAATGCGAGCCAGGGCGCACGCCATGCGGAATCTTGTCTATGTCTATATTTGCCTGTCCAAGGATTCATTTGGACGACGAGAACCCGAGCGAGGGCGCGCGTCGGTCCGGATCCCTCGTGCCCTACAATTCTCGACATGTCTCAGGACGAGATATGGATGGAACGCGCCCTCGCCGAAGCCGCTGATGCGCAGTCCGCTGGCGAGGTGCCTGTTGGCTGCGTAATCGTCAAAGCAGGGGAACTAATCGCAACCGGGCAGAACCGAAACCTGCGTGATAATGACCCCTCTGCTCATGCCGAGATCGTCGCATTGCGAGCAGCGGGGGCGAAGCTCGGAAACCATCGTCTCGAGGGCTGCGAGATTTATGTGATCATCGAGCCTTGCGCGATGTGTGCAGGCGCGATGGTACACGCACGCGTGAAGCGCCTGGTCTATGGAGCGTCCGACACGAAAGCAGGAGCTGCCGAGTCGGTGATGAATGTTCTGAACCATCCTCGGCTCAACCATCGGACGGAAGTTACGGGAGGAGTGCTGGGCGACCGCTGCTCGCAAATGCTGCGCGAGTTCTTCCGCGCTAAACGCGTCGTGAGCTAATCCGGGTATTCTCGCTGGTAGAATGGAAAAGGCCGCTCAAGGCCCATAATCCGACGCGGAGAGGTGCGTGAGCGGTTGAAACGAGCCGCCTCGAAAGCGGCCATACCTGAAAGGGTATCGGGGGTTCGAATCCCTCCCTCTCCGCCATAGATCCCGAGGCAACGATGAGTAAGCTTCACTTCTGCTTTGCATCGGTTCTTGTTTTCTCCAGTCTTGTTTTTGCTCAATCCCCGCGAATCTCCGCTTGTGTTGCTCTCGTTGGCAAAGATGCCCTGCCCGATACGGCAGGAAGACTTATTAGAGACCTGAGCGTGCAGTCTTCTAAGTCAGGAATTCCGTTTGTGGGAATTCCAATCGTTCCTTCTGCCAACTCGGGAGCAATGCCGGCAGCGCACGCGGCTGGATGTAAGTACCTGGTCAGTTTGCACTGGGTAGATCGAGAATCCATGCAGTTGACGCCATTCCCATCGCCTGTTGCTGGAATCAACGGAGCTCCGGTCAATCAGGTGAGTGATCCTTCGCATCAGGCTTTGTTTGCAACACCGGCTTCAATCGACAGAAAATTACTCTCTTATTCGATCATGGAAGTCCCGAATCAGCACAATATCTTAAATGGGATGTTCTTGCCCTCCGGGTTCGGAGCCGACCGTTGTAAACGGCTGGCATCCCTGATATGGAACAAGATGGCTCCGTAACAGGTTTGGACCTGCAAGAATTTCCAATGGAAATTCTCCTCCGTGGACAAATCCGCGACTTACTTTTGCAGCAATGCCATAGTCTCCCGGAAGAGCTTTTCAAATCCGGAATTGTCGCCGGCCTTTAGGAGAGCTCGTCTGGTTGCGTCTTGTGCGGCTGAACGTTGGTAGCCGAGGTTCACCAGCGCAGACACGACATCTTCTTCCATGCGGCCGGCCGGAGCAGCAGTGGGCGCAGCAGTGAGTCCTTCGAGTTTATCGCGCAGTTCGAGAACCATGCGCTCGGCAGTTTTCTTTCCTACTCCGGGAATTCGCGTCAAGGCGGTGAGATCGTTGCCGCGCAGCGCGGTGACAAGAGCGTCCGGAGCAATTCCGCTCAGCACAGTCATGGCCAGCCTAGGACCAATTCCGCTCACGCCGATCAGCCGCTCAAAGAGCTGCTTTTCCTCGCGACGCAGGAAGCCGTACAGGGCCAGCACGTCTTCGCGCACATGAGTGTGAATGTAGAGCGATACTTCAACCCCTTCTGATGGAAGTCCAGAAAAGGTTGGGATGCTGATCGCAACTTCATATCCCACACCGGCGGCTTCCAGGATCAGCTGCGTTGGATGTTTTTCAAGAATGCGTCCACGAAGGTGAGCAATCATTGCGCGGAATTGTAAATGTGGATGGTATTGGAATGCGCGTTGATCAGGCGCCTAGCTGCTTGAAAGCCGAGTAAATGAACCAGCCCAGATGCCAACCGTCAAAGTATTTGAACGGAATTTCGCCGACCGTGTAGTGCCCACACGGCAGAGCGACTGCTTTAAAGTCGATCTCGTTTTCCCGGAACAGCCGTACGACTTCCTCAGAGAGATCGCGCAAGAAGGTTAGATCGTACTTGGCATAAACAACGAGAACCTTCTTGCGATGAGCGGCAAACTTGCGCATGTAGGCGACTGGACTGATCGCCAGCCAGAGCTGCCGCAGGCGATCCATATCGATCACGTCTTCAAGGGCGGCGCGGATATGACGAGTCGATTGACCGGTCCAAACGACATCGCCGAAGTAAGTGGAGGCGTGATTGAACGCATTTACTTCCAGACGCGCATCATGCGCGCTGGCGATGAAGGCGTAGCACGATCCCAGGCTCGTTCCCAGAATGCCGAAGCGCTCGCATCCCTGCGACTCCAGCCAGTCGAGGCAGCAGCGAATGTCGATCACCCCCTGGCGGCACGAATCAAGCGTCCGTCCAATATTTGCTGAAACCGCGTAGTCGCTGCGTTCGATCTCCGCCGGACGGCGAATATCGTGATAGGGCTTGCTCAGGCGCAGGGCCGAGACGCCGTACCGGTTCATCACCGCGCAGAGCGCGTTGTGGCTGAAAGCATCGGCGTTCCACTGTGGGAGGACGACTACAGCCTTCTTGCTCGGACGTCCTTCGCGGTCGAATGCGGGAAACCAGCGTGCGTTTACGGTATCGTTCTCCGGGTATGGCGTTCGCACCGGAGAGGTGAAGCGCAAGAACTTCGCCGGCTTCAGCTTGCCTGTTCGGGCCATCTTGTCCAGCTTTTCGAGCTGCTTCTGCTGGCGCATGTTAGTGGGAAAGAGCTTCGGGAGGCGTTCTTCCAGCCGGAAGTCCGTCGGCTTTTCATAGCTGAAGAAGCGATCGCTATCGCTGACGACTTTGCGGTTCAGCTCAGCGAAATAATCTTCGGCAGCAGCATTGTCGAATTCTGAGAGGTTCTGCGGAAAATTGCCGTTGACCTGTGGCCAGGAGCGTGTCCACTCGATTCCCCACTCCAACGGTCGCACAATGCGGTTGGTGTCCCGTGTGGTGAGATGAGTCTCCCACGCATACATCGCCCTTTGCCAAAGTCCGCGCATTTCGTAATTCCAATTTAGCAAAAAGGCGGCTGTCGCTATTGGCTATCGGCATTCGACGAGAAGCTACGACTTATTAAAGATCCCAATCCGAATCCGCGTGATCCGTGCGCGAGGCGTCCGTGAAATCCGTGTCGTGTTTTGCTTTTGTTCTCCCAAAAGGACGAGAGACCTGCAAAAGAAAACAGGGCAGGCCAGCCCATTCTCCCCCGAGACATCGGGCCTGACTTGCCCCTGGTTTTCTCCCGCTAAGGAGAGCTTGCCGGGATACCGAACACGGGTGACAGGGACACTTCCTGGCCCCTATCCCCTGTGAGCAGTACCCCTCGACATAACCTTGCTCCAACTCGGTTGTCGCGACAATTACAAACTTCGGCAGGTACTTGCGTTGACATTAACTGCCAAGGAACCGAGGGAACAGGGGACAGGAGACAGGGAACAGGAATAGGACGAAATTCGGCTTTGCCGAAGTAACCGGAAATGCTGAGGGGCAGTTCGCATGGGAGTGTCGAACCTCACACCCTGCTGTAACCTGTTCCCTGTCCCCTGTTCCCTTTAGACTGTACCCATGCACGCGCATGTACACGGGACGGCGAGCACTTCCAAGCTCCTGCGCATTGCGCTGCTGCTTACGCTGGCTTACATCGTTGTAACCATCGTTGCCGGTCTGAAGGCACATAGTCTGGCGCTGCTTTCCGAAGCGGGACACAATGTTTCTGACTTCCTCGCCTTGCTGCTCTCCTGGGTGGCGGTTTATCTGGCGACGCGTCCTCCGAGTTCGACGAAGACTTACGGATATCACCGTGCCGGAGTTCTGGCCGCATTCGTGAACGCGGTCACGCTTGTGATCGTCGCGATCTACATCTTCATCGAGGCGGCACATCGCTTGATGAATCCCGTCGCGGTGCAAGCTCCGGTGATGATGATCGTTGCCGCGGCAGGTGTAATCATGAATGGCGCGATTGCAATTATGCTGCGCGGCAGCAGTCACGACGTGAACGTCCGCAGCGCGTTCATTCACATGCTCGGCGACACGCTTTCGACCGCCTCCGTAATCATCGGCGGCTGGGCGATTCTCTGGACCGGACGAAACTGGATAGATCCTGCGCTTTCCTTCGCGATCGCCGCCCTGATCCTGTGGTCATCATTTGGCATTATTCGCGAGACACTCAATATCCTGCTCGAAGGCACTCCGAAAGGCGTCAGCATGGAGCGACTGGCGGAGGCCATGAAGGAAGTCGCCGGAGTGCGCGACGTGCATGATCTCCACGTCTGGAGCATCGGCTCAGAGATGCACGCGCTTTCGTGCCACATCGCCATCGCCGATATCCCGCCGTCGGAAAGCGAGATCATTCTGCGCGAAGTCAAAGATCGCCTCGCCGAGGGGTTCCGCATCCACCACACGACCATCCAGTTCGAACACGAAAAGTGCGACATCGCCCATGGATGCGTGATGCCCGTCTCGATGGAAGAAGCTCATCACCACGGACACGAACACTGACGGAATCGGGTCATCGGGTGATCGGGTCATCGGGTGAAGTAAAACCAATCGACCCCACGGGAAGAACAACTTGGCTACTCCACAGGAGGAACTTCGAGATCGTACAAAGAAATTCGCTCTGCGGATTCTTCGTTTATTCCGAGCGTTACCGCGTACTGCCGAAGCGCAAGTCTTAGGAAAGCAACTTCTACGTTCGGGAACATCGGTAGGAGCGAACTATCGGGCTGCGGGTCGATCACGTCCAAAGGACGAGTTCATTGCCTGGGGTTTTCTGAGGCCGTTGCTATTCGCGAACCAATCGTTCGCATCCAGCGCGTCGTTGCGAAAGTAATCGTACAAGCTGCCGTGGAAATGATTCGTCCCTGCGCGCGTCGCAATCGAGATCTGCGCACCCGGCGTGCGCCCGAACTCCGGAGCGTAGGTTGACGTCTGTATGCGGAATTCCTGCATTGCATCGACGGATACCAGGCTATTTGTTCCGCCTTGGGCACTGAACGTTCCAAGTGCTCCAGCTAATCCGTTCCCCGTTCCCCCAACCGGGGTCATAGCACCTATACCAGCATTGGCGCTCACTCCGTCGACTGTCCAATAGTTGGCAGCCGCACGCTGTCCATTGACGCTGAATTGCCCAGCATCGAAGGAGTTGCTAGGGGTGAGAACAACTCCTGGAGTCAGCTCGATCAGCGTTTGAAAACTTCTCCCGTTCATCGGAAGGTCTTCTGCTAGTTCTCGATCTATAACTGTGCCGATCGAAGCATCCTGAGTATTCACCGAAGAGGCACCGCCTTGAACCGTAACCGTCTCCGCTGTAGAGCCGATGGTCATGTCAAAGTTCAATGCGACTACGTCCTGAACGTGTAGAACTACATCGGGCTTAACTATGGTTCGGAAGCCCGCTTTCGATACTTCTAAACGATATGTACCTGGCGTTAGGTCCACGATGATGAACAGCCCGCTATCATTCGTATGAGTAGCGTGCCTTGCGTTCGTAGCAAGTTGGATCGCTTTCACCGTAGCTCCGGGAATCACAGCCCTTGTCTGATCGATTACTCGGCCGTTGATTGTCGCTGTTGGTGTTTGGCAGAAGGCAAGCAAGGAGGGAAGGAGAAGAAATGCGAGTAACAATCGCGGCGTGCGCATCGAACGCTCCGTTTACTAATGTCGGGTTACATCCTCATCCCATCTACGATCTCGGACACCGTTTGTGTCGAAATACCGTGATGACGCCTTAAATTTGCAGGAGTAATACTTGGAAGGACTATGGGTGATTAGGAACCGTACGCAGGTAGGCATACATCAGCTGTTTTCCACTAGGCTTTTCACTTCCGCCTTTGGGTTCGGCGGTAACGAACACGGCATCAATTCGTTCCATCACTCTAGGATTGTCAAATTTTAGAACCCAACGGCGATTCGCCTGGTTATCCATGTAGAAGATGCCCATGTTTATTGGGCGATCTTTGTCCAATGAGTTTTGACCCCACGCTTGAAACGTTGCGGCATCTCGCAGATTTGGCTGTTTGTCCAAGTCGAATGCGTAAAACACCAGAGATTTGTTCTTGGTGTAGAAGACTCGACCAAACGGTTTTCTGGAGCTGCCGTCCGGCGCGATGTCGAACACATCGGCGACGTATAGATCGCGCGCTCCCATCAATTCACGTATATCGTGGTCGGAATCGAGAAAGCGTTTTTGTTCAGAAAGAACGGCATCGATAGAGCGGACTTGCGCAGAGAGCTCATCGATGGTCTTTTGCATGGCAGCTGATTGCATGAGATCTGTTGTGTGCTCTCGTTGAAGCCGGCTGAGTTCGTCGCGCAAGCTGGCTACAGTTGACTGCGAATCTTGGAGTCGGCGCGCATCTTGCTCCTGTGCAGTCTTGAGGGCAGCGTTCTCGTCTTGCAGCTTGGAGATTTTCGTTTGCTGCTCGCCGTCGGCAGCTTGAGCTTTTTCAAGCTCCTGTTTGAGACGAGTAAGAGATTTTGTCTGCTCTGCGACCTGGGTGGAAAGATCCTGGATGCGTTCTGCTTCTTCATGTTCCTTTAGCAGAAGTGCATCGCGCTGGTTTCTTGCGAATGCGAGTTGCGAACTCAAAACGTCATTCGCCGAACTCCCAATCCGGGCTGTCTCGGCCGGCCGGCTTGCGTGACGCCTGGCGCCGAAAAAATAGGCGGATACTCCAATTGCGGCGGCGATAAGAAAAAGGGTGAGATATCTGAAGGTATTTGAATGGCGGATTGGGGCAGGGAAGTGATCGATCGATCTATGTTGCTCCTGTTCATCGAGTGCAGCGAAAAGACGCTTCTTGAATTTTTCCTCCGGCCATTCGACAGATTCTTCAATTCTGGGTGGATTATCGCCAATGAGGAAGGATGGACTGATGCGGCTGATTTCCTGAAAATCTGCTGCAGCTCGCCTGCATTCGGCACAGGTCTCGAGATGCCCGTTCAGTTGCTGAAGTTCATCACGGCTGAGCGTGTCTGCGGTCAGCAGCGCGCACATCTCAACCCATCGCTCGTGGTCGCCAAAGCGGCTACTTCCGTTACTGCGTGGATCAAGCATGCATTTCTAAACCTTCGCGTCGCGCTTAACCGCGGCACGCAACCGTTCCAGCCCACGATAATAATGGTTGCGGACATTTGCGAGCGATTCCATCATGTGGACACTGATTTCCCGAAGCGAATAGCCTTCGACGAAAAACAGCTCAAGCGTACGCCTTTGGGCTTCCGTTAAAACCTCGAACGCCTGTTCGAAGATCCTCTTCAATTCGATACGCTCGGCGAGATCCTCGGTTGAAAAACGAGCATCAATTGATTCCAAGATCTCGTCGATGTTGCAATAATCATAGAATTTTCGGGAGATCAGATAATTGCGTTTGTCAAAGGCGCGGCAATACGCAATCTGAAGCAGCCAGGATGCAACGGATCCTTTTCTTGAATCAAAGCTTCCGCATTTCCTGAAGACATACAGGAAGACGTCCTGGACCAGCTCTTGGGCCTCACTGCGGTCCCGCAGAATCCGCAGTCCCACGCTAAGCACCGCCCGGCAATATCGGTCATAAAGCGCGCCGAGTGCTTCCTTATCACCGGACTGCAATCGCTTCATAGCAGCATCATCAGCAGAGTGCTCCTGGGCCCTGGCATCTGAGATTTCCCGACCACCACGAACAGAGGAACCAAGTCGGGCGAGAGCGCCGGCGGAAGCGATTGAAGCCGTCATGCGCTCCTCCTTCTTCTTGCGTGGAAACTCACTTCGAAATGTCGGGAATTGCTGGAACGGTTGTGAGCGACTGATGAGGTTCGAGTGCTTGGTGTTGCCCCAAGCGATTTGGAAGCAGAGCAAGGACGGCGCAGTAGACGCACGCCACAGGCGTGAGCCGTTCTGGTTAGCAATGGACGAATCCGCACGCTCGAATGCCGAGAGCATTCGATTGTTGCCCTAAAACAATCGTCTGGAATGGGGGCCTCGGAGGGAAATGCAAAAACTCTAAAGCGGAAATCCAACGAGGAGGAAACGAAGAGCCGTCGGGAATCCGACGAACAATTTACGCGTGTTTTGATGAGATGAAAATCAGAAAATTGTAATCTGGTGCGATCACGCTCGTCATAACCTCGCATCTGATTACGCCCTGCGGGCCTGTGACCTCGCGAGATTTACGATTGTCTTGTCGCCATTTGATTGGACTTCCGCGATTTCAACGGGTTCGTCCCAGTCGGGATGGCAGAGCAGAACGCGGGTTCTCAGTGTTCCGTCGCGATCTCGATTCGCCAGCACCAGAATGAAATCCCAGAGTTGCTGGCGACCGTTGAGCACGATCGTTTGTCCGCAGGTTATTGAGGCACGATCGCCGCCGACATCGAGAGCTCCTGAGTTTCCCGCGTTGCAATGAACTCGGAATGGCCTGCAATCGTTGTTCGAAAAGACGTTCACGCGCTTTGACTCGGCTAAATCCCTATTTTGGGGAATCAGCTACGCACATGATTCCCTATTTTGGGGAGGCCGTCAAGGCCGGTGTGCGAATTCATCAATCCTGCGAAGCGCATCTACCAGGATGCACGGTTTCGTCTTTGCGACGAACTGAAGAGCGCTCGGCTTTCTGCAGGATTGAGGCAACGTGACGTTTGCAGATTGATGGGAAAGGACCTGAACTTCGTATCAAGACGTGAAAAAGGGGATCGCCAAATCGCGTTCATCGATCTGCTTCTATTCGCGACGATCTATCAGAAAAACGTCTCATATTTTTCTGCTCCTCTGAAGCCTGTGCTCTCCAACTATTTAGACAAAGTTTCAAAACAAACAAAGAGACGGTCCGCCGAAAACGGCTAGCGAGATTTCTAAACCTTTACGATTGGTTTCGCTCGATGGTGGCGAGTCTACGCTTGCATGGAGTTGTGTAGGCGAGCTGTGATTCCCTATTTTGGGGCATTCCGTATTTGGTCGGTAGACCTAAATACGTGAATTTTGGCGACCGATCTTATCAAAGGGCGTACAAGGAGTTTCGCGAACGCCTAATTCGAGCCAGATTGCAATCGGGACTGACGCAGGTCGAAGTTTCCAAGAGAATGGGAAAGGCACACTCGTTTGTATCAAAATGCGAGCTAGGTGAAAGACGTGTTGATTTTGTCGAACTCCAGCAATTTGCGAACATTTACAGGAAGGATATTTCGTTTTTTGTGACTCTCTGAGCTTCGCGCTGAAGTAAGGGGTGGGAGATCGGACCAACGCAGCGATTACATCGCTGTCGCGCGGCAACGCAGATGATGTGCGAAGGAAATTGGACAAATGGACTCCTGTGCGTCGAGTTGAGGGTCCATATCACCCTCGACGTTATCGGGAATTGCGCGACCAGATGAATTCCGTCCGCAATAGATTCCAGATTTACGAATCGGACACAGCTCGTTTGACCCCAGTTTCATGAAATGCTCCGTTAAAATTAGTTTGGAGTGATTACTCGCACTCAAGGAAAGCCGTGGGAATGCGAGAGACTGCTACGCGCCCCAGTCTCGACTGAGTCTTGCTTTCGCCACAAGCTGCTTCCGAAAGATTGGAGGTTACCTTCGAGCTTTCCTTCGAGCTTTCCTAACATTTGTTTTGGTTACGAGAACTGACAAACCGCACGCTTGACACAGCCTATTTGCCTACCTTTCTGAGGGCCCGAGATTTTCATAGAGCTCAAGTACAACCTCCAAAAGAAAAGGGATTGTGACCGGCTGGTCGGCCAGATTGAATTGCTCAATCCTCGAAAGCGTAAGATTCTTGTTGTGCTGTGCGGCGAAACGGACGAAAACTTACGTGGCCGCCTGCGTGAAAAATACACCTCCACATCGGTCTTCGAAGGCACATCGCCTGTGTTTATCGTTCAAGACCCGCAATGGGATGTCACAGCGCTGGCCGCCATCTGGGAAGTCGCGATCGACACTCCACCTGGCGTCCTACTGGTGTCCGCAGAAGTCATAGCACCGTGACTCTTCATGTAAGCCAGCCTGCCGCCGTCAGGAGACCAGGCCATTTCCTCCAAACCGTAGCCCTTTTCCAGACTGAAGAGTTTGATCGCACTTGTGCCGGCGGAGGACATCATCCAAATTGCGCTCTGAGCGGCAAAAGCGATATGCGATGCATCCGGTGACGCACTCGCGGAAAATTTCATGGAACGATAGAGGTAAGCCCTATGTGGCCGGCGACTGGTCGGAATTCATATTGGCGTAGTGGTCAGTTCATAGCACTCCGGTGCCGAGCCAGTTCAACTCTATACCGAAGATTTCCTTCAGCGCCTTACGACCATGGTCCGTTACGCGAACCGCGCGGCTGCCATGCTGTCTAGCGATAGCTTTCGAACGCAACAGCCATGCAAGAAGCGCGGCTCCCAAAGCGCCACCAAGGTGCGGAACCCGCTGACTCCAGTCCAAACACGGATACGCGAATCGGCGCCTCTTTCTTGAGGCTCCGTTGTAGTCAATGTACAAATCGGCAAAGAACTTCTCGCCGTTCATACTTAGCCGGTAGTCGCGTCCGTGTTCTCGGATGAGCTTTCTTCCCCGAAGTTGATTCAGAATCGCCACCCCGAGCTCTCCCGCCAGATGGTCATAGCAGGTACGCGCAAATACCAGTTCCGGAGCAGTCTGCTGTGCGATGCCGTTCGATTTGCCCCCAACTGTGGCGGCTAACGATTCAAGAGCAACGCCAACGGCGGGCGTACCCATCTTGTAGAACCTATTTCTTCCGATTGCCTTGGCCTCTACGAATCCGGCGTCCAGCAAGAGCCTGAGGTGATTGCTTGCTGTTTGCGGAGAGATGTTCGCAATCATCGCAAGTTCGCTGGCCGGACGAGACTCACCTCCCAACAAACTCCAGAGGATGGCAGAACGGGACGGATCGGCAATGAGCGAAGCTGCTTTGGACAATGACGTTGTTGCATTCATCCTTCGATGATAGCTGAACTATTGAGAGTCGAGGACTCGGGAAAATCATCGTTGCCGACAAAAAGGCAGGAGGAGATCGAATGAAGAGTGCGTTTCGTTTTGGCACAATCTTGATCGCATGCGCCGTCATGTTCGGGCAAGCTGCGCAGCAAGCTGATGCCCCGACAACAACCGTCGTTGGCTATCTTCGGGACGCCGGATGTGTGCATCGCTTTCACGAAGTGGTAAAGCCGTTACCGAACGGCTGCCTCGAGGCTTGTGTGCGAGCAGGTTCGCCTCTGGTGATCCTGACAAGGAGTGAAGAGGTGTATCACCCGATTTCGTCCGAAATGCCGGACACTGACGTTCGCCCAAAGCTCCTGCCGTACGCAGGCAAGCTGGTGAAGATTACCGGCCATGTCTACAAGCGTGGTGGATCGAAGGCGATCACGGTTGAGCAGATCGAGGAAATGAAAGATTGAGCAAGATTATGTCAATCGGCGCATGTCCAAGGCGGTCGGCACGAGCCGACCGAAGTCCAGTCGTATCTCACCAGATCCTGGAGAAGCAGATTTCCTGTTGACCCTCGCTCCAACCGGAATTGTAGATTGGCTTTGCCAAAACGCTTTGGCCTGCCCTCTCGGACCCTTGTTTGTTTGCTACGTAGTTTGATTTCTAATAATCGTCGCAAGTCCTGATGATCGATTTGGAATACGATCGAAAACGTACCATCCTCTTTTCGCTCGAGACTGGCGGCGTGCACGGTCAGTTCTAAAACCTGAAAATCGGAGTCGTTTTAGAAGAAGCGGATGAGACAGTATTTTGGCTAGAGCTCTTGCGTGACGGAGGCATCATGGATGCAAAACTGCTTGAGAGCCTCATCTCCGAGGCGAACGAGCTAGCAGCTATCTTCGCAGCCGCGCAACGTACAGCTCGCAACCAGAAGTAGCCTCCTACTTCATCCGATGACCCGATGGCCCGATCACCCGATCTCTTTTGCTACTCTGATTTCGTGAGCGCGCATAATCCTGCTTATTTCACCATCATCGGACTCGCGGCGGGAACTTTCACCACGCTCTCATTCGTTCCACAGCTTCTGAAAACTGTGCGCACGCGGCGCACGAAGGACATGTCCGGGCTGTGGCTCACATGCTTCATCTGTGGGCTGATTCTATGGCTGACTTATGGCCTGCTGCTTCCCTCCATGCCGATCATCCTGGCCAATGCCGCAACTCTGCTGCTCACGCTGCCTATTCTGTTCATCAAGCTTGCGCAAAGGAAGCATCCGGAATAGAAGGTCCGTGGCCCGAGATTGGTAGTCTCAGCCATCTTGGCTGGGGTGAACGCGCAACAAAGCTAAGACAGAGGAGAGCTCATGAAAATTTTCCGCAACTTAGCACTGGCCGCCAGCCTGGCAATCGTCCTGCCCGCAATGGCACAAACCGCCGGACAAGACATGAAGAACGCAGGTCACAATACGGCTAACGCTACCAAGAAAACAGCTCATACAGTGAAGCGAGGAACGAAAAAGGGCGTCCACAAGACGGCTCGCGCGACCAAGAAAGGTACGAACAAGGTAGAACAGAAGACCGACACGACTCCGAAATAGGAATAGCAGTCCGTGCTGCCGGCCGTTATCTCGAGGCAAGTGCTGACGCGGGGGACTAATCCGTCTTATGCTCGATCTGTTCCGCACTCTCGAGTGGTTTGCGCGCGAAGTGGTAGAGCGATGCCGCTAACAAAGCAAAAGTAATCACCGCGAGGATATTGCTGTTTGCGGTAAGAGGGATTTTGGCACCCCACGCGAGCCAGTTCTCCGGCAGTTTGCCTGTACTCTCGATGAGCTTCACGGCAATGCCGATTAGACCCATGATGCCGCCGGCAGCAATGAGGCCGCTGGCAAATAAGGACCCGGGACTGACTTCACTTTCGGTAGGGGTTTCTCCCGCGCGCTTGGCCGAGGACTCCACCATCCAGCGCACGACTCCGCCGACGAAGATTGCGAGCGTGGTGCCGATTGAGAGGTAAGCGCCAACTGCAAAGGCGAGCGAGCGAATCCCCAACAGCTCAACTACGATTACCAGAAAAACGCCGAGCATCACCAGCCCCCAAGGCAGCTTGCGGGTGAGAATTCCGTTGATCACCGTGGACATCAACTGCGCTTGCGGCGCAGCAGCGCGTTCGCTGCCGATTCCCTGAATCCATTGCACCTCGATCTGTCCCGTTTTGGGATTGTAGAGGTACTTCCCGTTGGCGACTTCGGGTGAGTTGATCGCGTTCAACAGATAGTAGTCATTGCCAGGTTTCGTAACTTCCTGGCCCTGTGCGCCCTTGTAGCTAAAGTGATCGCGATCGAACGTTTTCTGCCCATTGTTCTCTTCGAGGCTGACGCCGGCGGGCAGGTGGTTAATGTCGATCTGCTTGGTTAACGGTCGAAATTCTTCCAGCCCCTTGTTCATTCCCGTAAGCGTGTAGCCGACGGCGAACGTGGAAATGGTCACGCCGATCAGCAGCGCTGCCTGCTGCGCTCTGGGCGTAGCGCCGAGCAGATAGCCCGTTTTCAGATCCTGAGAAGTGTCGCCGGCATTCGAAGATGCAATGCAAACTACGCCGCCGACGGCCAGTACCAGTGCGCCAAATGCAGGAGCCGTCCAACCCAGAGCCAGAAAGATAGCTGAGGTCGCCATCAGCGTGGCGATTGTCATTCCCGAAACAGGATTAGCTGAGCTGCCGATGAGGCCGGTAATACGCGATGACACCGTGACGAATAAGAATCCGAAGACAATCACGAAAATCGCAGCCGCGACATTGGCGAGAATGGAAGTTTGCGCTCCAGGTATCGGCTTGAATGTCAGGAACGCCCACATGGCGATGATCAGCAGTACCGATCCGCCGACTGTCACCCAGATCGGAAGGTCATCTTCGGTGCGCAGATTTGACTGCTCGCCCTTGCCGCCGCCGAGTTGTTTCAGGCTTGCCTGCAGTGCGGAGACGATCGTGGGCACCGTCTTGAGCAGTGTGATGAGACCTGCGGCCGCGACCGCTCCCGCGCCCATTGGTCGCACATAAGTTCGCCAGAGATCGGTTGGCGACATCTGCGCAATCGGCACAGTGCCGGGATAGATCGCGCTGTGTAATCCCGCGCCAAAGAAGTGAATCGCAGGCATAAGCACCAGCCACGAGAAGACTCCACCGGCGAAGATCACCCCCGCGACGCGTGGGCCGATGATGTAGCCGACGCCTAAGTATTCAGAAGTGGTGGAAGCCCGAATGGAAGCGCCCGGATAAGACTTGAGATCCCAGGTCGGCGTGCTCGGCCATGCTGCAAAAAGATTTTCGTTTTGGAACAGTGTGTAGAGTGCTCCGAGTCCGAGGCCCCAGAAGACGCGGCTCGCGAAACTGCCCCCGCGATCTCCGGCGACGAGCACGTCGGCGCAGGCTGTCCCTTCCGGATACGTGAGTACGCCGTGCTCTTTCACGATCAGTTGCCGCCGGAGCGGGATCATGAAGAACACGCCGATAAGTCCACCGACTAAGCTCAACAAAAAAATCCGTGCGACTTCGAGCTTGAACCCAAGAAAAATGAGCGCAGGCAGAGTGAAGATCACGCCTGATGCCACCGACTGCCCCGCGTTACCGGTAGTCTGAACGATATTGTTTTCGAGAATCGTGGATTTGCCGAAGGCGCGGAGGATGCTGATTGAGAGCACCGCGATTGGGATCGATGCCGAAACCGTTAGTCCCGCACGCAGGCCGACATAAACTGTGACAGCTCCGAAAAGAATTCCGAAAAACGAGCCCAGGATCAGCGCACGCGGAGTGAACTCCTTGAGCTTGGTCGCCGGTGGAACGTACGGTTCAAACTGTGTAGCTGGAAACTTCGGTTCAGTGCTGGTGGCCAAGCTCTCCTCCAACCCAACGGGCCTGCCCGCTGGCCCGTAGATTCTAAGGGCAAAACCAGAAAAGAAACAGCCACGCCATGATCCACGTGGAAGCCTCCGACTGAAGTCGAGGGCTTCACCAGAACAAGGACGCCGATTCAGGCTCCAGTACTGGTGATCGATTGCTTCTGGAACTGAGCCTCCCAACCCGGTGTCTATGGCCATATGCTCGAAGTTCGGAAGCTGACCAAGCGGTACTCTGCAATCCCTGCAGTGCAGGACGTGAGCTTCAACATTCGCCCTGGTCAGATTCTGGGATATCTCGGCCCCAACGGCTCGGGCAAGAGCACGACTGTAAAAATGCTCACCGGCCTCATTGAGCCCTCTGACGGTGAGATCTTCTTTCGCGGCGAAAACGTGCTCAAAAATCGGCTCTGGTTCAGCCGCCACTTTGGGTATGTGCCGGAAGAGCCGTATCTGTATGCCCACCTCACGGGACGCGAGTACCTCCAGCTTGCGGGACGCCTACGCGGAATGGAAAAGTTGCTGCTCGAGCGAAAGATCGAGGCAATGCTCGAATTATTCGGACTCGCCGAATTTCGCGACACGCAGATGTCGTCGTACTCGAAAGGCATGCGGCAGAAAGTGCTGCTGTCGGCCGCGCTGCTGCACGATCCCCAAGTGCTGATTCTCGACGAACCTTTTTCGGGACTCGATGTAACCGCTGCGCTGGTTTTCCGTTCTCTGCTGCAGGCGCTGGCGAACGAAGGCAAGATGATTCTCTACAGCTCGCACGTGCTCGAAGTCGTAGAGAAGGTCTGCTCGGAGGTTGTGATTCTCCATCGCGGATGCGTGCTGGCATACGACTCCGTTGCACGGTTGCGAGATCTTCGCGCCTCCACTTCCCTCGAAGATGTTTTCTCGCAGCTCGTGATGCAGGAAGACGTGGGCGCTGTGGCTTCGCAAATGATTGATGTAATGCGAGCGTAACTATGCCGCTTCGACGCCGGGCCAGAGAATGGCTCGAAGCTACACACGGACCGCTGTTCGAGCTGCACCGCCACTATGCGCGACAGCTATTCGAGAGCGAACTGATCACCTCACCTGACGACCTGCGCAGAGTCGTGATCACTTGTCTGGCAGCGATTGCGTCGATCGGGTTTATCGTTCCCAAGCTTTACTACAAAAAATACGAATTTCTCTCCCTCGGACCGAACGCCGACCTCTATCGTCGGGCGATTTATGCCGATCAGCTTTTCTTCATCGTAATGACCATTTTGGGAATCGCAGCTCTGGTGACATTTCAGTGGGATTCGCTGTTCCCGAGTCGCCAGGATTACCTCATCCTGCGTGCGCTTCCGCTCAAGCTGTCGCACATCTATTTTGCCAAGCTGACGACCCTGTGCGCTCTGGTCTTGCTCGTAATCGCGCTGCTGAACATTCCGTGCGCGGTGTCGTTTGCCTCCGTGATCTCCGGAGCTCATGATCTAGCTCCATCCGGGCTGGAGACGTTTGCCGAGTTCGCGGCGGCGTTCTGCGCGGGAGTCTTCGTGCTTTTTGTTTTGGCGCTGCTGCAGACGGTGCTCATGAATGTGCTACCGCTGCGCTGGTACGCGCGCGCCTCGGCTTCTGTGCAATCGCTTCTGCTCGTCGCGGTATTGTGCGCGATCCCCTGGGCTGTCGATCTGCCCAATGCCGTGCATTGGGTCGATTGGCGACCAGCCTGGAGCGGTTATGCCCCGCCTCTGTGGTACCTGGCTTTGTATGAAAAACTGATAGGAAAATCCAGTTACGGCGATTCTGTTCTCGCGCTTCGTGGAATCGAGGCGATGATTGCCGCCATTGTGGCGACAATTCTGGTCAGCGTTTTATTCCATCGGCGTTACGCGAAGCGAATCTTCGAATCCGAAGTAAAGCTTCGTGGATCGAGAATTCATCTTGCAGAACGAGTTGCCGAGTTCATCGCCCACGATCCTCGCGAGTCTGCGATTTTGCTCTTCGCGCTGCGCTCGCTGGAACGCCTCAAGCAGCATCGGATGATCCGATTGCTATACGCCGGAGTCGGCTGCGCGCTCTTGATCGAAAGCGGGATTGGATTGATTCTGAGCGGCGCGATGAATCGCGGTCCCATTCAACGTGGCGCCGCTCTTGATGCAGCCTTCGCTCTCCCGTTATTGCTGTTCTTTTTCCTGTTCACAGGATTGCGCTACGCGTTTCGTATTCCTGTCGATCTGCGGGCGAACTGGCTCTTCCGACTCACGGCGCAAGATGCCAACGTTGAACGAGAGCGCGCATTGCGGCTCATCTATTTTGGATTCGCGCTGTTGCCGGCCATCATCGCCACGCTTCCTTTCCTTCTTCTCGTGCTGATTCCATGGAAGGCAGTGTATGGCCTCTGTTTCGCTGCGCTGATCGCCCTCATCATCATCGAGCGGGAGCTCAGCAACACCGACACGATTCCGCTCACGTGTTCGTATCTGCCGGGAAAACGCAACATTCTCCACACTGGCATCATTTACTGGCTTACGGTCTTCGGATTAACGACGATCCTCACAGCATTTGAGGCGATTGGAGCAGCAAATGCGGTTCGCGCGGCGCTGGCCATCGGCCTGCTAGCCATGATTCTGTTTCGGGCGCAAAAGCGCGAACCGTCGTACAAACTTCCCGAGCTTCGCTTCGACGACATGCCGGAGCCTGCAGTTGCGACGCTCGGCCTCGCCCGCGAGTGAACCAGATCCCTCGCAGCTAGCCGGTGCGCCGAAGATAGAGAATTGCCCAGCTTCCGGGTGTCGCTGTGCCGTCCAATGTGGAGAGCGCAGCTGCAACACACGCGGCTGCCCCACCGCTTAGCACGCCAGCAACCGCAAACTCGGCGTTTGCTGGGACCCGCCTACCGGCGGCGGTTCTGTTCTTCACGAGCCGCGATAGTCAATCGCAGACAGCCTGCGTATGCTGGATGTGCTCTGATATGCGCTCCTGGTCTGGGAAAACAATCCTTCCGAACTTCAGTTCACTCCTGCCACGCCCGCTGCCACATGCGCCGATCGCCAATAGCCTATTGCTTATCGCCTATTGCCTCCTTCCCGCGCTCGTGCACGCGCAAGGCAACTACGAGATCCAGGTCTATGGCTCCGACATGGTGCCACCCGGCAACACTATGGTCGAACTGCATAGCAATTACACGGTTTCCGGCACCAAGGCCGCTCCAGGCAGCCGCTTTGCCGCAGACGGAACCGAGCCGACGACCGGCGCAGTCCATGAGACGGTGGAGATCACCCAAGGCTTTACCAACTGGTTTGAAACCGGCTTCTACATCTTCACCAGCGCGCATCGCGACTTTGGGTACGAATGGGTGGGAGACCATATTCGCCCGCGCGTGCGTGTGCCTGAGCGCTGGCACTGGCCGGTGGGGGTGAGCTTGTCCAACGAGATCGGATATCAACGCGCGCGCTTCTCGCCGGATACCTGGACGTGGGAAATACGCCCAATTGTCGACAAACAGCTTGGCCCTTGGTATCTCTCGTTCAATCCGACGCTCGAGCGTTCATGGCATGGACCTAGCGTGAGCCAGGGAGTCGAATTCTCTCCGAACTTCAAGTTCAGCTATGACCTGACTAAGAAGATTGCCGCCGGCCTTGAGTATTACGGAGCGTACGGGAATTTAACAGGATTCGACGCCTTCCACGAGCAGCAGCAGGACTTCTTTCCGTCTATCGATCTGAACGTCTCGCCAAAATGGGAATTTAACTTCGGCGTTGGAGTGGGCGTTACACGCTCCACCGACCACCTGATCGTGAAGTGCATCGTTGGCCGGCGGTTCTCGTTCGGAAGGCATAAGCAGCAGTAGGAAATCTTTTTTCACCACGGAGACACTGAGACACGGAGATTTTTATTCCTGTCATTCCGAACGCCCCGAACCCCCGATCTTGGCGGAGAATCCCTATCAAATCTGCGAAGGGTACCAGTGGACAAACGTAAGCTGCCTCTCCTGCTCGTAGCGATTCCTCACCGCCAAAACCAGCGGTTCGGAATGACAGAAACCCGATCTTCTTCGGTGACTCCGTGTCTCCGTGGTGAAGACTAAGGCTCAGATCATCCGAACTGATGTAGAGCCTTGCTGAGCCGTTCATGATGCTCGTCGTCGAACGCGACGAAGCGAAAGCCGAATTCCGAGTTTGCCTGCCGTTGCACTCCCTTACCGACAAACTCGATCAGCCCTACGACTGGGCCGATAGGAGTGGGGATGGCGATCTCAGCCAGCGTGCCGGTCTTAACGGTTGAAGCCAGTAACGCACAACCGCCGGTCATCGAAAGCCGGCGCAGTGTGCCTTTCACCAGCTTGTCTTCGACGCGAAAATCGGCGGGTTCAGGATTGGGGAAGGTCGTCCTTGGAGCTCGAACCGAGGGATGAACTTTCGGGAACGTTGCCATGCCAAAGACTCTAGCCGTCGGGAGGGACAGATAGGAAGATTACCTTAGCCGTATCGGGCATCCGAATCGGTACAATGACCTGCTATAATCCATTGTAAATAGGCTATTTAACCACGGAGGTACGGAAACACAGCGGACATCTTTAGATTTTCCTTTTGTAAGATGTTCTCCGGATCTCAGTGGCTCCGTGGCGAAATCCCGCTTCGGCCGGAACCGCTAACATTGGCTGTGCGTAAACGTCTTCTGACGGGAGGATTCCATTCATGAAGAGCCCACTTCTTCGCTGTTTGCGTGTCGCTGCGGCAGTTCTTGCTGTAACCGGTCTGGCGGTGGCGCAGGACCAAGGCACGGATAATGGTCGCGAATTCCATTGGACGGGAAAGCTGCCGCCGGATCAGGTGCTGGTAATTAAAGACATCAACGGCAACATCGACGCGAACGGGTCGTCGAGCAGCGATCAGGTCGAGGTTTCAGCCAGAAAGAGCGGCTCCGGAGCTGAAGACGTAAAGATTCATGTGGTCAAGCTGAACGACGGCGTGATGATTTGCGCTGTTTATCCCGGGTTCTTCAATTCCGAGAACTGCGATTCCAGCTCCCATTTTGGGAACAGTCACAATAACGCCCGGGTTGACTTTGCGATTCATATGCCGCGCAATGTGCGGTTTACCGGCAAGAACGTTAATGGCGAAGTGAATGCCGAGTCGATGGGTCGCTACGTCGAAGCGACCAGCGTAAATGGAAGCATCCACATTTCAACAACGAGCTGGGCTTCGGCGAACACGGTAAACGGATCCATCGACGCCACACTTGGCCGCGCGGACTGGTCGGGCGATCTCGAATTCAAGAGCGTAAATGGCAGTATCAAGCTGCAGCTTCCCGCCAACGCAAATGCCGAAGTTGATTTCAAGAGCGTGAACGGCCATCTCGATTCAGACTTTCCGCTCACCGTGCAAGGCAGCATCGGACGCCATTCGGTCCACGGCACCATCGGCAACGGAGGCCGCACGCTCGACATCAAGACCGTGAACGGCAGCGGGGAACTGCGCAAAGCTACCGTTTAGTCAGTCAGATCAAAGCTGTGAAAATCTGTCCTCCTGAAGCGCTTATTTTGCGCGAAGGATCTCCCGCGATCTCTCGGACGTAAATTGTTGTATCGCTCCTCGACGAGGAACCCTCAAGCCTGGACCGAAAAGCCTCATGGGTGTATGCAAGCCGGAAGCAGCATCGGAGATCCTTCGCGAAAAAAAAGCGCTTCAGGAGGACACTTCATGGGCAAGCTTCTGGCAGAGACACATTGACCGTGAATACCTGCGGTGAGATTGCGCCCTCGCGGAACTGACTTGCAAAAAAAATCCCGCCTCAGGCGAGGCGGGCTTCGATTCGATAGGGTGAACTCACTCTATCGTCGCGCACCCTCTCGCACCATAGTGTTTTTGTAGTATCGTTCGGATAATCCAAAACCATTACAAATTGTGCTCACGCCCGCGACATGCGCTGCACTGCAGCCTTCATCATCATCGTCGCCGGCCAAGGTGATAAATGAGAACGCGCTCTTCATTGCTGCCGCTTTTGTTCTTAGGCTTACTGGCTACTTATGCCGCAGCTCAAAAAATTACGCCCGTTTCCGAACAGCGCCTGAAGCAGCTACTCCCGGCCACGGTATTCATCGACGGTGAAAACGTGCCCACGCAGGAGCGCAATGCGGCGATGGTCGCATTGCCCAACGGTAAGATTTTGATCGCTAGCCTGATCGACACCGCCGGATACAGCTCGGCATACCAGGAGAAATACAGCGGCGTCGTGCTTTCCCAAACTGGATTCACGCTTGGCTCGAAATCGTTCGATGCCGGCGCATATGCATTCGGACGAAAGAAGGATGGGGACAACGTCACGCTGATTCTCTACAACGTCGGCGGAGATCCGCTGGCCCAGCTCACCACGGCAAAGCAGGACAATTTACGGCCGCTGAAGCCGCTTCAGATCGTCGTTGCTGATGACGGCTCAGCGCGCCTTTATCTCGGCCCCTATTACATTGCGCTAGCAGGCAAATAGATGGCTCCTCCGCTCGCGAAGGCCCATTCCGCAATCTGGCGCGCGGGCTTGATTGGCCTTGCTGTCACCCTGAGTGCCGTCGTGGCTTACTCGTGGTACGTGACCCAGCAGATCGCCGGGCTTCGCGAGCTGCAGACGTCGATCACGGAGCGCAATCGCAAAGACTCACTGCAGTTGTTGCGTATTCAAAACAACCTTAATGACGCGGCGCTCAGCATGCGCGACATGCTCGACAATCCCGAGCACTATCCACTTGCGGCCTTTCAACCACAATTCCAGCGCATCCGCACCGATCTACAAGATGCGCTCCAGCGCGAGCAGGAATTGGCGGTCGCCACGCGCAGCCCGGCACAGAGGCAGTATTTGAGTGACTCCGTCTCCCAATTCTGGAATGCAATGGATGCGATGTTCGTGCTGGCTGGGCGAGGCAACGAAGCTCAAGCGCGAGAGGAGATACTTACGTCGCTGCAGCCGCGGCAGGCTGCTTTGAGCAATGCCGTTGCCCGTTTTCTCGTGGCCAACAATGAAAGCGAGCAGCAGGCACAACAGCGGGTTACGTCGATCTACGATCGCGTCCAGCGCCAGGCCTACATCTTCCTGATCGCGACGCTTGCGGCAATCGTGCTCACCAGCGCGTTGATTATCCGCTCCAATCGCGCGTTGTTCCGCCAACTCGCGATCGTGTCGCAGCAACGCGGCGAGCTTGCCCAGAAGCTGATCTCGACCCAGGAATCAACTCTCAGCTACGTCTCGCGCGAACTGCACGACGAGTTCGGACAGATACTCACGGCGCTAGGAGCCATGCTCACGCGAGCGGAAAAACGCAATCCCGATTCGGAACTGAACGAGAATCTCCGCGAAATCCGCGAAGTCGCGCAATCGGCGCTGGACAAAACGCGGACGCTTTCGCAGGCGTTACATCCCGTCATGCTCGACGAGTCAGGACTCGAGCAGAGCCTCGACTGGTATCTGCCGACAATCGAGCGGCAGACTGGGATCGATATCTCGTACGAAAAATCTGGAACACCCTTCGAAGTTCCGCGTAGCGCAGGTGTTCACATTTATCGCGTAGTGCAGGAAGCATTGAACAACATTAAACGTCACTCCGGAGCGCAGCGAGCGTGGGTGCGCCTGCGTTATTTAGCCGATACGCTGGAGATTGAAATTGAAGATCACGGTCGCGGCATCTCGGGATCGTCCAACGGCTCGCGAGGCATCGGCCTGGTAGGAATGCGCGAACGCGCACAATTGATCGGAGCACAGTTGAAGTTCGCGCAGCCTGCGGAGGGAGGAACGCTTGTTCAGTTGCGGGTACCGCGCACCACGGCGGAAAGGCAGGCGGCAATAAGCAAATAGCAATAGGCAATAAGCTCAAAGCAGCACTTGTGGCGACGTTATGGTACTCGGAGCTTTCTACCCACTGCTTATCGCCGATTGCCGTCTGCATCTCCGCCAACTTCTTCGAAAATGCCAAAGAACAAAATCTCCGTCCTGCTAGTCGATGACCACAGCCTCGTGCGTCGCGGATTTCGCCGCATGCTCGAAGACGAGAGCGACATTCAGGTCGCCGGTGAGGCCAGCAGCGGTGCTGAAGCTGTGGAATTGGCGCGCAAGCTGAAGCCTCAAGTCGTTCTCATGGACTGCGCGCTGCAGGGCGAAAGCGGGATCAATGTGACGCGGACCATTATGGGATCTCTGCCTGAGACGGCAGTGCTCATGCTCAGCATGCATTCCGAGGAAACGCTGGTGCGGCAGTCCTTTGAAGCGGGGGCGCGCGGCTACATCCTCAAGAATGCATCTGACCTCGATCTTGCCGCCGCAATTCGGCGCGTGTTGGAGGGCGACATTGTGCTCGATGCGCAACTCAAGCGCGCCGAGAACCTCAAAGGGGAGCGCACTGCCGGATTAACAGCGCGCGAACTCGAAGTTCTCCAGCTCATCGCAATGGGCAAGTCAAATAAGGAAATCGCGAGCGAGCTGGACGTGAGCGTGAACACCGTCGCTGTGCATCGCGCAAATATCATGAACGCCCTTGGACTCCACAAGACGGCGGAGTTGGTGGTGTACGCGATACGGAATGGGTTAGTGAATCTGCCGTAATTTGGGTGGAAGCCCGCGACTTGAGTCGCCGGCGCACGCCGCGAAGCCGTGCGTGTGTAAGCAACAACCAAAAACCGCGCTTTAGCGCCGGTGCACGCGCGAAGCGCGCCATGGGCGGGATCACCCAGCCAGATTAGATTCTCCAAAACTATTTATCGCACGCGATTCGCTATGAGCGCGTATCGTTTTTTTCTCGAGTCGTGAGGAAGCGCTCGGTGCGTGAGTACATGCGGTATTTGCATGCGCGCCTACGCGCGTGGGCCGGCGCTAAAGCGCACGGCTTCGCCGCGTGCGCTCCCGACTGAAGTCGGGAGCTACTCCCCAAATCCGGGAGATCTTCGCCGGCTTCCGAAAGCCTACCTCGTGTAGCTGTCTCCCGTCGGCTGCAGCACAGCCTCCGGATGTCCCTGCTGGACCTTGCTGTGGTGACGGCTATACGTGAAGTAAACGATCAGGCCGATCACCAGCCAGATCACCAGACGCAGCCATGTAGCATTTTTCAGGCTATACATCATGTACGCGGAGGTGATGATTCCCATAATGGGCGTAAAAGGAACCCAGGGAGTCACAAAGGCGCGCTTCACCGGAGTTCCACGCCAGCGCAGCACCCAGATTCCCGAGCAGACGATGATGAACGCGAGCAGCGTGCCGATCGAAACCATCTCGCCCAGCACGTTGATGGGCGTAAGCGCTCCTGCGAGCGCGACACACAGGCCCACAAAAATCGTCGAAAGATATGGAGTACGGAATTTGGGATGAACCTTGCTCGCCCACGCAGGCAGCAGCCCATCGCGAGACATAGAGAAGAAGACGCGCGACTGGCCAAGCAACATCACCACCATCGTGCTGCTTAGGCCGCAGATTGCGCCCAGCTTCACCAGCATGCTTCCCCAGCGCACGCCGGTGACGTCGATGCCGATCGCGATGGGATCCGGGACATCGAGGTTGGTGTACTTCACTAATCCGGTCAGAACCAGAGCGACCAGAATGTAAAGGATGGTACAGATCACGAGGGATCCGAGAATGCCGATGGGCATATCTCGAGCCGGGTTCTTCGCCTCCTGTGCGGCCGTCGAGACGGCATCGAATCCGATATACGCGAAGAAGATGATTCCCGCTGCAGTAGCTATTCCTGAAATTCCGAAGTCGCCATAATGACCGGTGTTCTTTGGGAGGAAGGGAGTCCAGTTCGCGATTGCCTCGGCACGATGCGCGAATATGTAGGATGCCCCGAGTCCAAGAAAGACGAGGAGGACGGCGACCTTGATAATCACAATGAGTGAATTGAAGTTAGCCGATTCCTTGATTCCAATTACGAGAATGACCGTCACCATCGCAATCCCCAGAAATCCGAAGAGATTGAACGAGGACGTCATGGTGGGCAAGGTGGCGGGATCGATGTGCTCAAGGTTGAGCTTCATGATGATGCCGGCCAACCGCTCCCAGTGTCCGTGATAGAGAACGAATGGCGTGCCTGGCGCGCCGGCGAGGACGGGGCTTACGCGAATCCCCAAATCACCGAGGAAGCTGAGCACGTATCCGCTCCAACCGCTGGCGACCGTCGCCGCGCCGAGCGCATATTCGAGAATCAAATCCCAGCCGATGATCCAGGCGATGAACTCGCCTAGAGTCGCATAGCCGTATGTATAGGCTGATCCCGCAACGGGAATCATCGAAGCAAATTCTGCATAGCAGAGACCGGCAAATACGCAAGCCACCGCCGCCAGGATGAATGAAAGGACAATGGCAGGGCCGGCATTCTCCGCCGAGGCTGTGCCCGTAAGTACGAAGATGCCGGTGCCGATGATGGCGCCGATTCCAAGAGAAATAAGGTTCGTAGGGCCAAGCGCGCGTCGCAGACTGTGCTCGCCGGTTTCTTCGGCCTCCTGCATGATGATGTTCAGAGGCTTCTTTGCCATTAAATCAGGCATTCATTGTTCTCCTATGTTTGCGATTTCAGCCTGCTTGACTCTGTAGTTCGGAAGCTTTCACGCGCGCACTTTGCCGCGACCAAAACAGGTACACGGGAATTCCCAGCAGCACGATGATCAATCCGGGCCAAGTATATTGCGGCTTGTAGCGCAATAGCACGATCTCGATAAATATTGCCATCAATATATAGATTGCAGGCAAAACAGGATATCCAAAGGCACGATAGGGACGAGGCGCATCGGGCTGCGTCCGTCGCAGGACGAACAGGCCACCGATGGTGAGGATATAGAAAGCGATCTGGGCGAACATCGTAAGATCGAGCAGTTGGCCATAGGTGCCGGAGAGGCAGAGGACGCATGTCCACGCGGTCTGGGCGACCAGGGAGACTGCAGGTGTTTTGTATCGCGGGTGCAGGTCGCCGATGGAGCGGAAGAACAGCCCGTCTTTCGACATTGCGTAGTAGATTCGCGCTCCGGCAAGAATTAGTCCGTTGTTGCAGCCGAAGGTAGAGATCAGGATCGCGATCGCCATTAGCGCCGCTCCCGAGGCGCCGAAGGCTTGTTGCATGACTGCTGTGCCCACGCGATCGTCGGCGGCATACTGAATGCCGCGAGCAAGAATCGTGCTCCCGTGAGGATCGCCATTGAGCGGCAGAACCATCAGGTACACGAAGTTCGCCGCGATATAAAGCAGGATAACGATGCTTGTCCCCAGCGCCAGTGAAAGCGGAAGATTGCGCCGCGGATTCTCGACTTCGGCTGCCGTGAATGTAACGCCATTCCAGGCATCGGCAGAAAACAGCGATCCAACCTGCGCCACCGCAATGATGGTTAATAAACCGACGAACACGGTTGGACCTCCGATGCCGACCTGCACCGGATGCAGCGTGCGAAAAGAGGCGTTCTGCCAGAAGTGTCCGAAGTTCTGGCGTATGGCTTCCGCGTTGCGTCCTAAAGCTGCGCCGATGAGCACCAGCCCAAGCAGGGCGGCCGTTTTGGAAAAAGTGAAGATGTTCTGCACGAGCGCGCCGCTGCGCACTCCCAGGACATTCACACCGGTGAGAAGCAGGATTGTGGCGATGGCCACCAGATTCTGGCGATTCAGCCCAACATCCATGTTGCCGACCGCCAATGGGCCAACGACCCATTTTGGAACATGGCCGATGTGCCAGATCCATTTGTCGGCGGAGATCACCGGAAAGAGTACGCCGAGAAATTTTCCGAATGCTACTCCCACGGCAGCGATGGTTCCCGTCTGGATGACTGTGAACATCGACCATCCGTACAGAAATCCCCAGAGCGGCCCGAGCGACTCGCGCAGGAATACATACTGTCCGCCGGCTTTAGGCATCATCGCGGCCAGTTCGCCATAGGTGAGTGCGCCGATGATAGTCATGAATCCGGTCACGACCCAGGCGAGAATGAGCAGTGCTGGCGACTCGACCAAACGCGCGATGTCGGCTGAAACGATGAAGATTCCGGAGCCGATCATCGAGCCAATTACAAGAGAGGTCGCGCTGGTGAGATCGATTCCCTTGACGAACTCGGTAGATTCGCGGACAGGTGCGCGAACCTGGGTCTGGGTGGTCACTGCCTGATAGTTTTACCTCATCTTCAGCAGGAAATCCGAAGTTCTTTTCCGCGGATCTGATAGGAGATCGCCGATCACAGCCACCGAATCAGCGCCGGCTTCGACCACTGCGCGGCAGTTTTCAAGTGTGATTCCGCCGATCGCGACGAGTGGTTTTTGGGTGAGAGCCCGTGCGCGCTTAACGCCTTCGAGACCGATTACCGGATCAGGATTGTCTTTCGACCTAGTACTGAATACTGGGCCAACAGCCACATAGTCTGCGGAACATTCATCGCCTACTTTGACCTGCTCGGGGTTGTGAGTGGAGACGCCGACGAGACGCTCAGGGCCGACGATTCTGCGTGCAGGTTCTGGAGGAAGATCGTCCTGGCCAACGTGAACACCGTCCACGCCGGCAGCCACGCAAAGATCAGCGCGATCATTCAGGATCAGCCGAACGTTTGGGGGAAGAACATGGCGCAGCTCACGCGCAAGCCGAAGAATCTCGCGCGAGGAGGCGTGCTTCTCGCGCAATTGAATCAGTGTCGCTCCGCCGGCCGTGAGCTCGGTTGCGAACTCCAGCACTTCCCGCAGTTCGCCGTTCCAGATTCGCGTCGGAACCAAAATGGGATAGAGGCGCGGAATAGAGGTTCGATCAATGAGCATCAAGCCGTGAAACTCATTTCAGTCAAACAACTCTTCCTTCCACAGCTTCTGCCCCCCAAGCGCTGTATGGAAGGCCCACAGCGCGAGAGCTAAAACACCCGCGTAAGGGAAGATGACGGCGGCGATAAACCAGCTTGAAAAATCAGACGTCATCGGAAGATTGAGCAAAAGATCTGTAACGAAAAATCCTGAAACCAGCGCGATCAGCCCAAAGCGCACCATCACGAAAGCTGCGGTTCCATACAGCAAAATCATCGTCGGAATATGAATGGCGAGGTGTTGCGCTCCCAGGCTCTTGTAGAACACCCAAATCGCAACAAAGACCACTGCGGCCAACCATCTTTTGCGGAGCAGTACGCGCAGAAGAAACAGGACGAAGAAAAATACCAGTGTGCCCTGAAATTCCCAGAGCACGCGCACCAGATAGTTGCCAATAACCGGGCGGGGCCCAAGAAGAAATGAGAGGTCTCCCCAACTGGGCGAATCTCCAAGGCGAAGCAAGATCAGTTCGTACGCATAGATAATCAAGCTGATCACCATGCCCTCCACGATACCGAAGAGAACGTCCTTGCCGACGAGAGGATCGCGCCAGCGACGATGCAACAAGCGTGTCGAGGAAATGATTGTTTGCGGCCAATGCCGCCTTACGTAAGGCTCGAGTGCAAGGTAGAGAACGCCCACGGTAGTGCTAAGAAAGAGCGCACCGCAAATGGCAAGAAGCAAGAGGCCAAAACTCGCGATGCCGGCAACAAAGTGGGCGCGCAGCACCCAGACCAGCATGTCCACGATGAAATAGAAGATTCCGATTCGCCAGGCGGCGCTCAGGTCACTACGCTTCTTCCGTGTGTTGCGGTACGCCAGCCACGCGGAGGCGAACAGGATGATACCGCCTAGGCTGGCTACAAAAATCCCTGAAGCTTTGTCAGAGGACTTCTCTTCGCGCACCTGACGGTCCGGTTGGCTCCACGGCCCAATGAGACTGAAAAATACTGGATGTCCTCCCAGCGCGGCAGCTTCCACTCGAAGTGGAAGCCCGCTTCCCGGCCACGATCCGGTCCAGGCTAAACGGGTATCGGCCGCAGCCAGCGAGTTCCATAATGGTTCTGCCGACTGGAACTGCGAAAAATCCAGTCCGGCCAAAGCAAAGGCGGCCTTCCAATCCACGGGCCGCGGCGGCAGTGGAGCATTTTGCTTTTGTGGAGGAATGGCCCCGAAGCTCAAAAGCCTGCCCTGCGGATCCAATTGCACTCGCATCATTCCCGAAATGATATTCGGGGGATCGTCCGGTCCAGTAAGGCCTGAGTTCAGGCTGAAGCTGTCTCTGAAGTCGGTAACCACCATTGGCTGCGGGCTTGACCGGTACCAGTAGTGGATGAGCGGAGGGGATTGCGAGAGAACCTTGTTCCAATCAGGACGCGCAGTCTGAGCTTTGACGTACTGCAGGAAATCGTCAGCTTGCCCAAAACCCCAGTCGCTGTCAGCTGCACGCTCGGTATAGCCAAGCTGGTTCACGATCTCCTGAGCTCGGTGCGTCAACACGTCGGGAGGCAAGCTCATGTTCATCTTTGGCAACGCGCTCACCCGAACGCCGATCCAAAAGCACGCGGTAAGTGCGAGCACGATTCCGACGATGCATGGAACAGCAATCCCCGGCGCGAGTCCTTCCATCTCGCCAGCCGCCGCAACCATTTGCGGCGAAGGCGTTTCGCCAGCCGCGAGAGCCGCAGCGAGCGGATCGCCACCGGGAAGCGCGGCGGCAACTGCCAGCACGGAAGCTGGACGCATCGCCGGATCGGGCTCCAGACAGCGCACGATGACGCGTTCCACTCCGGGATCGAGATCGCGCACCAGCGTGGAAGGATTTGTAGGCGAAGGAGATTCCGCGCGCGTGCGCACGATTTCAGCTAATGTGTCGGCCTGGAAAGCGCGTTTCCCTGTGAATATTTCGTAGAGCACGAGGCCGAGAGCGTAGATGTCGCTCTTCGCCGTGACCTCTTTTCCCGAGAGCTGCTCCGGCGCCATGTACGCCGGAGTCCCATATCGGACCTGCTCATGAGGAATGTGCTCAGCCAGATCGGCCAACCCGAAGTCCATGATTACGACTTCGCCCTGGCTGTTCAGCATGATGTTGGCCGGCTTCAGGTCGCGATGCAGTACGCCTTTGTCATGCGCTGCGGCTACCCCGGCACAGATCTTGCGCGCAATCTCCAGCGCCTTATCAGATGGAAGCCGCCCGATGCGCCGCAGCAGCGAGCCGAGGTCCTCCCCATCGACGTATTCCATCGAGAGAAAGACCAGGCCATCAGCTTCGCCGATGTCATAAATGCGGCAGACGTTCGGATGGGAAATCCTGCGTGCAATACGAACTTCATTGTGAAAACGTTCCAGCGTTACTGGATCCTGGGCAGTGGCTTCTGGCAAGAATTTCAGTGCAACCGGCTGCTGGAGTCGCAGATCGTCTGCTCGATAGACCTCGCCCATTCCTCCTCGCCCCAGGAGCGCGATGACTCGATAGCGCTCAGCAAGGATCGTTCCTGGAATGAAGCGGCCTTCGTGCGGGCCGCTGCTGGACGCGGATGACTTCGGAAAACTCTTCGGCTTTGGAGTGCGCGAGGGCGCGGGCGTGACTGTGGCGGTGGCCATCGGGTCGCCATGCTGCGAACTGCCGCAGGACGGACAGAATTTCGCGCTGGAATCGATCTGCTGCCCGCAGGCTGAGCAGGAAATGGAGGAAAGCTTGGCCACAGTTTCGACGTGCAGGCCATGATACTAAAGCGCGGCAAACGGAACGAGTTGCGTTAGGAGCAAGAAACGGGGGCAGTACGGATTCCAGATCGGTCGAGCAATGACTGTGGTGTAGTTTGGGGAAGCGCCCGACACTTCGGGGGGCCTCAACCAATCCCAACTGCAGTAATAGGGACAGGGATCGGCCCGATTCACGACAAATCTTCTCCCGTCAGCAATCTGTGTAATTTTGTGCGAGAAGCGTCCGTGTGATCCGCGTCGTGCTTTTGGCAGTTTCGGAGCTAAGCGCCGGCCGCGAGAGATCTCCGCTCTTCAGGCTGCGGTTCCGGAAAGGGAATGATTTTGGCCTGATTCATTTGGTGCATGGCGTTAGCGAGTTTCGGCGTGTCCTGCTCTCCGGCGAAGTGATCGAAAAAATAGCCGAAAAGGATGAGAGCGCAGGCGAAAGGCGAGAGTGTTGCGACGAGAAGCAGCATAGCGGGAGAGCCTCCCGGGGAACGCTAGCCAGTATGTCCCTAATGTGAGTTCTCTCGCAATGGGAAGATTTGCTTACAAGGTGAGACGAACGTTAGCTGCGTTTGCGGAGATCAAGTTCGGCCATGATTTTCCAGATCAAATTCGGCAGCTCTCGTTTCATCACCGATTCCACTGCGCCCGCGAGGTGGTTGGCGTCCTTCCCCGAAGCTGCAGGCTGGGAAGCAGCGCTCGGCTGCTCTGGTTGGTTCGGCGAGACTTCGCTCCCAACCGCTGCGGCCATAGCACGTCCGATTTCTGCTTCTGCATCCTGCGCAAGGGAAGGAGGCGCGCTGGGCGCAACTGCGCTGACCGCGGCTGCCATCGCCAACGGCGCCCTCTCTGGAGTCTCGATGTGCGGAGCCTCCACCGGATGGTGAGACAGACCCTCGCGCATCTGCTGGATCACAGCATCGTCGGGCTCGGGAGCAACAATCTCGATTGCATCGGTTGCCGGTTCCGACTCCTCTGGCGCCGAGATGGTCGGAGTTGCGCCGATACCGTGCGGCTCGATGTGGCGCACAGGCATCTCGATCACAGGAGCAGCCTGAAATTGCGCCGAAACAGTTTCAGAAGTCGGCTCCGTTTCAAGTTCGAGCGTTGGCTCAGGAATAATTTCCAGAGCTGCCTCCGCTTGTTCGACGGGTGCCGGTAAGTCAAAGCCGTGCATGGCGGACTCCACCTGCGCCTCGAAGCTATCCGCTGGTGCAGCCTGGTCGGTACCGAAATGGGAGGCCGCCTTCAGCAGATCGGCATTGGGACTGGCAGAATCGGTCGGGAGATCGAGCGAAGTCGTCTCATACGATTCCATCGCGGCATTTAGCCGGGCTTCGAATTCGTCCGGCGGAGCAGCGTTGTTGTCGGTCGGATGCTGCAAGGATTCCAGGAACTGATTGGCCAACTCGGCTTCGCTCGTCCCAAAATGAGTGGGAAAATCCATCTTAGAGCGATGTGGATCGGTTTCCAGCGCCGGGTCGTGAAGAATCTCTGTGGAAGGAGCGGATGTCTGGCGTGTCAGCTCGAGTCCAGGTTCGTTAGCGACAGGCACGTCGGGCACCGGAGGTGCAGCTGTGAGCTCAAGCTCAGGAACAGAAGAGACACTCGCCTCATCGCGATTACGGCGCTCTCCATGAATTGCAGTTTGGGATTGGGTTAGCTGGAATTCGTTATGAATAGCGAAGGCGCCAGTCGGCTGCTCGTGGATCGGCGTCTCAGGGGAAGCTGCTGCGCTCTCAGCAGGGACTTTCTCCTCCTGCGCCTCGGGCAAGTATTGAGACATGAAGGAGGGAATCGAAGGCTCGGCTGCTTTAGCCTCTGATTCCGATTTGAAACTGCCGAAATCCTGGAAAGTCTCGATTTCTGCTGCGTGCGCTGCTCCCACGTGAAAATCAGGCACGTTCGGCAGAGCTGTGCTGCCCGAGTCCTGAACCGAACTCTCAATTGCTGAAGCGGCCTCGTTCATTCCTGGACCCTGCTGCAGCATCGCCTGGATGTGAGCGGCGTTGAGGCGGATCGTCTTCTCGTACGGCTTCTCTTCCTGGTGCGCCGTTTCGTTGGTACCGGCCTTTTCTGTAGCCGGACCCGTCGCAGCATTCGCTACTGCAACATCAGGCTGCTTTTCGACTACTTTCATGCCACGAGCCGAATCTGCAGCTGCCTTTGAGGGCTTCACTTTTTCCGCAATGCGATCGACCGCGGCGGTGAGATCAGTAGCTTCGAATGGTTTAACGATTACGCCATCTGCTTTTACGCGTGCGCCATCTTGCGCGTTGTAAGGCTCCATTCGCCCGACGGTGAGGAGAACAGGCATCTTTGAAGTCTCGGCGGCATTGCGCAGCCTTTCGCAGAGTTCGAGGCCGCTGTAGCCGGGCATGAATACGTCAAGGAGGACGAGTTCGGGCTTGATTTCTGCGATCTTCTTGGCTGCGGCGGCTCCATTGCTCACCGTGACGACCTCGTGGCCGGCTTCGCTGAGGATCTTCTTGCCCATGTTCTGGGCGGTCACACTGTCGTCGGCAAGTAATATCTTGATGCCCACAAATTCGTCCTTTATGTCGCGCAAACGTACGGGTGCTGTGCAGGAAAAGTACTGTGCCGCCCCCGGCAAGTCAATGAAAAGGGAACCTGAATTGTAGCTAGGGTTATAGCTTAGTTACGAGCGGACCTGTACGGGAGTGTGCTGGATCCCGCACTGCGCTTGTGGTGATTTTGCCATTCCAAGCGGATGCTCACGCGTGCAGTCCGCGTGAGCAGAGAGAGGAGTCCCTATCGACTCCGAGAACCCTTCCTGACGAGATTTTTGGATAGCGATCGGCATTCGTCACGCCAAGCAAAACGGCGTTCGGAATGAGAAGTGAAAGAGCCGTTATTACGCGGCGTGCCGAACTGTAACCGAGTGCTTGATCACCTCATAAGCGCTGTCAGGAATCACGCGACGTCCAACGAGGTCGATCTTTGTCGTGTACGGTCGATTCTCCACGATGCGGGAAGCGAGGGCATCGCCGATGCCCTTCAGCTCCTTGAGCTCGAAGATGGTGGCGGAGTTCAGGTCGAGCAGCCCGTCCTCTGAGCGATGTCGCCCGCGCATTTTTCGGGCGCGAGTTCGGCGAGCCGGTTGCGCCAGCTGCTCTGCCCCTTGCCGCTGTTGTTGTGATGTTCTCTGATATTTCGCTAGCACAAACAGTCCGAGTGTCCCAAACACAAAAACCAGAGCTGGCTTCATGTGTATCCCTCCGAAAGAAGGTGTGATGGAGAGAGAAGAAGACACGGTTGTCAGACCGAGAGCAGCTGCACTGAAGAGCCACGACTGACGGGGGGGCAAAGAATTACTGCAGTAATCCTGGTGCAATCGAATTGTTTTGTTATCCCCGGCCAAACCTGCCTACACTGCGGCGACACATGAAAAAGGTGTTCGCATTGACGCTGCTGTTCGCTGGACTTACGATGCCGGCTGCGGTTGCACAGCAACGTGTCTTCGATTGGGTGCAGGACACGAACGAGGTCGTGCGCCTCGCGCCGGGCATGCGCCAGAATGCGCATCAGTACGGTCCCGGACAGGGTGGGGACATCAAGCTGCAGCTTACGGCACAACGGCCGGTAACGGTTGCGATGATCCATAGCAGCGACTGGAACAGTGCGACGAAAGATCCGGAAGCGATCCTTCGCGCAGAGGTGATGGATAAGCTGCAATATCTCTGCTTGCAAGAGCATGTTGTGAATACCACGTATACCTGCACTTTGCCGGCATCCGCGGATTCAATGGCGTTGATTGTCCGTGATGAACGCACCGGTGACCGCGCGGTGCTGGCTGGGATCAGCAATGTGCTGGGGGTACGCCACGCAGCTGCTGTGATTGCGCCTGCCAATGAAGTCAGCTTGCAGTACTACCGATGGGACTGCGTGCAGAACTGCTACCGGTCCGAATTTCAGGGATTTCGCCTGGCAAAGGAAAAGTTTGAACCCAACATTTTGAAGACTTACAGCTTGCCTCTGCCGGAACACGATGGCGAGCAGGTGGATGTGAAGATGAAGTCTTCGGTACCGATGCTGCTGGCGGTTGTGCCTTCAGATGTGGCGCAGCAGCTCTACAGCCATCCCGACTTGCTGGACAACGCAGTCGGCAATGGCGTCTGCCAGCAACGCGCTGCCCAGTCAGTTAACTTCGGATGCCAGCTGAACCCGAACGGCGTAGCGCAATCCTTGATCGTTCTACCCGAGCCCTCAGCCGGAATTCCTAAAAAAGGCAAGACTGAGATTGAAGTTACCTCGGTCAAGTGCGTCGCTCACTGCCGCGTCTGGGCAGCCAACTAGAACGTGGAGCCGGGCGCCCTCGCCGGGGTGTTCGGCTGCAAGTCTCAAATGTCCTAAGCTGAAAAACGAGCATTGAGTCTTTCCGGATTCTTGCTGGTATTCCCATCCAAACACCCGGGCGAGGGCGCGCCCGGCTCCACGTTAATTGCTCTCTCACCGCTATACTCGTAGTAGCCCTTTTCTGAACCTTTACAGGCGAATTAACTAACAAATGTACGAAGTCACCGTTGAAGACAGCTTTGCTGCGGGTCACTATCTGCGCAACTATCGCGGTAAATGCGAGAACCCGCACGGGCACAACTACAAAGTCCGCGTCACGCTGCAGGGCCACGAACTCGATGCCGCCGGCTTGCTGCTTGACTTTAAAGAACTGAAGCAAGTCATGAAGCCGGTGATCGAACGTCTCGATCACCAGATGATTAACGAGATAGCACCGTTTACGGCGCTGAATCCTTCCGCGGAGAACTTGGCGAAGTATTTTTATGACGAGACGAACTCCAAATTGAAGAGCTTGAGCTCAGGCCGGGTGAGCGTGAAGGAAGTCACAATCTGGGAGACGGATACCACGACGGCCCGATATTCGGAGTGAATCGCAAAGGCGTTTCAAGGAAATCGTTTCAGGAGAAAGCGTTTCGCACAAAGGGCGTTTCAACATATTCTTCCACTGGTTTGGCATCCTCTTTGTAGTTCAAACGCTTTGAACATTCTCTTGTTGAAACGCATTTTGCTGAAACGGTTTTCTTAGAAACGCATTTCCCTGAAACGCCTTTCGCTTATGTACCTCATCGAAATCTACAAATCCGTCCAAGGCGAGTCCTCTTTCGCGGGATTGCCATGCATCTTCGTGCGGCTTGCGGGATGCAATCTGCGCTGCTCCTGGTGCGACAGCGAGTACACGTTCACCGGCGGACACAAATTTTTGATCGATGAAGTGATGAGCAGAGTCAGCAAGCTTGCTCCGGTCAAGCTGGTGGAAATTACGGGTGGCGAACCGATGCTGCAGGAACGCGAAGTCCTGCCGCTCATGCAGAAGCTCCTCGACGAGGGCTATGAGGTGCTGCTCGAGACTAGCGGCGAACGTCCCTTGGAGAACGTGCCGAAAGCCGTCCACAAGATCGTGGACGTGAAATGTCCCGCCTCGGGAGAAGGTGGCAGCTTCCGCATTTCCAACCTCGATGCGCTCACTCCGGCCGACGAGCTGAAGTTTGTCATTGCCGATCGCGCGGATTACGAATTTGCGCGTGACTTTGTTCGTAAGCATCAGCTCGAGCAGAAGACGCGGAACATTCTGTTCTCTCCAGCATTCCGTAAAGATGCCGGTCCTGCGCGCGACGCTCGCAATTGCCTGCTCGATCCGCGCGAACTGGTCGAGTGGATGCTCGCCGACGGTCTCAGTGCGCGCCTGGGGTTGCAGATTCATAAGTTCATATGGGAACCGATGAAAAAGGGCGTTTAGAAAGAAACCGAACCACGGCATCTCGCCAATCTACTTCCCGACTTTTCAAAACCTTCGAAAAACGAACTTCCAGCATCTCGTCCTCAGCTCCGATTCAGCAACGTGCTACTCAGACCAGTTTGGAAATCGGGTGCTGCTGCGCGGTGCAGGTCATCTTCCGGCATTGGTCAGTCCTCTAAGTACGTAGGCGCTTATCGACGCACAAGATTACACAGCACGCGCCCAGAACAGACTTTCGGAGGAGAACCAGAATGAAACCGCTATCTATCTTCGCTGCATTGCTCTTATGCATTGCGGTTGGCGCGCCGTCTCGCGCGCACGCTCAAGACGCTTACACGCAGTCGCAGAGTTGGCATCGAGTTCTGTCGGCTTCGGACCAGAGCCAATTCGATAAGTACTACTCAAAGTGGGTCGATGCGACCCGCAAGAACGATCAGGATGACATTTCAGAGAACGCGCGCAAGATGCAGGAGATCATGGCGCGCTACAACATTCCATCGACGGTGTCGTATGACCAGGTGGCCTCGATGGGAGGGGCAGCCGGTTATCCGCAACAAGCGTATCCAAACGCTGCGTATCCTGCTGCTTACGCGCAGAGACTCTCGCCAGACGATCAAAAGGAGTTCGACAAAGCCTACTCGAAGTGGGTGGACTCGACGCGCAAGAACGATCAGGACGATATAAACGAGAGCGCGCGCAAGATGCAGGAGATTATGGCGCGGTACAACATTCCTTCCACCGTGCAGTTCGCTCAGGTTGCGAGCGGCGGGAATGCGGCAGCGTATCCGAATCCTGCATACGCTCCTGTAGCGCAGGGGCAACGGCTCTCCAGCTCAGATCAACACGAGTTCGACGAAGCTTACAAAAAGTGGCTAAAAGCTCGTCACAAGAAGGATCCGGACGACATCGAAAAGAGCGCCCGCAGGATGGAGGACATCATGGCTCGATACAACATTCCGGCAAATGTTGCATACGACCAGATCGCGTCGCCGGGAGCCTCTTACAAATAAATCGTTGTCATTCCGAGCGAACCGAGGAATCCGTGCTGAGGCCCAGAGTCATGGGCATGGCAGGGATTCCTAGCACCAACAGCAGGCGTTCGGAATGACAATCAGGAGGTTCCGAGTACAACCGCACTGCGGCTCAATCCTTCCAATTACTTAGGCCCTTCGTTTAGAGTCTTCGTGCGTCTGTGGCAGTGCACAATCGCCGCTAAAGCAGTTTTCCTGGAACCGCACGGCGTAGGAAAGAGGAAGTTATGCGCAAGCTAGTCGGTGTCCTGATCGCAATTGTCGTTATCATTGTCATTCTCGTCTTTGCTTTGCCATCGCTGGTAAACGTCAACCAGTACCACGACAAGATTCAGGCAGAGCTGCAGGACAAACTGCACCGCGATGTGAAGCTCGGCAATATGTCGCTGAAGATCGTGCCGCTGTCGATCCGCGTCGCAGACGTGCAGATCGGGGAAGATCCGAACTTCCGCACTGGCCGGCCATTCGCTACGACTTCGGATCTCGCGGTGAGCGCGAAGCTGCTGCCGTTACTGCGTCACCAAGTCGATCTCCGCTCGCTCGAGCTTGTAAATCCCAAAATAGAACTGGTGCGCAATGCTCAGGGCACGTGGAATTTCGCCAGCCTGGGACAGCAGCCCGCCAATGCTGCCGCTCCGGCGCCAACACCGGCGCCCGCGCAGAAGCCTGAGGCGAAACCTGCAACCAAGCCGAGCCCATCAGCGCCGAGCACTCCGGAGAACAAGCCGGCCGAAAATCAGCCGGCGCAGCAACTCTCACTTGCAGAACTGAAGATCACCAACGGACAAGTGGCAATTACCGACGAGCAGAAGCATCAGAGCCGCAGCGTCTATGACAATATCGATCTCGATCTCACTGACTTCGCGCCCGGCAAGCCATTCAATGTCACGCTCGCCGCGCATCTCCCCGGACAAGGTGATCAATATGTGAAGTTCGATGGCACTGCCGGTCCGCTAAATCAGCAGAACTCGATGGCAACTCACCTCGACGGACGCCTGAAGCTGAATCAAATTTCCCTGAATGGATTGCAGAAGTTTCTCAATTCTCCGCAGCTCAAGCAGTACGACGCCATCGCGAGCGGTGACGCCAGCGTTCGCAATGACAACGGCACGATGGCCTCCACAGGCAATCTCGAACTCAACAATGTGCGCATTAAGGGTGTCGAGATCGGATACCCGATCAAAGCCAATTACAGTGTTGCCGACGACCTGAACACCGACATCATCAAGATCGACAAGATGAACGTGAACTTCGGGCCAACGCCGATCAGCCTGACCGGCGAGGTAAACACCAAGCCCACTCCCGCGCAACTCGACGTTCAACTTAAGGCCAACAACGCTTCCATTACGGAACTCGCGAAACTCGCCGGAGCTTTTGGGGTGGCATTCAATCCGGGAATGCAGGTTGGAGGAACGCTCAATACCGACATTCACGCGAAGGGATCAGCCGATCAGCCAGCGTTGAATGGCAATCTGAGCGCTTCGAATCTGGTCGTCAGCGGAAAAGATATTCCGCAGCCTGTAAAGGTTCCGTCGATTACTCTGGCACTCACGCCCGACACAGTGAAGTCGAACGACTTCACCGCGCAGAGCGGAAGCACGACCCTCAACGGCAACTTCGCTCTGACGCACTACACCGCGCCGAATAGCACGGTCGATGCGACTATCCGTACCAATGGCGCCAACGTCGGCGAGCTGATCAACATTGCCAAAGCTTACGGAGTTTCGGCGGTGGAAGGAATGAGCGGCTCAGGTTCGCTCACGCTGAACGCGCGCGTGCAAGGCCCAATGAAGCAGCCGGACAAGATGGTGTACAGCGGTACCGGCGCGCTGCAAAACGCGACGATCAATACGCCGAATTTCACCAAGCCGCTGCAGATCAAGAACGCCGATCTGAAATTTGCGCAAAACGCTGCTACGCTCGACAATCTGCAGGCATCGCTCGGGAGCAGCACGGCGACCGGCACGGCGACCGTTCACAACTTCGCCTCACCACAGATTCAGTTCAATCTGAACGCCGACAAACTCAACATCACCGAATTGCAGCAGATTACCGGCGGAAACGCTCCGGCGAAGAAAGCTGAGCTCGATCGCTTCTCACTAATTCCGACGGCGAATGCGCAAGCACGCAAGTCCGAGGGCAGCAGCATCTCGCATCTCGCGGGTTCGGGCGCACTGTCGGTGGGAAGCATCATCTTCGATCAGATTGTGCTCAGCAATTTCAAGTCAAACCTCTCGTTCTCCGGCGATCCTGCGGGAAATCTGATGCGCACGCTCAACGGCGACGTGAATTTCAACACCGGCAATGGAAAGTTCCAGGGCATTGATTTGCTCCACGAACTTTCCTCAATCGGGAAATTCGCGCAGGCGCAGCCGTCGCGGGGCTTCACCAACATCATCAAGCTCGGCGGATTGATCAACATAAAGAACGGCGTTGCCAGCACGAACAACCTTGAAGCCCTGATCGATGGCGGGTCGCTGGGAGCTCAGGGAACATTTGACCTTGTCACGGAGGCGCTCAACATGCACGCCAACGCCGTACTCAGCAAAGCGCTGAGCACGCAGGTCGGTGGAACCGGCATCGGCGGATTCATGAATACTGCGCTCGCCAATCGGAACGGCGAACTCGTGATTCCCGTTTTGGTAACTGGCACGGTAAATCATCCGATCGTTGCTCCCGATGTCGAAAAGCTCGCGCAGATGAAGCTCAACAACTTGCTGCCCACCTCGGGCAATCCGGGCGCGCTGACCAGCGGCCTCTCCGGCTTGCTCGGCGGTAAGGGTGGTCAGCAAGGCAATGCCGTGCAGGGACTGCTAGGAGCACTCGGTGGTAAGCAGCAACAGCAGCAGCCCGAGAGCGATCAACAGCAGGGCAATGCTCAACAGCAAAAGCAGCAGCAGCAGAATCCGCTGGGCGGCGTATTAGGGGGGCTGTTGGGGAAGAAGAAGCCGAAATAGCACCTGCGGCCCGTCCTCCCCGCGTGTTCGCGTCGGCATTTCGCGGGATCGGCTTCGCCTCCCGGAGAAGCGGAGAGAGCGAAAACCCGCGCGAGGGCGCGCGTCGGTCCGTTAATTCCGATTTCTATCATTGCGTCCAGACGCAGTTCGCTTTACTATCGCCCGTGAGTGGCCGCCGCGAAACCCATTTCCGATCTGCGCGACCGAGTCGTCTCCGCCGGCATGGTGGACGACGATGCTTCTTTTGAACTTAAACTTCGCCCCAAGCGTCTGAATGAATTCATCGGCCAGAAGAAAGTCAAAGACAACTTGGCTGTAGCGATTCAGGCTGCCACATCGCGCGGCGAAGCGCTCGACCATGTCTTGCTATACGGTCCGCCGGGCCTGGGCAAGACCACGCTGGCGACGATCATCGCAAATGAGATGGGAGTCGAGTACCAGCAGACTTCCGGCCCGGTGCTGCAGATCAAAGGCGACCTTACTGCGATCCTGACGAACGTCCGTGAGAAGCAGGTGCTCTTCTTCGACGAGGTCCATCGGCTGCAGCCGGCGCTCGAGGAAATCCTGTATTCGGCTCTCGAAGACTACAAGCTCGACATCATGGTCGGGCAGGGACCCTCCGCGCGCACGCACACGCTTGATGTAAGGCCGTTCACATTTGTGGCGGCCACCACGCGAGCCGGCCTGCTGTCAGCGCCTTTGCGCTCCCGATTTGGAATTGTCCTGCGGCTGGAGTTTTATTCCAATGAAGAGCTGAAGATCATCGTCAGCCGTTCGGCCGATATTCTGGATGTTTCCATTGATGATCCGGGGGCCATGGAGATCGCCAGCCGAGCCCGCGGAACACCGCGGATCGCCAATCGCCTTCTCCGCCGCTGTCGCGACTACGCGCAGGTGCGCGGTTCAGGGAATATCGACCGCTCCACAGCTCAAGCAGCTCTCGAAATGCTCGAAGTCGATAAGCACGGCTTTGATGAGATGGATCGCCGTCTGCTGCTGGCAATCATGGAGAAATACCAGGGCGGTCCCGTCGGCCTGAATACCCTCGCCGCAGCGCTCGCTGAAGATGCCGATGCCATCGAAGACATCTACGAACCGTTCCTCATCCAGATCGGATTCCTAGACCGCACTCCCCGAGGGCGGGTTGCTACCCAGCTCGCCTACGATCACTTCGGCATTGTCCCTCCGCGACGACAAGCTGGTCTTTTCTAAGTCTCTCAGAGGCCCGAAAATCCAGAGTTGCCGGCCTGTTTCGCGCATCTCACTGTATGCAATGGCAAGAGTCTTCAAAGCAAAGAAATGTCCCAACTGTCTGGGCCGAGGCGTTTGCACCGACGGCTCGACATGCCCGACGTGCAAAGGTCATGGCGAGATCCCCTCTGCGTGGGACGTGGAAGTTCCCGAGGTCCCCTGCTGGAGCACCTCTTCGAGCTAAGCCTCAGCGCTTAGGCTTGCCTCGCTCGGGGATTCCCTCGTATCATTTTCAGTCCACCCCGGCTCTCCTTCATTCATGACTAGTCAAAGCCCTAAGCCACAGGTTGTGCTGCGCGAAAAGACGCGCCTCATGTCAGCCTCAGAGATCGAGCGCACGCTGGTCCGCCTGGCGCACGAGATTGTTGAAAAGAACAACGGTGTCGAGCGACTTGGATTCGTAGGCATTAAGCGCCGTGGCGTGCCTCTCGCGAAGCGTCTGGCGGAACTGGTAAAGAAAATTGAGAAGGCTCCGGTTGAAGTGGGCACTCTCGACATCAATCTGTACCGCGACGATCTCTCGACTACAGGGCCAAAGCCGGTCGTGAATCCAATGGAGATCGGATTTGACGTCAATGACAAGAACATCATCCTCGTTGACGATGTTCTCTATACAGGCCGTACCATTCGCGCTGCGCTCGACGCTCTCTTCGATCACGGCCGCCCGCGCCGCGTACAGTTGCTGGTGCTGATCGATCGCGGACATCGCGAACTTCCAATCGAGGCCGCATTCGTCGGGCGCAACGTGCAAACCACGCAGAACGAGATCATCGAAGTGAAGCTGCAAGAGATCGATCCCAGCGAGCAGGTGCTGCTGGTGGAGAAGGTTTCGGCATGAATCGAGGGGCGACGCCCCGCTCAGGCTCCGCAGGTTTTCGCAGCAGTATTCGTTCCGCTTCTCTCCGCAAGGGAAGTTTTTCTCACACGTCGCGTTCGCTGCTGGATATCGAATCGCTGAGCGACGCCGATATTCAGTTTTTGTTGAAGAATGCCGCTCGCCTCGCGAACGTCAGTCCCAAAACAGCACCGCTGAGCAGACGCCACGTCGCCCTGCTCTTTTATGAAGCCAGCACGCGCACGCGCTGCTCTTTCGAACTCGCGGCAAAATCCCTTGGCGCTTCGACCACATTGGTGAGCCCGGCGGCTTCGAGTATCGAAAAAGGCGAGTCGCTGATCGATACGGGACTCACGCTCGCCGCGATGGGCGCTGAATGCATTGTGATTCGACATCCTTCTTCGGGCGCGCCCCATTTGCTGGCTCGAGAGCTGCAGATTCCAATCGTCAATGCCGGAGACGGCATGCACGAGCATCCTTCGCAGGCATTGCTTGATTGCTATACCATCCTCCAGCATCGTCCTTCCTTGACAGGCTTGCGGCTGCTGCTCGTCGGCGACATTTACCACAGCCGTGTCGCGCGCTCGAACGCGCTGCTGCTCTCGAGATTGGGAGCGCACGTGACTTTTTGCGGGCCTCCTGCGCTGCTGCCCGAGGTTGCAGAAACGATTGCGCCCGGCGTGCGGGTCACGCGCGAATTCGATGCCGCACTGCCCGAAGCCGATGTGATCATGATGTTGCGCGTGCAGAAGGAGAGACTGGCCGGATTGCAGCTCTCCGTCGATGAGTACGTCCGAGATTTTCAGCTCACGCCTGAGCGATTGGCCCTCGCTCCTCGTGACGCGCTCGTAATGCATCCCGGCCCGATGGTGCGCGGCATGGAACTCACGAGTGAAGTGGCCGATAATGCGCGTTCGCTCGTGCTCGAACAGGTGCGAAATGGCGTTGCCGTGCGTCGCGCGATTCTGTTGCGTGCGCTTGGAGGTGGCCGGTGAAGCCGCGCGCGCATCCTCCCGATTCCATTCTGATCGTCGGCGGAACGCTGATCGACGGCTCGGGCTCGAAGCCTGCACTTAACGACATCCTGATAGAAGAAGGGCGCATTCGCGCGATCGAGGCTCCGGGCAAGATTCCTCGCGCGGATCACTCGGTTATCGACGCGAAGAATCTAATCATCGCGCCCGGATTCATAGATCTTCATGTTCATTTGCGCGAGCCAGGGCAGAGCCATAAAGAGACGATTGCCACCGGCACGGCCGCTGCAGCGGCAGGCGGATTTACGACTGTTTGCCCAATGCCGAACACCTTGCCCGTGAACGACACACCCGAGATCACGCGATGGATGCAGGCGCCGGACCGACGGGCATGCGTAAGAGTTCGTCCCATCGCTGCAGCAACGGTTGGCAGCAATGGCGAGAAGCTCACTGATTACCAGGAGCTGGTCGAAGCTGGTGCTGTGGCCGTAAGCGATGATGGCCGTCCCATTCTGGGAGACAGCATCATGCGCGACGCGCTCAAGGCAGCGCATAAGCTGGCCATTCCAGTGATTCAGCACGCCGAAGATACGCGTGCAACGCAAAGCGGCGTAATGCATGCTGGTCCGACTTCGTTTCGCCTCGGACTGCGCGGGATCAACGCCCATTCAGAATCCTCAATCGTAGGACGCGATATCAATCTCGCCGCAGAGATCGGCGCGCACGTACACGTGGCACACCTATCGACTCGGGAGGCGCTCGAATACGTGCGTACCGCCAAGGAAAAGGGTGTCCACGTCACCTGCGAGGTCACGCCGCATCATCTTCTGCTCACGGACGAAGAAGTGGCCGACTATGACACGAATTGCAAGATGAATCCCCCGCTGCGCAGCGAAGCTGATCGCGAGGCGATGTGGGAAGGTCTGCACGACGGAACCATCGACTGCATCGCCACCGATCATGCTCCGCACGCAGCTCACGAAAAAGCACAGGAGTTCGATCGCGCGCCATTCGGAATTACGGGCCTCGAAAGCGCGTTGCCAATCGCGCTGATGGTTGCAGGCGGTAATGCGGCGATGGCAGTCCAATGGCTGTCTTCCAAGCCGGCGGAAGTAATGGGCTGGCAAGATGCAGGGCGGTTGGTCGTGGGCGGGACAGCCGATCTGGCGATCTTCGATCCCGAAGAAGAATGGGTCTTCACCGCGGAAGTCTCAAAATCAAAATCAAAGAACTCGCCCTTCATCGGCAAGAACCTGTGCGGACGCGTCCGCTATACCTTTGTCGACGGACGGCTGGTGTACGCGCGCTAGCAAGCTGGGTTCGAAGGGACTATTTCTGGCAATCCATCCGCCGCATCTCTATCATTAAGAGTTTGGCCGACAGCCGAAAAGCGGTTTTATGACTCCCGATAAAAAGAAACTCGTCGCCGAATCGCCAATTCAGGATGTCTTTGAAGATCGGCATCCATCTCCGTCCGAGGTCGAATGGGCTGAGAAAACGCTGGCTCCGGCATTGGAGAAATCTCCGGAGCGGCCAATCGGCGCGGCTTCAGGCGTGAATCTGGATGAGCACGGCAATGCTCGCTTCACGACCATTTCGGGAATGCCGGTTCGGCGGCTCTACACGCAGGCTGATCTTCCTGAAGATTGGAGTGCTGAGAAGTATCTCGGACATCCGGGTGAAGTTCCCTATGCGCGCGGCATTCACGCCTCCGGCTATCGCGGCAGGCTCTGGACCATGCGCCAGTTCTCCGGCTTCGCATCGCCGGAGGAGACGAACCAACGCTACAAATATCTGCTCGCTCACGGGGGCGGCGGACTCTCGGTGGCGTTCGATCTTCCCACGCTGATGGGGTTCGACTCCGATGCTGCGGAGAGCGAAGGCGAGGTCGGCAAATGCGGTGTTGCGATCGATTCGCTCGAGGACATGGAGATCCTCTTCGACGGCATCGATCTTGAGAAGACCACAGTTTCCATGACCATCAACTCGCCTGCCTCAGTTTTGTGGGCGATGTACCTGGTGGTCGCGGAGAAGCAAGGCGCGGATTGGAAGAAGATCTCGGGCACGATTCAGAACGACATTCTGAAGGAATACATTGCGCAGAAGGAGTACATATTTCCTCCTGCTCCATCGATGCGGCTGGTCGTTGATACCTTCGAATTTGGGACTCACTTCACGCCGAAGTTCAACACCATTTCCATTAGCGGATATCACATCCGCGAAGCCGGATCGACCGCGCTGCAGGAGCTGGCATTCACGATCTACGATGGAGTGGAGTACGTGGAGTGGGCACGACGACGCGGGCTGAACGTCGACGAATTTGGTCCGCGGCTCAGCTTCTTCTTCAATTCCCATAATGAGTTTTTCGAGGAGATCGCCAAGTTCCGCGCCTCGCGCAAGATCTGGTGTCGGCTGATGAAAGATCGCTTCGGCGCGAAGAATGCACGCACGTGGCTAATGCGCTTCCATACGCAGACGGCGGGGGTGTCGCTCACGGCGCAGCAGCCGATGAACAACATCGCGCGCGTCGCTATCCAGGCGCTCGCGGCCGTGCTTGGCGGCACGCAGTCGCTGCATACCGATAGCTACGACGAAGCGCTGGCGCTACCCACCGAAGATGCCGCACGTATCGCGCTGCGCACGCAGCAGGTGATCGCGTACGAGTCGGGCGTTGCGCAGACAGTCGATCCACTGGGAGGCTCGTACTTTGTCGAGAAACTCACGCTGGACATGGAGAAAGGCGCATTCGACTACTTCGACAAGCTCGACGCCATGGGCGGCATGGTGAAAGCCATCGAGCGGGGCTATCCGCAGAAGGAGATCGCCGAAGCCGCATATCAATATCAGCGCGCGGTCGAGAACAAAGAAAAGATCATCGTCGGCGCCAATGACTTCGTGATCGAGGAGAAGCTGCCGGAGATTCTCTACATCGACTACGAGAAAGTAGCCGATCACCAGACGCGCAAGCTCAACGCGCTGAAATCACGCCGATCAAACGAAGAGGTTGAGCGCCGCCTCGAAGCGCTGAAGAAGGCCGCCGCGCAGCAGCCAGTCGTTAAAGGTGATGGCAAGATGTCCGACGCAAACACCATGCCCTTCATCATTGACGCCGTGCGTGCCTACGCAACCGTCGGTGAGATCTGCAACGCTCTGCGCGAGGTATATGGCACCTACGAGGAAGTGAGCATCACTTAACCAACGTGGAGCCGGCCGCCCTCGGCCGGGTGTTAGGAATTTGGCGACTTCCTTTTGCTGATTTGTTGGTTCCACTCGCGAAATCACGAAATCACACAATCACGAAATTGCAACGCAAAACCCGGCCGAGGGCGGCCGGCTCCACGCTGTTCCTCGCGTAATCTAGGCAATTTCGTCTTAGCTATTACAATTGCCTGAATGGCTCACCAGGCCCTGCAAACCGAACCTGCATCGCTGCACGAGCGTGCGCAACGGCTTGAGGCCACGCTGCGCAGCATCATTCGCGGCAGCGATGATGTCGTTCGCCTGGCCCTGGTCGCCGTTTTTGCTAAAGGGCACCTGCTGATCGAAGGTGTTCCTGGAGTGGGAAAGACGACTCTCGGCCATACACTGGCGCGAGCCCTTGATTGCATCTTTCAACGAGTTCAGTTCACCAGTGACATGCTGCCCAGCGATCTGCTCGGCACTTCGATCTACTCCGCTGCTGAAGAGCGTTTTGAATTCAAACCTGGGCCGGTGTTCACTAACGTTCTGCTTGCCGACGAAATCAATCGGACGACTCCAAAAACGCAATCCGCCCTGCTTGAAGTAATGAACGAAGGTCAGGTTACGGTGGACGGACAGGCCCGCGAAGTTCCGCGTCCCTTTTTGGTCATCGCTACACAGAATCCTGTAGAACACCACGGCACCTATCCACTGCCGGAATCGCAGCTCGACCGTTTTCTGCTGCGCGTGCAGATGACCTATCCTGCGCGCGAAAGCGAGCGCGAAATTCTGCGTGCCGAAGCTGGAGCTGCGCGTCTGGATGAAGTCCGACCGGTTCTCGCCGCCAGCGACGTGCTCGAGATGCAGGAGCAGGTGAGGCAGATTCGCGTCGATGAGTCGCTGGTGAACTACATGCTCGAGATCGTGAAGCAGACGCGCGAATCCGAGCAGCTCTCGCTGGGAGTCTCTCCACGTGGCTCGCTCATGCTTTATCGTGCAGCGCAGGCGATGGCTTTTGTGGAAGGACGAAGCTTTACCACTCCGCACGACTTCAAACGTCTTGCCGTTCCCGTTTTTGCCCACCGCGTCGTCGTGAACGCCCGTTACAGCTCGAATCTCAAGGCCTCCGAGCAGGCGGAGCGCATTCTCGCAGAGATTGTGGACGGCGTCGCCGTTCCCTCCTAACCATGCGCTCGTTGGCACGCTTCCTGATCATCCTGGCTCTTGTGGTGTGGGTGGGCGGGATTATTTTCTTTTCCGCGGTGGTTGCGCCGGCTCTGTTTTCGATCTTGCCGAAACCTGAGCTTGCGGCGGGCGTGGTCGGCGCTTCACTTACGGCATTGCACCTGATCGGCCTTGCCTGTGGCGTTGTCCTCTTCGTGCTTACGTTCCTCTTTCGTCCACAAAAAGTGCGAACCGTTCGGACGCTAGTGGGATTAATGATCCTGCTGACCGCGCTCTCTCAGTTTGTAGTGATGCCACAGATGCAGCACATTCGGGACCTGGTCGGCGGGTCGATTGAGGCTCTTCCGCCGAAAGACGCTGGGCGCGCCGCATTCGACCGTCTGCACCAGTTCTCAGTTGGTCTGGAGGCAGCTACGCTTGTAGCCGGTCTGGTTGTAATTGGGTTCATCTCTCAACAGCTCAAAGAACAAACCCCCTAAATGAATTAGAACGTTTCCACTTCCGGAGTCGCGGTAAGCAGAGTTTTGGTGTACTCGTGCCGAGGAGCCGAAGTGATTCGCTCCGCATCGCCGAGTTCTACGATTTCTCCTTTGCGCATGACGGCGATTCGCGTTGAGAGATAGCGCACGACGGGCATTGAGTGCGAGATGAAGAGATAGGTCAATCGGAAATCCCGCTGCAGCTTTGCCAGCAGGTTGACGATCTGTGCGCCCACGCTTACATCGAGTGCGGACACTGGCTCATCGAGCACGATGAATCGCGGCTTTAGCGCCAGTGCCCGTGCGATTCCGATGCGCTGCCTCTGCCCACCTGAGAATTCATGCGGAAAACGATCAAGCGCGTCCTCGTCGAGTCCGACGGCTTTCAAAAGTTCGGCGGCGCGATCGCGTGGCCGTGCGGTTCCATTTTGGCCCGATCCCCCGTGAATGCTCCAGGGCTCGCTCACAATGTCGAAGACGCGCATGCGCGGATTGAGCGAGGCAAAAGGGTCCTGAAACACAATCTGCATGTCGCGGCGCAGCTTGCGCATGGTGGAATGGGAAGCGCGGAGAACGTCCTGGCCATCGAATCGCACCGACCCTGAGGTTGGCTCGATCAGCCGCAACACCATTCGTCCCAATGTGGTTTTGCCACAGCCGGATTCTCCGACCAGCCCCAACGTTTCTCCCGCGAAGATATCGAGCGACACGCTATTAACGGCACGAGCTTCTTCGTCAGCGCGACTGAACATGCCGCCACTACGGGTGTAAACCTTTGTGAGATCGCGAATCTCGACCAGCGGCTGGGGCATGTAGCGATGCTAGCAAATGGTCTACGATGAGTAGCATGACGTCGGCGGTACAATCCTGACGATGGCGGAATCTCCTACTCCCGTCCCCTCCTTTGGCGCACAGACGAAGGCCGAGGAATCGCGTCCGCCAATTGTTCCTATCGCGATCGGCGCTCTCGCGGTGTTGGTCGTAATTGCACTGCTCGTCTTTTTTGGCAGAAAAGGTTCCAATGAGACCAGTGCGCTCTCCACCCCTGATCCGTATGCGGCGAATCTCGTGATCTCCAGCCCATCCATGAGTACGGCAGCGAACTTTGCCGGCCAGGAAGTTACATACGTCGAAGGGAAAATTGCGAACAACGGCGATAAAACCGTGAGCAGCGCGATCCTGCAGATCGTCTTTCACGACAGCCTTGGGCAGGTAGTGCAAAAGGAGACGCAGCGGCTGATGGTGATCACCACGCGCGAGCCTTACATCGACACTGCGCCTCTGAGCAGCGCGCCATTGAAGCCTGGACAAACGCGCGAGTTCCGCCAGACCTTCGAGCACGTCAGCTCAGAGTGGAACACGCAGCTCCCGGAGATAACCGTTGTTAAAACATCGACGCAGTAGGGAATCTACTTTGATCCTGCGGTGCGTACGATGCCATGGCGCACGGTTTCGTCCTGCCACATGCGAAAGCCGCCGATGAACGCATTTTTATTGCTGCCGAGACGAACGCCTGCGGGAAGCTGGTCGAGCTTCTTGGCGTTACCACCACCGAGCACGACATCGTCGGACTGCACTGCCTGCCGAAGCTGCGCCACGACATAAAAAACATTCTTTTGCCACTTCTTTCTTCCCAGCCGATCGAGACCGCGCTTGCCGAGGTAGTCTTCGTAGGTGCGCCCCTTCTTATAAGGGAGATGGGCGAGTTCCATTGGCTGAAGCACGCCATCGACGATCATGGCTGAACCCAACCCTGTGCCGAGACCGAGGAACAGCATGCGTCCTTTCTTGTAGCTGCCGAGCGCCTGCATTGCGGCATCGTTGATGATCTTCACCGGCTTCCCGAATGCTTTGCGATAGTCGAACTTCACCCAGCCTGGTGCGAGATTGAAAGGCTCATTGATGGGACGGCCCTGCACCACCGGCCCGGGATATCCGATGGAGACCGCGTCATACCTCCAATCCTTAACCGCGTCCTTTACCTGCTTGACCATCTCTCGCGCAGTGAGCTTGGGACCAGACGGAATTTTCCGCACTTCTTTTTGTTCGGTAGCGAGCAGCTTCACGTTGGTGCCGCCGACGTCGATGGCGAGCACGTGCTGCTTCGATTGCTGTGTTGTTGAAGTTCGAGAACTGCCCTTGATTACGGTCATGAGTCGCTTACTGAGCAGAGACTACCGCAAGCGCACAAAATTTGGGAAATGGGCTGATACATCTAGGTCCGATCATTGACAGACTTAAGGTATTCATGAATAAAACTGGGAAATATTACCCAAGTGCCATTTCGGCCCATGTCAATTCGTAACTCTCTGAAACATTTCTTAACAGAGTACGATGCCACTCGGTCCTACTCTGAGAGTTGAGGAGGCGTCATGAGCGCTCGTTCCCTTTTTCGGACGGTGTGGTTTGCTTTAGGAGTGCTGCAGATTGCAGCCGTCGTTTGCGCTTTTGAGCGTCCTGCTCACGCGTATGTCGATCCCGGATCGGGATACATGCTGCTGCAGGTGATCGGCAGTATGTTTGCCGGCGCCATCTTCTATTTACGTCACCGGCTGCGCCGGTTATTTGCGTTCGGTGCTCAATCCTCTTCGGAGCCCGAGACCAGCGTCGAGAAATAGGAGCATCCGTTGTCCTCCCCCGCTGCAACCTTTCGCGATCCCGCCGGCTCGCTTCGCATCGATGATGACCGCGTTCTGCGTACAGTTCACGCGGAATACGCGGAAGACTGCCTGAATTTCCTCGGTTCCGAATTGGCACAGAGCTGGATTGCGAGCGGTCGTCTGGTAGGAACCCGCGTTCTTTCCAGCAGTCCCGGTGAAGAACTCGAACTCGAACACCAGAGGGTCTTCTTTCCGTCGTATCCCTGGGAGTGGACGCCCGGACAGTGGATTGCAGCCGCCGAGCTCACACTTGATTTTGCTGAACAACAGTTGTCGATTGGAAGAGTGCTGAAGGACGCAACGCCGCTGAACGTTCTTTTTGAAGGCAGCCGGCCGGTGTTCGTCGATGTGCTCTCTACCGAAGCCCGCGAGCTCGAAAACCCATTGTGGACGGCGTACGGACAATTCGTCCGCACATTTTTGCTGCCATTGGCGGCGTGCAAATACCTGGGGTGGTCGTTGGCTGCGAGCCTATCGCGCCGCGATGGTTATGAGCCGCGTGATCTGTATCCTTATTTATCTGCCTGGACGAGGCTTCAGCCTGCAGTTTTTTCCCACGTCACTCTTCCATTTCTCCTGGAGAAGAAGAACGCAAGCAACACGTCTGCGGGAAAGCTGAGACAGCGGCCCGAAGTTGCGCTGTACATGCACCGGCGGCGGATCAAGCACTTACGACGAGCGCTGCGCGCCTTCACTCCCACAATGGGAACTTCGAAGTGGAGTGCGTATCCTGAGAACGCCTCCCACTACAGCTCTACCGATCGCGATGAAAAGCGTGAGTTCATCGAGCGCATTCTGTACACGGCAAAACCAGCTCACGTGCTCGACATTGGCGCGAACACCGGCGAGTACTCGCGTCTGGCGGCACAAGCCGGAGCCAATGTTGTCGCTTGGGATACGGATGTAGCTGCTGCGGAGCAGAACTGGCGTGCCGCCTGTGACTCGCGTCTTCCCATATTGCCGTTGATTGCTGATGCTGCCCGGCCAACTCCTGCTCTCGGCTGGCAAAATGCGGAGACCAGTTCGCTGCTCGATCGCGCCCGCCGACGTTTCGATCTTGTGATGATGCTCGGCCTGATTCATCATCTGCTGCTGATCGACCAGATCCCGATGGCAGAGATTGCACGCTTAATAAATGAACTGACTACTCGATGGGCGGTCGTGGAGTGGATTCCCACTACCGACGTCCGTTTCCGCGAGCTTTGCCGCGGACGCGACTCCCTCTATGCTCACCTCGACGAACGCGCGTTCCTCCGGAGCTTCACCCAGTATTTCGAACCGGTGGCGCGGAAACCGCTGAGCAACGGCCGGGTACTCTTGTTCCTGCTTCGGAATCACTGAGGCATGAAGGCGCAACACCTGCTCGAAGGCTGCGGCGCGGCAATCCTGACCCTGCTGGCCTATCTCTGGCCGCAGATTTCGCCGAGCCACGCGGCCCTGTATTTCTCAGTGCTGCCGGTAAACACGGTAAGCCGCGGAATTCTCATCGACCTCGTGGTTGTGGCGCTCGCCTGGGGAGCGCTTACTTCGTTCCTGACGAGCAAGGAGAAAGACAATCGCAATCCCGCTTGGGCAATCCTGTTGGCTATCGCGGTAGTTGTTACCGTCGCGTCGATTGCGAAGGTTGCCGAACTGCGGCAGCGAGTTCCAAAACCGGGATTCCTGGCCGCAGGAGTTCTTCTCCTGGCCTTGGCTGCGTGGCGGTGGGCTCCGGCCATTTACCGCCGTAGCATCGGTGTCTTACGTATCGCCCTTGTTCTAGTTGGTTTCTGCATCTTTTGGATCCTGCCCAAACTCCTGTTCGTCGCAATCCACCGAGCTGCACCGGACGCAGTTTCATTTCGGCACCTGTCAGCCGATCCCGACGCGAGCGGGGAGCGCATCGTGTGGATTCTGCTCGACGAGCTCTCGTACGCGCAGGTGTTTGAGATTCCGCACACAAATCTGAATCTGCCGGCGCTACACGCGCTCGCTGCCGAGAGCTTCTCGTTTTCGAATCTCAGCGCACCGGGCTACTACACGGCGAAGGTCGTACCCTCGCTGATTCTGGGCCGGCAAATCTCGGACCTCGAGAGCACGCTTGATGGCCAAGCCATCATTCGAACGGAGAAGGATTCCCACTGGCACGTCTTAGATCCACAACAGACACTCTTTGCCGAAGCTCACCGCGATGGATGGACGACAGGCGTGGCCGGCTGGTCGAATCCATATTGCCGTCTGCTCGGTAGCGTTTTGGATTCGTGCTTTTGGTATCCCGACCAGTTCACGCCCGCCTACATGTACTCGCATATGTCGCCGCAAAAATCAGCCCTCGAGAATGCTCTCGCGCCGCTTAACAGTTCATTCCGCCGCCTCTTGCACGAGAAATCGATGGACCCGAGCCCGATCGATTTTCACCTTCGCGATGCGGAAGGCGTGCTTCCTGCGGCGGAGAAACTAGTTGCCGATAAAGACATCCGCTTCGCCTTCGTGCACATGCCTGTGCCACATCCGCCTGGCGTATACGACCGTGCCACAGAACACATTCGTGTTGGCGGCTCATATCTCGACAATCTCGCATTAGCCGACCGCGATTTGCAGGCGCTGCTGGATTCGCTGCATTCGGCGGAACTAGATCAACATACGATTGTCGTCGTCTGCTCCGATCATTCCTGGCGAATTCCGCTGTGGCGCGGCGCCGCGTGGTGGACCAAAGAAGACGAACAAGCAGCCAAGACCGGCTTCGACCCTCGTCCAGTCCTGCTCGTTCATTTCCCCGATCAGCAGCAAGGTATGGTGGTTTCGCAGGCCATGAACAGCTTGGTGATGCACGACGCAATCGCCGACATTCTCCGCGGCCGAATTTCGAGCGCTGTGCAATTTTCCGACTGGCTCGCCGAGTTTTAACGAGCCATATTCGCGCGTCTGGCGCTGAAAATCGCTTCTTCTCTGGCCGGCATCGTAGCGACATCGTGCATCTAAGAGTCAGGCAGTCTCTCCACCCGCCGTCCGCTTCGCATGGAACGCTACATCTGCATTCACGCTCATTTCTATCAGCCACCTCGCGAGAATCCCTGGTTAGAGACCGTAGAAGTTCAAGACTCTGCCTATCCTTTCCACGATTGGAACCAGCGCATTACCAGCGAGTGCTACGCGCCGAACGCGGCCTCGCGCATTCTCGATCACGAAGGCTGCATTGCGGCGATCACAAACAACTACGCCAAAATCAGCTTTAACTTCGGCCCCACTCTGCTCTCGTGGATGGAAACTCAGGAGCCGGAAGTCTACGGCGCCATTCTTGAGGCCGACCGGCTGAGCCAGGAGCGATTCTCAGGACACGGATCCGCTATCGCGCAGGGATACAACCACATGATCCTGCCGCTGGCGAACAATCACGATCGCTACGCCCAGATTTGCTGGGGGATTCGTGATTTCGAGGCTCGCTTTCATCGCATGCCGGAAGGCATGTGGCTGCCCGAGACCGCGGTCGATCTTTGTACGCTCGACATCATGGCGCAGCTTGGGCTGAAGTTTACGATCCTATCGCCGTATCAGGCTTGGCGCTACCGCCGCATAGGTGCGCGCGCATTTCGCGATGCCTCTGGAGGAAAGATCGATCCTTCGCGGCCTTACCTGGTTCGCTTGAATGAAGGGCGCTCAATCACAGTTTTTTTCTACGACGGACCCATTTCCCAGGCAGTGGCCTTCGAGAAGCTGCTGAACAGCGGAGAGCAATTTGCGAATCGACTCGCGGGCGGATTCTCCGATGCGCGCGACTGGCCGCAGCTTATGCACATCGCCACCGACGGGGAGAGCTACGGACACCACCATCGGTACGGCGACATGGCCCTGGCATATGCGCTCCAGTTCATCGAAGAAAAAGGCATCGCCAAGCTGACCAACTATGGCGAGTACCTTGAAAAACATCCTGCGCAGCACGAAGCGCAGATTATCGAGAAGAGTGCATGGAGCTGCTCGCATGGTGTAGGACGGTGGTTTGAAAACTGCGGCTGCAACTCCGGCGGACACGGCGACTGGAACCAGAGCTGGCGCGGACCCCTGCGGCAGGCGCTCGATTGGCTCCGGGACACAGTCATGTCACTGTATGAGCAGCGCGGGTCGCAACTCTTCATCGACGTGTGGAGCGCGCGAAATGACTACATTCGCGTGATCCTCGATCGTTCCAACGAGAGCCTCGACCGCTTCTTCGCTGAAAATTCAAGCCACGAACTCACGCACGAGGAGCGCGTTACCGC
>Ga0070741_10001376_pt1 | contig 74979 bp, 59 predicted proteins | sample Coa_R1_4_FD_66440 | JGI IMG/M metagenome (GOLD analysis project Ga0070741, IMG submission 66440) | Surface soil microbial communities from Centralia Pennsylvania, which are recovering from an underground coalmine fire - Coalmine... | ecosystem: Environmental > Terrestrial > Soil > Unclassified ...
ACGAGGGTTGCATCAACGCTCCATTCCTGAAGCTGCTCACAGTTCTGATCGCTCGAGGATGAGAAGGCGCAGAAGGGCGTGGTGGCGGCGCCGGCGGCGGCTGTAGCACAGCGCGGGCCAGCAACAGGATGGAGGGAAGGCCCTGAGTGTAGAGAATCGGAAACAAGATGAGCGCTGCCACGCCGAGCGCTTGCAGACCGAACGAAGCTAGTGTAGTCCAGCCGCGCCGATTGCGATCCTTACCGGAAGAGGCGACGAAGCTTTGGGCAAACATGATGTCCTCCAGCAGCGTTTGGCTACTGCTTAAAGACACCAGGCGGAGTGGACTTGCGGCGCTTGGCAAAAGAAAAAAAGGCCGCGCGCTTGCACGGCCTTCAGGAACTTATTATCGATCCGCGGTGTCGCTACTGCGGTTTAGGCGCCGGAGTGGCAGGCTTGGTGGTTGTGCCCGCGGGCCGGGTCGCGCCAGTCGGCTTCGGAGTCGGCGTTCCGGCAGCGGGAGGAGCCACGCCGGACTGCGCGTTGTAAGCTTCCACGATAGCCTTGGTGACATCCATGGTGTCGCTGAGTGGAATCACTGGACCTTGCGGCCAGGGCGTCGACGTGTCCAGAAGGACGCCGTAGCCGTTATCGGCCGCATATTTCTGGATGACGGGCGCCATCTTCTGCAGGATGCGCTGGGCAATTTCATTCTGCTGCGTCTGCGCCTCTTCACGGGCGTCTTGCACATCGCGGTCCAGCGTCTTCTGCTTGGACTCGATCTGCTTCACCAGGTTATTGCGCGTATCGTCGTTCAGCTTGTCGCCCTGAGTATTGAGCTGTTTCTTGAGCGATTCGATCTCATCGTTCTTGCCCTTCAGCTCAGTCTGCTTGGGTTCCAACTTCTTGCTGAGGGTTTCGAAGTCGCGGCGGCCTTCATTGGTGGCGAAGATCGCCTGCTCGATGTTGATGGTTCCGATCTTTGTGCCGGTAGACGCGACGGCCGGGGCTGAACCGGCGGCAGAGGGGGCGGAAGGCAGCGCAGCCGGGGTGGGCGAGGCGGCTGCAGTGCCGGTTTGGGCCAAGGCCGCTACGGACAAGGCAAAAGCCGGGGCCAGAAGAAATCTCGCAAACTTGCTTGTCATTGGATCGCTTTTGTACTCCTTGGAAATTGATTACGGAAATTGCTCAGGTATTCTCCGCAGGCCATGCTCGACTGCGCCAGGATCTCTCGGCCATTACTCGGAATCCTGGCAACCGGGAAAGGACAGGTCGAGACTATCCTGAGACTCGCGCTGAACCTGAAAGCGCGGTGCACCCTCGTTGACATTTTCAGGGTGAAAATACCTGCATTATACGAACCGCTCCCGCCAGCGTCAACGGGCTAATCCCCAAGGCCTCGTACTTAGCGCTCGCCCGAAAAGGCTAGAACGTTGTGGCCACGGTGAAGCGGAAGGTCTTCCTGGGCTCGCGCAAAGTGTATGCAGTGCCGAAGGTTTGGATCGCTTCCTGGAAGGTAAAATCGCCCGCGGCGCCGGCGGGGAACATGCCGCGCGTGATGGGAGTGGGCGAAGTGGTCTTGGTATCGAGCCGCAGCGGGTTGTAAGCCCAATAGATGCGGAAGGGTGCATTGATGACCGGCAGCATGACCTGCAGCTCCAGTCCGGTCGACATGCGCGGCACCCAGTTGGTGCCCGCAACCGGCTTAAGGAAATCGGAAAACGTCATCTTAGAGCCGCCGACGCAATTCAATCCCACGTCGAGCTGAGGGCAACCGAAGACCGTCGTATTAATGTCAGTCAACTGGCCTGAATTGATCCTCAACTGCGACGGGCGCAAGATCGGATCCACACCGAAGTCCATAAAAGGTGCGATGGCGACAGGTCCGACGATGGTGACGCGATACTCGATATTCGAGACCAGGCTGAGATCGCCACCCGGAAAGACGATCTGCTGGATGGGAAGAGGAATGGTGTATGCCCCGGAGCGCGGGTTGCGCGGATCCTTGGGCACGATGGTTCCGTCGGGATTGGTCAGGTTGATAACCGCCTTGTTGGGCAAGAATGCGACGGGCGAAACCGAACGAATATCGAAGCCGCGCAGATCGTTCTCGCCGCCCTGGTAGAAGCGGGAGAATGGCGGCGCGACCAGGCCGCCGTATCCCGTCAGGAACGAGCCCTGGAAATTGATTCCGATGGCGTTGCGGTGCTTTTGTACGGGGAAGAACTGCTTGTACTGGATGATGGGCTCGACTGTGCGGACGGTTCCTCCCAGTCCGGCGATTTCGCCGCCCAGGTAGAGACTGCGCCCGCTATGAGGAGCGTAGGCGGCATCGAGAGTGCTGAACGAAAAGTTCGGAAGAATTTTGCTGGTGATGATGCCCGTCAGCGAGTTGGGGCCGGAAATGCCGCGAAAGGCGAGATTCGTAAACAGGATTTGTGACGCACCGCTCAAAGCAACCAGCGAGGAGCGATCAAACGAGTAGGTGACTCCCACCCGCTTGAATGAGCGATGGAGAGGATAACCGGCCGACAACGTGAAACCACTGCTCGATTGCGTGTAGTTCTGCAGGTTTTGCAGAAACGCATTGGGCAAGTTCAACTTCTGCCCCGACAAGATAGAGAGCTGTTGAGCCTGGTTGTAGTTGAACTTGCGGGTGTACACGGTGAAGCCTACCTGGAGGGGCCGGTCGAACATGTATGGCTCGGTGAAGCCGAACAGCAAGTCGCGCTGCAGGTTCCCGATGCTTGCCTGGATCTGCAGGGTTTCGCCGAGTCCCAGAAAGTTGTTGGTGGTGTAAGTGATGCCGATAAACGCGCCCGCCAAGCCGCTCACGCCGCCGGTCAGGCCGATAGCATTCTTTCCCTTTTCCCTGACTTTCAGCGTGAGATCGACGGTACCGTTCTTCTCATCAAGATGACGATCGGTGGTCACCGGGTCATCGGGCTTGAGTTGTTCGAAGTATCCGAGCTGGTTCAGGCGGAGAAGACTGAGCTCCCAAAGACGTGAATTGTAAACCTGGCCTTCTTCGAGCGCGATTTCGCGGCGGATGACCTTATCGCGAGTGGTGGTGTTCCCCGAGAACTCGATGCGACGCACGTAAAACTGCTTACCCTCGTCCAGATCCACCACGAGGTCAATCAACTTCTTCTCATCATTGAACTTGGTATCGGGAACCGAAGTAAAGTTGATGTACCCAAGTTCACCGTACGCCTTGCGCAGGTTTTCCAGGCCCTTAGCAATCTTCTCGCGGCTGAAGATCTCGCCATCTTTAATCGGAAACAGACCGCGCAATGCCGCCGCATTCTTGACTGCCTTGTTCCCCGAAAACGTAATACTGTGCAGATGATAGCGATCGCCTTCCTCGATGGGCATGGTGATGTCCACGGCCTTGCCCGCCCCCTTCTGCAATAAGGGAATATGGAAGCCAGTGTGGCCGGTGTCGTGGATATCGGTTTTGGGATCTTCGACCACGACCTTGAAGAAGCCGCGATTCTGATACTCGGCGCGAACGCGCTCCTGGTCCTCGGTCAACTTGGTCGCGTCATAAGTCTTGGCGAAGATATTTTCCAGGAAAATCGAGTGCGGAACTCCAATCGGCTTCAAGTTCTTCATCGCCGATCGCAAAGTACGGCTATTGATGCTCTTGTTGCCCTGGAATTTGATAGTACCGACTTTGACCTTGGGGCCTTCTTTGATGACGAAGGTGACGCCCACGGCGGCAGGCGGTATGGGGCGAACTTCGGTGCGGATGGAAGCGAACTGCCGCCCGTGCTCGGAAAGAAGGCCTTTGATCGCCACCTCGGCTTTCTTCACCTTGGTGGGATCGTATTGGCTTTCAATTGTGAGGCCGACTTTTTGTTCCTTGAAGCGATCGAGCACATCGCTCTGGGATACCGAACTCAGACCTACGTAACTGATTTCCCGTATGGTTGGGCGCTCTTTGACGTAAACGTGGATGATCCAGCCCTTGGCAGTCTGCTCCCGTTCGAAGCGGATGTCTTCGAAGTACCCGGTGTTCCACAGTGAGTTGAAGTCGCGTTCGAGGGCGGCAGGGTCGTAAATGTCACCGGGCTTGGTAAAGATACGAGCCTTAATGGTGTCCACGGGAATACGGCGGTTGCCGTGAACCCGGACATCAACAATGACTTCCTGTTGCGCCCAGCTCACGAAGCAAGAGCCGAGTAACAGGGCTATCAGCACCAGGATGCTGCCCAGAAATCTTCTGCCAGGATGTCCGCTTTTTACTACCGGGCGGTTCTCATGACACCCGAATTGGCGTGGCGGGCGCAATCGGGCAGGGCTTTCCTGATGAGAACGTAAAATCGCTGGACCTCAGAATTTGGGAGTAATGGAAAACGGCAATTATACGGTAGAGCACTGTAGAGCGTCCAAACGCACCATTCCCAATTGTGTCAGCAAGATGGGTTAAAAAGCTCTACTTCAACCAAGACGGAATAAAACGTAGCGGAGTTGCCCATGTCAGTAAGTTTTTCTGAGGTGAGGACGTTTATGTTGCGACCGCCGCCACTTAGTTTCGCCCAATAGAGTTTTGCCGAAACCACGCCCGGCTGCACGGCGCCGTTGACTCGAGCCTGTAACAGGATTTCGCCGCGAGAATTAAAGGCGCGTACCACATCGCCGTCGGTGATGCCCCTGGCTTTCGCATCCGCGCCGCTGATCTCCAGCAAGCCGACCTGCTCCATGACGGCGATGGAACTCAGATTGGAGAAGGTGGAATTGAGAAAATTGTCCGCCTTGCGCGCCAGCATCTCCAGGGGGAAGGCCTTCGCCTGATGAGAATGGCGTGATTCGGCCGGCGGAACGAATGCGGCCACGGGGTCCAAGCCTTGGACCTTCAGTGACTCGCTGTAAAGTTCCGCTTTACCGCTCGGAGTACAGAACTGGCCGGCGGCAAAGGGAAGGAACGGTGCGACACCATCATGCCCGTCGCCGTCGCCGGGCACAGAACGAAGCTGGCCAGGATCGAAACGCAAGCGAATGTGTTTCTCGCGCTCAAGCTGCTCCCTGTCGATTCCTGCGAATCGTAAATTGGGGTATGAAAGGGCGAGGTCGATAATGTCATCGGCGGTGTCATGGAAGCATTCCTCGGCGAAACCCATGCGCTGCGCCAAAGCGCGGAACACCTCCAGATTGCAGCGACACTCCCCCAGCGGCTCGATCGCCTGATCGGAAATCTGCAGGTAGTAGTGGCCGTAAGAGCTCTGCAGGTCCTTGTGCTCGAAGAAGGTCGTCGCGGGCAGGACTATGTCGGCATAGTCAGTGGTGTCGGTAAAGAACTGCTCGTGAACGACGGTGAACAGGTCCGGACGCAGCAACCCGCGTACCACTTCATTATGGTTGGGACAGACCGCCGCGGGATTGGAGTTGTAGACGAATAGAGCCTGAACCGGGGGATCTGCCGCCGAGGTCAGGGCGCGTCCCAGCTCAACCATATTTATGCTGCGAGCGGGCCGGCCGAGCGACTCGTGCATTAAGTCAGGGCGCTTCAGGCCGGCGCTATCAGTTGCGAAAGCTCCGCTGGTGGAGAGTTGCAGTCCGCCACCCACCTCTTTCCAGGAACCGGTAATGCAAGGCAGCATGGCGACTGCGCGAGTGGCCATGCCGCCGCCTTCCGATCTTTGGATGCCATAGTTCATTCGGATGACGGCAGGGCGCTCCGTCGCATACTCGCGCGCCAGTCTTGCGATGTCCGAGGGCGACACTCCTGTCCACTTTGCAGCTCGTTCCGGCGGATACTCCTGCACTTTCTCGCGCAGTTGATCGAAACCCAAGGTGTATTGCGCAACGTAGTCCGCGTCATACAGGTTCTGGTTGATGATCACATGCATCATGGCCAGGGCGAGTGCGGCATCGCTCCCCGGGTTGATGGGAATATGCCAGTCGGCGCATTTTGCGGTGCGCGTACGATAGGGATCGATGACGACGAGCCTGGCGCCGGCGCGGCGCGCTTCCTCAATAAAAGGCCACAAGTGAACGCTGTTGCCGTGAATGTTCGCGCCCCAGGCAATGATGTAGCGCGAATGCTTGAACTGCTCCGGCTCGGTTCCGAGCTTCACCCCCAGAACCGACTTAAGCCCGGCCTCACCGGCCGCAGAACAGATGGTTCGCTCAAGTTGGGAAGCTCCCAAGCGGTGAAAGAAGCGGTGATCCATGCAGGCGCCGTTCACTGTTCCTAAGGTTCCGCCGTAGGAATAGGGAAGAATGGCCTCGCTTCCGTACCGAGCCGTGATGTCCTTGAATCGGGAAGCAACTTCGTCCAGAGCCTCGTCCCAGGTGATGCGCTGGAAGGCATTTTGTTGCGGGCCTTTTGGCTTGATCCTCCGCATGGGGTAGAGCACGCGGTCGGGTGAGTAAACACGATCGAGGTACTTGGCGACTTTCGCGCAGAGAAAACCGCGCGTTACGGGATGCGCGGGGTCGCCTTGCACCCGGGTGGCCCGGCCGTCCTCAACGGTAATCAGCACACCGCAAGCGTCAGGACAGTCGTGAGGACAGGCGGCATGCACCACGCGCTTCATAAGTCTGCATTATATGTACAAGCCGCGTCGAGGTCTCGACACGCGAATAAAAAACGGCGGGGGGACGAATTGTTCACCCAGGAAAGTGAGATTACCTGATTTCCATGACTTCCTTTTCTTTCGCCTTGCTCATGTCTTCCATTTTCTTGATCTCGTCATCGGTGAGACGCTGAATTTCGTCGAGGGCGCGTTTCTCTTCGTCTTCGGTAATCTTCTTGTCTTTCAGCGTCTTCTTGATGGCTTCGTTTCCATCGCGGCGGATGTTGCGCACGGCGGTCCGGTGCTCTTCCAGGATCTTATGCAGATGTTTTACCATGTCGCGGCGACGTTCTTCGGTAAGAGCAGGCACGGGAACGCGGATAATCTTGCCATCGTTCATGGGATTCAGGCCGAGATCCGCGCCGCGAATAGCCTTCTCGATGGCACCCAGGGATGAGGGATCGAAGGGCTGCACGGTGATCAACTGGGCTTCGGGAGCGTGCACCTGGGCGATCTGGTTCAAAGGCATCTGCGAACCGTAGTAATCGACGCTGACCGCATCCAGCATGTGGACCGAGGCGCGCCCCGTGCGGGTGGCCGCCATGGCCTTGCGGAAATCCTCTACCGCCTTCTCCATCCGCGTTTTAAGTTGGACATATGTCTCCTTGAGACCGGGCATTGCCGCCATGGTGGCTTGAGCCATGAGTTAGCTCCGTAAGAGATCGGAATCAAAACTTTGCATTATAAACCCGCGCGCCTCCAGAGTACCTAGCAGACAGTACAGGGCGGGAGGAAGCCGGCGTGCTAACGTGGCATGGAGGCCGGCGTCTAACGAACTGTAATCATCTCCTGTGATCACTCTCCTTGACAGCCTGGGCACTCACTCAGTAGCGTGTGTTCTCTCCTCCAGGATTCGGATTCAATCGGCCAGTTTTCCCACGAGGTCTTTCATGAAACTACGCTCTTTCCTCAATTGTTTCTTGCTGGCGGCGGCGCTTGCCGGGAACCTGCTTGCGGCTGATCATCCGGGCCCCGGACTTCCGCCTGTCAAATTCACGGATACGCGCCTCGATAACGGCTTGCGCGTGATCCTCGCGCCCGACCACACGGCTCCGGTGCTGGCGATTGACGTCACCTACGACGTGGGCTCGCGCAACGAGCGCCCGGGCCGGACCGGTTTCGCTCATCTTTTCGAACACATGATGTTCCAGGGGTCTGAAAATGTCGGCAAGGGCGAACACTTTTCGCTGTTGGAGAACAATGGCGGCGAGTTCAACGGCACCACCAATGAAGATCGGACGACTTACTTCGAGATCCTTCCCAAGAACCAACTGGATTTAGCTTTATTCCTCGAGAGCGACCGGATGGGCAAACTTGCCGTCAACCAGGCGAACCTCGACAACCAGCGCAACGCGGTTCAGGAAGAACGGCGGCTGGGCATCGATAACCAGCCATACGGCAAATCAGAGTTGGAGATCGACAGCCTGGCCTACGACTGCTTCAACTACAAGCATTCGACCATTGGGTCCATGTCTGACCTCAACGCCGCGTCACTTGAGGATGTGAAGGACTTTTTCCGAATCTACTACGCCCCCAACAACGCGGTGCTGAGCCTGGTGGGTGACTTCGATGCCAACGAAGCGCTGGAGAAAATCAAGAAATACTACGAAAACATTCCCCGCCAGCCCACTGCCCCCAAAGCGCTGCCCTGCGAAGAAGAACGGTACGGGGAGAGAAGGGAAATTGTCATGGATCCGCTGGCGCGATTGCCGATGGTGATGATCGCGTACCAGATTCCGGCAGGCAACACTCCCGACAACTACGCTCTGCAGGCACTGGGGAACATCCTGGGCACAGGAGAAAGTTCCCGGCTGTACCAGCACCTGGTCAAGGACAAACAGTTGGCGACGGCAGTGCAGGTGCAGGTTGATGCGCGCCGCGACACCAGCCTTTTGTACATCATTTCTTATCCGCGGCCTGGCGTGAAGCCCGAAGAACTCGAAGCCGCGATCTACGACGACATCAGCGCGGTAGCGAAGAATGGAATTACCAGCGAGGAACTGCAGAAAGCGCAGATGCAGTACCGGCGGCGGGAAGTCCAGACCCGGGAATCCGCTCTGCGCACCGCCTTGCGCTTAGGCCATGATGCGATTTACTTCAACGACCCCCAACTTATCAATACAGCGATCGAGAAATACAACGCCACTACACCTGATGATGTAAAGAAGGTCGCCGGCAAGTATTTTGCGGCAAACCAGCGCGCCGTGGTCACAACCCTGCCGCAACCCGGAGCGCAACCAGAAAGCGCGTCGCAAGGAGGCCAGCAATGAAACGATCGTTGATTTTCGGTATCGCCCTTGTTGTAGCCGGCGCATGGTCGGGCGGAAGCGCTTCTGCGCAGGATAAAGCTGTTTCCCCCAAAGCTGTCCAGCGCCTGAACCGCGCTCCGGTCAATCACGAAATCCTGCAGGTCAAGATTCCGCGGCCGACCCAGACGAAACTGGCGAATGGCCTTACGGTATTGCTGTTGGAACGGCACAAGGTACCCACGGTCAATTTCGATTTGTGGATCAATACCGGTTCACTCGACGATCCGAAGGAAATGCCGGGGCTGGCAAGGTTTACTGTCGACATGCTGCGGGAAGGAACGGCGAGGCGCTCGAGTTCGCAAATCGCCTCGGAAATCGACACCCTGGGAGCCCAGCTGCGCACGGATGTGGAGTTCGGTTCCACGTACAGCGAGGTTTCGACGTCGGGCTTTGCGGAGAATGCAGCGCAGTTGCTGGACCTGCTGAGCGATATGATGCTGAACCCCGCGTTTCCGGGCGACGAACTGGAGAAATACAAAACCCGGCAGCTCTCGGATCTCGAGCAGCAGCGGTCAGACCCCGACTTTCTCAGTCATGAACGGCTGTTTCGCGCGCTGTATGGAAACTCGCCGGCCGCCGAGATCGCGCCGACCGCCGCTTCAGTCAATGGCGTTAAGGCGGATGATCTTAAAAAATTCCACGCACAACACTATGTTCCAGGCAGGGCCATGCTGGGCGTAGTTGGCGACTTCGACAGCAAGCAAATGCTGGCGTTAGTGGAAAAGTATTTTGGCGCGGCGAAGGGCACCAACGAAAAGCCTGCGAGTAACTCGCTGGCCGCTGCACCCGGCGCTTTCAAAATCTACCTGGTAGACCGGCCGGACTCGGTGCAGACCAATATTCTCGCCGGGGAACTGGGCGTGCCGCGAAACAACCCTGACTACATTGCGTTGCGAGTTATGAATCGCGTGCTGGGAGAAGGGACCAGCGCCCGGCTGTTCATGAACCTGCGCGAAGAGAAGGGATACACGTACGGCGCGTACAGTGCGTTCGAGGCAGATACCTATGCCAGGCCGATCATTGCGAATACCGAGGTGCGGAACGCGGTGACCGACGGATCAGTTCACGAAATCCTCGGCGAATTGAAACGACTGCGAGAAGAACCTGTGCCCGACGCTGAACTGGATGATTCCCGCCGCGCGATTGTCGCCGGTTTTGCGCTGTCCCTCGAAAGCTCGCGAGAGTTACTGGATATGTGGATGCGGGCGAAACACAGCGGCTTGCCTGACGATTACTGGGACCGCTACCCGGCCGAGATCGCCAAAGTGGATGCTGCCGCTGTCCAGAGAGTCTCGCGCAAGTATCTGGACGCCGAGCATTTGCAACTCGTCTGCGTCGGGAATGGCAAAGAAATTCGCAGCGCTCTTGAAAAATACGGACCAGTTGAGGTCTACGATATCAACGGCAAGCGGGTGGCGCAGTAACGGAGCGGGAACCGGGTTCCAAGTTGCGGAAATGCGATCGCGCCCGCACGGCGACCTATGCGTTGCTGGCTCGCAGGCGTTTCTCTAGATCGTCTACTTCCTGCCGTAAGCCTTGCGGCAAGCGGTCGCCAAACTTTGCGAAATGCTCGCGGATGAGCGGGACTTCACTCAGCCAGCTCTGCACGTCCACGCCGAGAAGCTTGGTCAAATCCGCGGTTGAAAGATTCAGCCCCTTGGTATCCAGATCGGCAGGATCGGGCACTCTGCCAATGGGAGTGTCACTGGCGTGCGCCTTTCCGTTGGTCCGCTCAAAGACCCATTTCAGCACGCGGCTGTTCTCGCCGTAGCCAGGCCACAGGTAACGCCCCTTCTCGTCCTGCCGGAACCAGTTCACGTAGTAAATCTTAGGCAGCTTTGACGCGTCAGATTGCTTTCCAATCTTGAGCCAGTGGGAAAAGTAGTCTCCCATGTGATAGCCGCAGAAGGGCAGCATGGCCATGGGATCACGGCGCAGCTGACCGACTTTACCCGCCGCAGCCGCCGTCGTCTCACTGCTGGCGGTCGCGCCGAGAAAGGTTCCGTGCTGCCAGGTGAAGGCCTCCGTGACAAGGGGAACCACGCTGGCGCGACGGCCGCCAAACAGAATGGCATCGATCGGCACGCCCCGGGGATCCTCCCACTCAGGGGCGATGACCGGGCACTGCTTGGCAGGCGTCGTGAAACGCGAATTCGGATGCGCGGCCTTGCGCCCGGCTGAGGGAGTCCACGGACGCCGCAGCCAGTCCATCAGTTCGGCTGGCTTCTCGTCGGTCATGCCTTCCCACCAGACGTCTCCATCCACGGTCATGGCACAGTTAGTGAAAATGGAGTTCCGGGTAGCGGTGAGCATGGCGTTGGGATTCGACTTCATGCTGGTTCCGGGGGCGACGCCAAAGAACCCGTACTCGGGATTGATGGCGTACAAACGGCCATCGGCGCCGAACTTCATCCACGCTATATCGTCTCCCACCGTTTCCACTTTCCAACCGGGGATGGTGGGTACCAGCATCGCCAAATTCGTCTTCCCGCATGCTGAGGGAAACGCGCCGGTAAAGTATTTGACTTCACCTGAAGGGCTTGTGAGCTTAAGGATCAGCATGTGCTCGGCCATCCAGCCCTCATCGCGAGCCTGCACTGACGCGATGCGAAGCGCATGACACTTCTTGCCTAGTAGCGCATTGCCGCCGTAACCCGAGCCGTACGACCAGATCTCCCGCGTCTCCGGGAAGTGGCAGATGTACTTGTGCTCGGCGTTGCAGGGCCAGGACGCGTCCTGCTCATTCGCGGCCAAGGGCGCTCCGATGGAATGCAAACCGCGCACAAATTCACCGTCTTCGTTTAAGACCTCCAGAACCGGCTTTCCTACCCGGGCCATGATGTGCATGTTCGCCACGACGTAGGGGGAATCCGTAATCTCGACCCCGATTTTTGCGATCGGAGATCCAATTGGGCCCATGCTGTAGGGAATCACGTACATGGTGCGGCCCACCATGGCTGCGGCGTAAGACTGCCGGAGCTGCGCTTTCATCTTTTCGGGATCTTCCCAATTGTTGGTGGGACCAGCTTCATCTTTTGTGCGGGAGCATATGAATGTGCGGTCTTCTACGCGGGCGACGTCGGCGGGATTGGAACGGACCAGCACGCTATTAGGTCGCTTATCGGGATCCAGCGGGATGGCGGTGCCGCCCAGAACCATGAGGCGCAGCATGCTCTGGTATTCCTCCGCCGAACCATCACACCAGTGCACGCGGTCGGGTTTGCACATGGCCGCTACTTCCTGAACCCAGGCCGCCAGACGACGATTTCGTTCATTACTGGGTGTTTCGACTTCCAAAGCCAGGCTGGACATAATTCAGGGTCTCCTCACGACTTGCAAGTCGGGCATGCCGCTCAACCAACAGCACTGCGGGCGCAGTTCAGGCAATTTAGACAAAGATCTTTGACAGCTAAAGGTGCTCGCGCGGATCAGTCGCACCGCCTTAGCCATGCATACGCGGTTCTCGTACCGGAATCGCAGCGCAAATGTGAACTGTTGGGCACCAGATTTATGGCAAATAAAGACAACTTTATTATTGTCTCTCATTTACACAGGCATTCCAAGTGCAGTGTCTGACCATTATCCATGACACTTGAAGGAATTCCCAGAGCGGGCGCAGCGTGAACACGGCTCAGTGTGATTCAGGCAAATTGCAGGAGGTTGGCCGGCACAGTTATAGGGGCGGAACGTCAGGCGACGGTCGTAGCCCCGGCCTCGGTTGTGACGACCGCGTCCAGGTGTTTGAGTGTTTCAGCCACGGTAAGAGAATACATTTCCCGGTCAAGGCCTTCTCCCGATTCCAGTGCAGTCTTAAGGAAATGACCTGCGATTTCAACGGCCAGCGGATCGGTGATTACCTTGCCGGTACGATTTTTGTATTCGACCCATGCGGGGTGCGGGAGCGCCACCCAAACCGGCCTGCCGTCTACCAGAAACTTCACATCAATCGCATCGGCGTGGCGGGTTGAAATCGCCACGATGAGCGCCTGGTAAATGCAATGCACCTTCTTCCGGGTCCAGCGGTCAACGGCGGTGAAGTCGGTATACATGCTAGTAAAAATATATCGGACGCAGGATGCCGCGGCAAACTGAGGCGTTCCGCTTGTGGAAGGAGGACGGTTCCGCGGGCGTCGCAGCGGCCTTCGATAGAATAAATGCCGTGGCGACCACCGCGGCGGGTACACGTTCGAAAATTCAGATTCTCAGATCCAAGTCGCTTGAGCGTATTCCGTGGCTTGTGCACGGGTTTTCCACGCGCGCCGGCGGCTTGTCATCATTGTATGGCGGCAACACTCTCAATCTTGGATTTACAAAAGACGACCAGCGCAAGGTCGTGGTACAGAACCGCGCGAAGCTTCTGAAAGAGATAGACGCGCGCAGCAAGGGAAAGCCCTGGCCACTACTGACGCTGTGTCAAATTCACTCCGCGGCCATTCATCACGCGCGTTCCGTGGAAGTAAATCCACTTACCGGGGATGGCCTGATCACGGCAGAACCAGGCATGGCAATTGCAGTGCAGACGGCAGACTGTCTTCCGGTGATCGTGGTGGATACGAAGCGGCGGGCGGTCGGAGTGTTCCACGCGGGCTGGCGGGGCACAGTGCAGCGAATCGTGGAAAAGGGGATCGGAGAGATGCGCAAGCAATTTGGGTCGTTTCCGGAAGATTTGCGCGCTGCCATCGGTCCGGGGGTTCACAGTTGTTGTTACCAGGTGGGGACAGAGGTCAGGGAGAGATTCGGCTCGCAGTTTTCCTACGCGGAGAAGCTGTTTCGCGAAGTGAAGGAATCAGACGTGGTGCGGGACAAATATCCCCTTCTTTTCTTGACGGCTCGCGCACCCGGGCATAGCGAGTTGCCGACCAGGCTGTTTCTGGATTTAGTGGAAGCCAACCGGCGTCAGTTGCTGGATGCCGGCTTGTCGCGTAAGAACATCGACAGCTCTCCCCTGTGTACGTCCTGTCGAGTTGACTTGCTGTTTTCCCACAGGGCTGAAAAAGGTGTGACGGGGCGCATGATGGCTATAGCGGGAATCCGCCGTAAATCGTGAAGGTGTGCGCGGGTTGCCCGGTCTCAGGCTGCGCGTCCGGTACCTGGACTGGCTCCTACCAATTCGGTTTGCTGCCAGGTGTAGTACATGCGGTGAATTACGGTAATCGTGGACAGGACAGCAATCACCCACAGCACCGGCGCCATACGGTTGGCGAGGGCCCCAATAATGACCAGGACAAGGCGCTCAGGCCGCTCCATGAATCCTACCTTGCAGGTTCCGATCAGGGACTCAGCCCGCGCGCGAGTGTAGCTCACCATGATGGCGCTGATCATGACCAGCGCCGTAAGGACAACGTAAAAAAAACGGTTGCCGCGAGCATAAAAGACGAGCAAGCCGAAAAACAAGGCGGCATCGCTGTAGCGGTCGAGCACCGAATCGAAGAAAGCGCCGAACCTCGTGACCTTGTTGCTGGCCCGGGCCACCCGGCCGTCCACCAGATCGAAAAAACCCGCTCCGAAGATGACCAGCCCCGCGTAAAAGAACATGCGCCGTTGGGTCTCCCCAGTGGCATAACCGAACAGGAAGGCCGCGACCACGTTAATGAGCAAGCCCATGAAGGTCAGCACGTTGGGCGAGATGCGGGCGAGCGCCATGCGGTTCACAACGACTCGCAGCAATCGACCGCAACCACGGCCAAAGGCGCTGGTCCAGGTCATGGATTAGACCTCCGCCCCGTCGTGGATCGTAAGCAGGCTGAGAACCTCCAGTTCCCTGTTGCCGGTAGGAGTCACAACGGTGACGGTGTCGCCAACTTTCTTATTCAGAAGGGAACGTCCGATGGGAGAGGTGGTGGAAACCTTTCCGGCTGCGACATCCGATTCTTCGCTAGTTACCAGCTTGTACTCGATCTCCTCATCCTTGGTGCTGTCGTAGACTTTCACAACCGATCCCAAGCCGACCTTGTCCTTCGGAATGTTGTTCATGTTAACCAGGGAGAGGTCAGCCAGCCGCCTTCCCAGCTGGCGCAGGCGAGCCTTGACGAACTCCTGCCGCTGCTTGGCCATGTGGTACTCAGCGTTTTCGCTGAGATCGCCCAGAGCTACCGCCTTCTTCAGCTCCTTGGGAAGTTCATGGCTCAGCTCGTGTTCCAGAGCGGCGATTTCTTCTTGTAACTTTTTCTTGATCTGCTCAGGCATGCTTCGACGAATTATAAACCTTGCGAAGGCGCGTTCGTACGCTTAGCGCCGCGATACCACGGCTCTGCCGTCAACGGGATCGCGAGAACGAGTCAGTAGCGCCAAAACCCTCTCTGGTGTAAGCGGAAGATCGATGACGGGGTGCATCCGGCAAGAGCTGAAAGCGTTGGGCGAACTAACTCTTAACGTCGGTGCTCTGGGCCGTGTTCTGCGCCTGGGTGGGCTCGGCCGGGTGATCTTTCAGGCCCTCTTTCAGTGCGCGAATGCCGTCGCCAAGACCTTTGCCAAGTTCCGGCAATTTCTTAGGACCGAACACCAGAAGAGCGATGAAAAAGATGACCAGCAGATGCATCGGCTGGAAAAGACCTTCAAACATGGAAACCTCCGGGAGAATAAAAGACAATAAGCAATAATATTACCTTTTCCCGTCTCACGCGTGCGAATTGGTAATTCGGCAGCGTTTTCAGCAGGTTAGAGTCCTATGGCGGGGTGTCGGAGGCGATCGCCGCGAGCATTTGGCGGAACGGTCTGCGGAAGTCCACCCACCTTCCGGCGCTAAGCCTTGCTGGTTCCAGGCTTTTGCGGCGAGGGACCAGATGTCCAAGGCTATTACTTCCGTGACCTAGTGCCGATTACCAGCCAAAGTTATGTTCTAAACCAGCACCTCACCCGGTCTCCCCCGGGATGAGAGGGAGTTCTGTTGATGTCGAAGCCCCTGGTTTTCGCCCTCTTGCTGGTCTCCACCACATGGCCCCTGTATAGCCGGGCCGAAACCCAAAGCGTCAGTTGCACACAATTGATGGCATGGATGGCCGGGGGAGTCTCCGGCGAGCGACTAGCGCGCATAGTGCGCGAATCGCGGCTCGATGCCAGCGTCGACCAGGACTGCGCCCGAGCCCTGAAATCCGCGGGAGCCGCGGGCCCGCTGCTCGAAGCACTGGGAAAGCCGAAAAAACAGCCGCTTTCGCATCCGTCCTGCTCACCTGAACTTGTATACGCCGCCGCACTCGCACAACAAAAGGAGTACGCCAGGGAAGAATCGCAGTTGCGACTGTTACTGCGAGCGGATCCTGGGGACGCAGCCCTGCATTTTGCGCTCGGCTGGGCACTCCGTCAGCAGGAAGAATGGGATGACGCATTCGACGAATTCACGGAATCGGCCCGCCTGATGCCTGGCCTGCCCGAGACGCACAACCAACTCTCTTACCTCTTTTACCACCTCGATGATGATGACAATGCCATAGCCGAGGCTCGCACCGCTCTCAGCATCGACCCAAAGAACGCGGAAGGCTATCGCTACCTTGGCCTGGGGTTATATGCCGGCGGGCACTACGATGCCGCGATTCACGTCTTCATTGAGTCACTGCTGCGGGACGCGAATAATCCGGATACTTATTACGACATGGGTATCACGCTTCGCGATCAGGGGGACCTGCGGGGCGCGGCCATCGCCTACCGTCACGCTTTACAACTGGACCCCAACTCCTGGGAGACTCACAGCAATCTTGGCGTCGTGCTGCACGATCAGGGAAAACTGGATGACGCGATTGCGGAATACCAGCAGGCCAAGCGGCTTAGTCCAGAGGAGCCGTCGATCCGCAGCAATCTGGGAACTACGCTGTGCGACAAAGGCGACTACGACGCCGCCATTGCCGAGTTACGCGAACTGTACCAGATGAACCAGGACTGGACAGGCGGGCACTCGTGTTTGGCCAAGGCGCTGATGGCGAAGCATGAATACGATGCCGCCATTTCAGAACTGCGCCTGGCGGTGAAGAACAGTCCAACCAGCGCGACAGATCACCGAGCGCTCGGCCAGGCATTGCTGCTGGTAGGACGTCAGGAGGAAGCAGTCCGCGAGCTGCAAACGGCGGTTTCGCTGAACCCCGACTCCGACATGGCGCACCGCTACCTGGGAACAGCGTTGTTCCAGTTACAACGGTACGCGGAAGCGGAAAAGGAATTCCGCCAAGCAGTGCGGCTGAAGTCTTCGGGAGACAACCACTACTCGCTCGCGGCCTGCCTGATGGTGATGGACCGGTACCCGGAGGCATTGAGCGAACTCGAGATCGCATCCCACCTCGATCCGGCGCAGACGCTCTATCGCGCACGCAAAGACGAATTGATCAAGCTGATGAAGTCCAGCCCGCGATAGCCGGCGCTTACTCGGTCTTCAAGCTAACCCACTTCTTTCCCGCATACAAGCGGTAGGCGCCGCCGTCTTCAGTGATCTTCAAAGGCACGGGGCGCTTCAGGTTCTCGTCGGTGCTGGCGGACACGGAGCACACTTCATTCGCGCCTACATCCGTTACCACAAACTTCCCATCCTTTGTGAATCCGAATCCGTATTGTCCGGGCGCGAGGCTCGAGCCGCCCACATCGAGCTTCACTTCGGTGATGAGGAAGCCCATGTATTTCTGCGCGATGTCAGAGGAGTAACCGCTGGTGTCAACCATGCCGGCGACCACCATTTTGCCGTCGCTGGTGACGCGAATTCCCGCGGTGTTGCGGAGTTGCGTGGTCGCGCTTTGTCCGCGGTAGTAGTAGTCCTTAGGCGCAACTTTTTTGACTTCATCGCTGGTGAGTAATCCGGGTTTGGCCGATTGCGCCGAAGCGGAGAAAGCGCATGCCAACAGCAGGAGAACGGGAACAGTATTCCGCGAAAGCAGGTTCATCAAGAACGCCTCCAACCTTGTAATTGATCTGTGGCACACAATGTACGCTGACGATAGCAGGGGCTGCAAGGAGCGCGCGTGCGGCTGAGGCCAACTGACGGGCTTACTTATGATCGAAAGTGCGGAGAAAGCGCATGTAGCCGAAGGCTGAGGGGACATGAAAATTCGGCTGCGGAGTGTGAGTGGGTTGCCACGCCGAATAGAAGCGGGGTTCGCGGCTGCCTTCGATGCGATAGAAATTCGCCCGCCAGACGGCGGCGGGATCAAAGTGGCCAATCATCGCGCGGAACGGAATCGCCAGTTCCGCTGACCATGTATGCGCTGCGTGATCGAGCCAGACGGAGCTTTGCATGCCGCTTTTCAGGTCCTGCAAAGGACCGGGAGAGATATCCAGGTCGATCCAGTAACCATTGGGGGCAATCTCAAATTCCTTGTAGTACCTGGGACGCGCAGGGTCGGGCTGGAGAAATACCTCGGCGACATCGCGGTCCCAGAGATGGTCGCGGCGTCCATGGGGATCGGCATTGGGGAAGGTAAAGAGCTCGCGGTAACGGCACACAAAGCGCAGGTAAAGAGTAGTTGCCGACCACAAGGCGCGCACCGCCGTCTGGCGCGCTGGATCGGAGTTGCTGCCCTGCCAATCGGAGGAGAAGGTGGCGGAAGCGGCCGCATCCCAGTCCGCAGCGGGATGCTGAGCATCGAGCCGGAGTTCGTGGTCGATAGGCAAAACACGAATTTCGTTACCTGGCGTCGAGGGAACCGTCTGCGCTGTCATCGGAATGGCAAGGGTCAAACAACCAACCAGAATCACTATACGAGCGGCTGCACAAATTCCTGAACCGCAAACAGCCTCCAGGATTGGCAAGGGTCGCAAAGAGGCCTCCCCGCAGGATATTAACAATCGGTTTGACCGCAAGATGCGGATAGTCCGCTGAATCGCCCGCGCTTAAGCTTTCATCATTATGACAACCAGTGCGATACTCAACCAGGAAATTGGCAGCGAAATGAATTCGAGCGAGGAACGCCGGTGGCAGGCGATCATGGCACGGGATACGCGCCATGACGGACAATTCGTGTTCGCCGTGTCGTCGACCGGAGTGTATTGCCGCCCGTCGTGTCCCTCCAAGCGGCCAGGGCGGGAAAACGTGACATTCTTTACCCGGCCGGAGCTGGCCGAGCAAGCAGGATTCCGGGCGTGCCTGCGCTGCCGGCCGAAGTCGGCCAACGGCAATCCGCAGACCGAGATGGTGAAAGCGGTATGCCGGTACATCGAGCAGCACCTGGATGAGCCGCTCACGCTGCAGCGGCTGGCTTCGGCATTCCGGCGCAGCCCGTTTCACCTGCAGCGCACTTTCAAAACCGTGCTTGGGGTGACGCCCCGCGCCTATGCCGATTCATGCCGGCTGACTTCACTGAAGCGCAACCTGCAAGCCGGCCACAACGTCACACGCGCCATGTACGATGCGGGCTACAGCTCGAGCAGCCGGCTGTATGAGCGGACGGCGTCGCAGCTCGGCATGACTCCCGACAAGTACCGCCGCGGCGCCATTGCGGCTTCTATCCGCTACACGTGCACCGATTCGCCTCTCGGACGCATGCTGGTCGCGGCCACCGACAAAGGCGTCTGCGCGATCCAGTTCGCGAACTCGGACGGCGAGCTGCTGGAAGGATTGAAACGAGAATTTCCCTTCGCATCGCGCAAGCGCGATGACGGAGCCCTGCAAGACTGGACCGAACTTCTGCTGCAGCAGATGCGCGGACACAACCTGAGTACGTCGCTGCCGCTGGATATTCAGGCAACCGCATTCCAGCGCCGCGTGTGGTCGTACCTGCAATCGATTCCGTTTGGCGCCACGCGATCGTATCAGCAGGTGGCCAAGGCGATCGGACAGCCGACGGCGATGCGTGCCGTGGCGCGCGCCTGTGCCACCAACCCGGTGGCAGTGGCGATCCCGTGCCATCGCGTGGTGCGCAGCGACGGCGAAACGAGCGGATACCGGTGGGGAGCGCAGCGCAAAGAAGCTCTGCTGAACCTCGAGAAAATGAAGCACCAAGCACGGGCGTAAGGAGGAGGCACGGGATCACTCGTGCCTCTCCGGGTTCACTTCGGCAGCTGTTCATATATTTTGCGCGCGCGAGAAAGCTCATCCAGCACGCTGGCCTTTTCCGCGTCGGTGTTCCAGTCTTTGTTTTCATTGACTGCCTGTGAAAGACGATCGATCCACGCGAGGAAATAAGTAGCGTCTTCAGGAGCATGCAGAGCGGCCCCAGCCACAGTGATGTAAATGGGGCTGGTCGTCGCATAAGGATACAGGTCGAGAACTGGATACTCGGGTTTCTCGTTCCACGCCCGCAGCACGCACCAGCCGCTGGACGATACCGGCAACGTCCCTTGGACATTCGCGGTGACGCCACCATTGCTGGTCTTGAGATCGCGTGCGACTTGACCATTGCACACGACCTGCAGATGCTCGATCGGAACGATGGATCTCATCCAGGCGGTGAACGGCACTTCGCGCGCTCCAGTCGAGAGGTTCAGTCCTTCCCCTAACTTCTTTCCACCGAGGGAGAAGCCGATCAGCGGGCCGTTGCTTGCGAAGGTATGCCCTTGTTTCAGCGACGATAACCAGGGCGCAATGGCCAGTTTCCCGGCGGGCAGGTCGACGTAGACTCGGTTCAGTCCAACCGGACCGCGAAGGGACGCGTAGTTGGCCATGGCATCGGTACCGGCGGCAGTCGGCAACCGGAAGCCGCAGTTCAACAGCCGGTACCAGACGGCAGCGGTCGATTTGTGGTCGCTGAAACCTACGACTTCAATGTAATCGACCTTACCCAGCGCCACATCGACCGGCAGCTCGTCCGTCAGCGAAGCATCCTTGGCCGGATCAGGCGTCACGTCGAAGGGGTGAACATATCCGACAGTTCCCTGTTGCCGATGAGCCATGTCGGAAACATCCGCGTTGGTGGGATACAGACTGGCCGCAGCAGTGTTCGGGTACGCTGAGTAGCCGGGGAGAATGAAATGGCCGCCGAGGTTCAATAGTCCGAGGTGGCCCCAATAGCTGGTGTGGAATTCCTGCCCGTGAAGCAACAGGTTCTCAGGGGTGGAAGCCGGATCGCGAGTGGTGCGGAAGTAAGCAATGTCGGGAATGCGCTGCTCTTTGTTCACTACCAGGTCTTCGACAATCCGCAGATTTTCCGCCGCTGCCTGCTCGACCAAGTGCTTCGGATCGTTGCGGTAGATGCCGCCATAGTTCATGTGGACGTGCACATCGCCGCTGATCCAGGCATGCTGCGGGTCGTGAGGGACGGCCAAGGCCGTCAAACGGATGGTCAGATTTGCAGATTGGCCCGCAGACAGGTTCAGGGTTCGACGCTCGAAGCGGTATTCAAAGCCGCGCATGGCGTTCACGGTAATGCCGCCGGCGGGGACAATCACATCCGCTTTCCCCGAAGACTCGAAGTAGTGTGCCTCGAAAGGACGTTGGCTGCGATCGAAGCTGTCATCCGCCTGCATCCAGGCCGACTCGGGGGCGTAGGCGCGCCCATCTTCGCCGGTGACGAAAAGCCTCGCGGGAACAACGCGTCCAGCGGAATCGGTCACGGTGATCGAAATTTTGCCCATGGGCTTCAGCCAGCGCCTGGATTCGGGTACGACCTGGGTTTGCAGACCACCGGGCACTTCCTCGGTCCAGAGAGAAGTGTTTCCGTTGCGGTTGGAGATGAACGCGATGCGCTTGCCGTCCGGCGACCAGCGCGGATTCACATTGTCGAAGTCGCCATAGGAGAGCGGAAACGCATCGCCGCCTTGCGACGGCATGACCCAAAGCTGATGCCATTGCTGACCGACATACGATGCGTATACGATGCGGTGGCCGTCCGGCGAGAAGTCCGGGCGCGCTTTCCACGCAGTCTCCTCGTAATGAATCTCCCGGGCCTGCGCTCCGGGCTCCGCTTTCATTCGCCAGAAGCCCCCGGTGCCATAGATATGCCCACGGTTAGAGACGAAAATTATGTCCAAGCCGTCTGGCGACCATGCGGGGCTGATCTCGTGGTCGAATTGGCTGTAGTAGTAACGTGGCAACGAACTGCGGTTTTCGCCTGTGAGCCGATGAATATTCGCCAGTTCCCCACCTGCGAAGTCACCCACAAAAATATGGAAGTGTCCGTTGTACGAAGTCGAGACGAAAACCACTCGCTTGCCATCGGGAGAAAATCGCGGCTCAACGTTCACCGCGCCTTCGTGGGTGAGCTGGCGAGTCTGCCTGCTAGTGAGGTCCAACGCCCAGAGTTCCACGGCATCATGCTGGTAAGAGGAGTAGACGACCCAGCGGCCATCCAAGGAGCAGTCGGGCTGATAGTCGTAGCCTGCCCCGGCGGTGAGTTGTTCCGCGGTGGTGGAAGCCAATTCCTGCCGCCACAGCGACCCCGCCATCGAGTAAATGAGTGCGCGCGAATCCTGAGTCCAGGCTGCAGCGCTGGGGCCAGTCGTCAACTGGGGCAAGTACATTTCGCGGTAGTAGTACGAATGCGGCAGGTCAATTTGCTTCAACACGGGATCGCGCTGGGCGAAGGCGGCTGAAGCAGCCAGGACCAAAGCGCAGAGCAACGATGCACTTGCGACAAAGCGCAGAGACAAGCGGCCTCCGAGGTGATCGGTGTAGTCGGGGATTATAGCGGACGAGGTAAGGCGCTGACGTGAATGAGCCTAGGCGAGCCCGGTGTTGTGCACCCGCGCGATTACCGTTTCACGATGGGTATAAGCACTTGCGAAGGATGCTCACGGTCGTGATAGATCCGAATCGTGGCTTTCCGCATTTCGGCCGAAGTTGCTTCGGACTTGCCCGTCTGCAGGTTGCGCGAGAAGTTCGGAAAGAAACTACCCGAAATCTGAATGCGGATGCGGTGGCCTTTTTTGAACAGATTGCTCGTGATCAGGTTGGGGAGATCGATTTCGTAGATTTGACCGTGGACTAGCAACTGTTGACGGTCGGGATCGCGATAGCTGGCGCGCTCGACATCGAGGCCGGGATTCATCAGGTTGAAAGCCGTGCCATTCGGGGCGACATCGAGTAGGCGGAACCAGACATCGAGGTCCTGGCAATCACAGGACACGAACACGCGGCCATGAATGTTTCCTGTGACCTCCGTATCTTCTACGAGCGGGGCTGAATCGAAGGTCAGCACATCGGCAAGGGTGACGAGTTGCTGATAATCGTGCGCGCCGGAAGATGCGTAAGGGTTGATCACGGGAGATTCGGGATCCGAGATGAAATCGGTGTAAGACTCTGGATTCTGCGGCTTCTCGGACTGGAGAAGCCCACGGTTCTGGCTGGTGTCGGGGTTCTGCAGGAAAAATGGGGAGGGCTGATTCATCGGCGGCCAGGCAGTGCCTTCGCGCCACTCGTCCGCACCCATGACAAAATACCGCACGGGCGGTTCGCGGTCGACACCATTGTCGACATCGCGCAGATAGTGATCCAGCCAGCGCAGAACGACGGCGTCATAGTTAATGGCCGCCGACCGGGCGAACTCGCGCTCGCCAGACTTGTTCTTCTCAGTGTTGTCGACCCCGTGTACCCAGGGGCCAATCAAGAGGTGAGTATCGGCTGAATTTTGCCCAGCCCGCGCCTTCAGCAAGCCCGCGAAATTCGTGGTCGCACCCTCGGGTCCATAGTTATCGTCGTACCACCCGGACAGGTTCAGCACGGCAGCGTGCACTCGCGAATACTTGTTGCGCAGTTCGCTCCAATCCCACCAGGGATCATTGGGTGGATGGCTCAGCCACTCGTAGTAGTAGGGTGCAATGGCGCGCATTTCGGCCAAACCGGACAGCGGCAGTTCGTTGAGCATCCGCTCGCCGGTCTTTTCCCACGCGGCACGAGCTTCAGCGGGAGTTTTTGGCCCAGGCAGATTGCGCTTAGAGCGCACGTCAGGCGCGATATTGTCCCAGATCCATTGGATCCAGGACATATCCCAGGTGCCGCCCGCATAGAAGAAGTTGCGAGCCGTCGAGAACGTCATGGCGGGCACCATGGCTTTAAGGTGGGGCGGATTCTCAACCGCCGCCAGCCATTGCACCGCTCCGGGATAGGAGAGCCCAAAGGTCCCCACTTTGCCATTCGACCACGGCTGGCGGGCAGCCCACTCGATGGTGTCATATCCATCGGCGCCTTCGCTCTGATAAGGACGAAACACTCCCGCCGATGCGTAGCGCCCGCGCACGTCCTGGATCACGACCGTGTAGCCTCGCTCGACGGCATGAACAAACGTCGTGTAATCCTTCTGGGCAGGCTCCTTACCGTAGGGCGTCCGGTATACCAGCACGGGGACCTTTGCGTTCCCCCTGGGCCGCAGGATGTCGGCACGCAGCTTAATCCCATCGCGCATGGGAACCACTACATCTCTTTCCACAACGTAGGCGGGTGCGGAAGGAACTGGCTGCTTTTGCGCGTAAAGAAAGGAAGTTACAATCGCGAAACCAAACAGTATGAAAGTTTGAAACCCATCGCGAATTTTCATGAGACGGGGAGACTAGCATTGCGCAGGGCAGGTCAACAAGGACCGGTGTGCACTCCAAGGACTTCCGGATGAATGCGCGTTCCGAATTGAACCCGAATAAGCATGACGTGTTTGTAACCGGCGGCAGCGGTTACATGGGATCGCGACTGATTGCCCGCCTTCTGGAGCGCGGGCACCGGGTTCGCGCGCTGGTACGATCTGGATCCGAGAAAAAGCTGCCTGCCGGTTGCGAGGCCGTTCTGGGCGATGCCTTAGACTCGTCCGGCTACCGCGATTCTGTAGCGCCAGCAGACACATTCATACAGTTGGTCGGAGTGTCGCATCCGAGTCCGAGCAAAGCGGCCGCATTCCGCCGGATCGATCTACCGTCCGGCCTGGCCGCAGTATCCGCCGCTCAGCACGCGCCTGTGCGACATTTCATCTATGTGAGCGTGGCGCAGCCAGCTCCAGTGATGAAAGCCTATATCCAGGTTCGCGCCGAATGTGAGCAGGCGATCAAAGACTCAGGCCTGAATGCCACGGTACTGCGCCCCTGGTACGTGCTTGGTCCGGGGCACCGCTGGCCCTACGTGCTGCTACCACTCTACCGTGTGTTCGAGATGCTGCCGTCTACGCGTGAAGGAGCCCGCCGGCTAGGCCTGGTTACCTTGGAGCAGATGATTCTTGCACTGATCGAGGCGGTGGAGAATCCTGCGACGGGCATGCGCGTCGAGGGCGTTCCCGAAATCCGCGCCATTTCCGCCAAAAGCACTCCACAACCGCGCAGAACCTCATGAAACCTGGCTTTGGGCGCGTTGTTCCGTACCAAAGTAATCGAGAATTACCTAAGCTCATGCACATGGGACATCTACTCGCTCGGATGGGCGGATGAGATGGTGGGTGCACATCATGGAGCGCGACGAGAACACGGTCGAGATTCACGCACGCATTCTGCGCGTCGTCGAAGACCTGCGGTCAATCCAGCAGGAACTGAACTTTGCCGCCATGCAGGCTCCCACCGACCCCGAGCTCATGGAGGCCCTGAACGAACTGCCCGAGCTCGAGTCCATCGAGGTGCTGAAGTCAGCTCTCGACCAGATGCGGCACTTTTTATGGTTCTATGTTCAGGTGGTCACCAACGACTCGGAAGAAGGAGAGAGGGTGCGGGATAACTTCGAGCCGCAAGCAAGGAAAGACGATTTTAAGGGCGCTCCCACCGACGCGCTGAAATTTGCGCGCGATGTAGCCATCCTTCAATATCTGGCAGACGGTAAGAATCGCAAGCCGAATTGAGCCACAGCACGCGGCCAACCTGTCAGTCCAACCTGCCTCCGACGATCACCTGTCGAAGTTCACCATCCGGAGAAAATACAGATATATCCGCATCCGCCCCTGGCACCAGCTTGCCCTTGCGATCAGAAATGCCGGACACTCGCGCGGGATTCGCGGTGGCGAGTCGTAGCGCATTCTGAAATTCCCATTGCGCAAACTTCATGACGTTGCGCACCGCGCGGTCGAGAGTAAGCACGCTCCCGGCCAGCTTGCCGTCAGCCAGGCATGTCCCGTCTTTCACGTCGACATCCATTGAGCCCAGGCGATAGCGGCCGTTCGGCATGCCAGTGGCGGAAATCGCGTCTGTGATGAGCACGGCCGCATCTTCGCCTTTGGCCTTGAGAAAAATATCTACTATCACGGGATCGATGTGAATGCCATCGGCGATGATGTCGGCGGACACCCTGGCGTCGGTAAGAATTTGCCCCAAGATTCCGGGTTCGCGATGGTTCAGGGGCCGCATGGCATTGAAGGTGTGGGTCGCGTGGCGCGCACCCGCGGCGATCGCCGCCCTGGTACTCGCGAGATTCGCGTCGGAGTGGCCCATGCTGACGCAAACGTTCTTCGCCGCAGCCGCCTTGATCACAGCTAAGGCGCCATCCATTTCGGGAGCGATGGTGATCAGGCGGATATGACCTCGAGAGGCTTCCCAAAATTGCTCGAAGATTTGCACGGACGGCTGCAAAAGGTTGATGGGAGGATGCACGCCGCGCCGCACGTGGCTGAGAAAGGGACCTTCCAGGTGAATGCCCACCGGACAGGCACAGGGCGGGGAGCCGGAATCCTTCGACTTGCCCGCGGCTTCGATCACCGATGCCAAGCGGTCGAGGGCGGCAAACATTTTCTCCAGGGGAGCGGTGACGGTGGTAGGGAAGAAACTCGTAACCCCATGCCGCGCGAGGAAGGTTCCAATCTCGTGCAAGGCGTTGAGGTCGGAATCCATAACATCGCGGCCGGCACTACCGTGAATATGGAGATCGATCAGGCCGGGCGCGAGCACAGCGTCGCGAAAATTGACGTGCTTCGCGTTGGAGGGAATTTCGCGCGCAGCCCGCGAGCAGACTTCAACGACCTTGCCATCATCGACCAGCAGAAGTGGCGTTTCAACGCGCTGGTTCGGAGTGAGAAGACTGGCCGCGGTGAGAGCGAGCATAGTGTGCGTCCCCGACTCTGCACCGACAACTGGAGCGCAGTGCCGATCAAGTACAGCATTCTATAAGACGTCTGCAACCAGCGCGAAGGAAGACGGTTGCGAACTCGATGCATGGCGCTCGCGATTGTCAGCGCCCGCGCAAATTCGAAATTCAGAGCAATTTTGGGACAAACTAGCGAGCCGTGATGTCCTTTACCGAGTGCAAGGATGGGAAGGCGGGCATCTGCATCGTCCGCCGTCCTGAAGTGGATTGACGTACTACCAGCTTTGGGGGAATCAGCACATCCCTGCCTGCTTTTCGCGACCCTTCCATCTGGTCGATAAGAATTTGCGCTGCCTGGTGGCCAATTTCACGGGCGCCCTGATCCACGGTCGTGAGCGGAACTGCCAAAACATCAGAATAGTGAACGTTGCCTGCGCCCACCACCGCAATATCATCGGGAATGCTCAAACCAGCATCGCGGATGGCTTTCATGGCTCCGATGGCTACCGGATCGTTGTAGCAGAATACGCCGTCAGGCGGCGGGTTGACTCGCAGAAGCTTACGCATGGCTTCGTATCCGGTGCTGTCTGCGTAGCTAGCGGGGATCACATACTGAGGTGACTGGCTTAGCCGGTGCGCGCGCAAGGCTGCGCGGTATCCAGCCAAGCGGTCTGCGGCAATTCGAATCGCCGGACCACGTAAGTGGGCAATACATCGACAGCCCCTTTCGATCAGGTGTTCTGTCGCCAGACGCCCGATGGCGCGATGGTCGGTGCCGACGAATGGAGCCTTGACATTCGGGACCTGGCGATCGATCAGAACAAGCGGGATTTTGCCTTGCCGGATTCTCTGGAACCCTGTGCGGCTGGTTTGCGCGGAGGCGATGATCAGCCCATCCACTTGCCGCGCTACCAGGAGTTCGGCCTCCTTGGTCTCGATTCCGGAATCCTCTTCAAAATACGAAATGATGACGTGATATCCATGCGGCCGCACGGTTTCGGCAATGGACTTTGCGACCTCCGCAAAAAATGGATGGGTGAAGTCGGGCAGAAGAAGTCCTACGGTGAACGTGCGGCGAGTAACCAGGCTGCGGGCGATCCAGTTCGGCTGGTAATTCAGCTCCTTGGCGCGCTTCAAAACACGGGCCCGGGTGGCGGCGCTGATATTACCCCGGTTGCGCAGGACTTTTGAGACTGTAACTACCGAGACCTTCAAGTCCCTGGCTATGTCGGACATGGTCCCGGGCATGCGCGGAAGCATAACACACGATAGTCCCCAATTCAGGGTTATCGATTATCCAGGATTAGAAAATCGTTTTTTTTACTTGACAAGAGCACTCCATCTGCATCAGACTGCCGCCCGCGGATCGATTGTTGGGAACTGAGTCTGCGGTCAGTTTCCGCCACCAGGGTGGTGTGAGATGTGGGCACCGCTTTGCCCGAAATAGGGGTTCGGGGTTCATCGAGGACAAGGAATTTTCTGCATAAGGGGAGTCACAATGAGGCGAAACGTTGTGTGCGTTTGCCTGTTGCTGTCGCTACTGCTCTTGTCGTCCGCTGTATATGCGCAATACAGCGGGACTATTCGCGGCACAGTCACTGATCCTTCCGGCGCAGTCATTTCCGGAGCAGAAGTCATCGTGACGAACCCTGCCACCGGGCTCACCCGTACTGTGCGAACCGGGCAAGCCGGCGACTACGTAGTGCCGAATCTGCCGGCCGGTACCTATGAAGTCCGCATGAACCAAAAGGGTTATCGCGAATTTGTTGTGAATGCAGTGCAACTGCACGTTTCCAGCACCGAAGCAGTCGACGGCCGACTGCAGCTTGGCAATGTCAGTGAGCAGGTCACGGTTGAGGCCAATGCCTTACAGGTACAGACCGACAGCGCTCAGCTAGGCGAAGTGGTCAGCAACCAGCAGGTGCGCGAACTGCCATTGAATGGACGAAGCCTCACCCAACTCACCCTGCTGCAGCCTGGAGTGTCGGCCCGGGATGGCTTGAACACCACCGACAAAGGCCTACTTTCGGGTGTGGACTTTTCCATCAATGGAAATCCGGTCACCAATAATCTTTGGCTGGTGGATGGCGCCAACAACAATGACCTGGGCTCGAACCGCACGATCCTGATTTATCCCTCGCTGGATGCGATTGCGGAATTCAAAATGCTTCGCAACTCCTACGGACCTGAGTACGGCCAGGCGTCCGGCGGCATAGTGAGCATCATCACCAAGTCCGGCACGAACCAGTGGCATGGCGGCGCCTTCTACTTCGGTCGCAACGATCTTTTGAACGCAGAAGACTATTTCTCCCGGCAGGGGGAGCGCGCCCTTGAATCTTCGAGTGGCGCCCACTTCCCTCATGATGGCAAGCCGATCCTCCGCCGGAATGACTTTGGCTACTTCCTTGGCGGCCCTATCAAGAAAGACAAGCTGTTCTTCTTTTTCAGCGAAGAATGGAACCGCGAAATCCGTGGCGGTACCCGCTCAGCTTGCGTGCCCACGCAGGCGGAGCGCAACGGCGACTTCACTCAGGGCGTGAGTTGCGGCGCAGCGGCGCCCCACGTCCCCGGCAGCCCAAACACCCCGCTTCCCCCCATCACAACCCTCGACCCTGCAGGGGTTCTGCTGGCAGACCTGCTGCCCTTGCCCAATGTGACACCTTCGGCGGCCACAAACGGAAAAAACTGGTTTTCGACTTTGAACTCCGCCGTCAACTGGCGGCAGGAGAACGTTCGCGCCGACTACAACCTCACCAGCAAACACACTCTGACATTCCGCTACACGCAAGACAACTGGGCCAACCCGGCGCCTACCACCCAACCCATTTACTGGGGTGACGATCTTTTCCCGGCGGTGGAAGGCAGCTGGTCGCAGCCGTCAAAGAGCATCATCGGCAAAGTCACATCCATCCTGACGAATACCATCACCAACGAAGCCCAATTCTCCTATTCCAATAACCGCATTTTCGCCAGCCTTGGCGGGACGGGAACCCAGGGCAATCCGGGTGGAGAGCTGAGCGCTTCCCAATTGGTATCGAGCCTGAACGCTGCGATACCCACCATCTTTCCATCATCGAAATTCCCGAAGAAAGCCGGCGGCATGCCTCCCGACGCGGCGTGGGGCGGTTTCGGAAACTACGGCGACGGTCAAAGTCTCTGGCTTATCGCTCCCTGGCAAAACAGTTCAGACCTGTACCAGTTCCGTGATGACCTGGCGAAGGTCTACAACACGCACACATTCAAGGCCGGCATTTACTACACCTATAACGGCAAGAACGAGCCTGCTGAAGGCGGCCACGATCGGCCGGCTTTCAGTTTAACGAGCAGTCTCACCGGCAATCCCTTAGCGGACGCCCTGCTCCCCGGCACCACGTACAGCATGAGCGAGAATTCAGCGAACCTGTTCCCCAGCGCTCGCTGGCACGATATTGAGTTTTACGTGCAGGACTCCTGGAAAGCGCGCCGCAATCTGACGATCGAATACGGCTTCCGCTGGTCATTCCTGCGGCAGCCCTACGAACTCAACAACCAGATCGCGTCGTTTAATCCCGCCTTCTACAACCCCAACGGAGCACCGGGCGATGCCTGTAACGGCCTGGTCATCGTTCCCGGAACGGACCCCTGCGGTACCGCCAATACGAAGTTCGGCACCAGTTTCAGCCACGGGACACCAGGAGTGGATCGCGCCCTGGTGCAAAACAGCAACCATGACGTCGCGCCGCGTATCGGCATCAGCTGGGATCCACGTGGAGACGGCAAGATGGCCATTCGCGTAGGCGCGGGGCAGTTCTATCAACGCGAACGTGTCAGCACGGTCACCAACCTGTTAGGCCAGAACGCCCCCTTCAGTTTGAGCACCAGTCAAACGCGGACGCTGGACTCAGCCCTTCCGCTCGCAACGGCGGGCGGCTCTCCCACCGGAGCCCGCGACCCCCGGCCGCAGATTCCGAACTCATGGCAATGGAACGCCTCTTTCGAAAGAGAACTGGGCCGGGACACTGCCTTGCAGATCGGTTACGTAGGCAACCGGGGTCTCCACCTCACCAGCGATTTCGACCTGAACACAGTGCTGCCGGGAAATCGCCTGCAGGCGGCATTTGCGGGCCCCGGCGCCTTCCGGCCGTTATCGCTCTTTGGCGGGATCCAGGAATTCGCGCACGATGGAACGTCGAGCTATCACGGTCTGCAGATGTTGCTGCGTACTCATCTGACAAACCATTCGCAAATCCAAGCTGCGTACACCTGGTCACATACCATTTCCACGGTCGACCTTTCCGATTCTTCCGGAAACGGGTACGGCACTCACACAACGAGCGATCCCTACAATCTAGGCGCCGACCGCGGCAATTCAGAAATCAATCGTCCGCACATCTTCGTCGCCAACGCCGTGTTCTATCTGCCCACGCTGAATGGGTCGTCCGGATTCATGAAGCAGGCGCTTGGCGGCTGGGAGGCGGCGACAATTTTCACGGCGGAATCGGGCAACTCCGTGTGGGTGCGTGGTCCCGGCCAGAATGTGGGAGACGCGTTTGACGCCGGAGCCACGAAAATAGCCGATCTCACCGGTACCGGTCTGGCTACGGAAGGTTCGGGTAATCCGACTCGCCTGATCTCAACCGGCATCAGTTGCACGTCTGGTGAGCATGGCTCCAGCATCTTTAATCCCAATGCCTTCACCCTGGTTGGCTATCACATCGGCAGCATCCAGGGATCCGGGCGAGGAAATTGCCTGGGACCGAAGGAAGTGAACATGGACCTCTCCGTATACAAGAACTGGAACGTCAGCGAGAGGTTCAAAATACAATTCAGGTTTGAGGGCTTTAATGTCTTCAACCATGCTCAGTTCCTGAGTGGGAGCATTCGCACCGGCTGGTTGCAAGGTAACGTGGCCTGCGGAAGCGCGCTCTGCAGTCCGACCAATAACGTCATCACGGCGGTTGTACCTGCCGCAGGGCAGACAAGCGTCTTCCAACAAAACTTTGGATCTGCCACACAAACCAGAAATGCCCGGGAGTTCCAATACGCTCTGAAATTCATCTTCTGAGCGTAGCGCCTCGGAATTAAAGCTGTTCGGTCGGCGGGGCTTGACGAGTTCAGGTCCCGCCGCTTACTTTCTTGCTGAATCAGGAACCAGACTTCTGTGCATCATCTAAACGGCCCTCTGTTGTTTCGCCTGCCTCGTATTCGCTGGACTACTCTCCTGTTAGCCGGGATCTTCTGCGCTACTGTGGGCGGAACCGTGCGATGCATGTCGCAAACTTCGCGACCACAAAGGTCCCCAGCAGCAACTCAGGCTGCCGAAAACAGGCCCGAGGCCCCGTCCGATCTGCAGAACCGGATGCGAACAGCAGAGTTGGCGCGGAGTTCCGGTGATCCAAAAGCCGTCGACGATGCCAGCCGCAAGGTCATCGCACTCGCATATCGACACCTGGCGCACTTGCGGCTCACGCAAGGTCGGCTGGATGATGCCACCGAGCTGTACCTTCAGTCGCTTCGCTTTGACGATACTGCCGACACTCGCGTGGATCTGGCCGTCACTTACCTGCGAAATAAGAACACCGAGGATTCCCTAGCGGAGGCCGCCAGGGCTCTGCTCGAAGATCCGCAAAGCGCGCGGGCGTGGCACGCGCAAGGCAAAGCCTTCATGATGAAACGTGAGGACGGAAAAGCTGCCGACGCGCTGGCCCGTTCTCTCGTGATTCACTGGGACCCGGAAGCGGCGTATTCGCTCGCAGTTTGCCTATTGGCCGAGCACGAGCAGGCAAAAGCCGCTGCGGTGTTCCAGCAAATGCGCGATGCCGCCCCGGGACATTTGGGCGTGCTCCACGTCCTTTTCGCACGCGCCTACAGAGACGCTGGATATCTTCCGGATGCAGTGCGCGAACTGAAGACGGCATTGCAGATCGACCCTAAGACTCCCCATGCGCATTATTTTCTCGGATTGGTGTACCTGCTGCAGGAAGAGTGGGCGCCGAGCCCTGAGATTCGTCGTCAGTTCCTCCTCGAGTTGCAACTCAATCCTAAGGATTTCCTGAGCAACTACTTGTTGGGAGCAATGCAGGCGAATGCGAAGAATTATGCCGAATCCGACCACTATCTGACGATTGCTACCAAGATTGCCCCTTCCTGGCCCGAGTCTTGGATCTACCTTGGTTTGAATGCGTATGGGCAAGGGCAAAACCAGCAGGCTGAAAGCTATTTGCGAAAGGCCATTGCCCTTACCGGAAAGGATGAGTCGCGCTCAAACTATTTCGTCCGCAAGGCATATTTCGCATTGGGACGCGTGCTGATCCAATCGGGGCGGAGAGAGGAGGCACGGCCTTACATCCAGAAGGCTGGTGCACTCGAGCAACAAATACAGAAAGAAAGTCGCGAGTCGATGGCAGCCAAGGGCATGGGCAACGAACCATTGTCACTGCCGGCCGACGACGCGCGCCAGGAAGCGCTTACCGGTGATCGCGACGGGGAGCGAGAGCCTGGGGCGAAAGCAGATGCTTCGCTGCGAGCGCGAACTAATCCAGCTACGCCCAGCGCAGCTTCGCAGAGCCAAGAATCTGTGTCGCAGGAAGAAAGGCGCTTGCGCGAAATCTTGGGGGTGAGCTTCAATGACCTGGCAACCTCCGAAGCGATGCGCGCGCAATATGCGCAGGCGCTGGCGGACTACCGCGAGGCACAACGCTGGTATGCAACCCTGTCGGGGTTAGATCGCAATCTAGGCATTGCCGCTCTACGAGCGGAGGATTATGTGGCGGCCAGCAATACCCTGCCCTCCGTGCTTAGCGCGAACCCGGCTGATACCCTGGTTCGAGCCATGCTGGGCACGTCGTATTACATGACGGAGCGGTATAAGGATGCGGCGCGCACTATCGCGCCGCTCGGCGACGCTGCGATCAAGGATCGCGGGCTAGCCTATGCGTGGGCCGACTCGCTGATCAAATCCGAGCAGCTCAGTGCCGCAAAAGGGATAATCGAGAAAATGGAGACGGGCGAAGGGCGGCCCTCCCTCGACACCCTTATGCAGGTGGGCCGACTCTGGGGAGAGATGGGGGACTATGTACGCGCGGAGGACACGTTCCATCGCGTGCTGCAGCAGGATCCCAAACATCTCAAAGCTCACTATTATGCCGGGCTGGCATGCTTGCGCTCGGACCATCCGGTGGAAGCCGCCTCCGAATTCCGAGCGGAGTTGTCGCTATCGCCGTTCGATATCGAGGCAAAATACGATTTGGGCTTTTCGTTGTTGCAGCAATCCAAACGGGACGAAGCCACTGCCGTGTTTTCCGAGGTGCTCAGCAGCGCGCCGCAGCATCCCGGAGCCCAGTATCAGCTGGGAAAAATTCTGCTGGATGAGGGCAGGGTGGAAGAAGCAATTCCTCACCTCGAAATGGCGGCACGAAGCAGTCCGCAAAGCGACTACGTGCATTACCAACTGCAGGCAGCATATCGGAAGCAATCGCGCTTGCAGGAAGCTGACCGAGAGCTTGCCATCTATAAAGAGCTTAAGGCACAGAATCGAAAGCGGACGGCTCCCCACCCGGACGCCACTCCCTGACTGCCGCGGTGATCATTGACGAGACTCTGGAAGCTCATCTTTAAATTTTTCGGCGGGGCCGTGGTTCTGGTTTCGCTCGCATTGGGCCAAGGCGGACACCCGGCGCCACCGCCGCCCCGTCCCGGTGTCAAAACGATTAAGTGTACCGGGCGGCCAGTACCGCAGTTGGAAGACATCACGCAGAAGACCGGGATTCTTTTCCAACACACAGCCGCTCCCGAAAACCGGTACATCGTGGAATCGATGAGCGGGGGAGTGCTGCTGCTTGACTACGATCGGGACGGCTGGCTCGACATCTACTTCACCAACGCACCCACTGTCCAGATGGCGATCAAGGGACAGAAAAGCCGGGGCGCTCTGTACCACAACAATCACGACGGCACATTTAGCGATGTGACTGAGAAGGCAGGAATCGCGACTCCCGGCTTCGCTATGGGCGGTGCCGTGGGAGACTACAACAATGACGGGTGGCCGGACATTTACGTCTCTTGCCTGGGCGGCAATGTCCTGTACCACAACAATGGCGACGGTACCTTTACTGACGTAACCGCTAAGGCCGGAGTCGCTGACGGGCGCTGGTCAACGGGCGCTGCATTCGGCGACTACGACGGCGATGGATTTTTGGATCTGATGGTCGCCAACTACGTGGATTTTCACCTCGATGACTTGCCGGGGTTCGGCAGCAGTCCAACATGCAAATATCGCGGCTTGGACGTGCAGTGTGGCCCGCGGGGCTTGAAGGGTGCGGGCGATTCGCTCTTCCACAATAATGGCGACGGTACTTTCACCAATGTATCCAAGAGCGCTGGAGTCGACGATCCCAACGGCTACTACGGCCTGGGCGTTGTCTGGGCGGACTTCAACAATGTCGGCCGTCCTGATATTTACGTTGCCAATGATTCAACGCCCAACTTCCTCTACAAAAACGAAGGAAACGGCAAGTTCACGGAAATCGGCCTGGAATCAGGCACGGCGGTCAGCGAAGACGGTTCGGAACAGGCGTCCATGGGTATCGCGATTGGCGATTACTTGCACACCGGCCGTCCGGATATCTACGTCACTAACTTCAGCGATGAGTATGACATTCTCTATCGCAACAACGGCAGCTGGGATTTCCGCGATGTCTCCTACGAAGCGGGCGTGTCTCTTCCCTCATTGCCGTGGGTGAAGTGGGGAGACGCCTTCGCCGATCTGGATAACGATGGTTGGCTGGATTTGATCGCGGTGAGCGGGCACGTGTACCCGCAGGTGGACACGCTTCCTTCCGGCGGGGGGTACCGCCAGCCGAAGCTGCTGCACTTGAACCAGAAGGATGGAACTTTTTGCGATGCCAGTGACCAGGCTGGAAGCGCGCTTACGGAACGCCGAGTGTCCCGAGGTCTGGCAGTAGGGGATCTTTTCAACGACGGCAACATGGACGTGGTGATCGGGGACCTGAACGGCGCGCCCATGATTCTGAAGAACGCAGGGATTGCGGGACGCCACTGGATCAGCTTTGAACTTGCCGGCACCAAGAGTAATCGCCTCGCGATTGGGGCGAAGGTGAAGATTGTTGCGGGCGGCATTACCCAGAGTGACGAGATACGTAGCGGTGGAAGTTACCTGTCGCAGAACGATTTGCGAATGCACTTTGGATTGGGAGCCGCGTCGAAAGTGAATAGCGTTGAGATCCGCTGGCCCTCGGGAGCCGTGGATAATATCAAGGACCTCAACTCGGATCAGTTCTACTCGATATTAGAAGGACGGGCCGTCGTGCCCAGAGAGCAGATTCGGCCAGCGACTGCCGGCAAGTAATTCTACCGGTTCACAGATGCGCTGGTAAAGCAGAGCGCTGCGCCCCCGACAATTCCGGCATCAGCTCCATAATGCGCCGGAAGCATGGGGATTTCCTGGCAGCGCGAATTAACACAGTAGGCAGAAAGCCGTTTCTTGACCTCCGGCAGGAAAGGCCGGAGCATCGCCGCCACACCGCCGCCGATCACGATGACATCGGGTTCGAGCAAGTCGATGATGTTGCCAAGCCACAAGGAGAGGGCGTCTGCTGTTTCGAGCAAGACTTGTTTAACCACGGAATCCCCCTGCTCATAGGCACGGCCCACCATCTCGCTGGTGATCCGATCGCGATGTCCCTCGCAGAGTTTGAGCAGCGCGGACGAGTTGCCATCGGCTTGGTTCAGCTTGGCCCGCGCCCTGCTCGCGATGGCGGGTCCAGAGGCGAGAGCCTCAATGCATCCTGGCTTGCCACACCCGCAACGCGGACCAGTGCGGTCGATGCTCATATGGCCACCCTCTGCGGCGGCGCCAGTACGTCCGTGATAGACCTGGCCATCAAAGACAATGCCTGTACCAATGCCGGTGCCGATGGTGGTGCAGAAAACGTTGCGGTAGCCACGACCCGCTCCCCACAGTGCCTCCGCCAGAGCGGCGGCGTTGCCATCGTTATCCAATTTCACCGGCACGCGATAGGAACGCGCAATTTCTGCGACTAATTGGAAATTTCGCCAGCACGGGAGGTTTGGAGGGTTGATGATGGTGCCGGATTTGGGATCGAGCGGCCCGGGAGAACAAATTCCGATTCCCATGACAGAGCTCCCGGCTAAATGTTCCGCAGCGTTAGTGAGAGCAGCGTCGATCGCGGAGCGCACGACGGCGAGACCACTTTCGCCGTCTCGGTCGGAAATCATGGGAATGGAGCACTGCCACCGGATCTGTCCCTTGGGATCGACCAAACCAGCCGCAACCTTCGTGCCGCCTATATCTACACCTACGAAGAGAGGTTCAGCGCCGGCCGGCTGATCTGTAACCAACTTATTTGTACTTGCAATCGACATGAACGTCTCGATCCGCACGGAATCGAACTGCTCAATGGAATTGTTCGCAGCCCTCGCATCATACCACTGAAACGCTTGAATACGGAGGGTAATTCACAGTTCGGGTTATCGTTTACTCTCCTTAACAAAATCGATTTATTTTTATGTTGACAAGCCCGAATTATTGCCGGAGACTGCGTTCGATTTTCTCGAAGATCGCCCTTAAAAGATCATGATCAGAGTCCATTCTGTGGTGTGCTCCGCGATCCTGCTGATCCTCGTGGCACCGCCCATCATGGCTGCGGATAATTCCAACGTGGTTGTGCTGAGCGAAGCCGGTCTCCCGGTTGGCGATTCGGGGACTATCTCACGGCAAGAGTTGAATGGAGTTTTTGCCGGCGCACAGCTTTCTTCCGTCGACCAAGTCCGTGACCTCTTGAAAGAAAAACAAGTCGGTTTGCTGGTGCTTCCGTACGGTTCATCGTTTCCACAAGACCTCTGGCCCGATGTTTACGAATTCCTGCAACGCGGTGGGAACCTGCTGGTGGTGGGCGGCCGCCCATTTACGCGAGCCGCGTATCGCGACGCATCCGGCTGGCACCTCCGCGATTACAGCGTTCGCTTCACCCGGCCCCTTGGCATCGATCAGTACCAGGTGACACCCGGATCGGATGGACTGGAGTTCCAGACGAACCCCGACGTTCCCGTTCAGTTGCCGCGATTTGCCTGGAAGCAAGCATTCAGTCCGATCATTCGTCTCAGCACTGTGGATCTATACAAACGGGGAGGGGCGGCGGGATCCATTGACGCTCGCTTGGATGCTTTGGCGTGGGGTACGGGGAAGGGTCATAAGCTGTCTGCGCCCGCCATAGAAGTCGACCACATTCGCAATGGTTTTGATGGCGGCCGCTGGGTATTTCTGAACGCGGATCTGCCCTCCGGATTTCTTGCCAGTACCGACGGCGCTAACCTGATTCACGCCTTGGCCGAACGTGCCCGAGGCGGCGCCGAAGATTTCAGCGCGCGCCCCGTACTGCCGCTATATCTGCCGGGTGAGCCACTCCAAATAGAAATCGAGTGGTACGCCGCTCGAGCTGCAATCGCGCCACTTACCGCAACCATCCGTGTGTATCCCGAGGGGCAGGATTCGCACGCAACCACGGCTACCGTGGATATTCCCACATCCCATCCGGTCAACCTGGCTGCGCCTACCGGCAGAGGCCTTTACATTGTCCACGCCGAATTGCACGAAGGAAACAAGACTCGCGCCAGTTATCACTCAGCGTTCTGGATCCGCGATGACGCCTACCTGCATTCTGGGCCGCGTCTCAGCGTGAATCGCGATTATTTTGAAATCAACGGAGCGCCCATTGCGGTCATCGGAACGACCTACATGTCGAGCGAGGTGCAGCGGCTCTATTTCGATCATCCCAACGTGTACGTCTGGAACCGCGACCTGGCGCAAATTCATGAAGCCGGCCTGAACATGATCCGCACCGGCTGGTGGACCGGGTGGGACAAGTTCTGCGACGAAAACGGTCAGCCGTACGAGCGCACCCTTCGCACCCTGGAAGCGTACCTAATGACCGCGCGCAAGTATGACTTGCCTGTACAGTTCAATTTCTTCGCTTTTCTTCCTGATGTTCTCGGAGGCGTTAACGCGTTCATCGACCCCGAGGCGGTTCGACGGCAGCAGACGCTCATTGCCGCGGTGGTGGCTCGCTTCCGCGATGTTCCGTTCCTGGCTTGGGACTTGATCAACGAGCCCAGTATTTCGCAGCACCTATGGACCACGCGTCCCAACGGGGACCCGCTTGAGCTAGCGGCATGGAATGAATGGTTAAATAAGCGCTATCCCGATAGCATAGCCCTCGCCGCGGCGTGGAATCTGCCAGTCGCGGCGGCGGAGAAACCGGTTCCTTTGCCGGATGATCTCGCATTCACGCCACGCGGCATGTACGTGGGACACAACTCGCTGAAGATTTACGATTTCCACCTTTTCGCCCAAGACGTGTTTTCAGGTTGGGTCGATATCATGCGCAATGCCATACGCAAGACCGGCTCTGCGCAGTTGATCACCGTTGGCCAGGACGAAGGTGGGATACAGGACCGGCTCTCTCCCGCTTTCTGGGGAAGGCTTGTCGATTTCGCCACTAATCATTCCTGGTGGCAGAACGACTACATCCTGTGGGACTCCCTCATGGCGAAGCAACCCGGCCAGGCGATGCTCATCCAGGAAACGGGGCTGCAGCGTGAACTGACTCTCGATGAGATCGCGCGGCGCAGTCCAGAAAACGAAGCGGCCCTTCTGGAGCGTAAGATCGCGATGTCATTCGTCCACGGAGCCGGCGCGATCGAATGGCTCTGGAATACAAACTCCTACATGACGGAGAGCAACGAAACGCCGATCGGCGCGGTTCTGGCGGACGGTACCGAGAAACCGGAAGCTTTTGTGCTGGCACGTTACGCCGCCTTCGCCAGAGATCTTCAAGGCCGGCTCAGGGACCCGCAGCAAGCTTCGATTGCGATCGTCACCTCGCAGGCAGCGCAATTTTCCGTTATTGCAGGTTTCCAATTGGAAGCGCAGAGAAAAGCCGTGCGCGCGCTTGCCTACTTCGATCGTCTCGCTTGCTACGGCATTGCAGAGAATCAGCTAGAAAAGCTTGGATCGCCTCGGCTCGCCATCCTTCCCTCTCCGCAGAGTCTGTCACAAGCAGGCTGGCAAGCTTTGTTGACGTACGTGAAGCAGGGGGGAAACCTGCTGGTGACCGGGCCGGTGAATCGCGATGAGCACTGGCATTTTGTCGACCGCTCGGCTGATCTCCAACTGCAGGCCCAGACGGAGCCGCTTACATACCACCGCGCCTCGATCGATATCGGCACGCGCGCAATTCCGCTGTCGTACAGCCAGGATGCGCAAAACTGGCTGGAGTCACTGCGCTTCCGCGACGGGGCAACGCTCAAGCAAATTTCTTACGGCAAGGGACAAATCTTCTTAACACCCTATCCCGTGGAATTGGCCGAGGGGGCGCAGGCTGCGGCTGACTTGTACTCCTACGTGGCGGGACGGCTCAGCCTGACTCCTGCGTTCGATCTGCAGTCTCCGCTTTCACCGGGAATCATGCTGTACCCGGTCTTGCTGCAAGACGGTGTGCTGTACATCATGACCTCGGACAATGACGTCGACTCAAGGATCGATCTCCGCGACAAGGCCACCGGGGTACGGCTCACAATTCCACTGCAGAGCCAGCGGGCCGCACTGGCTCTCATCGGCAGGCGCGAGAAGAAAGTTATAGCGAAATACGGGTTTTAGGTTCTGGGAGTCTTTTGAAACTGCGGTGCCGATGAAGCCGCACTCAGTTCATGGGCTTTCGTCGAATACAGCCGGGCGGCCCGCTCATCTCCCAGCGAAGCCGAAATCTCGGCTGCATGGCTGAATAGCTTGGCGTCCCGGATCCCAACGCTTACGGCAGCCTCTATTTCTTTACGCGCCTCCTGGTCTCTTCCATTCACATGCAGAGCCCACGCAAACGCGTCGAGGGTGTACACGTCATGGCGCCATGCGTACTCTTGCTGGGCAATCGTCAGCGCTTTTGCGGGGTCATGAGCGTGATCCGCGTAATAGAACACCAGCTCCCGGCTGGAGTTGTCTTTTTTCACAGCCTCCCTGAGTGACTTGCTTTCGAACTCGGTGAATGCAGCTTTCGACTCGCGCAGCCGGCCAGCTTTCTCCAAAGCTTCGGCTAAACGGTAAAGATTTTCTGCGTGAGGCGCTGACGCATATAGTTGCTCGAGCAATGTGACTGCGGCCGAATACTTGGCTTGCTTTTCTCGAAGGGTGGCTAGATTCGAAAGCGCATAGTGGTACTGGGGATAAAGGTTCAGAGCCTGCTGCAAGAGTGTCTCAGCCTCCTGCAGGTTGCCGGTTGTACTTCGGAGATGAGCCATTTGTGTCAGGATCCAAGCCCGGTCTTCAGTCTCTGTCGGGGGCGTTGCCTGGTAAGCCATATCCATGAGCTCGAATGCACCATCGACGTCGCCAAACAGCTCACGAAGATAAGCGGCACGGGTTAAGCCAGGCAGGTTACCAGGATGCAAATCGAGCATCCGTTGTGCCGCCTTCTCGGAGTCGGCATAGTTGCCCAGTTCGGCGTTGGCGTCTACCAGGAAGCCATAAACCAGCACGTCGTCGGGAACCTTTTTGTTGAGGAGCTTGGCCGATTCCAGGGCGGCCGGGAACTCGTGGCGGCCCAGCAGAAGCCAGACCTGAATCTTCTCGCCTTCCACATTGCCGGGCGACAGTCTGAATGAATTCTGCAGGGCATCTTCGGCGGCAGCATAAAAGCTGGGATCTGACGTCTCTCGTGCGCGGCGTGCCAGAGCAATTGCGAGTTGGTTGTACCCGGAATACTGCGCCGGCTTGGCGGCGATCATCTTCTTTGCCACGGCAATGCTGCGATCGGCAGGAGAAGGCATTTTATCTGGCCCGGTTTGAGCGGCCACAAAACCGGTGAACAATAGTAAAAAGAGGGCAGCAATTTTGTTCATAAAGATCCTTTCCATAAAGAAGAAAGAAGTGGCCGCTGAAACTTAGCGGCCACCGTGTAAATTACTTAACCGGGCAAATTCCGTCTGGTTGACCCGAGCAGCCTTCCTGCCCCGGACCGACGTGGTGACTGTCGCGTCCGTTATTCGCCGGAAGCACGTAAGGGAAAGTAACGGCATACCCTTCTTCATTGAGTTGTACGCCGTCGCCAATGGCTGTGCCGTAGGTAACCGGATCAAGGAGAATTCCGGCTACGGCTCGCGAGGAAATGTCGACGACGTCGTCAATCGGCCGACGTCCATTCGGATAGCCTGCCGAGTCGCCTGCCACGAAACCCAAACGCTTTTGCTTGCCCACCGGAGTTGGAGGAATCCCGGTATTTAAACGCAACAGGTCGGCGATTGGCCCTGCATCGTTAGGTCCGCATCCCGGACAAATGGGCGCCATGTACTGGACCAGCGGCAGCAAGTCCGTACGCGGTGCGGGCGGCACCGGAATACCAAGGGATGCGAAGATATGCGCCAGTAGCGGGTCGAGGAAGTAGTTAGCAAACTGGGCATCGTTCTCGGGATCATCCATGCTGAACCGGTCTTTCGATCCAGTGCCAATAATCAGCTCGTTGATGAGCGAGTTTCCTTCACGATTGACCTGCTGAAACGGTCCTACAGAGGCCAGCGGATTCGGGGAACGACGAATCGTAAGGCGCTGACGCGAGGTGCTGCCATAAGTGCCAATGACAGCTTCCTTATCGCCAGAGCCGTGCAGTTTGCCATCCACGGTCAACATCGTGATTGGCACTTCCAGCACGATCGAGTTGACATTGAAACCGGCCACCGCATCGGGAGCATAGTTATGAGTGTCATCAGCATCCACTGATGGCGACAGCACTCCACCGACTCCCATGCGGAAATTGAGCGAATCGAACGCTGCTCCGAGGTCGATGTAGAACGGATCGTCCACTGTCCCGGCGAATACCCGGATGCCGTTGCCGAGCTGATAGATCCCCTGGTTGAACAAAGATTGATAGTCCGGCATAGTCCGGGGGCCAACGTTGGAAGGAACAGCGATCAGTTTCTTCCCGCCCGTCAGGTCTGTCGGTACGCCGTTGCGGATCATGGTTACGGTGTAGGTCTGGCGCAGGCTGAGTCCTTCTGATCCAGGTCCGTCTAATGCGCTGATGGGAGGAATCCCGGTAAGTCCGCCAACGTACCCGGTGAATACGCCCGGCTGGCGAATCTCGGTTTTAAAGCGGAACTGGAAAGCGATGTCCTCCACGCCGTCGTGGTTGTTGTCGACTTTCATCTGGTACAGGACATTGGGATCGAACGGAAAATAGTTGGGTCCATTGGATGGCTCAAGGAACGGATCCACGTTCAGAATCATCGTGACCCGGTCGGGATGGTCATAGCTGACAAAGGCGTACCAATCGGTCACATCCGCGGTACGGTCCAGTGCCGTAATCGGCGCCTCACGATGGCTCGAGGCAAACAGCCCGGCTGGAATCAGCAGGCAGAGTAGGAGAGCCACAGTGCTGTGTAACTTCTTCATCGCTGTTTCCTTAAGTTGAGAATTGGGAACTTGGCTGGCCGGCTTCCAGCAGCGCGCGGCGCCACGTGCGGCTGTGCCGGCCAGCTTGTCCACTTCCGGAAGTACGGGTGATTGGGCAAAACGGATTTGTGAAATCAACGCTGACTTGCGGGCAGCCACTTGTTTGATTCGGGATGGCCTTGTATCTTGTCGCCAGTAATTGGTGGGATGGCGAACGATACCAATCCGCCAAGCTACTCTCATACGTTCTATTTCTGGTAGAAGAACTGCTTGTCCACTGCCGAGCCAACCAGTCTCCCTAACGACACCTCGATGGTGTTGGCGATCCGCTCAGGCGACGAGAGCGCGATGACTCGTCTCTACGACCGCTATTCGTCTATTGTTTATTCAGTCGCGTTACGCGTACTGGGAGAAACTGGGGCGGCAGAGGACGTTCTTCAAGAAATATTCATGCAATTGTGGCGCAATCCCGGGTTGTTCGATGCCAGCCGGGGTAACCTTGGCGCGTGGCTGGCTGTTGTAGCCCGCAACCGCGCGATTGACGCGCTGCGCCGTCGCCGTCCCGATGAAGATATTCAGGACGTAACAGTTTCCGTGAATCACGACATGTCTGCTGAAGCCGATCGCTCGCGAGCGATGCAACGGGTACGGGAAGTGCTGAGCGGCATGCCCGCGGCTCAGCGGCAGGCGCTGGAGTTGGCATACTTTGAAGGGCTGAGTCACACGGAAATTGCAGATAAGACCGGCGAACCATTAGGCACGATCAAGACGCGGATTCGCGCCGGGTTGTTGACACTGCGCAGGGCCTTTTCATGAACGTGCACGAACAATTCGCGGACGACCTGGCAATGTACGCTCTGGGCAGCCTCTCGGGCGACGAACGCACCGCCCTCGAGAAGCACCTGCAAGACTGCGCCACATGCCGGCGAGAGTTGGACGTGTTGCGTGGCGACATGGCGCTTCTGGCCCTGTCCACCACAGGTCCGGTTCCGCCGGCGCGTTCCCGGAAACGATTAGCCGATGCCATCGCCGCTGAGCCGCGACGAACCAGGAGGTCAAGGCCGCGCTCCTGGGCGCTTCTGCCGTGGGCCGTGGCCGCCGCGCTGGCAGTCGTCGCCCTGGTTTTCTGGAGGTCTAACTCTGAGCTTCGCGACACAATGAGTGGATTACGTCAGCAGTCCGAAGAGCAGCAACTTCAGCTGCAGCAGGCGCGCGACATTGTATCCACTCTCACCGCCACCGACGCCTTGCGGGTGACACTCGTTGCCGCCAAAACTCCACCGCAGCCGCAAGGCAAGGCTATCTACGTTCGTGACAGATCCTCACTGGTCTTCCTCGCCACAAATCTGCCGGCCTTACCGCCAGGGAAGGCCTATGAACTGTGGTTGATCCCGGTAAGCGGAGCGCCTGTGCCCGCGGGCGTGTTCAAGCCTGACGTCCACGGCAGCGCCACGGTTCTGAACCCACCATTGCCTCCGCGCGCCGAAGCGAAAGCGTTCGCGATCACCATGGAACCGGAACAGGGGTCTCCTGCTCCCACTTCACAACCCATCATGTTGGGCTCAGGTGAGTAGGCCCGACTTCCCCGTTGCGCGGCAAATCCGAAACGCTATTTCGAACGTACTGGAATCGACGCCATGCAGCGGCTGGATCCAGTGCTTCGACATACGGTTCACACGGACTCACGTCATACCGCCGTGTTTTGCCGGCGGACACTTAAGCTGTTCTTATTCGTTATCATCTTCGATTTACTGTTCGCCTCACATGCGCTGGCGTCAAGCCTTTCGGGCAGTGTCACTGATCCGCAGGGAAAACGGGTCGCCGCTGCGACCGTAAGGTTGATACGAACCCACGATTCCTCGGCTTTAAAGGTCGACACGGATGATGAAGGCCAGTTTTCCTTCCCTATGCTGCAGGCCGGGGAGTATCAGATCAGTGCGGATTCTGCGGGCTTTGTACAGATCACGCGCAACCTCGTTCTTGGTGATGGCGACGAAACAACCTCGCTTCAATTCTCCGCTATTGCTCCGCAGAGCGAATCCGTCACTGTTTCCGCCGATATTGGTGATCTCGGCGTGCTCTCTCCTGATCCTGCCGAACGATTGATGCTCCGAGAAGAGATGGCAGACGCTAATCCTGGCCGGCCCGGATTGCCTGTTTCGATTCCCGGGATGCCGGTCGAATCTCCGGCCGGCGGCATTAAGCCACCACAGTACTTTCTACCCGGGGTTGCGGGGGATCACGGGGAGCCAATCGCCATGTTTTTTCAAGTTGGAGGCTTTCTGTTCCCCAACAACCTACCGGCCAACGCCCACGGCAATGGCTATGCCGACCCGAATGCGATCCTGCCGGTTGCGATCGAGAGTGTTCAGACGGACGCCGGCGCCTTCAATGTGCGAGAAGGCAATCATTCGGTGAACTCGTCCATGATTCTCGGCCTGCGCGACAAGTTAGAACCGATGGTGCGACTCACCAGCGACTACCGTGACTTAGATATGACAACGAGTTGGAGCCCAGCAAATGCAGCTAATCGGGCATGGGTCGGTTTCAACGTCTCCTTCGGAAACGGATTTCTCGCCCGGGCGGAGCACCGCAAACAATACCGCGTGAATGCCTCCAAGGTCTTTAACTTTGGCAAGCATGAGCTGACTGTCTACGGCATCGGCTACTACGGCTTCGCATACCAGCCCGGATTGATTCCAATTGACAAGCTGGTGGCCGACGACACCATCGACGCGCGCCAGCGTGAGGAGACTTCAAATGGAGCGGTTATCTTCAATGACGTTTGGCGGTTGCGAAACCAGGCTGAGCTCCAGTTCTCAGGATTCTATCGCCACTACACGCTGGACGTTCGTCCCAACTTCGGAGCTGGCTTAATCCGGCAAAGCGAGAGCCGCAACGCGAATTCCGAAGATCTTCTTTACACTCAGAAATTCAGTGAGCACCTTTCCCTACTCGCAGGCGCGAATTTTCGCCGCGAAGCGCCACGCGATCTCCGCTTGGATCACATCACCGCCGACAACCTACTGCAGCCCGTCACCAACAACAACGTGACCTCGAACTTTTACAGCCCCTATGTGGCGGTCGACTGGCAGGTTCTGCCGCTAGTCCACTACAACATCGGCTTTCGTCGCGATGAAGTGCAATTTGAAAATCAGGATCTATACAGCCCAGGGCTTTCGTTTTCCCGACAGGCGGGCATCAACTCGCCGAAGGCAACTATTAGCCTCCTGCCGCCACAGGCGACAGCCTTTTTTCCAACGGTTTCGTTAAGCTACGGCCAGTCATTTCATACCAACGATCCGCGGATTGGCACCAGTGGCATTCAACACGGCACAGTAGTAAGCAAGGCGCGTTCGTACCAACTCGTCGCGAGTAAGACCGTGGCCAAGACAGAATTTCGCATCACCCTTGAACACGTAACTACGGCCCAACAACTTGCCCGTATTTCTAACGACACGGGTTTACAAGACGATGAAGGCCCCGGCATTTTGAAATCCGTCTCCATTACCGCCCGTCGACACTTCCGCCGCGGATTCCTGCAAGGCTTGTTCGCACGCGCCGACGCCCGCGATCGCCTCACAGGCGAGCCTACCCCGGAGGCTCCGCGCGTGATCTGGGATGTACTGGGCACCATCGACAAATTGCCACTGCACCTTGTTGCCCGCGGTGAATACGAACAGGTGGGCCGGAAGCCGTTGGGGAACGGGTTCGTTTCGGTGCCGGTTCGCGAGTTTCGCAGCGGCGTAACCAGACCTTTCGAGAAACTCGGTATCGAGGCGGGACTGAACTTCCTGCTGTCCAGCGGTTATGGCGGGCAAACCCTCGAGACCCTGGCGCTACCTGGAGAAGCGGTACCGTTCGAGCGCGTCACAGGATTGCCCTTAAAGTCCTATGTGACCGCATCGATCAATTTTCAATTGCGTCGACATTAGAGTTAGGCAGCCGCGAAGCATGGCGCGTAGAGCGTGATTCGACCGTACGGTTTCGTGCTGCCTTCCAAGTCGTGACTTGGGCTGTGGTCCTCCCGGGTGCGGCTTTGATGTCTTTTCGCTAAAATATCTGCCGCAGCAAAGGAGCACAAATGGCAAACAAAAAGATCGATCCGCTAAACAGGAAACAGTACGGCGCCGTATCCGCCGCTCTTACCGTCTCGGACATTCCGGCAGCGGTAAGCTTCTATCAGAAGGCTTTTGGTTTCGATAAACGCGGCATTATGAACGGGCCTGATGGAAAGCCAGTCCACGCTGAACTCACCCTGCGGGGCACGACGCTGATGTTAGGGCCGGAGAGCGAGCAGATGGGCAGACGCAGTGCCAAAAACGTCGGCGCGTCTCCTGCCACGCTCTATATTTACGTGGAAAACGTAGATAAGGTCATCGAAAAAGCGACTAAGCTAGGCGCGACTCCGCAAGGTCCCGTGATGGACATGTTTTGGGGTGACCGCTGCGGCAACCTCGTCGATCCGGATGGCTACCTGTGGATGGTGGGCACACACAAGGCGGAGCCGACAGTGAAGGAAATGAAGAAGGGAATGGAAGCTATGATGAAGCGGCATTCGGCTGGAGCCGCCGCCGATTGATAGACCTGCGCTTGATAGAGGCCGGCTGCGCCGCTGCGCCCGGCCCGGCCGAGCTACGTGCCTGATGGGTGTAGTCAATGCGCGCTTGCCTTCGACAAGGTCATAGCCTCGGGGAATCTACGCAGCGCAATCGTCTACTTTTTCACGGTTAGTGTTTGTGGATTAATGAGCAAGCCGCTCAGGACTTGCGAGTGTGAGTTGACCTCAAGCGGACTGGAAATGACCGTCAAAGCGGACGGGCCATTGCTTGATCGACCATGGCTGCGGACCGCAGACAACGTTGAGATTGCAAACCCACAACCGTTCGCTCCGAAGGCGATGACCCTTCTGCGGGCTCGTCCGGCGTTGCGGGTCAAAAACTTGGGGACCACGCGTCGATAACCGTGGTTGTTAATTTCCTTGGGTGCGCCGCCGGCTGCGGTTATCGCATTCCTCGCGCACCTTCTGGTACTTGTCCGCGAGCTTCTGCAATTCGTCATCGGAGAGATGTTCGATGTCGATCATCTCGTTATGTGCCTGGTCGATAGACTTGATGATCTCATCAAGTTTCAGGTGAATCGCACGGGCATCACGGTTCTGCGTGTTCTGGATCAGGAACACCACGAGAAAAGTGACGACCGTCGTGCCGGTGTTGATGATGAGCTGCCAGGTATCGGAGTAGTGGAAGTACGGCCCGCAGACGAGCCACAGTGCGACCACGAGCAACGACGCGAGAAACGCCCATTTTGTGCCGACGAGATTGGCGGCTTTGGTAGCAAAGACGTGAAAGCCTTTCTCGGTCTTGCTCCCATTCCTAGCCATGCTCCTACTATAGGAAAGGTGGGCCACGCGAGAGTAGCCGGGAACACGCGCAGCTATTAACCGGCGGAGAACGGCGAGTCTTCGCTTCAGCGAACTTTCAATCCGTACTTCTGTGTCATCGGTGGGGCGATGCCGTTCATGCGCAGGTATTCGACGATCTGGCCGTAGTGGTCGGTGATGTGCCACACCGCCACCACAGAGATGCCCAGTTTCGTGTTGGGACCGGCATAGCGGCCGTCGATACGGTCGAGGGCATTCCTTTCATTCAGCGTCGCGACGACGTGGTTTCCATAGTCGAACGAATCTTTCAGGTATTGGATCAGCTCTGTCTTGGTGCGGGCGGGATCGTCACCGCCCTTTTCGCAGTCGGCGGGCGGCTTCTTGCCTTCGAATTCGTTGAAAAAGGCGAACTGCGCGCACGCCACATGCTTTACCTGCTCGGCGAAGCTGCGCACGCCGTCGAACTTGCCGGCGCTGGGCACAAATGAATATTTGTCATCGGGCATTGCTTCCGCAATGCTGAGAAAATCTCCTTCCGCATAGACCAGATTTCTGCTCACGCTTTCGGCGATGGATTTTGGGGGCTGCGCTTCCTCGGCCGCCGCGGACTGGTCAGCGGGCTTGTCCTGTTTCCGGGAAACGGCAGGACAACTCGGAGCGGCGATACACAATGTGAGCAGCGCTGTCTTTAGGCCGAGTCTCATGGGGTCCTCCGGTGTGAGAGAAGGATATCGAACTTCCATGGCGACTACACCGAGTGCAAACAAATCAGGATTTACCCTAGTTTAGAGAATGTCGTCCGCGGGTTGCGTTCGGTGTGGTGCCAGCAGGTTGCGTTTGGTGTGATGCCAGCGGGTTGGGTTCGGTGTGGTACTGATTGCACAAGACAACGCGGCCAAAACTTGGTCGCCAGTCCCAATGGTCCCAAGATTGTGGCCAACTTGAAGGCCTGCAGTTCAACGTAACGTGTAGTAAAATTGTGGGATTACGAACAGTCGGGGAGTGGCTCAGCCTGGTAGAGCACCTGGTTCGGGACCAGGGGGTCGGAGGTTCAAATCCTCTCTCCCCGACCATTTTTTCTAAGGGTTGCGAGCCCTGACGAATCTCCCACCGGTTGAGCACGTATTCGGCATCGTTGATTTCTGGTGCGGCCGCTGGTCCCGCACCAAGAACAAAACGAAGCGCGTGATGTTAAGAGAGCCGAACGTCTGAAGAAGGCGTGAAAACGGTCTACGCGGTTCAAACCAGCGAACTGTCCGCGACTAATCCTTCGCTCTTACATTCCAGCAATTCACGCCGTTTGTTCGGACGTCGACATCTGTGAGCAGCTGCTATACCGCTCAACGCCCGCCTGTCGAGTATGGCTACTCAGGCCTCAAGGACAATTCCCGCGCGGCTGCGATAAACTGTGGCGGGATGGCTGCCCATTGTGAAATTGAACTGGCACGCGGGGCAGAGGCTTATACCTGCGCGCGCGCATCCTCGGAACAGTGCGCTGACTGTGGCACTCCGGTCTGCGATCTGCACGCCGAATCCTGCGATCTCTGTGATCAAATATTTTGCAGTCCCTGCCTCCTCCCTCACATGAACGAGCCGCACGCTAAACGCCCGGCGGCGGATCGGTCACGTGACTCGCGCAAGCGCATGGCCTGATCGCGCCAGTGTGGGTGTCGAAGGTAGATTTCCGCGTAACAATGCTAGTACGACGGCAACAAAAGTTGCCCGCCCGATCCTTACTTCTTGAACCACGCAGTGTAAGGGGACTCCAGGAAGAAGTTGAGCAAGATCTCCGCGACTTTGTGCTGCCCGATTTTATTCGGGTGGGTTCCATCGGGTTGGTACTCGTCGGGTTTCCAGGTCAAGCCGTCCGAGCGGGGTTTGCCGTCGTCGGCCCAGATGTACGGACCCCAGGCAATCCATGGGGCAACGCCTCTTTTATAGTCGAGATCTCCGGCAATCGGGTCAACCTTGCCACCTTTGCGCATCTGATCAACCTGCGCCTGAATCGCCCATTTCACTGAGAAGCCGTTTTCGTATGCATAAGGTTCGGGATTCAGTCGCTTGGTCGCGTACCCGGCATATATTCTGCTAGTCAGGAACAGCAGCTTCAGATTTGGATACCGCGCCTTCGCGGAACGTGCCGTCTCGCCGATCTGCCTCTCGTACGTGTAAGCTTCGGCGTCGGGAGAAGGCAGGGCGATGTGGGGCACGGGATTAGCATTCTTCATCCAGATCACCTCGACCTGGTCTTCGGAAAGTCCCTTTGGCTTCAGCAGTTCATCCCTTATTCGATCATATTCGTTGGGTTGAGGGCCCGGCAAGATGCACCCATTCTCTGCGGGGGTGGCATGAGGATCGACCCAAGCGCAACCCGTGAGAGCGCCCTTCGCGCCGTTGACGATTGCCAGCGTGCGATGATTCACGCGTGGATCAGACTCGGCCAGCGGCTTAAACGCCTTGAACTCCACGACGGCGTTGCTCATCCCGATGGACAGCAGCACGAATTTGCCACGTATCGGTGCAACCTGGGAAGCGAGCTCCTGCCCAGCTGCGTCGTGGTCCGCCGGAGGTGTGTTGCTCCCGTTCTCGTAAAGTCCTCCCTCAAAGCCCTTGTACTTTCCGTTTCCGAGATCATTGAGCGGCGTGGCGTGGAAGGATTGCGCCCCCACCGCGCTTGAAATGAGCAGCAGGCAACATAGCTTGTGCAGGTTTCTGCTGGTGTGTCGCCAGCGGCGGTTCATGGCGGGGTGTTCGGACACAGTTTATTCATTCTCCGAATTCTTTACTCATATCTCAGTTCGGTGAGATCTTACTTCTTGCCGCTAGTGCTCTTCTTGCGGCCGCCGGATTTCTTGGAATCACCCGCCCCGCTCTGGACTCCCGCTCCCGCGCGACCTGCTCTACCGCGGCGTGACCGGGTACCGCCGGCCCCCGATTCCGACCCACTTCGTCGTGCCATGCCGTCCTCCTTCGTAATCCAGACTTAGGTGCAGGGGCTCGATACCAAGTTGCACTTAATCGCGAGCCGCAGCGCGTTGTGACAGCTCCGGCTTGCTTCGTCCCGCAAGGTGGAGAAGTATCCCCATCGCATTGGCCCCCAGAATTACAGCAACCGTTTTCCAGGTGTATTCCGCCTGGCTCTCAACCGGGATGATGGGAAACACAGAAAGCAGAACAAAGAGGAGGGTCACCAGAAATCCAGAAAGCGCAGCGGCTCGGAGCCAGAGCGCTGGGCGAGCCTGCTTGCGTCCAAAGAGTGGGATAGCGAACATCACCAGGTAGCTAAGACCGTAAAACGTGAAAGCCCAGATTTGCAGCATGGCAAAGGCTTCCTGCTCACCGACGCCGATCAGCACTGCCACGCTCGCCACCAGGGTTACAGCAGCCACAAATAAAACGGAATTCACCGGAGTCTTATATAGGCGATGCAAACGCGTGAACCAGGCCGGGAGGAGATGATCCCACCCGGCTACCATGGGAAGGCGGGCGCTGGCGCTGAACAGCAGAGTGCTGGTGGCAAGTTGATTGGTGAGAAGCAGGAGTATGGTGACACCGGCAACAAGGGCGGATAATCCCGCGGGCTGCAATGCAAGGCTGAGTGCTTGAGCAATGGGCCCGATGATATTCACATCACCTGAGCTGACGAATGCGAGGATGGCGCTGGTCCCGAGGATGTACAGCAACGCGATTATGGGCGCGGCTATGAGAACCGAGCGCCGAATGCTGCGGGCCGGGTCGCGCGTTTCTGCCGCGAAGATCGCGACTAGCTCAAACCCGCACAGCGCGCCAAAGGTCATTTTGCTGAACACGCTCAGGCTGAAGAGCGACAGTGGCGGGATGACTACCCTCAGGGGACTGTAGTGATGATTGGAACCGGCCGAATGCGAAAATGGAGCAAGGACCAGAAAGGCAAGTACTGCGATGGTAAGAATTCCGCCCACGTTGGTGACCCATTTGCCCAGTTGCAGCCCTCTCGCCGATACATAAGCCAAGGCAGCGATAATGACGATGGACACCGCAGTAATGAGCGGCTTATTGGTGGTGATCCAGGCGGCATTCTGTCCCAGTGCGAAGGCAAAGAAGGTGGTAGAAATCAAGCCGATTTGTGCCACCAGCAAGACCACATACAGCCATAGATTCCAGGCAACCAGGAATCCAATCGAGTCACTGAAACCGATGCGAGCCCATTCGTAGAGACCGCCTTCAACCGGCATCCACTGATTTAGATGAGCAACCACGAGGGCGATAGGAATGAAGAAACAGACGATTGCCACCAGCCAGAGAAAAACGTGCGCAGATCCCGCTTTGGCCGCAGTGCCAAAGAAATCAAGCGAGACCATGTAGACGATCTGCGCGAGTGCAAGATCGAGCAGGCCGAGTTCCTTTCGCAGCGTGGCGCCCTGCGGCTGATCCAACACTTCGGCCTTGAGTGCGTCTGTAGACAATGAGTGTTTCCGCACGCGAGTGAATTAAGCGACGTTATCGGAATATCGGGAAGCGGGATTGTACACCGGTGCGAGGTTGCGGTCTGATCTCCGAAGTTAAGCCAGGTCTGGAAGCGGAGGCTATGCGCCGGGATGGACGAGTTGTACCAGCCAGTACGCTACCGCGGCGACGAGAGCAGACGCGGGAATCGTCAACACCCAAGCCCACACAATGCGGCGGGCCACGCCCCAGCGAACCGCGGACAGGCGGGTGGTCGCACCAACGCCGACGATCGCGCCAGTAATAGTGTGAGTGGTGCTGACCGGGATGCCCGCCAGTGCCGTAGAAAATAACGTAATCGCGCCAGCGGATTCCGCGCAGAAGCCTCCGACAGGCTTCAGCTTGGTTATGCGCGACCCCATAGTGTGAACAATCCTCCAGCCGCCGAAGTAGGTTCCCGCTGCGATGGAAGCGTGTGCGGCCAGAATAATGGGCCAGTGAAAGCGTCCCCAGTTAGTTGCCAGTTCCGAGGCGCTGAGCAGTTTGGCTCCATATAAAGCGCTGGCCACAATTCCCATGGTTTTCTGAGCATCATTGCCGCCGTGGCCCAGGCTGTACGCTGCCGCAGAGAGCAACTGCAGCCGACGGAACCAGTGGTCAATGCGGCGCGGGGGCTTGTTCCGCAGCAGCCAGTAAACTGCGACCATGAAGCTGAACCCGAGAATCAGGCCCATGATGGGGGCGACCACAATGAATATAAGGGTCTTGTACCAGCCTTCCACAATGATGACGTGCCAGCCGGAGCGCATGATCGCGGCACCGGCATAGCCGCCGATAAGCGCGTGCGAGGATGACGTCGGGAGACCCCACCACCAGGTCAGAAGGTCCCAGACGATCGCGCCCATCAGCCCGGTGATGACTACGTATTGGGTCACTGAGTCGATGCGAATCATGCCCTTACCGATGGTTTTGGCCACGGCGGTACCCAGGAAGAAAGCAGCCAGGAAATTAAAGAAGGCGGCCCATGCCACAGCAAGCTTGGGAGAGAGCACGCGGGTGGAAACCACCGTGGCGATACTGTTGGCGGCGTCGTGAAAGCCGTTGAGGAAGTCGAAGATGAGCGCCACCAACACGGTGATGGCGAGCAAGAGGAGGTCGGGTTTCAATGGGCTTCCGGTTGCACGCTGGTGTCAGGCGTTCTTCAGCACGACAGTCTCAAGCACGTTAGCCACATCTTCAGCACGATCAGTGGCGGTTTCCAAGAATTCGAGTAATTCCTTATTCTTGATCAGCTGAATCGGGTCTTTTTCCTCGTCAAATAATTTGGCGATAGCGGCGCGGGTCACGTAGTCCGCCTCATTCTCCAGCCGATTGATCTCCACGCAGTGGTCGAGCACGTCACCATTTTTCTGCAGCTTGGAAACGGCTTTATGAAGTTCCTCGCTTTGCAGGAGAATGAACCGAGCCAGTTCACCTGCGGCCGCGGGCGGATGCTTGATGCGGTACATGATGATCCGGGCTCCGGCGGCGTTCAGGAAATCGAGTACGTCGTCCAGCGAAGAGGCCAGTTGATGGATATCTTCGCGATCGAAAGGCGTGATGAACGTCTGGTTCAGCTTGGTGAGAATGCCATGGGTGAGGTCGTCGCCGATATGCTCAATACGGCGAATCTCGTCGATTCGTCGCTCGACGTCGCGGTAATCGGCGAACAGCTCGACCAGGGTGCGCGCCCCTGCGATGAGGTTCTCGGACATCTGCGAGAACATCTCGAAAAAACTGACATCCCGGGGAATGAGGCGGACCATTGTGAGACGGAAACTCCAACGCTTCTAGTACTTACGAAGAAATCAATCCTGCGAAACGAGCACACTATCTCACGCGGAACTGAATCCCGTCAAATACGCTGATCACAGTCAGAGGTTTGTGTATGGCCGCAAGCGGCAAGTGTTTGGATGGGTGATGCAAGTTTGCCTGGGATACCCACCGTCGCTGAGCTGAACGGAGCGGCGAGGCTGGTGCGCTAGTCCTTGATCCTGCGGCGAGAAAACACGGGCACTCTGCGGGGTAATCCGAGGCCCACCACGAGAATCACAAACAGAGCAGCGACAACTCCTACCGCGACCCGTTGCAGGAAGTCAACCAAAACATGATCCATACTCATTGCTGCAGTATCGCGCCTTCCCCCGCTATCGCCCATATTACCTAAGGCACATTACTGGCGGATGACCGCATGAAGGCTGCGTCTGGCCCTGTAATGGTGAGACGCCGGGCTGCGCCTGGAAGTTGCCAGTCGGCCGACATCTCCGCCCTTCCGCTGCGGTACACTGCGATGAACATGGCTGCTGAGGACCAGCTGGGCTTCAACTTTCGGGCAATCGACCGGGCCGCCGGGCGACGCATCTGGACGCTTCGTGACTTACTCGCCAGCGTGCGTACCCAACTCGAGCGCGAGTATCGCGAGGCCTGGGTCGAGGGTGAAATCTCCAATTTCCGCGCCGCCGAATCCGGACACATGTACTTCACTCTCAAAGATGAGAGCGCACAGGTGCGGGTCGTCATCTTCCGTTCGCAGGCGAAGCTTCTGCGCTTCAAGCCCGGCAATGGCATGCAGGTGATCGTGCGCGGGCGTGTGACAGTGTACGAGGATCGCGGCGAGCTGCAGATTCTCGGCGAGTACATGGAGCCGAAAGGGGCCGGCGCGCTACTCATCGCCTTCGAACAACTCAAGGCCAAGCTGGAAGCGGAAGGCCTATTTGAGGCGTCACGCAAGAAGCCTATTCCGGCCATGCCCCGGCGGATTGGCATCGTGAGCTCCCCGCAAGCAGCGGCATTGCGCGACGTGCTCAAGGTGCTTCACCAGCGTCACCGGACGGTCAACGTGCTGATCTACCCATCGCAAGTGCAGGGGGATGCGGCTCCCACTGAGGTCAGCGCCGGCATCCGTTACTTCAACCGAATACGGAGTGTGGAGGTCATCATCGTGGCCCGGGGCGGCGGGTCGGAGGAGGATTTGGCCGCCTTCAACCATGAAGGGCTGGCGCGGACGGTCGCGTCTTCTACGATCCCGGTGATCTCGGCAATTGGCCACGAGACCGATTTCACGATCATCGACTTCGTGGCCGACCTGCGCGCGCCCACTCCATCGGCGGCAGCCGAGATGGTCATCCTCTCCCGCCAGCAGATAGAAGAACAGGCCTTCGCCTTGCATGATCGGCTGCAGCGAGCAATGCGTTACCGCCTGTTGATGGGGCGGCAGGCTCTGACCGAACTGGCGCAGCATGGCGCATTTGCCCGCATAATGGACCTGATCAACCAGCGTCAGCAGAAGCTTGACGACATCATGTTCCGCATGGAACGCGCCCAGCGCCTGATTGTGGAGCGTCATAGAAGAAGATGGCAAACGGCCGCAGCCGCGGTGCGCCACTATGACATGCGGCGGGTGCTGGCGGGCATTCGGCAGCAACTCGATGCCGAGGCCGGAAAGCTGGCCGCAGCCGCCCGCAATTCGCTGCTGGCGCGCCGGGGACACTGGGAACGGCTCGGCAGTCAGTTGGAAGCCCTGTCGCCGCTCGCCATCCTGGAGCGGGGCTACGCCTTGGTGTTCGATAGCTCTGGCAGGCTGGTGAAAGATGCCACGCAGGTCAACTCTGGCGAAGAGATTACTGCCCGCGTGTCACGCGGTGAGATCACAGCGACAGTTAAGAATCGCAAGCAGTAAGGAGCGTGGTTCTTACGCAGGCGCGCCTCGCTAGCGAGTCGGCCTCACGCATCTTAGCCTCTCGATCCTCCTTTGTTTGCTGTTTTCCGGTCTGGATTACAATGAGGAGCCGGGAAGCCATCTTCGGGCAAGGATTGCGACTGATGCACTGGACAGGGACATGGCCACACGTGACGATCCTTTCGGTGATCGACATAGTTCTGGTCGCTATCCTGATCTATCAGTTCCTGATGCTGATCCGGGGAACGCGCGCTGCTCCCATGCTGGTAGGCGTGGCCGTACTCGCGCTGGGGTTTTACCTGGCCGGCGTGGGTGAACTGACGACCGTCAACTGGCTGCTCAGCCGGCTCATCCCCTACATGGTTTTTGCTCTGATCGTCGTTTTCCAGTCTGAAATTCGCCATGCACTAGCCGGACTGGGAAGCCGCCTTATGTTCAGTCGCGCCTCGAACTCGCAGGCTGAGGCCTATGACGACATCGTTCTCGCAGCCAACTTGTTTTCGCAAAATCAGACTGGCGCGCTGATCGTAATTGAACGCGAAATCGGTCTACGCACCTACATCGAAAGCGGTGTGCCCCTGGATGCACGCCTCTCCTATGACCTGCTGGCCACGGTTTTTCGTCCAAGCGCTCCGCTGCATGATGGGGCGGTCATCATCCAGGACGATCGCATTGCGGCGGCCGCCTGCTTCCTGCCACTGTCGATGAACCCGGTCCTCTCTACACAGTTGGGGACGCGGCATCGCGCCGCCATTGGAATCACTGAGGAAACGGATGCGATCGCCGTCGTCGTCTCCGAGGAGACCGGCGCGATCAGCCTGACCGTGGGTGGCAACATCGAGCGCGACCTCAGCGTAGAAGAGCTTCGCGAGCGGCTGAGCCAATTGCTGCGGCGCTATGTGGCGCCCTCGACCCTGCCCACTCCCATCGCGGCCGAGGAGGTCGCGGCGGCGGACGCGGACAGTCCGCCGCGGGCGTCGGTTCCGCCGAATATCGATCCGGGGCTTCACTCAGGGGTCGACCGATAATGGGCGACTTCTTCCGAAGATACGTGCTGCGACATTTCTGGATGAAAGTAGTTTCATTGCTGCTTGCAGCGGGGCTATGGCTCGCGATCCAGCGCGATCCTGTGACTGAGGTTCTGCTTACGGTGCCCATCGAATTTCACAACTTTCCTGACAACCTGGAGATCGCGTCGCAGGATGCACCGCAAGCCCAGGTACGCGTGCGCGGACCGGAACGAGTTATTCGCCAGTTAAGGCAACCAGATGTTCACGTCGTTATCGATTTAACGGGCACCAAAATCGGTGAGCGCACGATTGATCTGACCGCGCAAAACGTGAGGGAGCCGCGCGAGATTGAGGTGGTTCAAATTGTGCCCGGGCAGTTGCACATGACCTTCGACATGCGCATGATCCGCCAGGTCGAGGTCCGGCCTCGAGTCACGGGTACATTCGCGTCAGGCTTGCGCATTGCGCAGGTGCTTGCGGATCCCGCGTTCATTACCATCAGCGGGCCGCGTCGGCAGGTGGAATCGGCGGAATCCGCCACCACCGATCCGGTTGACGTTTCTGGAACCGTGGAGCGCGCTTCCTTCATCACTCACGCCTACGTGAGCGATCCGCTCATACAAGTTGTGCGTCCTAAGCCCATTCGGGTGACGGTGATAATGGAAAGAGCGGGCGCGAGTGGCGGTGGCTCCGAATGAGGGCACGCACTACGGGCGATTCATGAGTTCAAGCCGGCAACTTTTTGGCACGGACGGCATTCGTGGCCTTGCGGGCGAATTCCCACTTACGCGCGAGAGCACGTTGCTCATCGCGCAGGCGCTTGCCCACGATCTTCTGAAAAGGAACGCCAAGCCACGAGTTGTCATCGGCCAGGACACGCGCGAATCGAGCCCCTGGATTGCCGACCAGGTAATGCTCGGCCTGGCGTCGCAAGGCGTTCAAGTCGTCAGCGCCGGAGTGATCACCACCCCCGGAGTGGCATTCCTGGCGCGACAACAGAAGTTCGATGCCGGCATTGTCATTTCAGCTTCCCACAATCCGTGGACTGACAATGGCATCAAGGTCTTCTCGGGAGATGGATACAAACTGCCGGATGCGGAGGAGATGGCGATCGAGAGAGAGATCTTTGGACACCTAGAAAGTCTGCCGCCGACTCCGAAGATCAGCGTTCCTCAGAGCCTGCCGGGTGACGCCTCGCTGCGACACGCATACATCGAGTGGTTGGCAAGCAGCGTTTCAACCGACCTCAGCAATCTGCGGGCGGTCGTGGATTGCGCCAATGGAGCCGCGGCGGTGGAAGCGCCGGAACTGTTTGCGAAGTGCCGGATTAAAGCTACATTTCTGCACGCTTCTCCGGACGGCAGAAATATCAATGAACGATGCGGCGCGTTGCATCCCGATCATCTGGCAAAAACCATGGCGGAGCGGAAAAGCGAATTCGATCTGGGCGTCACGTTCGATGGCGACGCCGACCGCGCCCTGTTCAGCAATGCGAATGGCGAGGTTGTGAATGGCGATGGCGTGCTTCTCCTGGCGGCGCGGGATATGAAGAATCGCGGCACGCTCGCGCACGAGCTGGTGGTAGCCACAACCATGTCGAATATGGGCCTGGAGATCGCACTGAAGCGGTCCGGCATACGCATGCTGCGCGCCAACGTGGGCGACAAGTACGTCCTGGAAGAAATGCAAAAAACAGGCGCGACGCTGGGAGGGGAACAGTCCGGGCACATCATCTTTCGGGATGGGGACGCCACAACCGGAGATGGCTTGCTCACCGCCTTGCGAGTTATGGAAATTCTGCTTCGCTCCGGACATCCGCTCCACGAGTTACTTGCCGATTTAAAGGTGTTTCCGCAAGTGATCCAGAATATCCGCGTTCGCAACAAAGTTCCTTTCGTGGAAGTGCCGAAAGTGAGAGCCGCGATCGAAGCCGCCGAGCGCGAATTGAATGGCAACGGCAGGGTGGTCGTCCGTTATTCCGGCACCGAACCGCTGGCGCGCGTGATGGTCGAGGCGGAGAACGAAGACACCATGCGGAGGATCGCGGACACCATCTCGGAATCCATACGTTTGGCCTTAGCACCGCAACATGCCTGAGCTTTGTATTTTCTCGCCCGCTGCTTAGGGAGCGGATTCGCTAAAGGCTTACTCGGGATTTGTGCCTCATGATTAACCTCACGCCCAGGGACTTCGTCTTCATTTTGACGGGAGCAGGAGTAAGTGCCGAAAGCGGGATTCCGACCTTTCGCGGAGAGGGCGGCCTTTGGCATAGTTACAAAGTCGAGCAACTAGCATCGCCCGAGGCATGGCGTCGCGATCCTGCGCTGGTTTGGCAGTTTTACTCCATGCGGCGCACGGTTGCCGCGTCCGCCAAGCCCAATGCCGCACACATCGCCTTAGCAAAATTGGAACAAAGGCTGGGTGACGGTCTATTCCTGTGCACGCAGAATGTCGACAACTTGCACGAACAGGCGGGCTCCGAGCGAGTGATTCACATGCATGGCGAGCTGTTCAAGAGCCGCTGCGAGCGTTGTAACCGTGCTCCATTCGCGGACGCAAATGTTTACGAACAGCCGGCCTCGTTGCCTCGGTGCGAGTGCGGCGGGTACATTCGTCCTCATATTTGCTGGTTCGGCGAGATGCCGTACGAGATGGACAGGATTTTTTCTGCCCTCGATCGCAGCACCCTTTTCGTCGCGATCGGAACGTCAGGAGTGGTGCAACCGGCCGCGAGCTTCGTTGCCCATGTCTCCGGCCGTTCACAGACCATATACATCGGTCCAGAAGAACCGTCCAATGTAACCGACTTTAACGAATATTATGCCGGCAAAGCAGGGGACGTCCTGCCAGCGCTTTTCGCGGTCCACCCATGAATACTTTTCGCGGCATCGTCGGACTGGCAAATCTGGCGTTGATGATGGTGGCGATTGCCGTCTTACTCTGGTTTGTCTACTGGGTGTTCCTGCGGAAGTTGATGCGCGCCCGGCGAATCGCCAATATCCGCCTGGAACGCATCATGCGCGAGCAGAGTGACGGCAAGTGCTGAACGCGACCGCCCCTGCCTGGGACAGTTGCTAGCAGAAATCTATTCCAGATCCCGCCAGTTCGGCCCCACCCCGATTTCGACCAGCAACGGGACGTCGAGCTTATGAACCTTTTCCATGTGCTCGCGCACTAGCGCCCGCACGGCATCGACCTCGGATTCGGGAACTTCGAATACCAGTTCGTCGTGGACCTGCAGAGTCATACGCGCCTTCATGCGGCGTTCGCGCAGCGCGCCGTCGATACGAATCATCGCGATCTTGATGAGGTCCGCTGCGGTTCCCTGCAGAGGCGTGTTGACCGCCGTGCGCTCCGCAAACCCGCGCTGGTTGCCGTTGCGCGCGTTAATGTCGGGAATGGGCCGCACCCGCCCAAACAGCGTGGTGACTTTCTGGTCGCGCCGCGCCTGCTCCAGGGTATTGTCAATAAAGCGCCGTACCCCGCTGTACTTTTCGAAATACGCGTCAATGAACCGCTTAGCCTCGCTGGTATCGATGCCAAGATTTTGCGATAGACCAAACGGTGAGAGTCCATACACGATGCCGAAATTCACAACTTTGGCTTGGCGGCGGTGGTCGGCAGTGACCATCAGTGGCGGCACCCCGAACACCTGCGACGCGGTAAGAGTGTGGATGTCATCCCCGCGACGATATGCCTCGACCAGCAAGGGATCCCCGGAGAAGTGCGCGAGCAAGCGCAGTTCAATCTGCGAATAATCAGCCGCCAGAAGCACACACCCGGGTTCTGCGATGAAAGCCGCGCGAATTTCCCGGCCAAGCTCGGTGCGAATAGGAATGTTCTGCAGGTTAGGATTGTTAGACGAGAGCCGTCCCGTGGCGGTACCGGTTTGCGCAAACGTGGTGTGCACGCGGCCGGTTGCGGGATTCACGAGAACAGGCAACGCGTCCACATAGGTAGACTTCAGCTTGGTGAGTTGCCGGTACTCGAGCACAAGCCGGGGAGCCTCGTGACTCGCGGCAAGGCCCTCCAATACGTCGACCGCAGTTGATATCGTCCGCCCTTTCCCATACTTTACCGGCTTCGGGAGCGCGAGCTTGTTGAAGAGAACATCCCCGAGCTGGCGCGGCGAGCTGATGTTGAACTCGGTCCCGCAACACTGGTAGATTTCCTGCGCCTTGGCATCAATCTCGCGCTGCAGGCGCAGCGACATGCTGGCCAGCACCTCGCGGTCGACCTTGACCCCAGCCGCTTCCATTCGCGTCAGCACCGGGACCAGCGGCAGATCGATCTCCTCATAGACCTTGGCCAGACCGGCGTCTTCGACTTCTCTTCGCAATGCCCTGGCAAGCCGGCCGGTGATGTCCGCGGATTCCGCCAGGCCGCCGCTCAGCTTCAGATTGAAGCGTCGCAACGCGACGTCGGCCAGCTTGTGCGACGAGTACGTGGGATCAATGAGATAGGAATACAACATGGAATCGTGCCGGATCCCCTGGATCTTAAGGCCGGCTGCTGCAGCGGCGTGACTGAATACCTTGTAATTGTGGATTGCCTTAGCAACTGAATCATCAGCCAGGACGGCATTGAGAATCTCGAAACCGGCAGAATCCATGGTGACGGTTACCGCTTCCCTGGCGACCGAAGAGATCGCCAGCTTGTGCGCTATGGCGGACGGGAGTTCTTGCCCCGGCGCCGTCAGCGGCAGCATGCCGTCCTGCGGTTCTTCCTCCACTTCTTCCGATTCCTCCGGCATTACAGTAGTCGCGGAGTTTTCCGCGGCAATGGCCAGAAAGCCAGAATCGGCAACCTTCCCCAGCACTGCCTGGACATCTGCAGCTGACCTTGCCTCGCTATAGCGGGCCGCGCCGACCTCGGCAATCGGAAGCAAGTCTTTGAGCAGTGACGTGAATTCGAGCTCGATAAACAACTGCCGCAGTGATTCCATATCCGGCTCGCCGGCCTGCATCGCCGCTGGATCGAACTCGACGGGCACGTTGGTGTCAATGGTCGCAAGCTGCTTGCTGACCAGCACCGCTTCGCGGTTATTCAGCAGGGACTCGCGATAAGTCTTCTTCTCCACCTCTGCCGCGCGATCCAACGCTGCTTCTACGCTGCCGAAACGTTTGATCAGGTCTACGGAGCCCTTGTCCCCGATACCCGGCGCGCCAGGTATGTTGTCCACGGAATCGCCACGCAGGGCCATCACATCGACAACCCGCTCTGGCGGCACACCCAAGATCTCTTCCACCTTGGCCGCATCACAAATCAGGTTGTCCTTCGGAGGATTCAGAACGCAGACCTGATCATTGACCAGCTGCATCATGTCCTTGTCGCTGGAGACGATGTAAACAAGGTAGGACTCTGCGGCGGCTTTACGCGCCAGTGTGCCAATCACATCGTCGGCTTCGTACCCCTCGGATTGCAGAATAGGAATGCGATAGGCCTCCAGCGCTCGCCGGATGTACGGTACCTGTTGCGCCAGGTCTTCGGGCATCGCCTTGCGATTCGCTTTATAGCCCCCGTACTCGATTTCCTGGAAGGTTTGGGTTTTTATGTCGAACTTGCGCACCGACTTCATCGCGCCCGCTTGCTGGTCCCGAAAAGTGGGAGCACCCACATCAAAAACCGCTGCCAGGTACTCAGGATTGAAATCGTCGCGCAGCTTGCGCAGCATGTTCACGAATACGAGAATCGCGGCGGTAGGCAGTCCCGTCTTGGTGGACATCGCTCGTTGCCGCACCATGGCGTGATACGCGCGGAAGATGAACGACATGGCGTCGATCAGAAAAATGCAAGGCTGGTTGGAGACGATGCGTGGTTTGGAGGCAGGGCGCGGTTGTTCCGCGGTTGGCGGGGCCTCTGCGGTCGCTCTGACCGGCGTATTCGTGGCTGATCGTCTAGGGGACAATAGGCTAGTTTAGCAGCCCGGAAGGCAAGCAAAACCTGGCCCAAAGAGTGAAATCGAGCCAGCGCTCTTACTCGCTGAAGCTGGCCGTGAAGTCCGCTTTGACCAGCTTGGCTGCTGATTCCGCGGAATTGCGAAAGACGATGTAGTACTTCTGAGGAGCGTCAAAGCTGGGTGAGAGCACCACGCTGGATTGATGCGAGGACGATTGGTCCGCAGAATCGAGCGCCGCGCCCGCTCCGCCGTGGCGGTACTCCTGATATTGGTCCTCGCTGAGCAACAGGAAGTCCACACTGCCTGGCCTTTCGCCGCCTTCCTTATTGAAGGACTGATAGGTGCCGCTGAACCTGGGGATGGCCACGTGGGGCGGAACCTCGAATTCCATAGTCGCTGAATTGTTGACGACCAATGTCTTGTGCAACCTAAGCTGCTGCGTTTTTGGGCGCATAAATGTGGCGTGCTGATCGCCCGGAAGCGCTGGCTCCACGGGCGTTCCATCAACTTTGTGTTCCAGCCAGGTCCAGGAACTTTCGGCTTTGCCGATCAGTTCGGGGGCGTTCTCGTACGCTAGATAAGCGCCGTAGAGGAACGCCGCCAGAAACACCGGAGTAAGCAATGCAAAAAAGCGGGGCACCTTCGTATGGTGTAGCGGGAATCGGGATTCGTCCAGATTATCTGACGCGGGCTAGTGACTTTGGTTTGCAGGCTTGCCGTACTCAGTGGTGTAGTGCAACTTGATTTCACCGCACGTCCGCTGCTCAGGGGAATACACAATGCAAGAATCGAATGGGCGAGAATACACGTGCAGACTCACGGCACGTGCATTGAATGCGCGGGGATTCAAAACACGATGGACGGGGTCGGCGGGATTTACCGCACACGGATGTTGTGGGTTCATTTCCACCTGATCGGTGGGTTGCAGTTCGCAGGTGCCTTCGTCAACGTTCTGAGAGACGAGATGATAGTTTTCCACCAACAAGCGGCCGACCGGGACCGCCATCCAGCAGTTCTGATCGCGATGGTTGTGCACGGAACTGACCTGGCCCACTTCCCAGCAGATGGCAATCAACTCATATAACGGCGTCCTATCGATGAGGTTGCGGGTGTAATGCTGGGGATTCCACGTGAGGTATGTGGTGAGCGAATGGGGGTCGACCGTCGTGCTTTCAAGAAACGCGAGCAACTGTTCGGTACGATCAAACGCAGCGGCAGGAAACTTCTGCAATTGGGAAACGAAATCACTAATGGAAATCTGCCGGGTCATCGCCTGTGATCCCATGCCTCACCCCATCTACGCTAACCAGTATAGCGCTGGCGAGGAATCCCCGGCGAGCATGCGGATTCCCCGCGCGCCCTCCCAAACTACCGTCCGGTCAGGCTGCGGGGCGCAGATGTTTCCTGATAACCTGAAGTCGCGGGCCGTGGCTGTCACGCTGGTTGGGCCGCAAAGCTCTGACAGTGTAACCTTTGAGGGCGGTCCGATTGTTGTTCAGCGAGGGATTGCGCAAAACCTTGCGCCAAATTGTGAGAGCGTTAATCCAGAATGCAGAGACTACTATGGGTATCCACTTGTATTGTGTTGTCCTTCCTGCTTACGGCGTGTGACGTGGAACGCCGCAAGAGCGATGCCGAGTTAGGTCTGAATGAGCAACAGGCAGCGGGGCGGAAAATTTATGACGCCTATTGCGATCGTTGTCACGAGCCCTATTCGCGCAAAGGAAAGCAGGGCCCAAGTCTCCGCCACATGTTCAAGAATCCGTATCTGGAAATGAGTGGCTTGCCCGCGAATGACGATCGCGTGCGCGAAATCATTTTGTACGGGCGCAGTAAGATGCCCGCTTACAACGAGAAGATGACGCAGGAGCAGTTGAACGATCTGCTGGCGTATTTGCACACACTCTAACCTAAACTTCAGGGATTTCGCGCAGGCGCAGCTTCTGTTGCGGGGGGAGCGGTGACAACAAGCAGCCAAACCGAACTCTATCGCAAGCTCCCTTCCGTGGACGAATTGATGCGCCACGAAGTGGTGGCGCGGATGGCCACACAGGAGGGGCACACGGCCGTGGCCAACGCGGTTCGCGCTGTGTTGGCACGGTTGCGGGATGCAATTACAGCGGACGGGCTTGACGCCGAGGGCGTCGATGCTGCCGTATCCAGACTCTCCGACGCCGTGGAGCGCGAATTGAACCTATCGCTTTCGCTGTCGCTCCGGGCCGTCATCAATGCCACAGGCGTAATCCTGCACACCAATCTGGGCCGGGCTCCCCTGGCGCACTCTGCCATACGTCACATAGCGGAGACCGCCAGCAGCTACTCCAACCTGGAGTTCGATCTCGGTTCCGGCGAGCGCGGCAAGCGCGACGTGCATGTCGAGCGGCTTTTTCAGAAACTCTTGAACGCGGAGAGCGCGGCTCCTGCGGATGTGTCCACCATCGTGGTGAACAACAATGCGGCTGCCGTTCTACTGGCACTCAATACGCTGGCCGAGGGCGGAGAAGTTGTGGTCTCGCGCGGCGAACTGGTCGAGATCGGGGGCTCCTTCCGCATTCCCGACGTGATGAAGAAGTCGCGGGCAATTCTGCGCGAAGTGGGCACGACCAACCGGACGCGCATCTCGGATTACGAGCAGGCCATCAACGATCGAACCCGGTTGCTTCTGCGCGTGCACCGCTCGAACTTCGAGATCAGCGGCTTCACGGAACAGCCATCGCTAGAGCAACTGGTCCAGCTTTCGCGGCAGCGCCAAATCCCTCTTCTTGAAGATCTGGGCAGCGGAGCATTATTTGATTTGCGTTCGGTGGGCATTACTGGGGAACCAGGAGTGCTGGACAGCCTGCGTTCGAGAGTGGACGTCATCTCCTATAGCGGAGACAAGCTGCTGGGCGGACCGCAGGCAGGTTTGCTGAGTGGGCGCCGCGATTTGATCCAGCGCATGCGGTCGAATTCATTGTTCCGCGCGTTGCGGGTTGACAAGCTCACCTATGCGGCCCTGGAAGCCACGTTGCTTGCCTATGTCAAGGATGATCACCAGGCCGTCCCGGCGCTGCGAATGATGCGGCTTTCCAGGCAGGATCTGACTGCGCGCGCAGAAGCTGTCGCCCTGCGTATTCGATCGGCAAGGCTGCACGCGGAAATTGTGCATGGTGAGTCGGTTGTAGGGGGTGGCGCGGCGCCGTCAGCCGTCCTGCCGACTCGCCTGCTGGCTCTCAACAGCGAGACCTGGAGCGCTGACGCACTCGCGGAACGATTGCGGCGAGGCGATCCGCCGATCATTGCCCGCGTTGAGAACGGACGCGTGCTGCTCGATTTGCGAACCGTGTCTCCCGAGCAGGACGAGCGTCTGGCCATGGGAGTCTTGCAGGCTGCCGGTAAGAATTGACGAACTTCGACCTGATTGCCACCAAAGTGCGCGGTGCGAGCTTTATAACCTCACATTTGCCCTGAGCTGATTGCGTGGCGGTTCTCTACACCATCGGTCATTCCACCCGCTCGCTAGACGAGCTGATTTCCGCGCTGCAGGCTCATTCCATCCAGGTACTCGCGGACATTCGATCCTTTCCCATGTCGCGGCGGCTGCCGCACTTTAATCGCGAGTCGCTGCAGAACGCGCTTCCACAGGCCGGCATTCGATATGTCTGGTTGAAAGAGCTGGGTGGGAGGCGTGGGAAGATTCGGGATGATTCGCCCAACGTGGAACTTCGGAATGCGAGTTTTCGAAATTACGCCGATTACATGTTGACCTCGGAGTTCGAACACGGGGTGGGCGAATTGCTCGACGTTGCTAACCACTCCCGCACCGCCTATATGTGCGCGGAGCGAGTGTATTTCCGCTGCCATCGCATGCTGGTTTCGGATTGGCTGGTGGCGCACGGGCACGAGGTGTTGCACATTGATGCCGAAGGGCCTGTGCGTGCGCACAAGCTTATGCCGGAAGCGCGGCTCGTGGGGGAGCAGCTCATTTACAAAGGCGACCGGCTTCTGTAATTCACTTCACTAAGCCGGGGCCGTTCAACCCGATTGGCTGCGCTGTGTTAACTTTCTTCCATGATCGTCGGCACCGGCATTGATATCGCCGAGGTTCCCAGAATCCGCGCTGCACTGGCGCGCTTTGGCGACCGCTTTATGCGGCGGGTGTTCACGCCAGGTGAAATCCTGTACTGCCAATCAAAGGCGAATGCCGCGGAACGATTCGCGGGACGGTTCGCCGCAAAAGAAGCGGGCATGAAGGCGCTGGGGACAGGTTGGAACCATGGCGTGGGCTGGCGCGATATCGAGGTCTCACGCAAGCCGGGCAGCCGGCCCACGGTTCAGTTTCATGGCAAGGCGGCAGAGTTTGCCGCGAAGCTCGGCGTGCAAAACGTATCGCTCTCCATTACCCATACCGTAGAACAAGCAATGGCAATGGTGATCCTGGAAACCTAAGATCCCGCGTAGTTTCTCTCTGCTAAACTGGGCGCTCCGAGCAAAAATTATGGCGTCCACCACACCCGCTGCGGTTGTGCCCGAAGTTCCGACTCGCGGCCAGGACTGGGCATATCTATCCGCTATCGCGTTGACGAGTTTTTCCACCTTATTACTTGAACTCGGTTTAACGCGCTTGTTCTCGGTTGTCCTCTTCTACCATTTTGCCTTTCTGTCGATTTCGATTGCTTTGCTGGGACTGGGAGCGGGTGGCGTCTTCGCTTATCTCTGGAAAGATCGGCTGGCGAAGGTCGAAACTCGCCGGCTGGCTTCGAATTTGGGCTTGGCCAATGCCGTACTGATTCTGGGCGCCCTGGAAGTCATCGTGCATGTTCCGGTTTCGCTGGAGCTGTCATGGGAGAACTTTTCCAACCTGACCACGATGTACCTGGCGTCGGCTGTGCCCTTCTTCCTTACGGGACTTCTGTTCTCGGTGGTGTTCGCGCGCGAAACCCATCTGATTACCCGGCTGTACGGAGCAGACCTGATGGGAGGCGCAGCCGCCTGCCTGGCGTTAGTACCGCTGCTGAACTGGATTGGGGGCCCTAATGCGGTCCTGTTCGCCGGCTTCGCCATGTTGCTGGCAGCTTGCATCTGGGCTCCGACGGCAAACGGCCGCAAACGCGGGCTGCTATGGGCGGCGGTCATGGCGACCATCATCGGCGGAAATTACTACGGCGGTTTAATTGACGTGATTTACGCCAAGGGTGAGCGGCACGACAAGAGTACCGGGATGGAATATGCGCGCTGGAATGCCATTTCCCGTGTGGAGGTTGATGCGTATCCGAACGGATCGCGAAACATCATTATCGATGCCGATGCCGGCACCTCGATCATGAACGTCGATCCGCACCACTGGCAGGGCGGATGGCAGCGAGCCCTGATGAGCACCATACCGTCGGTGGTGAATGTTCTGAGGCCACACGGGGATTACGCCATTATTGGACCCGGCGGCGGAGTGGACGTGTTACGTGCAGTGGCAAATGGCAGCCCCAATGTCACCGGAATCGAGATCAATCCCATTATCGTGAACAACATCATGAAGGGAAGATACGCGAACTTTGCCTATCACCTTTATGACATTCCGCAAGTTCACATTCATGTCAGCGATGGCCGGTCGTTCGTCCGGAATGCCTCCGCCAAATACGACGTGTTGCAGATGACGCTGGTGGATACCTGGGCGTCAACCGCGGCGGGAGCCTTTGCCCTTAGCGAAAACAATCTCTACACCGCGGAAGCATTTCGCGAATACTTCGAACATCTCCGGCCCGACGGCATGATCGCGATCACGCGCTGGGAGTTCAAACAGCCCCGCGAAGCGCTGCGGGTGGTGTCGGTGGCGATGGAAGCCCTGCACCGGCTGGGGGTGGCGGATCCGGCGAAGAACTTCATCGTTGCTTCTGAAGGTGACCTGGACGAAGACGGTATTCCGGTGCTGGTGCTGGCCAAGAAAACTCCATTTACCCCGGAAGAGGAACAGGCTGCCCAGAATCATCTGGCTGCCCATCCCGTGCTGGTGCCGCTTTATTTTCCGTCGAATCCCGGCAATTCTCCTTTTGCGCAGCTGATCGCCAGTAACGATCCTTATCGCTTCGCGCGCGGCTATCCGTACAACGTTTCGCCCGTCACGGACAATAATCCATTCTTCTTCTTCACTCTGAAGACCGGGCAGATTCTGAATGAGCAGAATCTGCAGCAGGCAATCGATTGGAAGGTGAACCTCGGCGTCGCGGTCCTGGGAATGGTGTTGATTCTCTCCCTCGTGGCCGTGCTCGCGTTCCTGATCCTGCCCATGCTGGCGCGCAGCGGCCGACGAAACCCGGGGATATTGCCGCTTCTGTACTTCGTGGCGATTGGAATGGGCTACATTCTGGTTGAGATCGCATTTATCCAGCGCTTTGTACTGTTCCTGGGACACCCGACATACGCCCTGACGGTAGTCATCTTTCTGTTGCTGCTCTCAAGCGGCGCGGGAAGCGTGCTTTCGCGTCGCTGGTTATCGACGCCGGCGCAAGGATGGCTGCCTCTGCTTTCAATTGCTGCCGTGATTGCCCTGTATGTCTACCTGCTGCCCGTGATGCTCTCCTCTTGGGTAGGATTGCCTTTCACGGTGAAGCTGTCGGTGAGCGCTGTGCTGCTCGTCCCGCTAGGCTTCGCCATGGGGATGCCGTTCCCTACTGGGTTGCGCGCCCTGGCGAGCGCCCCAGCACGTGAATTCGCCCCTTCCGCGCCCCTCCCATCCAATGTTAAGGAAACAGCTGACAATGCAGTGGAATGGGCATGGGCCATGAATGCCGCGTCCAGCGTTTTGGGCTCCGTGCTGGCAATGATTATTGCCATCCACTTTGGCCTGAACGTGGTGCTGGCATGCGGCGCAATGGCTTATTTGCTGGCGCTCGCAACCTCCCGGGTGCACGCTCTTTCGTAACCTGCGGGCACGATCCCATCGAGTTACGCTAAGTAATCACTTATGGGACAAGTGTCGCAGGACCAGGGGGTCGATCGCGCGCCACGGGTAAAGCTGGGCGGATCCATCCTGGGATTGGCTCTTCTTGAGAACCGTCGACAACTCCGGGTGACCCTGCACATGTTGTCCGTCAGTGGCGGGCAAGTCAAAATTGCCAAGCCGCTGGACGAGGGCATCAAAGTGACGCTCGTCTTCCACATCGGCGCGACCACGATGCGGGTGAAAGTCAAAATGCTGTTCCCGATGGTGGCGACCAATGGCTGGCTGCAACCGTTCCAATTCATGAACCTCTCCGCAGAAGATCGCCAGAAGCTCGATAGCGAATTGAACGCACTTCTCTAGCCTGTCTCACGTCCTACTCGCACATGCGTTTCCATTAATCCCAACCTGCACGATTCGCGTTAGAATGTCAGATTCGACCACCCGACAGAGACCTTCCAGATGAGCACGCCAGCAAACGGCCAGTCCGCCAACCAAAAGCAAATCTATATGACCCTCACCGGTCTGCCACTCACGTTCGAGCTTAAGTGGCCATTCCACAAGTCGACCTCGGGAGCAGACTTCTGGGTCCTCCACGCTGATATTCGGCTTGCGAACACGGAGGCGCTCCATGCGCCGGTTGCGGTAAATCTGTCGGCTACGGTGCGTGAGGTGATGCCTTCGCTGGAGCCAAAAGACGCGGAGGCGCCCGTGCTGGCCGCGCTGCGGAAAGAAGTCGACCGAGCACAACTCGAATTCCTGAAATCCGGAAAGCTGGTGCCGGTGCATTTTTCCAGTCGCCACTATGATTTCAAGCGGAACAAGTGGATCTTCGGCCATGCTACTGATGAGGTGATCACAACTTTTCTGGAAAGGAAGATTTACTGGCAGACCAAACTGCTGGGTGGCGACGTCTGGATCGGCAGCGAGCCCGATGCCATGTACCTGGAAACGACTACCGACCACCTGGCTCAACTGGCTGCCAACCTGGCCAAATCGGGCCTGATCACGATGGAACGCCGCTATGCGAATGCCAATCAATCGTTGATGGCCCAGTCGGAAAGGTACGAGGCGGCCGCCAGCAGTGCGCTCAAAGAATTGGAAAAGAAGCACGAGTTCGAGAGAGGATGATCTCAATTCTCAGCCACGTACGAGATTTCAGAATCAGAGCGTCACTTCCCGATCCTTACTGCTTCTGCAGTGTCGTGTCTTGTTTATAGGCTTTGAACTATTATTTCAGCCTTCCTGGAGGTTTCATGGTTCGTAAACTCGTCTTTGCCGAAATTCTACTCATGTGCGTGGCTGCGGTTGCCCAATCTCCGTCAACTCAGGCCTTTGATGGCAAGTCCTGGTGGAATGAGGTTAAGGTTCTTGCTGCTGATGATATGCTGGGTCGCGATACTGGCAGTCCCGGCCTGCGCAAAGCCGAAGAGTACGTGGTTTCGCAGCTAAAACAAGCGGGACTAGAGCCCGCCGGCAGCAAGGGCTTCTACCAGCCGGTCAAATTTATCTCGCGTGAACTGGACGAGAAAGCATCGAGCGCGGCGCTTATCCGCGACGGCAAGCCGGAGCCACTCACACTGGGAGAAGACGCCGCGTTCAGCACGCGGGTGGACCTAGCGCCATCTGTCGAGGCGCCACTCGTCTTTGTTGGTTACGGCCTTGATATTCCTGAGAAGAATTACAACGACCTTGCCGGGCTCGACCTGAAGGGCAAAGTGGCGGTGCTGATCAGCGGCTCGCCTGCCGACATCCCCAGCGCGCTGGCATCGCACTACCAGACTGCGGCGGAGCGATGGAAGCCCTTTCACGCCGCCGGGGCAGTCGGAATCATCACGATTTTCAACCCTGCGTCCATGGACATCCCCTGGTCGCGAATCGCGCTGAACCGGCTGCATCCCAGTATGGAATTGGCTGGGGCGGAATTCAATGAAACCGCGGGCGAAAAGCTGTCCATGTATTTCAATCCCGCGCACGCTGAGAAATTGTTTGAGGGTTCCGGCCACACCTTCGAGGAAGTTGCAGACTTGGCCAAGGATCGCAAGCCGATGCCGCATTTTCCATTGCCGGCCACGATCAAAGTCACAACTAAAATACAAAACAAAACTGTCGAGTCCGCTAACCTGGTTGCCAAACTGCCGGGCAACGATCCGCAGCTAAAAAACGAAGATGTCGTTCTGTCGGCGCACATCGACCACGTGGGCATCGGCGAGCCTATCAGCGGCGACCGTATTTACAACGGCGCCATGGATGATGCCTCCGGCAGCGCAGTGCTGCTCGACGTAGCTTCCTACCTGAAGAAGCATCCGGAGAACCTGAAGCGCTCTCTCCTGTTCGTCTTCGTGACCGCCGAAGAAAAAGGGCTGCTCGGTTCAAAGTATTTCGCAGCTCATCCGACGGTGGACCCGAAATCCATGGTTGCGGACATAAACATCGACATGTTTCTGCCGCTCGTGCCCCTGAAGACGCTGACGGTATACGGCCTTGCTGAATCCGATCTTGGCGATCTCGCCCGTGAAGCGGCGCAAGCGAACGGCGTTTCCGTGCAGCCCGATCCGCACCCGCTCCGCAATATATTCATCCGCAGTGACCAGTACAACTTCATACGCCATGGCGTTCCCGCGCTGATGATGGATGTGGCTCCCACCACGGCCGAGCAGGAGCAGCTTTACAAAGAGTGGCTGACCAACCGCTATCACGCCCCTTCCGACGACCTCAATCAGCCTGTGGATCTGGCGGCAGCGGGTAAATACGAAGATGTGATCCGGACTTTGATGATCAAGGTGGCGAACGATCCTCAGCGTCCCCAGTGGAAGCCCGACAGTTTCTTCCGCCGCTACGCAGCCGGGGAGTGATTGGGCGCAACACAACCAGGCGAGAATCGCGGTGCCCGGCCCGTGCGTTGTGCTAACGTGGTCGGCGGGGATGGCTGTGCGCACAGGTTATCTGGCTGGAATAGCTACGGTGTTTATGTGGGCTGCCCTGCTCTGCGGCGCGCAAGACAACGCAACGGGACCTAACGCGCGGCCGCCTGATCAACAGGCGCGCCCAGCCCACGATGAGAGTCAGTCCACGCTGACGAGGATTCGCGACCTGCCAATTGTCGGCTTGATTGGTCCATACATCCCGCCCCAAGGACCGTTAATTCCTTTGACCTTCGCGCAGCGAAGAGACGTGTATTTTCGGCAGACGTACCTGAATGCTGGTTCGTACCTGGCGCGCATGTTCTCGGCCGGCATCGATCAGGCCCGGAGTGTACCTCGCGAATGGGGCGGAGGCATGCCGGGATACGGTCGCCGCTTTGGCTCGCGGTTCGGCGCCTTCGCCATTCAGAATTCGATTTCCGCGGGAGGAAACGCGGCCCTGGGCTATGAAACTCGCTACGACATCTGCCGCTGTACCGGGTTTTGGCCACGTACTCGCCACGCCATTGTGCGCAACTTCATCACTTACAACGACACCGAGAACGAACTGCGCCCGCAGTTGCCCATGTACGCCGCTGCTTATGCCGCCGGAATGATCTCAGCCACTTGGTGGCCAACCCATCGCAATCCATGGGCACAAGGCGCTTACAACTCATTGTCGCAAGCTGGAATAGGGAGCGGCGTGAATTGGGTAAGCGAATTCTCCATGGATATTCTGCACGCACTCGGAATCAAAAAGACGAAGTGGGAAAAGTGACGCTACCCGGCGGAACGGCGGGTGCTAGAACGCCTTATCGCTTGACAGGCCACGAGACGCAAACCGCATAAATTTCGCAGAACCTACTCGCTCTTCATGCTGTCGATGAGAGAGTAGAGTTGGCTGCGATCCACGACTTCCACGAAGGGCTTGCCCTGTTTCTTGTTGCTGACCACGTAGATGGTGGGAGTGTGCTCCAGTCCTATGCGCTGCCCGAGATCGCGGTCGGCACGCACCTCGGCCGACAGTTTGCCGTCCGGATCAACCACAAATGGCAACTCGAGCTTGTGTTCGGTGGCAAATTTCTCGGCGAAACCCCGAAGATTGTCCTTGGTAATTTCCAATTGATGGGCGAAGCACTGGTCGCGGAATTCGTTCCCCAATTTCTTCGATTTCGTATCGAAATAGCGCGCCACCACCGCGGCATCGAAAGACCACGCATGAAATGGCAGCGGAAAATCGTGCTGCACTATCGGGATGTTGTAGGTGCGGGCAGCCTCTTCCAACAACGGCGCCGCGCGGGCGCAGTCGGGACACTCGAGATCCTCAAAGACAATAATAGCGACCTGGGCGCCTTTGGGCGGCTTCAGCGTGGAAAGTAAGGCGTCGTTTTGCGGCTGCGCGACAGCAAAAGAGACGGTGATCGTCAGGGCTATAACCAGCAACAGGAGCTGTTTCATATCAGGTTTGACGCAGGTCACTTCGGCGCCCCGATTGCCGGCGGCGCTCTTACAATTCTAGCCCAAACCCGCCACAGCTTGCGAATACGCAGTTTGGCGAGCCAACGTACAGCCC
>Ga0070741_10001377_pt1 | contig 74965 bp, 61 predicted proteins | sample Coa_R1_4_FD_66440 | JGI IMG/M metagenome (GOLD analysis project Ga0070741, IMG submission 66440) | Surface soil microbial communities from Centralia Pennsylvania, which are recovering from an underground coalmine fire - Coalmine... | ecosystem: Environmental > Terrestrial > Soil > Unclassified ...
CCGCTAGAAGTTCTACGCTACGAGTAGCGCGTGAATGCCATAAACGGGTTGTGAGATGGTATCGATCTCATGACCCGTTTATGGCGCTCCTATGTTATACTAGAGATGCGTCTGGTCTCTTGTGATTGGAAAAGATGATGCTCAAGAAACGCTTCATACGGCCTTTTCGGCAGTTACGAGGAAAATTAACCCTATCCTACACATTAACTGCGGCTGTCACAGTTTTGCTGATCGAAATTATATTTATCACCATTGTGTTTCTGATTATCAGTTTGAATATTCCACTTTTTATTTTGAGTTCTCTCAAACAAGAAGCCCCGCAGGCTGTGCCTTTTTTTGTGCATGGCGAGCCTGACCGCGAAGCACTGACTGCCTGGTTGCGCATTATTAATGCCAGTTCAACCAATCAGGGACCTTTGAATGGTCATACTATTTTTCTCGCTGTAGTAGATACGCATGGTCAAACTATTGCTTCGATTGGGTTGCATCCTGTTCCTGCCGGTGCGCCGATAGCTGCGCAGCTATCGGTGCAAAATCAAGCTCGCCTTCGTGCGGTCCTGAATGATGTGAAAGGCAAGACTGATGCGGTCGATCAAGAGGCGGACAATACGATGGTGGCAATCGCGCCGATTGTCGGGGAGCAGGGAAATATCCAGGGGGCACTGGTAATGAAATTTATCCAGCCCAACCTGGCGCAATTTATTTCAGGCTTCTTCAGCCTGGTCTTAGCCAGCGCCATCGTTGTCACCACGATTGCCGCTATTACCGGCATTATCTCCGGTTACTTGATCGCGCGCGGGCTTACGCGTCGTCTGAAAGAGCTATCGACGGCGGCGGACCGATGGAGCCGGGGCAATTTCTCAATTCCCACCCATGATGATTCGGAGGACGAGCTGGGGCAGACGATGCGTCAGCTTAATCGTATGGCCGAACAATTGCAGAATCTGCTCCAGACGCGCCAGAAGCTGGCCTCGTTAGAAGAGCGTAACCGCCTGGCCCGTGACCTGCACGATAGCGTCAAGCAGCAGGTTTTCGCCATTGGGATGCAACTGGGGGCGACGAAGGTATTGCTGAAACGCGATGCCAATGCGGCTGAGGCGCGTTTAAATGAGGCGGAGAAGCTAGTGCGGCAAGCGCAGCAGGAACTGACCTCGCTCATCCGTGAACTGCGTCCCGTCGCGCTGGAGGGCAAAGGGCTCGACGCTGCGTTGCGTGAACTGGCGACCCAGTGGGCCGGGCAAACCGACATCGTCGCCAATGTGCGCATAGAGCATATGCAGCCATTATCGCTTGCCGTAGAGGAGGCGTTGTACCGCGTGACACAGGAGGCCCTGGCGAATGTGGCCCGCCATAGCAACGCCACCCTTGTGCAGATTGTCTTAACGACCGCCGGGGGCAAGGGAGGGCAGAAGCAAGGGCAGGCGCAAGGCACTGCCCCTACGGGAGGGGATACCGTGACGCTGTCTATCAGCGATAACGGCCAGGGGTTTGATGCAACTAGACCAGAGTACCGTATGGGCGTTGGCCTCTTTTCGATGCAGGAACGCTTGAAGGCGCTGGGCGGAGAGGTGCAGATAGAAAGTACACCCGGCAAGGGAACGCGGATCATTGCGAACTGTAAACGTCTGGGCGTTGATACCAGCAGCCCTATGGTTTCATCACATAGCGAAGTGACATAAGAGTTGGCAGTGCTGAATGCGCAACGTTAGTAGTGTTAACGAGGAGGGGATGTATATGACCGATAAAATTTCTCTTTTGATCACCGATGATCATGCACTGGTGCGACAGGGGACGCGGGCATTTTTGGAGTTGCAACCCGATCTGACGGTGCTTGGCGAAGCAAATTCTGGTGAAGAGGCCGTGCGTATGGCAGAGGAACTTGCTCCTGACGTGGTGTTGATGGACCTCGTGATGCCTGGTATCGGCGGAGTCGAGGCCACGCGCAAGGTGAAGCAGGTCAGCCCGCATTCTCAGATCATTGTGCTGACCTCCTATCACGAAGATGAGTATATTTTTCCGGCCTTACGGGCGGGTGCGCTCTCTTACGTGTTAAAAGATATTGGCCCGGATGAACTGGCCGACACGGTACGCAAGGCGGCGCGGGGCGAGTCGGTGTTGCATCCGCGTGTTGCGGCTCGCGTCGTGCAGGAGGTGCGTGGCGCCAGGCGAGACACGCCGAATCTCTTCACCGATCTAAGCGACCGCGAATTAGAGGTGCTGCGTCTCATCGCCGATGGACTCTCCAATGCCGAAATTGCCGATAAGCTTATCATCAGCGAAAAGACGGTCAAGGGGCACGTTAGCAATATTCTGGGCAAACTGCACATGATGGACCGCACCCAGGCCGCTGTCTTCGCCTGGCGACAGGGGCTGGTCAACCGAAACGACTCGTGAGCAACGATGTTTATGCAGATTAACCAATTCCATTGGTAATCCCTTCATGGCGACGAGTTGCTATGGCGACGCGATGAATCGCGTCCGCTTCAGCGTGGGGCCGGCAGTAAACTGGACGTCATCAATGCCGTCGCCACAGCAATCATGATTTCCATGTTTGACGCAAAACGCGCAGCCAGTTCTCGTGAGCGAGTTTGCGTAGCGCCACATCGTCGTAGCCGTGTGCCTGTAAGGCTGCCAGCAGCTTTGGCAATCCGGTCACATCATGAATTTCCTGACAGGGCGTGATGCCGCCGTCAAAATCGGAGCCAAAGCCCACGCCGTCGATGCCGACGCGCTCGACCAGATAATCAATGTGGCGTACCATCACGTCAAGCGGCGTATTGGCATCATTGTGACCATCTTCTCGCAGGTTCGACACTTCGAAATTAAGTCCGACCATGCCCTGCGAAGCTTTGATTGCATCTAGCTGCTTATCAGTCAGGTTACGCGTCGAAGGGCAAATTGCGTGAACGCATGTGTGGGTAGCTACCAGTGGTGCGTCGGAGAGGCGAGCCACGTCCCAGAAACCCTGTTCGTTTAAATGGGAAAGATCGAGCATAATGCCCAGCCGATTGCAGGCGCGCACTAACTCCTTCCCCGCCTCCGTCAAGCCAGGGCCGGTATCGGGTGAATGGGGAAATCTGAAGGGGACGCCATAGCCAAAGGCGTTGGGACGGCTCCAGACGATGCCGAGCGAGCGCAGCCCTGCCTGATAGAATACCTCAAGCGCATCAAGTCCGGTATCAATGGCCTCCGCGCCTTCAAAATGCAAAATGGCGGCGAGGATGCCTTCATGCAGACAATGAGCCAGTTCATCGGCGGTGCGCACAACCTTGAGTTGCCCCTGCGACTCAGCTTCAAGCCGGAACAGACTGGCCGCGATGGCAATCGTGATACGCTGAGCGTAGGCGGGATCAAGCGCGGGGAGTTCCCGTACCCTGTAGCTGGTGCCAGTAATTTCAAGGCTATCCTTCATCGTCTGCTCTTGTGCCGGAGCGGGTGGAAATATCGCGAAGAAGCCGCCGCCAAAGCCACCTTTGCGCGCGCGCGGCAGGTCGAGATGTCCCTTCTCGCTCTCGATAAAGAAACTTCTTCCGCTCCCGCGCTCAGGGAAATACAGGTGGAGCAGGGTGTCATTGTGTCCATCGAAAATTGGGGGTATGCCGGTGTCATTCATGTTTATCCTCTTTTATACCTTTAGACTTTTCTCTTCTGTGTCCCTATTATACACCTTTGCGTCCCTGTGTACATCGTCCAAACGACCGATGTATTTTTCCTCCTATTGAGATATCCTTGAGAGCAAACATATAGCTGGCTGATCAGTATGAGACGACGCCATGTGACTGCTTATCCATCTATTGGAGAATATTTATGCGTCAACTGCCCTTGCCTGGTAAGCTTGAAGAAATTACTCCTGAGTGGCTTACGGCTATCTTTCGCGAGAATGCTCTTCTGACCTCCCAAGCTGTGGTCGCTATACAGACAGATATTATTGGTCAAGATAGAGGTTTCACAGGAGTCATTGCTTGTGTTCAACTCCAATACTCAGATCATGAGGAGTTTGCTCCTCCCTCTGTCGTGGTCAAAATTCCCACCGCCACTTGCGGAACTTCCTCAGCTTATCGTCTAGCGCATCAACAGGATGTGACGGCTATACGCCGTCACTTTGAGCGCTGTGCTAGAGAGATAGTGTTTTACCAGCAAGTCGCCCCAATGAAGCACGTCCATGTCCCACGACTCTACTATGGTGCAGCAGATAGTGTCACCGGTCGCATGATTTTAGTGCTTGAAGATGTGCATCTCGCCCGCATTGGAGATGCGCTTCGTGGCTGCTCACTTCAGGAGGCAACCCTTGTTATTGATCAGCTAGCCCATTTCCATAGTCAGTGGTGGAATTGCTCGCCCCTTGATGTGCCCTCCTGGTTGCCGATGTGGGGAGGAAACCCGCAAGAAGCACAGGAGCGCTATCAGCAATGTATCAATCCTTTTCTCCAACGCTTTGGAGAGCGTGTACTCCAAAAAGTACGGAGGATGATTGATGCGCTCGCCACAAGCTACGGAGCCGTTCGATCCCGACTTTGCCAGGCACCGGTAACCATGATTCATGGAGACCTCCATCTCGACAATATTCTCTTCAATATGGGTGAGCATGAATCTGGTGTGACTATAATCGATTGGCAAAGTGTGGCTCGTGGTCGTGGAGCTATTGATCTGGCCCTCTTCCTCTTTGATTCACTCGCTATTCCTAAGCGCAGGGCTGTTGAATATGACCTTTTGCGGCGATACCATGAACGGCTCGTTGCAGGTGGCATTACCGGGTATAGCTTCGCTCAGTTAATGGAGGACTGCCAATTCGTGCTACTCTGGCTTTTGGGAGCAAAGGTCGTCTGGCTCGGATCAGTTGATATTGATAGATTGGAGGGGCGAGAACGTGCTCTTGTGGACGCTAGCTCGATGGACTTCGCTGCCCTGCTTGATTACAATGCTGGATCTCTACTTCCTCTGTAGCTATGAGAGATGTTTTTTTGTTATTTTTTCATTTTTTTCTATTGCCTGTATCACCTCCTGTTCAGTCACCAACTTAACACAGGGGTGCGCGGGTAGCTCTTCGGGGCGGAAATCCAGGCGTCCGCAGGGGATTGCTGGACAGGTGGAGCAGCGATGGGTCGATGCAATGACTATGTGTCGTTCGGGATTGCCCCAGGGGCCGAAGATATGCGCATCCGTGGGGCCAAAGATCTGGAGCGTGGAGGTGGCCTGAGCTACCGCTAGGTGAAGAGGGCCGCTATCGACCCCGAGGACAAGCTCTGCTCGTTCCAGGAGCGCGGCTAGCTGCCCCACCGTCATACCGCTCAATAGCAGCGGTGGCGTCGTCATCTGCTGCGCGATCTCTTCTAGCAGCGTGCGTTCGTGTTTGCTGCCCGTAAGGATAATATGAGCAGATGTGGAAGGGGAGGCAGCGAGCGTATCGGCAATGCGGGCCCATGCCTCCGAGCGCCAGAGCTTGACGGCTGCCCCTGTGCCGGGGTGGATGACGACCACAGGCGTTTGAGCGGCGATGCCAGAGGCAGCCAGTCTTTTGCTGATCCACGCGCGCTCATCAGCCGTTGGGATGAATTGCAGGGGATAGCGTTCCGGCGTATAGGGTTGCGCCAGCGAGGGATAGCCAAGCGCCTGTAGACCTGCGTCGGCGAGGCGCAGGCAGGAAACGGTCGCGTGTTCGGCTGGTGGGAAGGGGAGGGCCTGCGTAAGAAAAGGTGTGCCCGGCTGGATGGCATAGCCGATACGGCGCGGGATGCGGGCCAGATAGAGCAGAGCGGCTCCCCACCAGAAATCGGGGCGCAGGTTGAGCGCCAGATCGTAATTGCCGCGCCGCAATTGCTTCGCTATGCTGAGCAAAAGCGTGTAGGGCGCGAGCGGCTTCTGGGGCGCGCGCTGGAAGCCGGGGAAGGGGCAAGTAATCAGTTTGTCGATGGCGGGATGGCGCGCTACCACCTCGCTTGACCAGGAGCCGACCATCATCGTGATCTGCGCGTCCGGTATCTGTTCCCTCAAAGCGTTGAGGATGGGTGTAGTCAGGACCAGATCGCCAAGATGGTCTGGACGGATCAGCAGGATGCGTGGCTGCGATATGGGGAGCTTGCGCGCCTCTTGTGCGGCAGTAGAAGCTCCAGGCATGCCGATGAGACGGATCAGGAGCAGCAGCAGCGTGCGCAGAAGATGCTTCACCGGTTGACCTCTTTCCCCTGCGTGCTGGGAATAAGGCGCTGTACCGCGTTCCACACGTCGTCGAGCGTCACCGCTTGCATACAGGTGCAGTTGGTGCAGGTCTGCATTTTGCCCAGGAAGAAGCAGGGCTGGCCCGTGGGATGACGCCAGAGGGCAATATGTTTGGGGTCATCAGACGGATAGGGACCGTATTCCTGCGGGCTGGTCGGGCCGAAGATGGCGATTACCGGGATGTCAACGGCGGCAGCCAGGTGCATCGGGCTGCTATCATTGCCGATGAAAAGCGCGCAGGCTTTGAGTTGGGCCGCCAGTTGCCCGATACTGGTCTTGCCCGCCAGATCAATCACGCGCCCGGCGGGTAAATCAAGACCGGCCAGCAATGACTGATTGAGCGCAACATCCTCTGGCCCGCCAATCAGCAGCACCCGGGCACTCAGCTCGTTCACCAGTTTGCATACAAGCTCCCTGTAGCGTGCGAGCGGCCAGCGTTTCGCCGTCAACTCCATGCCGGGATTGCTGCCGCCGCCTGGAAAAACAGCAATTTGCAGGCGACTGGATTGACGGATATACCGCGCTTCCTCGGCAGTTGGCGCGAAATGCATACGCGGCGTGCCAATATCGAGCTTGAGGGCGCGGGCGAGATCAAGATAAATTTCAGCCTGATGCTGGAGATGCGCTGGAGAAGCGGAGACAGGCACTCTATCGGTCAGCGAAAAGCCGCGTCCCAGACTATCGGGTCCGACGCGCCGTGGCACACCTGCTAACCAGGGGAGCAGAGTGAGCATAGGCGAGCGATCAAGCACGAACGCCAGGTCAAAATGTTGCCTCCGCAACTCTAACGCTATCTTCATATAGTCAGAAATGCTGTAACGACCGGCCAGGCCGACGGTGCCGCAATCGAGAACGGCATTGACCGCGGGATGGTGTTCGGGAATAACTTTAGACCAGGAGCCGGCCATGTAGGTAATCGTCGCCTCTGGATAGTTGTGGCGGATCACCTCAAGCAGCGGCGTTGTCATCAGCAGATCGCCCAGGCAGCAGGGTTTAAGCACCACAATGGAGCGTGGGCGCTGCCAGGAGCCTCGTACAAATGGGCGGCAGACGGCATCGAGCAAAGCAAATGGGATGCGCAGCAGAAAGCATAGCGCCGTAATGACGGATTGACGCAAGGATAGAGTGTTCAGCGTGTTTTCTTCTCCTAATGCAGGCTTATACACATGTATTGGGGTCTATTATAGCAAAGTAGGGATGGGAAGTCGAGAGCAACGCAGATGAGACATGAAGGGAGCGCCCTGCCGGGAGCGCCCCCTTCGTGTTGCGATAGTAGCTGGTCAAGCTGCCTGGCGATCAGGCTTTTTTCGCGCCACTACCCAGAATGGCGTTGACGGTCGTGCCGCAGACGGCGCACTGGCCCTTGAGAGCGGGCTTGCCATTCTTCATAGTGATTCTCTGGGCATCTTTCATCTCGGTCTTTTTTTTGCACTTAACGCAGTAGTATAGGTCGGCCATGATGTTGTACCTCCTTGACATCCGTGTTAGTAAAAAGTAACATCCTTCAAGTCAGGATAAACAGCGCGCGACAGGTATACTTCGTAGCCCTGTGCGCGTAATAGTTGCTGCGTGCGAGCGGCCAGCGACAGGTCGGGGAAGGGCGCAAAAAGTGTTGGGCCGCTTCCCGAGAGTCGCACATATGGGGCGCCCGCTCGTAGCATATCTGCTTTTGCCTGGGCGACCGCCGGATACTCTTCCAGAACGCCGCGTTCCAGGCTATTATGCAGATCATTCGGATCTAGCTCGTCCATTGCTTGCAGTGCCCTACAGGCGGCGCGGCTCCGAGCGCCATCAGCGTAATCGTGAACTGCCAGGCTACGGAAAACGGCAGCCGTAGAAACGCTGATGGAGGGCTTGACCAGCAGGAGCCAGCGCATCGACGCGGGCCAGTGAGCGGCGAGAGGCGTTACCCGTTCGCCGCGCCCTTCACACAGTGCCAATCCTCCGCTGAGGAAGAAGGGCACATCTGAGCCAAGCGAAGCCGCTATCGTGAGCATATCCATTGTAGATAATGGTAATTGCCACCACGCTTGTAATGCAAGCAGAACAGTAGCAGCGTTACTGCTACCCCCACCCAACCCGGCAGCTATAGGGATGCGTTTGTGCAATTCGATAGTAAGACCCTGGGTGAGTGCCAGGCGCTGGCGTACTGCTTGCGCCGCCCGTAAAGCCAGGTTATCGTCGTTGTTAAGCTCAGGACGTGAGCAAATCACGCGCACACTCTCGTCGTCGGTCATGGTCAGGCAGAGCGTATCAGAGAGATCGACCGTCTGCATCACGGTTGCCAGTTCATGATACCCATCCGCTCGTTTCCCCAACACATCGAGTGTCAGGTTAATCTTTGCGTACGATTGCACAAAACGTACGGCGCCAGTAGTATAAGTGTGTCTTGCGTGACTCATGCGTGCATTGTGCATAGAAATGGAAGACTTGTCAAGCTCAGCCCCGAATATGTGACAAAAGTCGTGGGTTTTATTGTCCTTTTTGCCTAGAAAACTCCTATTCTTTACAATCAGTCTATGAATCTTTTTGCTGGCTAGATGCTAAAGATCAGCCTGTATGGTATACTGAAGCCCGTGTATATGTGTAAATGTGTCGTTGTAGATTTTTGTGTTTCTATTTGTTCCTAGTCCTGGTAGGTGATTGTGGACATTACTGTTGCATATTTTCACTCGTTGCTTCACCCCGAAGTCGTGAAGCGCGATTTTGAGCAGATTCGCGCGTTGGGCGTTAACAGCATTGTGTGCGCGATTCATGAGCAGGAGGAGCAGCGCTGGTCGCGTGACCTGGAACGCGGTCTGCTGCTAGCCCGCGAGGCGGGCCTGAAGGTGCATTTGAGCCTGGGCCGCTTTGGCAACCTCTTTGCCGGTCCGGTGCTGATGCCAAGCTGGTATACCTTTCGTCATCCCCAGTCGCGGGTCAAAGATCAGCATGGCCGCTCGCATGGCATCACCTGCTATAATCACTCCGCCTTCCGCTCCTGGCTCTTTGGCGAGATCGAGTACTACCTCTCCACCTATCCCATTAACGGCATCCTGATCGATGAGCCGCGCGGCCCCGATATCACCTGTTTCTGCTCGGTGTGTCGCGCCCTCTGTCCCGATATCAATGATCTCAAGCATTTCCGTCGCCGCTCGATGGTGCATTTCTTAGGTGAGCTATTTGCCTGCGTCAAGCAGGTCTCTCCCGAAGCCAGGACAACCGTTGCCCTGTTGCCCCAGAACCTGGGACTGGTCGAAGAGCTTGCCGCGCTGCCTCAGTTGGATACGATTGGCTGTCACCTGTTCTGGCAGTTGCTCAATGAGGATATCGGTAAAGTCAAAGAGTGGGGACAGACGGTGGTTGATGCCGCCCACAGGTATGAGAAACGTAGCCAGCTCTGGCTGCAAAACTTTTACCTGAATGCGCAGGACGAGCAAATGTTGGAGCCAACATTTACGGAATTGTTGCAGGCCATGCCTGATGAGATTGCCTGCTATTATTATTGGCGCAACAATGAAAATCCTGAGCAGGTATGGCAAACGACCCGCACATTGTTGCGCCGCATCCCGCGCCGCCAGTTATACTGGCACTCCAATACGTCATATATGCCCAATACCGGCCCTCTGGTTATGCCAAATGACCAGGAACAACGCAGCGAAGAACAAAATGCCGCACAATAATCATCGTGCGGCTTCTGTCTGGCGCAACGTGTAACCGCTATTTGGGGATAGACGGTGTATCGTTATCTTCCTGGAAAACCTTCTCCAGCAGCTCCCGCAGATGCTTCACTTCCTGGCGCGTCTTTTCCTCGGCAGCATCGGCGGTCAGGATCACGGCCTGGACGCCGAGCGCGTTGAGGGTATAAGCTCCGGCCTCGTCAAGATCGTTTGCCACGCGGACGAAGGCAGGGAAGCGCACGGCTTCGCGGACGGCTCGATACCGCAAAACGTCCCCGATGCTCAGCGAACCGGTCTCGCCGCTCAGCTCAAGGTCCAGCAATACAGCCGCGATCCTATCGAGTGCGCTCAGGTTGCGAATAAAGATCGGATAGAGATCTTCGGTGCGCACTGGGATGGTAACAACCTTCTCTACATCCTTTGTTTCCATCGCGAGCAGACGAGCTGGAGCGTTAAAGGGCAAAATAATGTAGAGGATACCCAGGTCTTTCAGGTTGTTGATGCTCTCACGGTCCAGCTTATCCCAGCCGCCGGTGATCTGTAGTCCCGCGACGATCTGGCTGTCGCTGGTTTTGGCGGAGTCGATCTCCTTCTTTATGCTTTCCAGCAAGGCACCATCCTGGCCGTTCCAGGTGAAGAGCAGGCCATCGGCGCCTGCCTTCAGCACAGATTCCGCGCCCCCTGCGCTCACCTGGGAAAATTCGACCACCAGCGCGGCTGCGTGGGCTTTAGAACTGGCGCGATTTTTGCCCAGGAAACCCATGCCGCCGCCGCCCTGCGTCCGGCGTGCCTGCGTAAACAAGTCTTGCAGTTTAGCCATATCCTGCTTGTTCTCCTTATCATGGCATGAGTTCCGCTTATCGGCCCATGCTGTACAATGTGTTGTTGTGCATAGCGTATAGATGATGTAGTTTATTATAGCACTTTTGGGAAGCAGAGGCGCCGCTGAGTTTGGGCGCTTTTTATCCCATTTTCCTATATCCTTGCTCCTTTTGCATGCATCGATTATAATGTTCGCGAACCATCAAATGTAATTTGATGTAATGTATATAATTTGTTGTTGGAAGTGTGTTATGTTGCAAGAAGCTGTCGATGTATATATTGCCTCGCTCTCGCTGAAAGAAGATGAACGCGGCAGTAATCGCAATACAATTATGGCCTATCGGAACGATTTGAATCAGCTCTGTTGCTATTTAACGTTGCGGGGAGTGGAAGACTGGTCATGCGCCAGACGAGAACATGTTACGCAATATCTGCAAGAGATGCAAGAAGAGCACTCTTATCGTCCTACGACGATAGCCCGCAAGCTCGCTGCCTTCAAATCATTTTTTCGTTATCTGTGTGGCACAGGCGCTGTTGTCTGTGATCCCATAGATACGGTAGAGTCTCCTCGGGTCGCAAGGGATTTGCCGCAGGTGTTGAGTGCCGAGCAAATTATGAATCTTTTTTGCCAGGTGGAGCAGGAGACGCCCGCCGGTAAGCGTGACCTGGCGATGCTGCATATGCTCTATGCCACGGGTATGCGCGCTTCAGAGCTGGTCGCGTTGAATGTAGGCGACTTCAATCCAGAGCTGGCGGTGGTGAACTGCCCTGGCAAAAATGGCAGGGCGGAGGGCGCGCGGGAACTCCCTTTGCCGCCGGTAGTGGTGGAGGTGACGCAGCAGTATCTGGAGCAGGCACGCTCGTATTTATTGCGTAATGGCGAGACTCCATCCCTTTTTCTCAATCACCACGGCGCGCGTTTGACGCGCCAGGGCTTCTGGCTGATTATCAAAGGGTATGCGCGCCAGGCCAATATTACGGATATCACGCCGCATATGTTGCGCCACTCCTTTGCCATTATCAAGCTCAAGGAAGGTATGGAGCTGCGTTCAGTGCAGGCGTTGCTGGGCCATGCTCATATCTCGACGACGCAGGTCTATAGCCAGCTCGCCACAGTACTGGCGAACAAGTAGGCGGGGAGCACTTTTCAGGAGTGTAAGGGCAGATATGTTATCCTGTCTATAGTGAATACAGACGGGAGGATGTCTTATGCTCTACGATCAGGCTATTGCAGCGGTAGCAGCAATTCAAAAGCATACAGACCTGAAGCCTACGGTGGCGATCATACTTGGCTCTGGCCTGGGCGATCTGGCGACTCAGGTGGAAAAGGCGGTAGCGATTCCGTATCAGGAGATTCCCAATTTTGCGCACTCGACGGTGGTCGGGCATGCCGGACGCCTGCTCATTGGTCTGCTGGAAAATGTGCCGGTGATGGTGATGCAGGGCCGTTTTCATTTTTATGAAGGCTATACTCCGCAGGCGTTGACTTTGCCTGTCCGCGTCATGCATTTGCTGGGGGCGCAAAGCCTCATCGTCAGTAATGCCGCTGGCGGGGTCAATCCTGATTACCGCCCAGGCGATTTTATGCTGATCCGCGACCATATCTATCTACCCGGCATGGTCGGACTCAATCCGCTGGTGGGGCCAAACGATGAACGTTTTGGCGAGCGTTTTCCGCCAATCGCCCATGCTTATGACGCCGAGCTGCGTCTGCTGGCTCGACAGATAGCACAGAGTGGGCCGGCGATAACGTTACACGAGGGCATCTATACGATGGTTGCCGGACCGGGGTACGAGACAGCCGCGGAACTCAAGTTTCTTCGCGCCATTGGCACGGATGCCGTGGGGATGTCAACGGTGCCGGAGGTGGTGGTCGCGCGGCATATGCGGATGCGCGTGCTGGGCATCAGTTTAATTACCAACGCCGCCACTGGAACTGAGACGGAGGAGATCAAGCACGCCGACGTATTGGCGACTGCCGACGCCGTTCGCCCCAGGTTCGCAGCCCTCGTACGCGGGGTCGTACGAGAGCTGGCGTAATGTTCATCCGGCATCCGTAGGGACCTGGTTGATCGCGACCGACCCGATTGATGGGATTGAAACCTACTTCGCGGCCTTAATGGTCACGTTGACCCAGGCCCAGTTAAAATATCTCCCGGTAGACCAGTCAGTCATTACTACCAAATCATAGTTGCCGGGCGGGACAGTCGGCGCAATAGTGTACTTCCAGGAGCCGCGTCCTTGCGCGTCGCATGGCTGTGACTGCGGCATAGTGGGATCATTAAACTGTAGCCCGGGAACTTCTGTGTAATCGGTATTCTGGATGGTTCCGGTTAGCGGCGCGGTCAGATCGCCGTGCTTCAATCTGGCATCTTCCTTAGGGAAGAGGAGAATCTGTTTATCGGGTATACGCGTAGTGAGCCATAACTTGCAGAGAATGCCAGGAGAGGCAACAGGTTTATTGTTCAGGCTACAGGTACCGGCGGATTTGTCTAATGCCTGGGCTGATAATGTGTATGTTGTTGTACCGTCGGCTAACTGTGCTACAAGGGTGTAAGCTGAACTTGTATTCTCTATCTGAGGGCATCCCAGCGGCACAGGCTGAATTACTGGCGGCTGAGTTGCGGTTGGACTATGGGCCGGTACGGTGGCGCCGCTCTGTTTTGGCAAATTTGCTCGTGGGCTTGCAGGACGTGTAAACGTGCCTACCGCAAATCCTATCAAAAGCCCGGAAAGCGCGAACATCATGATAGCAATAACGAGGATTGCCTGCGGCGTGGCGCCCCCTCCGGCACTTCGCTGGTTTGGTTGAGGTCTTGATGCAACCTGGTGCATGCTGCATTATCGCTTTCTTTTGGCTAATACATCAACATTTTCTTCCATCATACCATGCTGTTCGCAATTTGCTACAAAAATTGCTCTGCAATAGCCCATTACTACCTGCTAGATAAGATAGTTCTATGGTAGAATAGGAGCAGCAAAGAAAAAAGGCAGCGAACTTGCCGAAAGGAGAGCCTGCTATGGGGTTCCATCTTGTGGATATATTGATTGTCGCAGCCATCGGCCTGGCGTTATTCGGACCGAAAGCGTTACAATCAATGGCTCGTAATACAGGTCGAGGTTTAGGTCAGGTGAAGGATGTTAAAGATAAGTTCCTGGCTGATCTACCGATGGAGGATATTTCGAAGGTCACCGAACAGATTCCAAAGCTTCCGCAGATTCCTCTCAATTCGCGTCAGGCAATCCAGATGCTGGTCACTTCAGATATAACTGAGAAGAAAGAGCAGGAAACAGGCAAGGGAGAGGCTACGGAGAATCGGCGGGAAGTCAAGCTCGAAGAATCGCATTAATCACCTGTGCAAGCGTAACTTGCTGTGGCGGCGTCAAGGATTTTTGTCCAGGTAGTAGCAATATTTGCGCAAGAAGTTCGGTTCATCAGAGTACCGGAGGAGGAAGAGCAATGGAAGAACTGACAGAGATGAAATGCGAAGCATGTCGCGTTGGTGCGCCGCAAGTAACCGATCAGGAACTGGCACAATACCGCAAGCAGGTGCCGGAGTGGGATGTCACCGAGCACGATGGCATTAAACGCCTGGAGCGCGTGTATCGCTTTAATAATTTCGTTGATGCCCTGGCCTTCACCAACAAAATAGGTCACCTTGCCGAAGAGGAGGGCCATCATCCTGCGCTGCTGACCGAGTGGGGCAAGGTGACGGTTTCATGGTGGACACACAAAATTGGCGGATTGCACCGCAATGATGTCATTATGGCAGCGAAGACAGATGAGGCTTTCAAGGGCAAATAGTGACTACAACAGCGCAAGATACTTATGGGCCTGAATCGTACTGGCTACGAACGACCGCGCCCTCTAGCTTATCCGCTGATCTGCCTGCGGGCGTAGATGTGGCTGTGATCGGTGGTGGGTTGATGGGGACCGCGGTCAGTTACTGGCTGGCGAAGGCTGGCATAAGAACTGTGCTCCTCGAACGGACCAGGCTGGCTTATGGCGCGACGGGACGCAATGGCGGCTTTATGGTAAGCGGACCAGCCGAAGCCTATCCACGAGCAATGGCGCGGCTGGGTCATGAGACGGCGCGGGCGGTAATGACGTTGACGCTCGACAACCGGCAACTGCTGCGCCGGGTACTTGCGGAAGAGGAAATTGATTGCGATTATCGCGAGCCGGGCAGCCTTAGCCTTGCTCTGGGCGAAGAGCAACTCACGGAGATGAAGCGGACCGTCGAGGCGTTGCAAGCCGATAGCTTTGCCGCTACCCTGCTTGACCGCGAGCAGGTGCAAGAATTTATCGGGACGCCGCTCGGACCGGAAATTGTCGGGGGAAAGTTTGCGCCAGAGCAGGGATTGGTGCATTCGGCTCGCCTGGTCCAGGGGCTGGCGACAGCGGCGCACCGGCATGGCGCTCAGTGTTGTCTTGCGACCGTATTGCAATTGATGCCTGACGGCGAAGGTGTGCGCATCTTGACCTCGCAGGGGATGCTGCGTGCGGCAACAGTTGTTGTCGCGGTCAATGCCTGGACAGGCGAACTTCTGCCGATGCTGGCTGGAGTGATAACGCCTGTGCGCGGGCAGGTGCTGGCGTATGCTCAGATGCCGCCGGTATTTCAAACTGGAATGTCTGCCTCCATCTCTACGACAGGCGAATACTGGCAGCAGGCGGTTGATGGGACGATTGTGCTGGGAGGCTGCCGCGATACGGCTCCTGCGCGCGATGTAGGCGTGCGGGAGAGCCAGCCCACCATCGATGTACAGACTGCGCTTGAGCAGATATTTCCTAGACTCTTTCCCTCGTTACGTGGCCTGCGGGTCGTCCAGCGCTGGGCCGGATTGATGGCCTTTACCCCCGATTATCTCCCCATTGTTGACCGCCCCTCAGATAAAGCAAACATCTGGGTGGTTGGCGGCTTCTCGGGACACGGTATGCCCTTCGGTCTGCGTCTGGGCCAATTGATAGCGACCGCGATTACCAGCGGAGCGATGCCGGAAGCATTGCAGCCCTATCGCCTGGCGCGTCTGTTAACCTGAAGGGGGTGCCAAGACCAGGCGTAAACACAACCGATGACCATCAATGCGGTGTGAGCGGTAACACTGTTATCTCTTGTTTCTTGCTCCGCCTACTGTTCAATCAGCGCAACCGCGTAGCACGCGATGCCCTCGCGCCTTCCGGCAAAGCCCAGACCGTCCGTTGTGGTGGCTTTGACGCTGACTTGCTCAATTGTTAGATGCAGGCGTTCCGCCAGGTGTGTACGCATCTCCAGAACGTAGGGGGCGAGCTTTGGGCGCTCGGCCACAATGGTGGCGTCGATATTGCCGATCTGCCATCCATATTGACATAACAGATCATAGGTGTAATCAAGGAAGACTGCGCTGGGTTGATCTTTCCAGCGGGGATCATGGGAGGGGAAGTGCGTCCCGATATCGCCGAGCGCGGCGGCTCCTAGCAGCGCATCAACTACTGCGTGGATGAGTGCGTCGGCGTCGGAGTGACCGGAGAGGCCGGAGTCGTAGGGGATGGTAACTCCGCCGAGGATCAGGGGGCGGCCCTGGGTAAAGGCATGCACATCATAACCGGAGCCTATTCTTATAGCCATTATTGTTGCCCTCGCAGTAATGCTTCAGCGATCAGGACATCTTCCTGAGTCGTAATCTTGATGTTGCTATAGGAGCCGGGGAAGACTACTACCGGATGTCCCAGGCGTTCGAGTAGCGTTGCGTCATCGGTCATATCCTCGTCGGCGATAGGGGTGTGATGAGCCTGATGAATCAGGGGGAAAGAAAAGACCTGGGGGGTCTGGATTGCCCAGAGCTGCGAGCGGTCGGGAGTAGCGGTGATGCGCCCATGCTTCACCTGTTTGATTGTATCTTTCACCGGAACGGCGGCAATCGCTACCTGGTGTTCCTGCGCCATCATCAGACCAGTTTCCAGCATGGTGGGTGAGACCAGGGGGCGCGCTCCGTCGTGAATCATGACCCAGCGACAGGAGGGCGCGACGCCGGCAAGCGTATCAAGCCCGATGCGGACCGAGTCCTGGCGACGGCTGCCGCCGGGAACGATGGCGGCTATTTTGGGCCAGGGTTCATGCTGGCACAGGCTGGTAGTAGCGTCCAGGCGTTCCGTGCTGGTCACAAGCACAATCGTATTGATGAGGGGAGAGGTCTCGAAGACATCGATGGTGCGAGCGAGGGTAATGCGTCCCGCCAGAGGGAGCCAGAGTTTATCCTGCCCCTGCATGCGGCGGCTTGTGCCTGCTGCCACAATAATAACGGCTGACTGCTCTTGCATGAAGCTATTCGGGCGCGGTCTGAGGCCGCTCTCCTTCTATGAAAATAAGAACAGGGCACCTCTCACGGTGCCCTTTGATACAACCTCGTTCAGGCGGGTCGTTGTTTGGAAGACGACTGAGGCGAGGGCGTAATCGTATTGCTTTGTCGGGGGTGAGCGAAGATCATGCGTCCGGCCACCGTCTGGAGCACCCGTGTGACCGTCACCTCAATCGTCATATTCATGAATTGACGTCCGTTCTCCACCACGATCATCGTGCCATCATCCAGGTATCCCACGCCCTGTCCCAGTTCTTTCCCATCCTGCATAATTTTAATGTGGATATCTTCCCCTGGCAGCAGGACCGGTTTGATCGCGTTGGCAAGCTCGTTGATATTGAGCACCTTCACGCCTTGGAGTTCCGCCACGCGGTTGAGATTGAAGTCGTTGGTGATAATGGGGCAGTGCTGATCGCGGGCCATCTTGACCAGCTTGCCATCGACATCGGCAATGCCATCGACATCGGCGTCGATAATCTCAATGGGGACGGTCGCGTCCTTCTGAAGGCGGTTTAATATCTCCAGGCCGCGTCTGCCACGGTTGCGGCGCATCGTATCGGCGGAGTCGGCGATACGTTGGAGTTCGTTCAGCACGAAGCGAGGAACCACCAGCGTGCCGGTGATAAAGCCGGTCTGACTAATATCGGCGATTCGTCCGTCGATGATAGTGCTGGTATCCAGCAGGATCTGGAGAGAGAGTGGAGCGGGTGCGGTATCGGCTTTCTCTTTATCGCGCTCCTCCTCGCGTTCCCGCTCGCGCTCTCGTCCACGGCGCAAGATGGTGGATTGAAACAGGTGAGCAATATCATTTTTGCGCAGGACAGCGATCACCACGCCCAGGTAGCCGAAGAGAACCGCGCTCACAAAGGGAAGCACCTGACCCCAGATATCGGGCAGGTGGGCCAGCGGGATAGCCAGCAGGGCCGAGATGATCAATCCAATAGTCAGGCCAATCGCCGCGGCAACAAGATCGCTAGCGGCGGCGCCACGAATTTTATCGCGGAGCCACATATACGGTACGACAGTGATATATGGTGTGACAATAAATGCAACGATGCCACTAACAGCGGCAATCGCAAAAACCCATTCAATAGCATGGGGCAGAGTCTTATTACCGAGAAGAAAGGCAACAACAACGAGACCGATGGCAACAAGCGCCCCTACGATACGAGCGATGGTATTCACAAACATCCCTGCCTCCTCCAGAGCAGTGCGCGATATAGCGCGTAAGCGTTCAACAGGTGGCGTGTCGTAAGATGTGAGGCAAGGTCGGTGATAATAACAAAAAATGATAATTCCAATGTTGTTGTCGCCTGCCTGTTGACACTTACTATAAAACGTGCCTGTTGAGCTATTAAAATTTTCAATAGATCTGCTATGCCATCTGATGTGGCATATCAAATATGCAGTATACACCGTTCTTGCATTGGAAGCAATAGCCGGTTAGCAGGGCAAGGGCGAGCCGTTGTCCCTACATCTAGTGTAAAGCAATTTCCAGGGCTACTGCAAGGGAACTGGCGGTAAGGATTTTGAAATCGGCTGGAAGGCCGGTTTCCTCAAGTTCGGCACGCACCTGCGCGCCGCGTCCGGCGCTAGGGACGATGCAGCGTTTGAAGCCGAGTTTGGCGGCTTCGCGTACGCGCAGGGCCAGACGGCTGACCGCGCGCAACTCGCCCGAGAGGCCAACCTCGCCAATTAACGCCATATCGGCTGCGATATGTTTTTCGCGATAGCTTGAGGCGATGGCGGCGGCAACCCCCAGGTCGATAGCCGGTTCCTCCAGAGTAAAGCCTCCTACAACGTTCGTATAGATGTCATGATTTCCCACGGCCAGCCCAACGCGTTTGGTCAGCACTGCGATCAGCATGAGCAGGCGGTTGTGCTCGATGCCGTTGGCGGTGCAGCGGGCATTACCGAAGTTGCTGGGCGTGACCAGCGCCTGTACCTCGACCAGGAGGGGACGCGTTCCCTCCATGCTGACCACGACTGCGGACCCGGTAGCGCCCGCGGCCCGATCCGCGAGAAAAACGGCGGATGGGTTGGCAACTTCCAGCAAGCCTTCACCGTGCATCTCGAACACCCCTACTTCGTGAGTCGCGCCGAAACGATTTTTCACGCCGCGCAACAGGCGGTAAGAGTGATAGCGTTCGCCTTCCAGGTAGAGAACTGCGTCTGCTATGTGTTCCAGTGCTTTAGGACCGGCCACAGTTCCTTCCTTAGTGACGTGGCCGATAATAAAAATGGGTATATGGGTGCTTTTAGCCAGTTGCATCAGTTGCAGCGTGCATTCCCGTACCTGGCTGATGCTGCCTGGTGCGGCTGTCAGATGGCTGGAAAGGACCGTCTGTATCGAATCAACGATCACCAGGGCCGGTTTTAGTTGATGGACTGCCTGCGCGATCACATCCAGTTCAATCCCGGCGAGCAAGTAGAGCTGCTCGCCGGTAATATCCAGACGTTCGGCGCGCATCTTGACCTGTTCAATCGACTCTTCCCCGGAGATATAGAGCACAGGGCCACTATTTCTGGCGATGGCGCCGGATACTTGCAGCAGCAGCGTAGATTTCCCGATACCTGGCTCGCCGCCGATCAGGATCAGCGAGCCTGCGACGAGTCCCCCACCGAGGACGCGGTCCATTTCGGCGAAGCCAACGGAGATGCGGGGCTGCATCAGTGGCTTGATATTAGGGAGTACGACCGGGGCCTGGGTGCCTTGCGCGAGAGAGGTCTGGCCCAGCAACGTTTGCCGGCGTTGTTGCGTCGGACTCTGTGGGACTTCAGCGACCTCTTCGAGGGAATTCCAGGTGCCGCAATCCGGGCATTTTCCCATCCATTTGCTGTGTTCCCCGCCACATTGCTGGCAAATGTATTTTGTGCGTAGTTTTGCCATGAATATATGTTATAGATGGATTATTAGACAAGAATAAAGGGGCGTGACTGGCACGCCCCCTATTCTTACGTTATGCCTCGCCGCCGCTTTCACCGCCAGCCGAGAGGGCTGCTTCCGGTGTAGCAGGAGGTGGGAGTTGTTCAATACGATTGCGGACCTGCAAGACGAGATCGTCGTTTTCGACGACGCCCTCCACCAGGTCGCCGGGATGGAACTTCCCTTGCAGCAGACCTTCGGCCAGTGGGTCCTCGACCATGCGCTGGATGGTGCGGCGCAGTGGGCGAGCTCCATACTGTGCATCGAAGCCCTTCTCGATCAAGAAGTCCTTCGAGGCTTGCGGCATAATCAGCTCGATTTGCTGCTCGGTCAACTGATTGCGTACACGATTGAGGAGCAGATCAACGATGGAGTACATTTCTTCCATCCGCAGGGAGTGGAAGACGATTACCTCGTCAATACGGTTCAGGAACTCCGGCTTGAAGGTATTCTTCAGTTCGCCGAGCACCTTGCTCTTCATGCTCTCGTATTCGGCCTGGTTCACCCTGGCTTTGTCTTTCGACTGTTTAAAGCCAATCGAAGCTTCCTTGTTGAGCAAGGCCGCGCCGACGTTCGAGGTCATGATAATGATCGTGTTGCGGAAGTCCACCGTGCGTCCCTTTGCATCGGTCAGTTTGCCGTCTTCAAGGATTTGCAGCAGCATGTTGAAGACGTCGGGGTGAGCCTTCTCGATCTCGTCGAGCAGGATCACGCTATAGGACTTGCGGCGCACAGCCTCAGTCAGTTGGCCGCCCTCTTCGTAGCCCACATATCCGGGAGGGGCGCCGACCAGGCGGGCTGCCGCATGACGTTCCATAAACTCGGACATGTCGATTTTGATCAGGGCTTCTTCGCTGCCGAACATAAACTCGGCGAGCGTGCGGGCCAGTTCGGTTTTACCAACGCCGGTCGGACCCATAAAGATGAACGAGCCGATGGGGCGTTTGGGATCTTTCAGGCCAGCGCGTGCGCGGCGCACGGCGCGCGAGATCTTCTCGATAGCCTCGTTCTGACCGATCACGCGAGCGTGTAGCGCATCTTCCATCTGGAGCAGCCGTTGTGACTCCTCCTGGGCAATGCGCATCACCGGGATGCCGGTCCACATCGAGACGATCTGGGCGATCTCCTCTTCGCCGACGGTTGGTTTATCGGTGCCGCGTTCGCGATGCCAGCCAGATTCCAGCTTCGCGATACGATCCCGCAGCTTCACCTCGCGGTCGCGCAGTTCGGCGGCCAACTCGTATTCTTGCTGCTGGATCGCGGCTTCCTTCTCGCGCAGGACCGACTCCAGGCCCTTCATCGCCTCCTTTAGATTGAGGGGAGCGAGCGAGTTCTGCATGCGAACGCGGCTGGCGGCCTCGTCAATCAGGTCGATAGCTTTATCGGGCATGAAGCGATCAGTGATATAGCGGCTGGCCATTTCGGTCGCAGCTTTCAGCGCCTCGTCTGTGATAATCAGGCGATGGTGCTGTTCGTAGCGTTCGCGGATACCCTTGAGGATCTCGATGGTCTCCTCGACGGTAGGTTCGCGGACGATCACTTCCTGGAAGCGGCGCTGCAAGGCGGCATCGCGCTCGATATACTTACGATATTCGTCGAGCGTCGTGGCGCCAATACATTGCAGCTCGCCCCGGGAGAGAGCAGGTTTCAGGATATTCGCGGCATCGACCGCCCCTTCGGCAGCGCCAGCGCCGACAAGAGTATGGACCTCATCAATAAAGATGATGCAATCGCGACTATTGCGAATTTCCTCAATAATTTTCTTCAGGCGCTCCTCGAACTCGCCGCGATACTTGGTTCCAGCCACGAGCGAGCCGACATCGAGAGTGAGCAAACGTTTACCCGCCAGGGTTTCGGGCACCTCGCCTGCGACCAGGCGTTGCGCTAATCCTTCCACGATAGCCGTTTTACCAACGCCAGGCTCTCCGATAAGAGCGGGGTTGTTTTTATTGCGGCGTGAAAGAATCTGGATCACGCGCTCGATTTCCTGATGGCGACCGATAACGGGATCGAGGGTGCCGGCGCGCGCGGCAGCCGTCAGATCGATGCCCATCTGATCGATGGTCGGGGTTTTGGAATGTTTCGCGTCTCGCTCATGCGGTGCGCCAGACTGGCTAAGCACCTGAATGGTTTGAGTGCGAACTTTTTCCAGGTTGACGCCCAGGCTTTCCAGAACGCCGGCGGCGATGCCTTCCCCTTCGCGAACCAGGCCCAACAGGAGATGTTCCGTACCGATATAGTGATGATTCAGGCGTCGAGCTTCATCGACAGCAAGCTCTATCACCTTTTTGGCGCGTGGGGTCAGACCGATTTCGCCCAGGACGATGCGGTCGCCACGGCCAATAATAAATTCAACGGCGCTGCGAACTTTGTTGAGTTCAACGCCGAGATTCGCTAAAACTTTTGCTGCAACACCCTCGCCTTCGCGTACAAGACCCAGCAGGAGGTGTTCTGTACCAATGTAGTTATGCTGGAAGCGCTGGGCTTCCTCTTGGGCAAGGCTCAGGACCTTCCTGGCCCGCTCTGTGAACTTGTCAAACCGATCTCTGTCGTTCACCTGTTTGTCACCCCCCTTTCATTGGCAGAGGGTGGAACCGAGCCCTCTGTGTCGCTCAGGTAAACCATGTGATTCATCATACAACACCCATCATACAGCGTCAAGGATAACACCAGTAGCCTCCCGTCTGGTAATAAACGCTCAACCCTCTTTATTGAGAAACAATCGACCTCTACACTGCTCGCCAGTAGCATCTTCGCAGTGGAGAGGTCGCGCATAATCTGTTCAAGTGCATTGGCCTGGCAAGTAATAAGGCTGTTTCGCCTGTTCCCTATTACTTTTTTGCCAGAGGGCGCTAGTTACAAAGTCTCCTCCAGATTATCTACTAAACTGTACATTGCATGATACTACAACTTAATTTGTAGCGTCAAGGAAAAAATCGGTATCGCTAAATGCCGATTTTGAACCAATTACTCTGTTATCGATTTGTCGAAGTACGCCAGGAAAAAACCTCCCCACTGCATTACTTATTAAGGTATACGCAGCAGAGAGGTTAGACGATCATCTTTTAGGAAGATTGAGTGCAACCTCCAAACGGTTGTTACTCAGATGCTTCGGCATCTTCTTTAGCGCGAGAGCGTTGTTGTGCGGCTGCGCGGAACGCCTCGGCCATCGCCGTCGTCTCGCCTTCGTCGGGGAGCCTGCCTAGCAGCGAGGAGTCGTTGGGGCGTTCGCGGTCGCGCCGTTCGCCTCGTTCGCGTTTAGGAGTGTGATCCTGGTGTTGTGGCAGGTTTTCCAATGAAGGCGTTGCAGGAGCGGCGGCTCCGGCCTCGGAAGGCGCCTGGTTCGTCGCATCCTGCTCGGTCTGAGCTTCTGCTGATGCATCTTTTTCTTCGGGTTCATCGACCTGGCGCAGGCTCAGTCCCAGGCGGCGGCGCTCGGCATCAATGCGCAGGATGCGCAATTGCAGTTGAGCGCCTTCGTGCAAGACCGCTTTGGGATCAGTTCCGGGCGAAAGCTCGGAATGGTGAATCAATCCCTCAATGCCGTCTTCAATGCGAGCGAAAGCCCCAAAGGGTGCCGTCTTGGTGACCACGCCGGTCACGAGCTGGCCTGGCTGGTAGCGCTGCTCCACGGTGGTCCAGGGATCGACCTCGGCGCGCTTAATCGAGAGGGCAATCTTCTTCTTCTCCTTATCGACGCTGAGCACCTGGACTTCGACCTCCTGGCCGACGTGCAACACCTCGCTGGGATGGTTGACGCGGCTCCAGGCGAGCTGGCTGATGTGGACCAGCCCGTCGGCCCCTCCCAGATCGACAAAGGCGCCGAAATTGGCCAGGTTGCTCACCACGCCCTTGCGCACCTCACCTGGCTTGAGTTCATCGAGCAGCTCCTCGCGGCGACGCTGACGCCATTCCTGGACGGCCAGGCGCTCCGAGAGGATCAAGCGATTGCGCGCTCGATTGATCTCAATGATTTTCAATTGCAGCTCTTTATCCTTCATGCTCTGGAGTTTGGCCGCCGTCTCCTGATTTTCGCCGCCGGAGGCCACCTCTTCGCGCTTGAGGTTGAGGATCTGCGAGATGGGCACGAAGCCGCGAATGCCGTTGACGTCAACGATCAGGCCGCCTTTGTTAAAGTCGATGACTTTGGCTTTGAGCAACTCTTCGTTTTTGTATTGCTCTTCGGCAATGCGCCACTGGCGCTCCGTGTTGGCGCGCTTCAGCGAAAGGACTGCGTGGCCTTCAGCCGTTTCTGGCTGGATCACATAGACCAGGACGCGGTCATCGATATGCAGCTCGCTGAAGGAGCCATAGCCGCTGGCAGGCAGCTCTTTGGTCGAGAGGACGCCCTCAGACTTGAGGCCAATATCGACCAGGATCTCGTCCTGATCAATACGCACGATCACGCCCTCGACCACATCGCCGCGCTTAATGCTGATGGGGTTGGCTGATGCCGCCAGCAACGCTTCCATCTCATTCTGGTTGAATTCTTCTACTTCATCGGGGTTCGTGTTGTTTGTCCCTTGTGGGTCATTTCCATCGATCATCGTCTGTACCCGCCCGCTCTCAAGATTTGCCGCTGGCATTGTCGAAAGGTCGCCGTGCTGGTTTGCTTGCATGGGTAATAAACCCCCTTCGATCCACGGTTTTAGCCCTGTTCAATGTGATACTCATTCCTATCTCTATCCTGTTGGAAAAATTATTTACCCGTAGTTTCCTGGCTATGATCTTCCTGATGATGAAGAACAAGAAGGACCTCCCATCAGGACCCTGAGGAATGTGCCATCAGACTTGGGCTTGTTCGGAAGAGGTGCTTAGGTAGTGATCGCTTCGACTGCTGTAAAAATATCTGGTTCCACCAAAATATCTACCGGTTATCATTGGCCTACAGAACAGTCATACGAAACGACACGCAGACAGGCTAGCTCTGATATACTCTTCTGAGCACCTGGACGTAAGCATACCCCCACTCGATGCTTTAATTATACCAAAAGCCGCCTGTGAATGCAAGGCAAAACGTAACCTTTTAGCAAATCTCTCCGAGTATTTTTCTATCTACCACATTGTATCATAATAATGCAAGCTTTGGTAGGTTCAGATTATGCTACAATATAATCATGAAAATAGATAAAACTGGGGAGGTCTTGCGCGTGTTGCGGGAGCGATTGGCCCCCGTTGAACAGGCGGGGACGCTGATCGATGCGCTTGAGGGGGAGCGTCCCCAAGCGCGCCGGGCTGCGGTGCTGCTCTCTATTTTTGAGAAGGAAAATCGCCCTCATATCGTCTTTATTCGACGAGCCAGCACATTACGTTCTCATAGCGGGGAGATAGCTTTTCCAGGCGGAGGAGTGGACCCCGATGATCTTTCTCCTGTGATGACCGCGCTCCGCGAGGCGCAGGAGGAGATAGGGCTGGACCCTGGCCGCGTGGAGGTGCTGGGCGTGTTGTCACCGGTGTTCACGATTGTGAGCAATTATCTTATCACTCCCGTGGTGGCATTTTTGCCGCAAGGTCTGGGAGAACTCCAGTTACAGGCAAGTGAAGTCACAGAAGTAATTATCGCCCCCTTAGCCGCTCTTGCCGATCCTGATATTGCCCATACTGAGGAGTGGACCCGTGGCGGCCTTACCCGCCTGGTCTACTTTTACGACTACGGCCCCTATCATATCTGGGGAGCCACCGGACGCATGCTCAATGCCCTGCTGGCACTATTACAGAGCAATGACCTGTAAAGCCGCTCGCTGGCCCATTAGTCACATTTCCCTTGCGTAACTGCATATATTGATTACAATATAAAGTATAGTATGGCGTGGGTAAGTCTGTAGTGCGTATATTGTATACTGTATATTATAAAGATGTGGTTGGTCTGTAAGTGCCCTGGTGCATTTCCACTTGACGCCTTAGGGTTTGGTATGTATGCTCTTCCTCAATGCGGCGGGAGTCAATGGTTATCTCGACCCGTTTGAGGATGCTGAAATGCTTGGGGATACTGGAACAGTGGAGAAAAGCAGTGTCGTTGCCAACTTCTGATGCTCAACCATCGCGATTCCTGCCGCGCCGACCTCACGTAATCCCTTCTACCCACTCGATACCCGTCAGGCCGCAAATGCCTCCTCCGGCCACTTTCCCCATCCTGCCACCGTCCGGTGGCCCGGCGCAGCCCGCGGATCACGAACACGCGATTAACTTTGCAACGCACTCCTGGGATCTGGCGACCGGGGGACTCAAGACCATGACCGCGAAGCGAGAATTGCCCACGCGTCCAGATCGACGCGCACCAGAGATACCGCCAGGGACGTTGGTAACTCATCGCAACTATATGTTTGCCCTTATCGTCCTGGCGTGTGTTGTGCTGATACTGATTGGTGGGGGCATCGTTTTATTTGTAATGCTGCAACCATAATAGAAGTGGAGTTTTGCTGCTCACCCATAACATTTGCTCTAATTGAACTATTGGCGGCTGCTAACTGCGGGTATGCCATGCAAATCGCTTGCGTGGCGGATCGCTTTGACGATAGCTCGCGCAAGCGTTGCTGCCGCAGCCGCTCCCAATAAGCTAACCTGCCGCGCTGCGGTGGCAGAGTCGGGCCTGGCGTTAGAACGTGGCCCCACTGAGAGCGCGAAGACGGTGTCTCCATCGAACATGGTATGTGCCGGTCGGATGACATGCGCCATACCGTCGTGCGCCATTTGTGCGACTTTGTTGGCCTCCGTTTTGCTGAGCGAGGCGCTGGTGGCGATGACGGCAATAGTTGTGTTGCCAAAGGGGGCCGCAGGTGGGGACGGTAGAATGCTATCAATGGGATTGCGCGTCACTGTAATGGCTTGCTGCGTCTCTGGATCGATGATATCGCCCAGCGCATTCACGGCCACGATGGCGCCGACGCGCGTGCCATCGGCCAGTTCTGTGCTGGCTGAACCGAGCCCGCCTTTGACCGCAAGGCCGGGATGGAGCATTTTGCTCACCGTCGCCCCGGTGCCTGCTCCAACATTGCCCAGCTCGACCGCATCGCTGCTGGCCTGTTCGCTGGCGCGATAACCGGCGGCTGCGTCGGGGCGAACATGCGCGAGCCCTAAGGCCAGGTCGAAGATGGCGGCTGCCGGAACAATAGGAACGTAGCCCACTCCTACGTGATAGCCGATGCTGCGCTCTTCAAGGTAGTGCATGACACCGTGAGCTGCTTCCAATCCGAAGGCGCTACCTCCGGTGAGGACAACGGCGTGAACTTCGTCCACCAGGCAAAGAGGGTTGAGCAGGTCGGTTTCGCGGGTGGCAGGCGCGCCTCCACGCACATCCACGCCGCCCACGGCTGGCACGTCGCAGAGAATGACCGTGCAGCCGGTACCTGCCTGTAAGTTTGTATCATGTCCCACACGAATGCCCGCGACATCGGTAATATCGTCATGCATAGCCATTAACCCGCCTTTCTGATGAAGCCAATCTTATCTATAAAACGAAATACGGCAACCTTTCGTTGATGGATTGTCTCACATTCGTTCATTGCTGAGATGGAAAAGCTCCTCCGTGCTGCTCGATATGCCCCAAAAGTTGGATATATTTTTCTTACACAACGGGATGTAATAGCTCACCGTTTATTTTAGTGAACCATATTTGGGGGCAATATGTCCGCTGCTCCTATCCTATAGGATAGGATATGTTTAGGAGATCAGATGCATTTTTGTTTCATTGTTGAAGAGCTATATCGGCATGAATTAATGCCTATGGTGATTGCGCACCAACTCACGCAGTGGGGGCACGAAGTCGATCTACTTGAACCTCACATGACCATCACCTCGCTGGCAGAGGTGGCAGGTGCGCGCTATGACGCCTATGTGTTGAAGACTGTCTCCGATGGACCGGGATTGAGCATCCTGGAGGCGGCTGAGGCTGCCGGGGCACCAACAATCAACCATGCGCGCGCGATTCGGCTGGTGCGCGATAAAGCCGTGGCCACCGCGTGCGCCATCGCCCATTCCTTGCCTGTGCCGCACACCTACTTCGTGGCGCATCCTGGTTTGCTGGATCAGGTACCGGAGAGGGATTATCCCCTCGTCGTCAAGCCGACCAATGGAAGTTCCTGTCGGGCCGTCTACAAGGTCAACTGCCCGACTGATCTTGCCAGGCTCGACCCGGCTGGAACAGAACATAGCTTTCTTCTGGCGCAGCACTATGTCGAAAACCGCGGGCACGATGTCAAAGTGTACGTCGCGGGCACGCAGGTCTTCGCCGTTGCCAAGCGTTCTCCGTTGCATCCTGACGTTGAGGTTGACAAGCATCTCATTCCCATCAGCCTCGAGTGGCAAGAACTGGCCCTGCGCGTTGGGGAAATCTTTGGACTGGATCTCTATGGACTCGATATTGTCGAAACCAACGATGGACCAATGGTCGTCGATATCAATGACTTTCCAAGCTTCGGACACGTCCCGGAAGCAATCACCCTGGTCGCCTCGCACATCATCGACATCGCAGCACAGCGTGTCTTGCAGCGGTGCAACGGCACCAGCTCCGGGCGGGTGCCTGAGATGCTGAACGAGGCGGTTACTGCGGCAGAGGAACCGAGAGATACGAGTCTTTTGAGCACATTGAGGGGGTCATGATGCTATTTCTCTTCAAGTTTCTCTCTCGCAATTTAAAGGGATACCGCTTTCTGATTATTTTGGCCATGCTGGTGACGGTGGGCCAGGTAGGCTCTGATCTGCTGGCTGCCATGCCGTTGAAATTTATTCCCAGTAAGGTGAACAATCCTGGCGCAGACCCGGCCTGCACCTTTCCCTTTCTTGACCCCATCCTGTCACAGTTCGATACGCCTCTCCTCGATCCATCTTTACGACCAACACAACCCAACCAGCCGCCGGGAGTCCCACCACCCGCACCCTGCCCGGCGTCGCCTTCAAATCCGAATTCTGTGCTGCATCCCCAGATTACTCAGCATAGCGTCATCGGGGTCATCGTCTTTTCGTTGCTCATGCTGATAGTGTTCGGCCTGCTCAGCGCGCTGCTTGTCTATGTCGAACTCTTCCTGGCAACCTCTATCGCACAAAACCTGAGCGCGCGCTTACGCGAGCAATTATTCGACCATTTGCAACGTATCTCGCTTGACTGGCACGAAGGGCAGAAGAAAGGCGATCTGGTCCAGCGCGTCACGGGCAACATCGCCGACATCGAAAAGCTGGTGAACGATGGCATCGTCGATTTGCTGGCCGGTGTGTTGACGCTGATCGGCGTCGCCATCGCGATGTTCTTCATCAGCGCGTCTTATACCCTGCTGGCACTGCTGATCGCACCGGTGTTGCTGGTGCTGGTGTTCAGCTACACGATCAGTATGAAAGCCGCTGCCAGGAAAAAGGCTAAAGCGGCGGGCAAGATTGCCGACGTGGCGACTGAAGATATCAACGCCCTGACCGTCATTCGCGCCTATGTGCTGGAGAAACGCGAGAATCGTCGCTTCGGGCAGCATGTCGGGTCATACCGCAAGGCTGGCCTGCGCGCGGGCCGGTTACAGGCGCAGTTTACCCCGCTCGTCTCGCTATTAGTGGTGTTCGGCACGCTGGTGGTCGTGAGCATCGGCGGATACGTGGCTGCCGGCAATAGCTTTCGTATTGGATTTGTCACCATCGGGGCATCAACGATTGATGTGGGTACGCTGATCCTCTTCCTGACCTACCTCAAAATGTTATACCAACCCATGCGCGACCTCTCCAAGTTGACCACCCTGGCCAGCAACGGGGTGTCCGCCGCGGAACGCATCCAGGAAGTCCTCAACCAGGCGCCGGAGGTGCTGGAAACGCCCAGGCCCTACGATGGTCCAGAGAAGCTCACAGGCGATATCACCTGTGAAGAGGTCTATTTTGGCTATACAAAGGATCGTGACGTCCTCAAGGGGATCAACCTGCACATCCCGGCGGGGCGCAAGTTCGCCCTGGTCGGCTATTCGGGCAGCGGCAAAACGACTCTGGCAAAGCTCATTCCCCGTTTCTACCAGCTCAACCACGGCTCCATCAAGATCGATGGCCGCGATATCTCCGAGTACCCGCTGCCTCTTCTGCGCCAAAACATCAGCGTGGTGCTGCAAGATTCGATCCTTTTCGAAGGCACGCTGCGCGAAAATCTGGAGATCGGTAGGCCCGGCGCTTCGCTCGAAGAGATCATCGATGCCTGCATGAAAGCGAACATTCACGATGCCATCGCGAGTCTGCCGGATGGTTATGAGACGCTGGTGCGCGAACAGGGCAACAACTTCTCCGCCGGTCAGAAGCAGCGTCTGGCGATTGCGCGGGCTATCCTGCGTGACGCGCCTATTCTGATCCTGGATGAACCAACCGCCAACCTGGATGTTGAATCTGAAGCCGAGGTGATGCACGCTATCACTGCGTTGATCGCCGGGAGAACCGTTCTTACCATTTCGCACCGGCTGAGCACACTGGGCAATGTCGATGAAATCCTGGTAATGCAAAACGGGCAGATTGTCGAGCGCGGCACGTTCAAAGCCTTGAAACGGAAAGGGGGAGTATTCGCGGCATTACTCGCGGAGCAAAATCGCTACAACCTGGACCGCGATGAGAGCGACGAAGAGCCGCTCTCTCGTTCCGCGTTGACGGCAACGATGCCTCAATTGCCTGCTCTCCATGTGGGAACCCTGCCGTGTACTCCTGCCGTTGCCAGCCTTGCAGCGCCGCGCGCTCTCGCATTGAACGGTGCATCATCGTCTCTTTTTTCAGGTGCGCGCTCTCCCGTTGCCGCATATCGTGGCAACGGCCATCTGGTGGACATCCCAAAGAGCCAGCGATCCAGGAAAACGATTCCATTAAAGGAAAACGAATGGCATGGTTCAAAGGAGCCTGGTGCCCCTCGCCGCTCGGGCAACGTTCCGCTGAAAGCGCGCGTGCGGGTGCAGAGAGATGGCCAGTTTGTGAGCGAACACCTTTTACAGAGTACCATCTACACGATTGGCCGCCTGCCGACCAGCGACATCTACATTCCATGCGAGCGGGTCTCGCGCTTGCATGCTATCATGCGTTGGAGGAATGGAGGGTGGATCATCGAGGACGCCGAGAGCCTGAACGGCTTGCTCTGCCAGGGGCAGCGCATCGATCAGCTCGCCCTGGTTGACGGGGACCGTGTCTACCTTGACGCGACGACGGTGTTGCACTACGAGGAGATACGAGCCAATGAGTAAAATGGGCACAAGCATCATCCAGCTCTTTGGCCTCTGCATGGTCGGGCTGCTTGCCTGGGTGCTGGTGAGTATGATCATGCAATTTACCCATCCCTCCACCAACACCCACTTGCAAATGGAGGTAGACATTCCGCTGCCGGGGGCCTTCCCTAACACATTTCGCACGGCTCAGAATCCGCTCGCGCCCGGGCTGGCCGTGTCCTTTGACCATTTCGATTTCATGGGCATCGATTACCAGACCCATCTGCTCTTCATCGCACACACTGGCCCGGCTCCTGACCGAGAGGCGCAAGTGAATCCCGAATTTAACCTACAGACCGATGTAAAAGACGACGGCAACGTTGTGGTCTTCAACACTGTTGAGAAAAAGGTTGTGGGGTTACTCCCGATCCCTCAGGTCGCTGGTGTGGTGGTCGCGCCTGACCTGCACAAAGTATACGTTGCAGACAGTTATGAGAACATTGTCTACGTCATCGACGAACAGACCCTCACATACAGGCCGATCCCCTTGCAAGCAAATGATAGCCCCGATAGCATTGCCTATGATCTGAGCGATCACCTGGTGCTCGTCTCAGATCCTGGGACGCCTCCCACAGTTGACACGAACATTATTGCTCGCAAGAACCAGAATGAGACCATGATCGATGCGCGCACCGACCGGGTGGTTGGCCGCATCCCGCTGGGGGTTGATGGGCAATGGGGCGACGATGTCGGCTTTGCCAGGTATGACCCGGGCTTGCGCCGCGCCTTTGTGGTGGTGCAGCAGTTGCCCGACCCCAACAGCCCCAATCCAAACATCCTGCCTCCACCTGGAACGGCCTGGATCGTTGAATTCGACCCGCGCACCCGCCAGGTGATTACGCGCGCGCGCCTTCCCTATGGGTGCTTGACTCCACATGGTATGGATCTCGACACGGCGCAGCACATCGCTTTTATTGCCTGCATCGATGCAAACCCGCCCGCTCTCATTCGTTTCAACCTGCAAACCTTGCAGACCATCGCCGAACCGCTCTGGCCAACCGCCATCAAACCGGATATGGTGGTTTTCGACCAGCCACTCGGCGTAGTCTACGTGGGCTGCGGCGCGGGCGTCTCCCTTTTCCAGGAGCATGCAATGAGCTTCAAGTGGCTGGCGACCTATACGTATGGTATGAGCACGCACACCCTGGCCGTGAACGAGCAAACGCAGGAAATGTACCTTCCGCTGCCACGCGAAGGTGGCCGACCGGTGCTGCGTATTCTGCACTTCAATCTGAGCGGTACATAGGTCCTTTTTACTGCTATTCCAATGCTCGAACAGCGTTCCAGGCGAGGTCTTTCCCCGCCTGGAACGCGATCAATCGCGTAGGTCGCGATAAATCGGGACCCTACGCGATGGCGCGGCGCAGGCGGGCTATGGCCTGGGCGACGCTTTCGCGGTTGTTGTAGATGGCGGAACCGGCGACCAGCAGATTAGCGCCTGCTTGCACGACGCTGGCGGCGGTGGACTCGTGGATGCCACCATCGACCTCCAGGTTGCAGCGCAGGCCAAGCCGGTTGATGCTCTGACGCAGGCGTGAGAGTTTGGGCAGCGTTTCGGGGATGAAGTCCTGGCCGCCAAAGCCCGGATTGACGGTCATCACCAGCACCAGGTCGAGCAGCGAAAGCACTTCCTGCAGGGTGATATCGGGCGTGGAGGGGTTAAGCGCGACGCCTGCCTGCTTACCGGCAGCTTTGATCTGCTGAATGACGCGGTGAAGATGGGGGCAGACCTCCTGGTGAACGATGATGACATCGGCTCCGGCATGGGCAAAGGTTTCGATGTAGTCTTGCGGGTTGGTAATCATCAAATGGGCTTCAAGCGGAAGGGAGGTGGAGCGGCGTACCGCTTCCACAACTATTGGCCCCATTGTGATATTGGGCACAAAATGGCCGTCCATCACGTCAATCTGGATACGCTGAGCGCCGCCTACTTCGGCCTCGCGTACCTGTTCGCCCAGGCGTGTCAGGTCGGCGGACAATATCGAAGGAACGATTCCGATCATATATAACTCTTTCTCTTAATAGGGCAAGCGCAAGGCAGGCCCCTACGTGCGGCAAAGGGGGCAAGCGCAAGGCAGGCCCCTACTGACGTAACTTTTCTGCTGCGGCGGTATCAAGCATCCAGGTGACTTCGCCTTTTGGAGGGCGTACAATCTGGGCGGGATATTCGTCCGGTTGATATGGGCCTTCCAGCACCGCCTGAATCGCATCGGCCTTATCGGCTCCCGTGACGAGGAAGAGGATATGGACGGCGGCGTTGAGCAAGAGAGGCGTGAAAGTCAGACGTGGTGGGGGTGGTTTGGGGACGGTGACGGGCATCACCAGGCGCTCCTGTTCGTGGAGCGAGGGCTGATGGGGGAAGAGCGAGGCGGTGTGCCCCTCTGGTCCCATGCCAAGTTGCAGCAAATCGAAGCTGGGAATGCGATTGGTGCCAAAGACTTTCTGCATTTCAAGGCTATAAGCGCGAGAAGCCGCATCGCGATCAGCAAGATCGGCGGGCATACGGTGGATCTGAGCAGGGGAGAGAGGGACGCGGTCGAGCAGGACCTCCTGAGCCAGGTGAAAATTGCTCTCTTCGCTCTCGGGAGGGACGCAACGCTCGTCTGACCAGAATACTTCGACCTGCGCCCAGTCAATCTGGCTGCGGTATGGCTCGCTGCCGAGAAGACTATAGAGCGTTTTAGGAGTCGAGCCGCCAGAGAGCGCCAGGGTAAAGCGCCCGTGTGTCACGATGGACTCGTTCGCGATCTGGACGACGTGCTGCGCGGCGGCATGGCTCAGGGTATCTTTATCAGGATAGATCAGAACAGGCATACATGCGCTCCTCGTTGTTTGATATGACAATGTAATTGTGATTACGGTGTAAGTAATGCAAAAATGGTGTGTAATGTCTCCTCATAGAGATAGTCGTGTCCCATGATCTCTAATTCCTCGTGGAGGAGATCGCTTTCTTTGTCGGCTGGTTCCAGGTAGACCGTGCGTTGTGGCCGTGAGCTTTCTTCCTGCTCAACCGAAGTGAGCACATAGTCATGGTCATCTTCGCAATTGATGGTGAAGGTAGCCTGACTGTCATCGATGTTACTGAAGATCCGTACCAGGCAAATGGAGCCCGGGGGCATATGTGTATGGACGCGTGGGCGGATAGAGATGCGTCCAATGCCGCTTTCGCCCAACTTCCCTGTAGCTCTGCCAGCTCCTGTACGTAATAGCAAGGGACCGGTTGAGCGGATCATATTCCAGGCGTGGGCACCGATAGCGGCGTCGTGTTCATCCATCAGCTTGTCGCTGGTAATGCGCCAGTCAAGGCGATTTTCGAGCCAGGCAGCGAGTAGTAACGCTCGTATGGGATTAGGCGACACCTCTCCCTGCCGGGTGCGGGCTGGCGCGGCAAGAGGAGCCGCGGCATGTTCAATTTCAACGTGGTGGATGCCAGCCAGGTAAGGCCGGTATTCCAGCGTATCAAAAAACTGGGCTACTAGCTCGCGCCAGGGCGTGATGCGTCCCCAATTGAGATCGCTGAACGCGCAGGCTGGGGACGCATCTAACAGGGAAGAGAGGGTAACGCAGCTCTTTTCCGGTGTGAGAAAGCGGCTCGAATCGACAATAACTCGGCTGCTCATACTGACAAGATGATTGAAGAGGGCATCGTCGCCTGGTAAATCATCAGCCCACCAGAGGTAGACGGGCAGGTCGGGTTTGAGCAGGGGCTGGATAATGTTAGCCGCGGAGTAGGAGGCGGCGCCGGTCGTGATGACCGTGATTTGTTCAAAGTGATGGCGCATCAGATCCGAGGCAATGGGAAAAGAGCGCAAAGTGACCCAGGTAGAGGCAGACGAGGGAGCAGCACCATTGGCATCGAGAATCAAGAGGATCACTCGTCCAATGTGTGTGCTTGACAGCTCCCGTATCTGTGTAATTGCTCGTAGAGCCGAATCGATGCTGAGCGCGCAAATCACGAAATTGAGCACGTTGGTACGTACATGAATATTCAGGCCTGTACGCATATTATCGGCAGCCAGGTGCCAGAGTCGAGTAAGTTCCTCCTCGACCTGTTCCGGGCGTACACTTTTTCCTGCCCAGGGTAACTGTAGCCCTGGAGGATGAGCATTATCCGTTGCCATTTCCCGAACCCCCATCATCTCAAACAACACTGTCCGCATTGACCATGCCGCACTACGTTGTCTGTTGCTGTAACCTCTCTCCAGGATATTAAGGGCGGCGCCATCTGCGTCCATCACGCCAGATGAACTCATCAGCTCCCTGTGGACCCCAGGTGCCTGATTCATAGATCTGGATGGTCTCACGAGGCTCATTGTTCCACTCGTCAAGGATGCCCTGAATAAAGGTCCATGCAGCCTCGACCTCATCACGGCGCGTAAAGAGCGTGGAATCGCCGAGCATGGCATCTAACAGAAGACGTTCATAGGCTTCCGGTTGCTGGCGGACAAAGGATGAGCCATAGAAGAAGTCCATATTGACAGAGCGAATCTGCATATCGGTGCCGGGTACCTTTGCGCCAAATTTGAGTGAGATGCCCTCATCCGGCTGGATGCGCAGGGTGAGCACGTTGGGTTCGACCTGGCCCTGAGCTTCGCTGCGCTTAAAGAGCATGAGAGGCGCGAGTTTGAACTGGATCGCGATCTCGGTCACGCGTTTGGGCAGGTGTTTGCCGGTGCGCAGGTAAAATGGGACGCCAGCCCAGCGCCAGTTATCGATGAACAGTTTCAGGGCAACATAGGTCTCGGTAGTTGAGGCGGGTGAGACGCCCGGTTCTTCAGTATATCCGCTCACCTGCTCGCCATTCACCCAGCCTGGTCCATATTGAGCGCGAATGGTATTGATAATCACGTCGCGCCCGATCATCGGCTGAAGCGCGTGCAGCACTTTGACTTTCTCGTCGCGGACGGGGTTGGCATCAAAGGCGATGGGCGGCTCCATTGCCACCAGGGTCAGCAGTTGCAGCATATGGTTCTGCACCATATCGCGGATCGCTCCCGCCTCCTCATAATAGGTGCTGCGGCCCTCAATACCGATATTTTCTGCCACCGTGATCTGCACATGATCGACGTAACGCCTGTTCCAGACTGGCTCAAAGATGCCGTTAGCCAGGCGGAAGACCAGAATATTCTGGACCGTCTCTTTGCCGAGATAATGGTCGATACGGTAGATCTGTTCCTCGCGAAAGACCTTGCCCACCTGGCGATTAAGCTCTTTAGCCGAAGCCAGATCGTGTCCGAAGGGCTTTTCGATGATGATACGCGTCCAGCCCTTGCGGTTTCTATTCAGGCCAGCCGCCCCGAGGTTTTGAATGATTTCGGGGTATTGGCTGGGTGGCGTTGAGAGGTAGAAAATACGATTGCCACCGGTGCCGCGCTCCAGATCGATAGCATTGAGCAGGGTGCCCAGCCTTTCGTAGCCATTGGGATCGTGAAAGTTAGATTGCAGGTAGTGGATGCCGGAAGCAAAGCTCTCCCATACCTGCGGATTGACCGGCTTCTGGCGCGAGAATTCGTTGATGGAGTTCAGCGCCTGTTGGCGAAATTCATCGTCGGTGTAAGGACGGCGGGCGAAACCCACGACGGAAAAGCCCGCCGGTAAGGGATGCTCCAGCGCCAGGTTATAGAGAGCAGGGAGCAACTTCCTGTGCGTCAGGTCTCCGGTGGCTCCGAAGATCACCATGACGCACGGCTCTAAACTCTGTTTGATGCGTAGCCCCTCACGGAAAGGGTTGGGTGCCTCGACCGTGTTACGCTGAGGCATGCGAAATCTCCTACTTTGACTATGACTATGATGTGATTATGCTTTTTTCTCGCTTGCTTTAACGGCATGTCCCCCGAACTCGTTGCGTAACGCCGCAATGACCTTCGCACTGAAGGACTCATCCTGGCGCGAGCGGAAGCGTTCGAGCAGGGAGAGCGTAATGATAGGGGCCGGGACATCGGTATCAATGGCCTGCTGGACGGTCCAGCGCCCCTCGCCAGAGTCGGCAACGTAGCCTTCAATGGCCTCAAGCTTACTATCTTTCTCGAATGCCAGTTCGGCGAGTTCAAGCAGCCAGGAACGTACAACGCTGCCCTGATTCCACAGGTGCGCGATGGCATGAAGATCGAGGTTATACTGGCTGGCATTGAGGATTTCAAACCCTTCGCCATATGCCTGTAGCATACCATATTCGATGCCGTTATGCACCATTTTGACGAAATGGCCTGAACCAGCCGGACCACAGAGCAGGTAGCCATCGGGCGGGGCCAGCGTTTTGAGCAGAGGCTCAACATGGTCGAAGGTCGATTTCTCGCCCCCTACCATCAGGCAGTAGCCGACCTGCAAGCCCCAGATGCCGCCGCTGGTGCCGGCGTCCATAAACTGGAACCCCTGGGCCGTCAGTTCTTTGCTGTGCCGGATGGAATCTTTATAGTTCGAGTTGCCACCATCGATGATGATATCGCCTTTGCTTAACAGAGGCACAAGATCGCTGATCATATCATCGGTGGCCTGCCCCGCCGGAACCATTGTCCAGAGGATGCGAGGCGTTTGTAGCTTCTCGACCAGCTCCTGGAGGCTGTAGGCTCCCTCTGCTCCCTCCGTGACGATTTCCTGGGTTTTGGCCGCTGTGCGGTTCCATGCCACGACGCGATGCCCACCCTTGAGGAGGCGGCGCACCATATTCGCGCCCATACGTCCCAAACCAATAAACCCGATCTCCATATGTTTCTCCTTGTAATATCATGTTATAGTATCATGCCGTTGCAGGGCAGGGGCAAGCCCGGCCCCTACAGCCTATGGTTGTAATAGTGTGTTGTCGCAGGGCGGGGGCAAGCCCAGCCCTACACCGCCTGTTCGACAATTTGCAGCCCCTGAGCGATATCCCCTGCGATATGGATACGGATATTGCGCCGTTGATGGCTATCGAGTGAGAATAAATCGCCGAGCGCCTGCGCCTCTTTCAACACTCCGAAGGTGTAAGGCTCCCCCGGAATAGCCGCGTCCTGCTTGATATCGCCGGTGATCTGGATAAAGACGCCGTTGTTGGCACCGCCCTTATGGAGTTGCCCGGTGGAGTGCAGGAAGCGAGGGCCGTACCCAACGGTCGTCGCGACTTTATAGGTATTGCGCAAATGGATGCGCAACGCCTGCAATGCATCCTCTGTCTCTTTGGTGGGCTGAACATAGGCCATGAGCGCAATATAATCGCCTGGCTGGACCTGGCTCAGGAAATTATGCAGGTAGCCAGTGAGATCCTGGCCTCCATTCTCCTTCCCATATACCTGCACCTGCGGTTTCGCTATAGCCACATTTCCTTGAACAGCAGTTTGTTCTGTTACTTGCTGATCCCGTATATCTACCCTACCATAGGTGATGACGGGTTGCGGCTCAGGCAGACGGTGTTCCTGCTGGTATTGAGTCAGGAGACGTTTGGTATTGTCTTTGCTCTCCTGCACATTGGGTTCGTCGAACGGGTTGATATCGAGGAACAGGCCGGCCACCGCGGTCGCCATCTCCCAGCGGAAAAACTCGCCTCCCAGATCGTAGCGATCTTGGAGATCGATCTGCACCACGGGATTGCCAGCTTCCTGTAGCGCTTTGATCCGCTGATCTAATTCGGTATTATCGCCGTCCTGGAGGCGTAGGTACACGAACAGGCGATCATTGCCATAGACCTCAGCAATACTCAGCGTTTCACCTTCAACGGGGAGCAGGCCGCGCCCTTCTTTGCCAGTGCTTTCCGCAATGAGCTGCTCCACCCAGTAGCCGTAGCTATAGATTTCGGGGGAGATGGCGAACGTCACCTTGTCGCGTCCTTTTTTGCTCAGCGTGCCCATGATCGCGCCCAGCCAGAGGCCGGGATTGTGTTGCGCGTCATGTTCCGCGCTGCACTCCGCCATCATTTGCTGCGCGCGCGCGAGGAGCTGTTCAAGATCAACGCCGAGCAGACCGCCGGGTACCAGGCCGAAGAAAGAGAGCGCCGAATAGCGCCCGCCGATATCGGGCGGATTTGAGAAGATGTGGCGGAAATGGTTATCGCGGGCCAGCTTCTCCAGCGAGGTGCCGGGGTCGGTGATGGCGATAAAGTGCTCGCCAGCCTTCTCGCTCTGGAGCTTCCTCTCTTTATCGAAAAAGTATTTGAAGTGCGAGAGCGTCTCGATAGTGCTGCCCGATTTAGAGGCGACGATAAACAGCGTGGTATTGAGATCAATTTGCCGCTCGACCGCGTGAATGGTATCGGGATCGGTAGTATCGAGCACAAACAGGTTCAGGTAGCCAGGAGCGGTGCCAAAGGTCAGGCGCAGCACCTCCGGGCAGAGGCTGCTGCCGCCCATGCCGAGCAGGACCGCGCTTTTATAGCCTGCCTGTCTCATCTGGTTGACAAGGTCGGCAATCTCGTTGCGTTGCGCCTGCATCGTATTGGCGACGGTCAGCCAGCCCAGGCGATCCTTGATCTTCTCCTGCACGGCAGGATCGGATTTCCAGAGGGAGGCATCGTGCTGCCAGATGCGCGCTGCGGCCTGCTGCTGGTCCAGGATCGCCCAGCTACTGGCGACAGCGTGCTCGGCATCCAGGGGAGCAACGAAGTTCGCACCAGTTTTCTGTGTGCTCATGAGCGAGTCACCTGCCCCTCTTTAATGGCTTTGTGCTTGCTATCGATGCCTGCGAACAACTGGTGGAACGAATCGGCAAATTTCTTCACGCCCTCGTCCTGCAACTGCTGCGTTACCTGATCATAGTGAATGCCAACTTTCTCCAACTCCTCGAACGTGGCCTTAGCACCCGCGATATCATCCTCGATGGTAAGGCGCGGTTGCCCGTGATCGCGGAAATGCTCGATGGTTTCAAGCGGCATCGTATCCACGGTATCGGGTCCGATCAGCTCCTCAGCGTAGAGCACGTCGCGGTAGGCCGGATTTTTTGTGCTCGTGCTGGCCCAGAGGGGACGCTGGACGTGTGCGCCCGCGTGTCTGAGCGACTCAAAGAACGGCGTGCCGAAGATGCGCATGAACTCCTGGTAGACCAGGCGGGCATTGGCGATAGCAGCCTTGCCCTGGAGTGCTTTTAGTTTTTGCTGTTCGTTCGGGTCGCTGGTGGCCTTAATCTTCTCATCTAGCAATTTGTCAACCAGGGTATCGACGCGGCTGACAAAGAAGCTGGCGACGGAGGCGATATGGCTGATATCTTCGCCGCGGCCATTGCGCTCTTCGAGGGCCTGTAAGTAGGCGTTGGCGACGGCGCGGTAGCTATCCAGCGAGAAGATCAGCGTAATATTAATGTTCAGTCCATCGCTGAGTGTCTGGCGGATTGCCGGAATGCCTTCGGGCGTGGCGGGGATTTTGATCATCAGATTGGGGCGGTCCACCATCTTCCAGAAGCGGCGCGCTTCGGCAATCGTAGCTTGCGTATCGTGAGCTAGCTCGGGCGAAACCTCCAGGCTGACGTAGCCATCAAGCCTGCCGGTGCTGTCGTAGATTGGGCGTAGCAGATCGGCTACCGTCTGAATATCTTTGACGATCATGGCCTCGTAGATCTCGCCGGTGCTCTTGCCCTGGTTGATGAGTTGTGTCATCTGCTCATCGTAGGCGTGGCCTGAACTGATGGATTTTTCAAAAATGGTCGGGTTAGCGGTAACGCCGACGATGCCATCCTCGTTCAGCAGGCGTTGGAATTGACCGGAGGTGAGTTGCGCGCGGTCGATATTATCGTACCAGACGCTCTGGCCTAGCTGCTTGAGTTCTAGCAATGGGTTAGTCATAAAATTCTCCTGTTATCTTCATTGTTGGCGTGGGCATATTTATTATGCTCTTTGCAACAAACGTTTAGCTGTTCCGACAATATTCTCAACAGTGAAGCCAAACTGTTGGAAAAGCACCTTCGCGGGCGCAGAAGCGCCGAAGTGATCGAGGGTGATACTCTCGCCATTGGGTCCAAGATAACGGCTCCAGCCCATCGGGGAAGCGGCCTCAATGGCGATACGTGTTTTTATGCTCTCCGGTAGTACAGCTTCTTTATACTCTGTGTCTTGTTCCTCAAACAATTCCCAACTGGGCATACTTACTACACGAACGGATACGTTATCTTGATGCAATTTTTGTGCAGCATCGACGGCGAGCGCAAGTTCTGAGCCTGTAGCGATAAGAATAAGCTGTGGCGCCTCCCCTTTATCCAGTAACACGTAAGCGCCTCTGGCGAGGTTACTCGCGTCCGCCATTGTGCTGCGGTCGAGGGTTGGTAGAGCCTGTCGTGACAGGGCAAGGGCAACCGGATGAGGATGCTTGATGGCGACGCGCCAGGCTTCGGCGGTCTCGTTGGCGTCACCGGGACGAATGACGATCAGATTGGGAATGGCTCGCAGGGCCGCCAGTTGCTCAACTGGCTGATGCGTCGGGCCGTCCTCGCCCAGGCCGATGCTATCGTGGGTAAAGACATAGATGGTTTTGAGGCCCATCAGCGCGGCCAGGCGAATGGAGGGACGCATGTAATCCGAGAAGATCAGGAAGGTTGCGCCAAAGGGGATCAGACCGCCGTAGAGGGCTATGCCGTTGAGAATGCCGCCCATCGCGTGCTCTCGGATGCCGAAGTGAAAATTGCGCCCAGATTGCTGCGGCCCGAAATCGCCCAGATCCTTCATATAAGTATTGGTCGAAGGGGCGAGATCGGCTGAGCCGCCAATCAGGCTGGGAAGTCTGGAAGCAATAGCATTGATGACCTGTCCGGAGGCGGCGCGGCTGGCAAGCGCCTCGCCCGCTTTGAACGTCGGGATGGCGCTATCCCAGCCATCGGGCAATTGTCCGCTCATTTCCTGTTGCCACTGAGCGGCTAACTCAGGATAGGCTGTGGCGTACGCCTGGTATTGCTCCTGCCATGCCTGTTCCTGGGCCTGACCACGCTCGACGGCCTGGCGGAAGATAGTGAGGGCCTCTTGTGGGACATAAAATGGCTCTTCGGAAGGCCAGCCCAGATTGCGCTTTGTCAGAATGACTTCATCGGCACCCAACGGCTCGCCATGCGCTTTGGAGGAGTCCTGTTTATGGGGGCTGCCATAGCCGATGTGCGTGCGTACGATAATCAGCGAGGGGCGTTCGGTCTCGGCCTGAGCCGCGCTGATTGCCTGCTCCAGTTCCGCCAGATTGTTCACATCATCGACATGCTGAACGTGCCAGTGATAGCCCTCGAAGCGCCGCCCCACATCTTCATTAAAAGCCAGATCGGTGCTGCCTTCGATAGTAATGCGGTTATTATCGTAGAAGTAAATTAACTTGCCTAGTTGGAGGAAGCCCGCGATAGAGGCAGCTTCCGAGGCGATGCCTTCCATCAGATCGCCGTCGCTGACAATAGCGTAGATGTGGTGATCGAGAATAGCATGATCGGGGCGGTTATAGCGGTCAGCCAGGAAACGTTGGGCGATAGCCATGCCGACGCCGTTGGCGAAGCCCTGACCGAGCGGCCCCGTTGTCGTCTCTATGCCAGGGGCGTGGCCGTATTCTGGATGTCCGGCGGTGTGGCTGCCCCATTGGCGAAAATTCTTTAGCTCTTCTAAAGGAAGGTCATAACCGCTGAGATAGAGCATACTATACAGCAGCATAGAGGCGTGGCCGGCTGAAAGAACGAAGCGGTCACGATTGGCCCAGGATGGCTGAGTCGGGCTGTAGCGCATCACGCGGGTCCAGAGCAGGTAAGCGAGCGGGGCCAGGGCCATTGCTGTGCCGGGGTGACCGGAGTTCGCTTTCTGGACGCCATCCATTGCCAGGGTGCGAATAGTATTGATGCAGAGCTGCTCAAGCGCGCTCTGTTGGACAGGTATTTGTTGTTGAGTGGTCATTACTCCTCCAGAACATACATCATTGATTATTGTAAAGTTGACACTAACTGCTATATATAACAACGTATGGGCGTGCCATTTTTATTGCAGGAGTGCTGCAACTAGGTTTCTTGTCTGGCTTTTTGTTGCAACTCGTACAGTTTGCTAATAGCCTCGATGGGTGTAAGTTCGTCGATTGCCAGCGATTTAAGCTCTTCGATCAAAGGGTGGGGTTCGGCAGCCAGCAGCGTCATTTGCCAGGCGGCGGGCATGGTCATATCGCGCATCGCCTTGCGGCGGGCTTTGGCGTCGCCTTTATGTTCCAACTCTTCCAGAATTTCCTCGGCACGATGGATCACCGGGCGAGGGATGCCCGCGAGCTGAGCGACATGGACGCCGTAGCTTCTATCCGCGCCTCCTGGCACGATTTTGCGCAGGAAGACGACTTTGCCATGCTCTTCTGTCACGGCGACATTCATGCAGCGAATGCGGGGCAGGAGTTTGGCAACCTCGACAAGCTCGTGATAGTGCGTCGCGAAAAGGGTGCGAGCGCCGCAGCGTTTATTGTTATGCAGGTATTCCACCACGGAGCGGGCGATAGCCAGGCCATCGTAGGTGCTGGTGCCGCGTCCAATCTCGTCAAGGATGATCAGGCTGCGCGGCGTGGCGTGGTGCAGGATATTGGCCGTCTCCACCATCTCGACCATGAAGGTGCTCTGGCCCGTTGCCAGGTCGTCCTGCGCTCCGATGCGTGTAAAGATGCGATCCACGATGCCGATAGAGGCAGCTTCGGCGGGGACGTAGCTGCCGATCTGTGCCAGCAGCGTAATCAGTGCCACCTGGCGCAGGTAGGTTGATTTACCCGCCATATTGGGGCCGGTGATAATCACGATTTGCGCATCGTGGTTGGCGATATTGGTATCGTTAGGGATAAAGGGCGTATCGGCCTGCGTATATTCGACCACCGGATGGCGACCGGCGACAATGTGGATGGTATCGCTCTCGTTCAACTGTGGGCGGCAGTAATTTTGCCGGGCCGCGACCTCCGCCAGGCTGAGATAGACATCGATCTCCGCCACGCTGTGGGCCGTATCAACAATGCGTTCTGAGGCGTGAACGGCGATATCGGCGCGCAGTTGCACGAAGAACTCGTTCTCCATCTTGTTGATGCGGTCCTGCGCGTTGAGAATAAGGGTTTCGTACTCTTTGAGATCGGAGGTAATGTAGCGTTCGCAGCTTGTGAGCGTCTGACGGCGGATATAATCTTTGGGGACGCGATTCAACTGCGCATTCGAGACTTCGATAAAGTAGCCAGAAGCTTTGTTATAGCCAACCTTGAGCGTATTGATGCCGGTGCGCCGACGTTCGCGCTGCTCCATCTCGGCGATCCACTGCCGCCCATTGTGCGAAGCCTTTTTGATCTGGTCCAGTTCGGAGCTAAAGCCTGGCCGGATGATGCCGCCTTCGGTGATGCTAATGGGAGGTTCATCGACGATGGCGCCTTCGATCAGGGTGATAATGTCGGCATTATCGGCGAGGCGCTGCATCAGGCGGGTGAGCGTGGGCATCTGCGCTTCGGCGTCTGCTGAGAGGCAGGCGCGTAGCTCTATGGCTGCTCGTAAGCCGTTAGCGAGGGCGATCAGGTCGCGCGGCGAGGCGATGCGCTGACGCACGCGATTGATGAGCCGTTCGATATCGCCCGCTTTCTTGAGCGCCTCAGCCAGGCGCGCCTGTAAAAGCGTATCGATAAGCAGCTCGCTAATCGTTTCTTGACGATGCTGGAGGATAGCGATATCGAGCAGCGGCTGACCGAGCCAGCGCCGCAGCAGGCGACCACCCATTGGCGTGCGCGTTTTGTCGAGCACCCATAAAAGCGAGCCTTTGCTAGAGCCGCTGCGTCCGGTCTCAAAAAGTTCCAGGTTGCGGCGAGTGTAGGGGTCGAGCGTCATAAAGCCGTTGGTCGAATAGGTCTCCAGCGCGGTCAACTGCTGGAGCAGACCCTTCTGAGTTTCCTGCACATAGGCCAGAACGGCACCGGCTGCGCGGATCGCCAGGGGGAGATGAGCGCAGCCAAAGCCTTCCAGCGAGGCCACATCGAACTGTGTCAGCAGGCGGTGACGAGCATCATCTTCGGAGAAGTAGCGCGAATCGTAGGGGGTAACATGGCCCGCGATACCCGTGAGCTGCTTGACGAGGGGAGCGATATCGTCATCGTCGTCATCGTCGAGTTCGGGAATTTCGGCATTGGCGTTGCCGTTGCTGCCAAGCTTCGTCACCTGCTTCTCGCTCATCACGGTTGCCAGCCAGCGGCGTTTGCGGCTACCCATACGGCTATAGTGGGCCTCGACCAGCACCTCTGCGGGTCCGACGCGTGAGATTTCCTGTTGGATCGCCAGCTCGGGTTCGGGCGTGCTAAACTGCGTCACGGCGAACTCGCCGGTTGTGATATCGATATAGGCGATGCCGGCGGCATCGCGTCCGGCGACGACTCCGGCCAGGAAATTGTTGCGTTTAGCTGCCAGCATGGCCGGATCGATGACCGTACCTGGCGTAACGATGCGGATCACCTCGCGCTCGACCAGCCCTTTAGAGAGCGCGGGATCGCTCGTCTGTTCGCAGACGGCGACGCGGTAGCCCTTGCTGACGAGGCGCGCGATATAGCCATCGGCGGCATGGTGAGGGATGCCCGCCATCGGTGATTTTTCGCCGCGCCCAAAGTCGCGCCGCGTCAGCGCAATCTCCAATTCGCGCGCGACAATTTCAGCATCATCGTCAAACATCTCATAAAAGTCGCCCATGCGGAAGAAGAGGATGGCGTCAGGATTTTGCTGCTTGATGCGCAAGTATTGAGTGCGTACCGGGCTATGGATCGGATTTTCATTCTCAAAGTCTTCGAATAACACTTTCAACCTCCGTGAAGCTCCACACCAGTATAAGCCGAATCGGGGATGGCGTCAATTTGCCTCTTTGCCAAAAACGCTCTTTTTTCTCATTTAAAGCCCAAGGCTTCTCAAAAGTTGGTGCATGCTCTGACTGCTCGCGCCTTCGGCGCTCATAAGGAGAGGAAGGTGCTGGCGGTGGGCAGCGCCCACCGCCAGCACCTTCCTCTCAGAACGGCTCGCTTGCGAGCCGTTCTGTATAAAAAGACAACTTTTGAGAAGTCCTGATTTAAAGCCAGGGAAATGTAGATACAAAGTCCTCTCTGATATATACTATTCTTAACCATTTCGTTCCAAAAATAGGTGCGATATTTTAAAAACGGATACCATATCTAAGGGGGACGCTGTGCTATACGTGATACTTATTCTGTTTCTCCTGGTTGGGGGAGCATTGGCGTTCATCATGATTCAGAATCTGATGACCTCTGTACATGTTGTGCTATTTATCTGGCAAATACCGAGTATATCGGTCGGGCTGCTGATTTTCTCAGCCTTCCTGCTAGGTGCGCTATTGCTTTATGTTGTCTCTGCGCTATCTGCGTGGAAGGAGCGGCGAGAGTTGGGGACGCTGCGCAAACGCGTGACCGAGCTGGAAACGCAGCTATCCAGGCAAGCAGCTCCAGTTATGCCTGGAGTGCCAGGAGCGGCTGTGCCTCCCTCATCATCTATAGCATCGATGCCAACAATGCCTATGCCGGGGTTGCCCGACGCGCAGCAACGTTAGACGAATGCTTATTAGCTCAGCAAGAATGCCAGCAGGCGTTTGAAAAAGCCTGGCTTTTGGGGTGGCCGCGGCACTGGCGGCTGCTCCCGTGAGGACTGGGCAGCCTCTACTGAGCCAGATGACGTATGTATCTCGACGGGGGGAAGCAAGATTTCTTCCTGGGGATCTGGCTCAGCGACAGAAGACAGGGTGGCATCTTCGTCCTTGACAGCTTCAACGTCTGAAGGAGCGTCTGGTGCCTCGGCCTCCTGTTCTTTTTCTTCTTGCTCAACTGCTGTAAGAATATTCTCAGTATCGTCGATGATCGGCGCCGTATCCTCTGCGGGTGTCACAACCTCTGCCGCAATTGGCGGGCTATCTGCTATCGCCTCATCTACTGGTAGCTCAGCCTCGTCTACTGGTTGTTCGATAGACGCGTCTGCCGGAGCTTCTATCTTTTCAATTTGAGGGACTGCTTCAGCCTCTGCTGGCTCGCTGACTTCCGCTTCCTCTACCTCAGCGGCGATGGTAGAAGCGGTTGCGGTCTCATCAGCAGCAGCGGGAGCCGCATCGTCCTCCATCGTCTCAGGAACAGCGACCTCGTCGGGCAGTGCTTCCTGGTCGGGTTCATCAATCTCTACATCAGTGATTGTCTGGCTAGTTGCTGGAGCAATCACCTCAAGGGCCTCTGGCTCGGTCTGGGCCACGGGTTCGATGAGTTCCTGCTCTATCTCCAGGTTGATTGTGGCGGCATCCTCAAATGCGGTTGCTTCGACGGGTTCAGCCTCGGTCATCGTATCTGGTCCGGTTTCCACAGAGGAAGCTGTTGTTTCAAGCGGTTCTGCTATGATTGCTTCGACAGTTTCACTCGATGCAGAATCAACGGCTGCGATTGGCTCGACGGTCTCGGTGGTTGGCAAATCTGCTACGCTGGCTGTGATATCGTCAGCTTCTAACGATGTCTCGTCAAGCGCGGGCAGAGGTGCGGTAATGCGCGGTCGGAGGGTGAGCGTTTTCCCTGTATCGTCATCGCTCATCAGTTTTTGGAGGAGCAGATTTTCTGTCACCTCGGCAGTTGCTGCGGGTTCGCTTTCTTCTCCGGTGGCTGCGTCGGTCCCTGGAGTCTCCGCCTCTTGAATCGACTCGATCCAGTCGTAGGCGCCTTCGAGCGCATGTCTGCACCATTCAGTATAGCTTTCGCCGATCAGATCCATGTGCTCGCAGTATGCAAGCTGTTGCATGGTGCGGTCGAGCCAGGCTTCGCCGCGCTCAAGCATCTGATCGAGCAGCTCGATATCTGCAACTCCGCTGGCCTGCAATTGCGCCAGGGTCGAGAGTGCAATGGCGGAAGGGCGGACCTGTTCCATCAAGGCTGCGTTCTGGTCGATTTTTTGCTGCAAGGCCGCGATCTGCGATTGCTGTATCTCAATCCGTTGTTCCAGCATCCAGCGTTGATAGCTCTGATAAAATTGCTCAATATCCTGTGGAGAGAGCAACATAAAGAGACGGGCCAGTTCTGTCGGGAACTGATACTGCTCTAACGTATTTGCGTTTGCGCCTTGAAGCTCGCGTACATCAGCTTCATTGGATGTTGTGCTCAAGTCGTGAGCGTTATTCACGTCGAATGTATCCGGGGTGTTGCCAATAGCGTTGATACCGCTGACCTTATTCATCTCTGCACCTCGTTGGAGCCGGGTATATCTCCACTACGTTTGTGCCAGCGTTCTAACCAGCGCTGCACGAGCTGGTTAGTGCGCATGCTTTGCTGATCTATCGGACCCGTGGCCCGCTGCTCTGCCGGGCCTGAGTGCTGCTGAGGAGGTACAAGCGTGTTATCGCGTAGCCACCAGGGGAGCTTCATCTGGGGCGCGGTCCGCGAATGCGTCTGGAAAAAAGTGTGCATATCGGGCGGTAGAAGGTCAAATTCGGAGTGGGCGGGCATCGGAGTAGCAGGAGACTGAGGATTGGCTCCGCGTATTTTGGCGGTATCGAAATTTGGCAGATTGCTCCAGGCAAAAAGCGCAGGTGAGACCGTTTCGGTGTGCTCTGTCGTTGTGCCATTACTGGCTGAAATATCTGTACCGCTCGCGGGCCTCAGATAGTAAGTAAGCGCCTGAATAATGAGATTACCGGATGAGGGATGAGCTACTGCCAGGCGTTGTGCCTGTTCCTGGAGTTGAGCGAGATCCCCTGCAAGGCTCTCCAACTGCGTATGTAGTTGTTGATCGATCTCTCGATATTGCAGCCATTGCTGATATTGGCCCATAAACCTTCCCACTCGTTCTTCGCAAAAGTCCGTTATTTGGGCAGTATAGCATGAGATGTGTGAAGATACAAATAAGGTTGCGATGGCACAGTACTTTATGTTGTGCCATCGCGCTCCACAGCCGTATTGTAAGAGATGCGCAGCAGGATGCCGACAATGATAAAGTTGGCAAAGATCGAGCTACCGCCATAGCTCAAGAACGGTAGAGGAATACCCGTTAGTGGCAAAAACTTCATATTGCCTGCTGCGATAATCAGAGCCTGAATGGCAAAAATCGAGGTCAGGCCCGCCGCTAATAGCTGGCTAAAAGTATCGGTAGCTTCTAAAGCAATGCGGAAGCCGCGATAAGTGATCAGCAGGTAGATCCCGATGATGGCAAAAAGACCTGCCAATCCCAGTTCCTCACCAAGCGCGGTGAAGACCATATCTGATTGCACTACTGGCACAAACGTTGGGTGACCCAGCCCCAGCCCAGATCCAATAATGCCGCCACTGGAAAGAGCAATCAGCCCTTGAACAATCTGGAGACCGGCGTTAGTGGCAAAATCCTGTTCTTTTGGCGTCCAATTTTGCCAATCGATCACGTTGAAAGTAACCACTGCAAAGCGCGCCCGAACGTAGGAAAAGATGCTATAACCGATGAAGCCAAGCACCACAAAAATGAGCAAACTGGTAATCACATAGCTCATTTTCCCGGTGCCGAGATAGATCATGCTCAGGAAAATGCCGTAGATCAGCAGCGCCAGGCCAAGCTCGCGCACGAAGAGGAAGAGTAGTAGCGCCAATCCTAGCATCAGAGCGAGCGGGCCGAGCTGGCGGAGCGGCGGCAGACGTAGTGGACCGAGGCGCAAGTTGCCTCCCGCCAGGATATCGCGGTTCTCGCTCAGATAAGCGGCAAAGAAAATCACGATACAAATCTTCAGCAGCTCGGAAGGCTGGAAGTTAAAGGGGCCGATGTTCAACTGGTCATGGGTTGGACTGTCGAGTCTTGTAATGTAGCGGAATGTATTGGCGAGCGTTAAGCAGACCATCAGGATGCCGAAAAGCGCCGCCGTATACTTATAGCGCAGCAGCCAGTTGATGTTGCGCAGCGCGAAAAGGGTGCCGATGCAGATTACCATGCCCAGCAACACCCAGAGAAGCTGGCGTGAACCTAGAGCAGGATCGGGAGGCGGGAGATCGGGTCCCAGGCGCGTTGCCATCAAAACACCGATGCCACTGAGCAGGCCCACAAGCGGCAGGAGCACCTGGTCGGCTTTACGGAAGAAAATGCTGAAGAGGATATTCATACCGAACAGAGCGGCAATCAAGCCAATCACCGGAATCAGGCCCTGGATGGTCGGCAAGTTCCTGACATTGAGCGACGATTGTGGATCGACGTTTGCCAGGAGCAACTGTGTCATTGCCAGCAGCAGGATCAAAAAAGGAATGATCAACAGTCCAAATTCTTTCCAGCGATAACCGCGAAGCCTTCCGGGAGATCGACTTACCATCTCTATCATCCTTCCTAAAAAGCGACTTTTAGAGTCGCGAATGCTATTATTGAGCCAGCTTGAACTGAATGTAGCCGACGCGAATAATATCGCCCGCCTTTGCCGTCAGCGCCTCACGCGCTGGCTGATTATTTACATAGGTGCCGTTGACGCTGCCCGCATCCTGGACGTACCAGACGCCGCTGTTGTACCAGAGGCGAGAGTGCTCGCCGGAGATAAAATTATCGGTGAGCTGGATGGTATTGGTGGGGCCGCGCCCAATCGTCGTGCGTGGTTCCAGATTGAAGCTTGTGCCTGGCAGAATATTGCTGGGACCGCTATCAACCACAACGAGATGTCCGACCACCGGAGGCAGGCGACCGCCCGCATCGGCGTTTACCGCTGCCGTTTTGCGCAGATCGCGGGTAATCGCGATCACCACTTGCATCAGAAAAAGGTAGAGCAAAACGATTAACAGCAGGCGCAATATTAATAAGAAAGAATCTATTTGTAATGGCATAAGGCGATAGTCTCACCTTCTTTCAAAAACAAAATTATAGCTGCCGATAATGAAACGATCACCGTTGCGCAGAACGTGCTGGCGCATTTGTGGCGTATTATTGATCGTAATACCGTTGGTGCTACCCAGATCAAAAATCACAAACTGTCCGTCCGCTTGAAATTTGATTTGTGCATGATAGCGAGAGACGCGTTTATCTTCCACGATAATATCATTGCTCAGTTGCCGACCGATATTGATGATAGATTTTTCAATGCGATAGACTTGCTGGCCCCCCTGAGGCAGGCGGATGGTCAACCATGCCTGGGGGAGGGGAGGCATATTCTGCATGCTTTGCCAGTTGGGATTGCTTGGCTCGCTCACCTGGGAAGGCATGGCGGATTGTCCGGCACTGTTGGGGATACCTGGCAGTTGCTGTCCTGGCGGGAGCTGTGCGCGTAGAGCTGCGAGCTGTTCGGCGCTCAGCGCCTGGGTGGCCATAGCGCCTTCTCCGGCGGCCTGGCGGTCGGCCAGCTCAGTCTCGATGCGTACCTCGCCGGTACGCAGAGAGCTTTCGGCGTGCAGGCGTATCACTGGCATCGTTCTCAGCGTATAGTGGCGATGGCGAGCGAAATCCACCAGATTATTTTGCCAATCACGGAGCAGCATCGTCAGGCTAGGCGCCAGTTGCTGATGATCTTTAATGCTCAGGTAAACGTCATATATATTCGGCGCGAGGCGGCGACCCTCGCCTTGCAGCAGCGTATTATCTTCCATCGCGCGTTCCAGTTTGCGCATCAGCTCGACCGGCTCTACCCGCGAAGGGAAGAGGAGCGCGAACGGCCCTTCGACCATGCGTTGGATAAATGCTTCAACTTTTGTCAGCGGGTTCTGGCGAGCTTTCAAGGCTCTCTCTCCTTAAATGTAACATGTTAAGTGAGAAGCTGATGCGCTTCCTGCACATCGGAGGAGATTTGCGCTTTCAGAGCATCAATGCCGGAGAAGCGCCGCTCATTCCGTAAGTGCGCGATAAATTCGATAGAGATAAGCTTTCCGTACAGGTCAAGGTCAACGTCGAGCAAGTGTGCCTCTACCAGTCGTTCCGTCTGATTAAATGTAGGGCGTATCCCTATATTCGCTACACCGTTATAGACGGTAAAAGCCTTGTGCGAGTCACTATCTGGCCCATCCGGCACAGAAACTCTTACTGCATATACGCCGTCGGCGGGTAAAAGTTTATGAGGATCGGGGAGCAAATTGGCGGTGGGGAAGCCGATCAGCCGCCCGCGGGCATCGCCATGTCTGACGATTCCGCTAACAATCATCGGATGCCCCAGCAGTTTATTGGCTGCGCTGATATCGCCTTCTTTTACCAGGTCGCGGATGCGTGTGCTACTGATGCGGTTGCCGGCGGCAGCTTCCAGAGAAAGAACGCGGACTTGCAGATGGTGTTTTTGCGCGTACTCTTCTAGGAAGGTGACATCGCCCATACGGTTGCGACCAAGACTAAAGTTTTTGCCCACCACCAGGCCGCGGATAGTAAAGTTTGCGAGCAGGCTATCCATAAAAGCTTCCGCGCTCATCGCGATGACTTCCGGCGTAAATTTGATAACAATCGCATCGTGAACATTGCCATGCTGTGCTGCTAGTGTCAGTTTCTCTTCAAGCGTCGTCAAATAGCGAACATAGATATCTGGGCGCAGTACCATGAGGGTGTGAGGTGAGAATGTGAGTATGACGGGTTTACTCTGCAAATCCTGCGCCATTGAATTAAGTTCGTGCAGCAGACGCTGGTGCCCTATATGGATGCCATCAAAGTTCCCGATAGTGATGACGATAGGTTCATTGGCTGTTATGGTTGTTGTGTATTCCATAGTTGATATTAGACATACTCCCTGGCATCTTGTTGCTGGAGATACTGATACGTTCTTACTACTCTCTCGCTTATACTATCACAGGTCATGTGTGCTAGCAACTGTGTTTGCCGAAGGCTCATATTACCTCTTGTAAGGAGAAGGGAGGACATGGTATGATGAGAACACATGTGGATAGAGGGGTATGATATGGGAAAAACACAACGAACAAAACGCACAAAACAGCCGCAAGGCTATGATTCAAGCCTCAAGGACCTGATAGAGCAGCAAGCGCCCGCAATCTTGCCGGTGCTCCTCCCTGGAGTCGTGTACGAAGGCACGATTAGCGTCGATCTGATCAGATCGACCATGCGTGGAGATAAAGTCTATAAAGTGACCTATCAGGCAGAAGAGCACATTCTCCATCTGGAATTCGAGTCGGGAGTGGATAGCGAAATGACCTCACGCTTGCTGGCCTATAACTCGATGCTCTATCGCGATCACCGGCTCGTGGAACAGGCGGTGACTGCGCCCGATGAGGCAACGGCTCGCTGGCTGCTGCTTGGCCCACCGACGGCTTGAGGCAATCACTTCCTGTTCAATTGTGATCTCGAAGAGGTGTTGAGAGTCAGTCGAGATGCTGGCTAAAAACTTTTTTCGGCTGCCAGACCTGTTCTGCGGCATTCCAGGTGGCGATGGCGAGAAAATGGCCGGCAGCGTCATAGACGCGGGCCAGTTCTGTCGGTGGCTGAGCAGTTTGGGCGTAGCGGAACGTGTTGCCATGAAGGACGTGCTCGGTTGTGGCGGCATCTAGCTGGAGGGCCGGATAGTGTTGCAGCACGCTATCGGGAGGAGTCAGGAGTGTGCTAACCGTTCCCTGCTCAACGGCGGCTGCCAGTTGCTCAAGGGTGATGCTTTCTGAAAGGAAGAATGGACCGCTGCGGGTGCGGATCAGAGCGGCGAGATGCGCTCCGCACTCCAGATGCTCGCCGAGATCGTAGGCCAGGGAGCGGATGTATGTTCCCTTGCTGCATGCAATCTCAAGCGTAAGCCTGGGCGGATTCCACGCCAGGATCTGGATCTGATGGATCGTAATGGGGCGCGGCTCCAGCGTGACCTCTTCGCCGGAGCGAACGCGTTTGTAAGCGGGCTGGCCCTGGAGCTTGATCGCGGAGTAGCGCGGCGGCAACTGCATCTGTGGCCCCAGGAAATGCGGCAACGCCTGCTCGATCTGTGCAAGCGCAAGGCCCATAGGCTCGGTGGTGCGGACGACTGAGCCTTCTGCGTCGTAGGTATCGGTCACAATGCCAAAAAGGATCTCAGCCTGATAGATTTTGCCGCTTTCACTCAGATACTCAGCCACGCGGGTCCCCTGACCGACGCAGATTGGGAGAACGCCGCAGGCGGCGGGGTCGAGCGTCCCGGCATGGCCGACGCGCTTTTGCTTGAGCAGCCTGCGGACGCGGGCCACCACATCGTGCGACGTCATGCCGGTAGCTTTATTGATATTGAGAATGCCATCCATTACCACAGGCTCAGATCCTTTGCAGTTCTTGCTCCAACTCTGCTACAATCATTGCCATTGCCTCTAGCAGGGGTTGATGAATGGTAGCGCCTGCCGCTCGCGCGTGGCCGCCCCCGCCGAAGCGCATGCAGAATTCTGCGACGTTGTAAGGGGCCATGCTACGCATGCTCAGACGCGTCACGCCAGGCTCGTTATAGCTTTTGAAAAAGGCTGCTACCTGCACGCCCTCAATATCGCGCAGCATGCCAGAGGAATTCTCATCCATCTCCGCAAGCGCGCCTGCGGCGGCCAGCGTTTCCTCCGTGGCATATGACCAGATGAGGCGGCCTCCACAGGATGTGCGCGCGTTGGCGATTACCGCGGCCTGGAAACGCGCTTGAGCCAGCGGACGAGTGCGGAAGAGCGGCTTGACGATTGTCTCCGCTACAGCTCCTGCACGCAAAAGACAGGCTCCGACCTCCATTGTGCGTGGGGTGGTGCTGGTATATTGGAAGGAAGCGGTATCGGTAATGATGCCGGTAAGAAGGCACATGGCGGCCTCTTGACTGAGCGGCAGCTCTGCCTGTTGCTGGAAAAGTGTCAGCAGCTCGCCGGTCGCGGCGGCGGTGGGATCGATAATATTGACCTGTCCGCAGCCCTCGCTGCTGATGTGATGATCGATATTGAGAATGGTTGCGCGGTCAAGAAACGCTTTGTGCTGCTCGTAGAGAGAGCCGAAGCGGGTCAGCTCGCCCGCGTCCAGAGCGATTATCAGGTCGAAGTTCTCGTCGCCCAGCGTATTTTGTAGCAACTCTATGCCTGGCAAGAAGGCAAACGATCTGGGCGCGGGATCGGCGCACGCGGGGACGCATAGTTTGCCGAGGGCGCGCAGAATGTGAGTAAAGCCGAGCGCCGAGCCCAGGCAGTCGCCATCTGGATGCTCATGAGCGAGCAGGGCGATGCGCCGGGCTGGCTCGATCAGGGCCATTGCCTGCTGCACCAGGCCAGGGTCGAGTTGAGCGTTCAGTGAGGCAGTATTATCATCTCTTGTTGTATTCATTCGGCCTCTGCCTGGGATGCTTTCGCGTTCTCTTCCTGTTCAACCTGGCGGATCAGGTCGAGAATGCGTGCCCCTTCTTCTATTGATGTATCCAGTTTGAACGTAATTTCTGGCATATAGCGCAGGACGAGCCGGGAAGCCAGTTCGTGACGTAAAAAGCCTGCGGCGTGTTTCAGCGCCTTGATCGTCTCAACCTGCTCCTCCTCCGTTCCCATAACGCTAACGAAGACCTTCGCGTGTCGCAGGTCACCGCTGACCTCGACATGGGTGATGCTGGCGAAACCGACGCGTGGATCTTTGATCCGCGTGCGCAGCAGATCGCTTAGTTCGACCGCGATCAATTCTGCCAGTTTCTCTTGCCTGTGTGGATGTGGCATAGCTTGATTCCCCTTCCCCGCTGAGACACAATTCCCATAGCGCGCTGCCAACGACAGACGCTATGGGAAGGTGTCGCTGTTATTGTGCGTTAAGCCCCTGGCTTAACTCGTTCCTGTGCGAACGCTTCGATAATATCGCCGACCTGCACTTCGGAGAAATCCTCAAAGACGATACCACATTCGTAGCCGGTAGCCACCTCACGCACATCGTCTTTGCCACGGCGTAGGGACTCGATCATGCCTTCGTAGACCTTCGTGGTACCGCGCATCACGCGAGCTTGCGAGGAGCGCGTAATCTTGCCATCGGTCACGCGGCATCCGGCAATAACCGTATTTTTACCGGCTTTAAAGGTCTGAAGGACCTCGGCGTGGCCTTCAACCACCTCGCGGTAGGTTGGCTCCAGCATACCGACCAGGGCGGCCTGGATATCGTCGATCAGTTTATAGATCACATTGTAGTAGCGAATATCAACGCCCTCTTTTTGTGCCACGCGCTGGGCTGCTCCATCGGCTTTGACATTAAAGCCAATCACGACCGCGCCGGAGGCAGCGGCTAGATGGACATCGGTTTCGTTGATGTTGCCGATGCCTTCATGGATCAGGCGCACCTTCAAGTTCTCTTCGCCTACCTTCGAGAGCGCATTCTTCAGCGCCTCGGCGGAGCCTTGCACGTCACACTTGAGGACGATATTTAATTCTTTGACCTTACCCTCCTGCATCTGCATATAGAGAGTATCGAGGCTGACCTGGCCGAGCGGCATCAGCTCGTCGCGGCGCTTCTCGGCTTCCTGATGTGCATGCTGCTTGGCGGTACGCTCATCAGCAGTGACTTCCAGATGGTCGCCAGCCTGTGGAACCTCTGGCAGGCCAATAATGCTGACCGGTGTGCTTGGCGGGGCCTTCTGGATGCGTTTGCCGCGGTCGTTGAACATGGCGCGCACTTTGCCGGAGATGGCTCCTACCACAATATTGTCGCCCATCTTGAGCGTTCCCTGCTGCACAAGGACTGTCGCGGTCGGGCCGCTATTCTTCTCCAGGCGTGCCTCGATGATCACGCCGGTGGCGGCGCGATTGGGATTGGCTTTGATGTCCTGTACTTCGGCGACCAGCAAGATGTAGTCCAGCAATTCGTCGATGCCGGTGCCTTTGCGGGCGGAAACGGGCACGCAGACGATATCGCCGCCGTATTCCTCGATCACGACGTCTATCTCAGCCAGTTGTTGTTTGACGCGATCAGGGTTGGCATTCGCTTTATCAATTTTGTTGAGCGCGATAATAATCGGCACCTGGGCGGCCCGTGCGTGGTCGATAGCCTCACGCGTCTGCGGCATAACCCCATCATCGGCGGCGACGACGATAATCGCGATATGCGTTACCTGGGCACCACGGGCGCGCATGGCTGTAAAAGCTTCGTGGCCCGGCGTATCCAGGAAGGTGATTTTCTTGCCGTTGACCTCGACCTGGTAGGCGCCGATGTGCTGGGTGATACCGCCGGCTTCGCCCGCGGCAACCTTTGTTTTACGAATAACGTCGAGCAGCGAGGTTTTCCCGTGATCAACGTGTCCCATGATCGTCACGACCGGCGGGATAGTGACCATATCGCGCTCATCTTCAGCGACTGAAGCCTTTTTCCCCTGCACCGCCGGCGCCTGAGTTGCGGCAATCGAGCTAGGCTCAAAGCCAAGATCGCGGGCGATGGTCGCAGCTTTTTCGTAATCAACCACCTCGTTAATATTGGCAAAGATGCCATGCTTAATCAGATTGCGGATCACCTCATTGGGAGTTGCCTGCAATAGTTCTGCCAGATCTTTCACCATAATCTGTGGCGGAATCGAAACGGGCCCGGTTGGTTTTTCCCTGGTCGCGGCTGCCCGGCGTTCCTGTGAGCTACGCGTAGAGGAGCCGGAGCGCTCGGGTTTGCGCGTGCCGGGGCGCGCGCTCCCTGGACGTGAAGGGCCGGACGGACGTGCATGCCCTGTATGGCTCGGATGGCCTGTATGACCGGCGGGACGCGTATCTGGGCGAGGGCCGCGCTCGGCTGGCCCGGTCCTTGATCGGTTGGGCGCTGATGGCGCGGCGTTGGGCGCTCCGGGCCGTGGTCGATACTGTGTAGAACGGCCTTCGTTTGTATGCGCCGGGCGCTGTGCTCCGCCAGGGCCGCCGGGTGTGCGCGGAGGTCCACCTCCGTTGCGCTGAGGCGGTGCGGAACCCCCGTGCTGCGGCGCTGATGCCGAGCCATTGCCGTGCTGGGCTGGGGGACCGCCTGGGCGTGTAGCCGGTGTATGTTGTTGTGTATGTGGCGGGCGCGCAGGAGCGGCGGGAGCGGAAGAGTTCATAACAACGTTCTCGTTCCCATGCTGATTGCGCGCTGCTGCTGCCCCCTGGGTAGTGGAAGGTGAACGACGCCGAGCCGCTGGCTTTTTCTCCTGATCCTGGCTGCCCGTTGTGGTGCTCTCTGGTTTTGAGCGGGCGGTAGTTCTGGACTTCGTCGTATTTTTGGCCTGCTCAGTGGCATCTGGAAGTTCAGATGTGTCTCTCATGAAGAAGACTCCCTTCTATCAAATGATGCGCCACAAGTGGCGACGGAAATCTCTCTTCACAGCCATAAAAAAGGTCTGTCACCCTCCAATTGTAGGGAAGGGGACAGACCCTCGTTGGTGCAGTGCCAGGCATGTTTCAGTCTGCGCGCTCTCTGGCGTGCGGCTATGGTTTATATAATCATAGCGATTCGCTCCGCAAACATTCGCTGCTACAACTGCCCTTTAGACGAGGGGCTGTGTCTCTATCAAGAGTCGAGATAAAATGACGCATTGTTCAATCCTCATCCAACCCGAAGATTAGATGCAGTTGAATAATTTCCATCCCGGTCAGGGGATGGGGACGATATACAACTCTAATCAGTATAACTTACTCTACTGATCCTTGCAACCAAGGTAAATGTAGGGGCAATGCCTTGCGCTTGCCCTGGACGCATTGATTGATCCTTGCAACCAAGGTAAATGTAGGGGCAATGCCTTGCGTTTGCCTGACACTACAGATCCTTGCCCTTGCGAGATGCGCTGATCCGTGTCTGCGCGGGAAGGCGATAAATCGCCCACGGACGCGATAAATCGGGTCCCTACGGTACCTGGGCGCGCTTCGTTTCGGCTCGACCGGTTTGCGTGCCTGATCGCGGAGGGTCGTCTCTGGGTAGGGTCGCGATAAAGGCGTCCAACTGAGCGCGATCTTCCTCCGCGATGGTGGTTTCCAGCTCCTGTTCGAGTCGTTTTTTATGAACGGCCTGCTCCCAGCAAGAGAGCCGGGCGCAGAGATAAGCTCCACGACCGGACTTTTTACCGGTTGCATCGATGGCGACATGACCATCGGGTGTGCGTACCACACGCAGCAGTTCGCGTTTGGGTTTGGTTTCCCGGCAGGAGACGCAGGTGCGCAGCGGGATATGTTTTTGTTTGGGCGGTTGTTTTGCCGCTTTTGCCATGCTATCCTCCTGCTACTCCCGCTCGTAAGGCGAGCCGCCTTGTCTGCCGCCGCGTGAACGTTTTGGGCGCTCGCGGCGAGCGCTATAGGCGGGTTCCTGCATCTCGTCGGTGTGCTCGTCGTAGACCTCTCCTTCGACGGGCTTGATCACATCGACGCGCCACCCCGTCAATTTTGCCGCGAGGCGCGCGTTCTGTCCATCTTTCCCGATAGCGAGAGAAAGCTGTTTTTCAGCCACAGTCACCAGCGCGGTATGGTCGGTTTCGCGCAGCTCCACCTTCAGCGGCTTCACCGGGCTAAGCGCGTTGGCGACGAACGCCGCAGGATCGGAACTCCACTGGATGATATCGATTTTCTCATCGTTGAGTTCGCGCACGATATTGTTGATGCGTGAACCGCGCACGCCCACACAGGAGCCAATTGGGTCTAACCCATCCTGGCGGGCAACCACGGCCACCTTCGAGCGGCTGCCGGGCTCGCGGGCAATCCCCTTGATCTCGACGGTTCCTTCATAGATCTCCGGCACCTCTGACTCGAAGAGGCGGCGGACAAGATCGCGATGAGTGCGAGAGACTAGGATTTGCAGCATGCGGCCCTGGGTGCGTCGTACATCGTAGACGTAGACGCGGAGCCGCTGCCCGGTGCGGTAACGTTCGGTGGGCACCTCTTCGCTTGGTGGCATCACGCCCTCTACCTTATCCACCTTATCAAGGTCAAAGTCGAGCAGCCAGCCGCGCACAGGATCTTTGCGCGTCATCGTGCCGAGGCGAATTTCGCCGACCCAGTTCTTGATCTGGTCGTAGAGGTGCTCGTGTTCGGCCTCGCGAATGCGCTGCAGAATCACCTGCTTGGCGGTCTGTGTTGGGATGCGCGCGAAGATGAACGACGAATCGACATCGATATATTGCCCGAGGGCGGCCTTAGGGTGGAGACGCTGAGCCTCTGCCAGAGAGATCTCTTCATTCTGGTCCTGGACCTGGGCTACCACTCGTTTCGAGGCCCACACATGCACCTCACCGTTCTTATCCACCTCGATGCGCACATTTTCGCCGCCGCCGAAGCTTTTGCGGTAAGCTGCAAGCAAGGCCGTGGCGACGGTCTCCATCACCACTTCGCGGGGTAATCCCTTTTCGGCAATCAGTTGTGCGATAGCCGCTTGAAATTCGCTCCTCATATGCCATGCTCCTCCCGCAGGTGCCCATTAAAACAACGTCTATTTTTCGAGTGCAAAGAAAAACGTCTCTGGCAAACAGAAAAGTGGGGTATGCGCCCACTTTTCTCAAAAAGTTTCCTCAATTCTTTACGTATTATATCACGGAATTTTCATCTTGTAAATGACATGTAAATAACATAGTGTGCGTGAAGCGGAGAGAAGGCGCAGGGGGTCGATGTGATATAGTGATAGGTGTTATCCACCTGTACATGTATAGTAAGCAAGGATAAAGGAGCATAAAGATGGCCGTGTCGCATTTAAATGAGGACGAACAGGCGCTGATAGAAGCGATTAAGGAGATAGCCAGGGAGCGGGTGGCGCCGCGGGCCGCAGAGATCGATCATACCGGCGAGTTCCCCTGGGACATGAGCGAATTACTGGCCCAGCAGGATATTTACGCCATGCCCTTCCCCGTCGAGTACGGCGGCATCGGGTCGAGCAAGCTGGCCGTGGTGATGGCGATTGAGGAGCTATCGCGCCATTGTGCCACCACCGGATTGCTGCTCGCGGTCCAGCAGCTCGGTGCCTTCCCCATTGCGCTCGCGGGGACCGATGAGCAGAAGCGCCGGTATTTTCCGCGCCTCGCCAGCGGCAAATGGCTTGCCGCTTTCGGCCTGACCGAGGCCGGCTCCGGCTCGGATGCCGCCGCCATGCGAACGTTTGCCGTGCGTAAGGGCGATAAGTATATTCTCAATGGCTCAAAACGCTTCATTACTAATGGCGGCCTGGCGCAGGTGAACTCGGTTTTTGCGATTACAGATCCTCAGACAGGGACGCGCGGCATTAGCGCCTTTATCGTTGAGAAGGGCTATCCGGGCTTCTCGGTCGGGCGGATCGAGGATAAGATGGGCATCAAGGGGTCGCAGACGGCTGAGCTGATCTTTGAAGATTGTGAGGTCCCGGCTGAAAACTTGCTTGGACGCGAGGGCGATGGCTTCAAGATCGCCATGATGACGCTCGACCGTACGCGTCCCGGCATCGGCGCGCAGGCGGTCGGCATCGCTCAGGGGGCGCTCGATCTGGCCGTATCATACGCGAGACAGCGCATCCAGTTTGGCAGGCCAATTGCTGACAATCAGGGCATTCAATTTATGCTCGCGGACATGGCGACAAAGGTTGAGGCGTCGCGCCTGCTGGTCTACAATGTCGCAGAAATGATCGACCGTGGCGAGAAGAATTTCAGTCAGTATTCGGCGATGGCGAAAATGTTCGCTTCAGATTCGGCGATGGCGGTGACGAATGACGCCATCCAGGTGCTTGGCGGCTATGGGTATATGAAGGAATATCCGGCGGAGCGTATGATGCGTGATGCCAAGATCACACAGATTTACGAGGGGACCAACCAGATCCAGCGCCTGGTGATTGCTCGCGCGCTACTCACCGATTTATAATGGCATGCCTCCTCGCTCACCGTCGCGCTGCTTCGCCACGCACAAAGAACGGAGAGGATGGGCCACAGGCTCTAAGCGCCTGTGGCCCATCCTCTCCGTGATGAAAGCGAGCGCCTGTGGCGTGAGCGCGCAGGCACTCGGAGCATCAAACACTATATAAAGGGGAGTCAAAAGATGCCATCGTTTTCTTTCGATCCTATTGCCCATCGTTATGACGCCACACGCGGCTATCCCGGTGATATTGCTCAACAGATTACCCAGCGTCTGGATCAACTGATTAGCGCGAGTCCGCAGACGGCGTTCCTGGAACTGGGAATTGGCACCGGGCGCATTGCCTTTCCTCTGGCCTCGCTGGGGCGCAACTATACAGGGGTGGATATTTCGACCAAAATGCTGGATGTCCTCGTCGAAAAGCTAAGAGAGCGGCATTGGCAAGCAGATCAGCGGCCCTGGGGAAGCTTGCCTGATGAGGCTATAGAGCGGCCTTGTGAGGTAAGGAGGTTTACTCATTCGGAGCCGCAGGGTAGTATGCGGCTGATCATCTCTGATATCACGCAATTGCCTTTTCGGGACGCTTCATTTGATGTGGTCATCGCAGTTCATGTATTGCACCTGGTTGATGGCTGGCAGCAGGCTGTACGGGAGGCGGTGCGCGTGCTGCGTCCCGGTGGGTTGATGCTGAATTGTTGGGATGAGTATAGCAGGTCGGATGCGCGGGGGATTTCCGAGCAGTGGAGAGCGATTATGGAGTCGTCTGGCGTCAATATTAATCGCCCTGGAGCCGCTTCCAGTCAGCAGGTAGCTGAATTGTTGCAATCACTGGGATTGCAGACGCAAAGTGTGCGTTTGCTACAATGGGAACAAACGGTAACGCCGCGTGCAGCCATTGAGCGTATTGTGAAGCGTGAATGGTCGAGCACATGGATGGTGCCGGATGATGTGTTTGCCGCTTCAGCCGAGCGTTTGTGGCAGTGGGCTAACGATTACTATGGGGCCAGGATAGATGCTGAACGCCAGGTGGAGCGCAGCTTTATGGTAAATAAGACGCAGGTATAAAAGTTTGCTGGATGGGTTATGGAAATAGTTATTTTGATAGGGTTGCAGGCTGCGGGCAAAAGTACCTTCTATCAGACCCATTGTGCGTACACGCATGAGTATGTCAGCAAAGATCTTTTGCGTAATAATAGGCGTCCTGCGCGGCGGCAGAGCCAGCTAATCGAGGAGGCTTTGCAGGCAGGACGCTCGGTTGTGGTCGATAACACTAATGCCACCAGGGAGGAGCGCGAGTCGCTGATTCAGGTGGGGCGTCAATATGGCGCGGAAATTGTCGGCTATTACTTTGAGCCGCAGGTAAAGCAGAGTTTAGAGCGCAACAGGCAGCGCGCGGGCAAAGCTCGTGTCCCTGACGTGGCAATTTTCGCCACGCTCAAAAGATTGGTGCGCCCGACGTATGCCGAAGGGTTTGATCAGCTCTACGCTGTTCGTTCCGGCAAAGAGACGCTTTTTGAGGTGGTTGATTGGGAAGAAGGTGATGTAGTTGATTGAGCGTCATGCAATCTGGTAAAGCTCTTTGTAAAATTATAGGCGCTAAAATTTGGTTTGCTTGTTCCCCAGGGTTGACGCACCGATCTTGCAGGAATTGCTGATCCGACAGAAGTGTACGAACCTTTCTGGACGGGCTATCGCAGGCGGCGAGGCGCGCCAATAAGTGGCGCGCACGCTATGGCTGTCAAGCTCTTTGTGATGCTTGTATACTTTTTATACTGGACGAGTCAAAAAACCGGGCGTTCCATTTTTTCGTAACGACAGCTTATTACAGAACAGATGGGAGAAAATAACAGCTCATGAATGCTCACGATGTCCTGACTCAGGCGCGGTCAGCTAATTTGCGCCTTGTCCGATTTGTGTATTGCGATAACGGCGGTGTCATCCGCTGCAAGGCCACACACATCAGCAAATTGCCTACGCGTATCCATGAAGGTATCGGTCACTGCTATGCCCTGAGCGCCTGGACTGGTGCGGACACGCTTGCCTCTGTTGAGGGCATGGGGCCTGTGGGCGAGTTTCGCCTGGTTCCTGACCCGGATACTTTTACGATTTTACCCTATGTTCCCAATACGGGTAGCATGATGTGCGACCAGATTGATCTGGATGGTCGCCCCTGGGGGGCCGATCCGCGCAGCTTCCTGCGTCGCATGGTTGCTCGCCTGGGCGAGAGGGAGATGCGCCTGCAAGCGGCTGCCGAGCACGAATTTTATTTTGCCCGTGAAGAGGCGGGTCAGTACATCCCGGCGGATAAGAGCCTCTGCTATAGCAGCCGGGGGATGGATGACCAGGCCGAGGTGATGGATGTTGTCCTGGCCGCGCTCGAATCGCAAGGGATCTCCATCGAGCTCTTCCATTCGGAGGGCGGGCCGTCGCAGCAGGAACTCTCCACTTCGCACGCTCCTGCCCTGCGAGCCGCTGACAATATCTGCCTGGCGCGTGAGACGATTTGCGGGGTTGCGCGCAAGTTCAACCTGATAGCGACCTTTGCTCCCAAGCCCTTCCTCAATACCTTCGGCAGCGGGCAACACCTGCACTTCAGCCTGTGGGGCACCTCTGACAGCGAGCGACCGAATAAAAACCTGCTCTATGACGCTCAGGCTCGTGGGTACCTGAGTCAGCTAGGACGCCATTTCATTGGCGGCATTCTGCGCCACATTCATGGTCTGGTGGCGCTCACCTGTGGCAGCGTCAACTCCTATAGCCGCTTGCTACCGCACTACTGGAGTTCGGCCTATAATGCCTGGGGCTTCGACAATCGTGAGGCGGCCATCCGCGTGCCTTCGACGGCCTGGGGCCGTGAGTCGGAGTCGATCAACCTCGAACTCAAACCCTCCGATCATAGCGGCAACCCTTACCTGGCGCTTGGCGGCATCATCGCGGCTGGCCTGGATGGGATTGAGAACCAAGTTGATCCGGGTGAGCCACAGCAGGTCGATCCGGGCAATCTCAGCGACGAGGAGCGCGAACGTTATGGTATTCGTCGCCTGCCGAGCACGCTTGGTGAAGCCCTGGATGAACTGGAGCGTGACCCTGTTCTGATGGCGGCACTCGGTCCGATGCTCTCCACCACTTACCTGGCAGTCAAGCGCAACGAGATCGAGGTCTTCAAAGATAAAACTCCTCAAGAAGTGGTCAACGAGCATTTCACCAAGTACTAAGTTCGTTATTGAGCGTGGGGGACTCCATATTGTAGGGGAGCAAGGGGTTCCCTCATTGCGACTATTAGCAGCGAAACGCCGCAGGGGTGCGTTACGCTTTTATTTATGCCGGATCAGCACTTTGTCGATGCGCTTACCATCCATATCGACGACTTCGAAGACGAAATCTCCGATAGTGATGTGATCCCCTGCCTTTGGGATGCGGCCCATATGCGCAAGGAGCATGCCCGCCAGGGTGTGATAATCGCCGCGCTCTTTCTCTGGGGCGGGGTTCATACCGATCTTCTCGCGCACCAGTTCATGATCGACCAATCCATCAACCAGCCAGCTTCCGTCTTCGCGCTGGACGATCTCATGGTTTGTTTCGGGTAGGTCGTATTCATCCTGGATCTCGCCGACCAGTTCCTCCAGCACGTCTTCCAGCGTGACCAGGCCCGTAACCTGGCTGTACTCGTCGATCACAATCGCCATATGGACGCCCTTGCGCCGGAAGGTGGTGAGCAGGTCGTCAACGTGCTGGAACTCTGAGATGAAGAAGGCCGGGCGCGCCAGTTCCTTGAGCGAGGTGGGTTTGTTGGCGGTGCGCACGCGGAGCAGGTCTTTGGCGTAAAGGACGCCGATGATGTTATCGAGCGAATCCTCATAGAGCGGCAGACGCGAGTTGCCGGAACTCAGGAATAGTTCGATGACCTCCTCCAGCGGTGTATCGACCTCGACCGCGACGATCTCCGTGCGCGGCGTCATGATCGAGCTAACAGGCCGGTCGGTGAAGCGGAAGACGCGACTGATAAATTCCTGCTCTCCGGTTTCAACCGTCCCGCTGACTTCACCCTCGCGAGCAAGGTAGACGATATCCTCTTCAGTGACGGTATGAGTGACGGCGCGACCCTGACCCAGGAGGCGCAGCACGAGATTCGCCGATCCGCTCAGCACAACTACTACCGGCCTGAGGATCTGCGATAGTCTGAGCATCAACGGAGCCGCGAAGGTCGCAATGCGCTCGGCTGACTGGAGGGCCAGGCGCTTGGGGACGAGTTCGCCCAGGATAAGAGAGAAGTATGTGATCAGGATGACTACCGTTGCCAGCGCCAGCGTATCAGCATAGGATCTGATTGTCGGGAACGTTCGGAACCAGTTCGCCAGCGGGGCGCTGATACTTGCTCCGCCGAACGCGGCTGCCAGCGTGCTGATCAGGGTGATCCCGACCTGGACGGTTGCCAGAAAGCGGTCAGGGTCAGCCGCCAGGTCAAGGGCCTGTTTGGCTCGCTTGTGACCTGCATCGACCTGTTGTTGCAAGCGGCTGCGCCGGGCTGAGACAATTGCGATCTCTGAGGCGGCGAAAAAGCCGTTTGCCAGGATCAGGATGAAGATAATGATTGCTTCAGTGCCAATAAAACCGGTCATGATATGTACACCTTTGTTCTGGGTTAAAATATGACGGGAAAGATCCTCTTAACATACACGTTTCATCCCTGCTATATGATGTCATAGAAAATCATTAGCTGCTACGTCAGTCATCCCGATAACCCTTTGCTTGACTGCTCGCCGCAAGTGGCTCACAATAATGTAGTGTATTGATGAGGATAGGCCATTTGCTCCGCAAATGGCCTATCCTCATCAATACACTACATTATGTTTTCAGCGCCGAAGGCGCTGAAGCGTTACCGGGATGAATCGATGGCACGGGCGAGGATCTCGGAGATATCCTCCACCTTCATCTTCTCCTCGGCTTCAACGCCTTTGATGCCATCCTCGAACATCGTGATGCAGAAGGGGCAACCGGCGGCGAGAACGTCCGCCTTCGTCTCCAGCGCCTCGTTGACGCGGGTCTGGTTGATGCGCTGACCGATCTTCTCCTCCATCCAGACGCGCCCGCCGCCACCACCGCAGCAGAAGCTCTTGTTGCGGTTGCGCTGCATCTCCGTGACGCCGTTGCTGTTGAGCACAGTAAGGACGCGGCGCGGCTCGTCGTACACGTCATTGTAGCGACCGACGTAGCAGGGGTCGTGATAGGTCAGCTTGCGGCGATCAAAACCTTCGGGCAGGGTAATTTTATCGTCGGACAGAAGTTTTTCGATGAAGACGGTATGATGAACAACATCGTAGTCGCCGCCGACCTGTGGGTACTCGTTCTTGATCGTGTTGAAGCAGTGTGGACAGGCCGTGATGATGGTGCGATGCTTTGTCGCGATGGCGGCGCTGCCATTGCTGGAAGTGTGCCCATTGTGACCGTTGCTCAGCGTGGCGAGATTAAAGCCGTAGTTGTTCAGCGTCTCAACATTTTGCTGAGCCTGCATCTGCCACAGGTACTCGTTGCCGATGCGACGAGCTGGATCGCCCGTGCAGGTCTCCTCGGGACCGAGGATGGCGAAATTGACGTTGGCCGCTTGCAGGATCTTCGCCACCGAGGTTGCGACCTGCTGGTTGCGGCGGTCGAACGAACCCATGCAGCCAACCCAGTAGAGCACATCGGCATCAGGATTCTCCGCCATCAAGGGAACGCCCAGGTTAGCGGCCCATTCGGCGCGTTTGTCGTTGCTGATCTCCCAGGGGTTGCCGTTGCGTTCAATATTATTGAAGAGCGAGGTGACCTCCTGCGGGAATTCGCTCTCCTCCATCACCAGATGGCGGCGCATATCAACAATCTTCGGCACATGCTCGATAGAGACGGGACAGATCTCCATGCAAGCCATGCAGGTGGTGCAGGCCCAGAGGGCGTCGTTGGAGATAATGCCGCCGACCATCGGCTGATGATGCGCCTCCCGCTCGCGTGCATTCTCATCGGCTTTAACCCCGGCAATCCCAAGCTTGCTATAGAGCGACTTCTCGCCCAGGATCTCATCGCTATGGACGAAGAGTGCCTCTTTAACGCCCAGGATAATCTCTTTGGGGAAGAGTGGCTTGCCCGTGTTGGTCGCGGGACAGACGGTATTGCAGCGTCCACACTCGGTACAGGCGTAGCCATCGAGCAACTGCTTCCAGGTGAACTGCTCAGCCTTAGAGACGCCGTAATCTTCGCGATCCTCGATATTCTCCAGCAGCGGTAAGGCTCCTCTGGGCTTGTAGTTGCGGAAGAATACATTGAAGGGCGTCGCCATCAGGTGCAGATGTTTGGAGCGCGGCAGGTAGATCAGGAAGCCCAGCACCACGCTGACGTGCAGCCACCAGAAGAAGCGGTATGCCGTAATGTCGGTCTGCGTGCCTGCTCCGCTGAATACGGGGCCAAGAACAGTGCCGATTGGCGTCCAGGCTACTCCATTGCTTGCTGCATATTCAAAGCCCTCGACCAGCGCCAGAGTAACAATGACAAGCAAAATCAATCCCAGAATGATAAAGCCGTCCCAGGGGCCATGCAGGAAGCTAGAGAGTTGGCGGGGGCGCACAATGCCGCGGCGAATGGCGAAGAGGACAAGGGCTATTGCCACCAGGATCACAAAGGCGTCCAGCACGATAGCGAAGATGCGATTATCGCCGAGCAGGGGGAGCGATCCGTTAAAGGCGCCGAGCAGCAAATTGAGCAGCCCGAACTGGATCACAATAAAGCCCCAGAAGGTGAAGAAATGGGCGATACCGGGGATAGGATCACGTAGCACCCCGCTCTGACCGAGAACCACCAGGAAAAACTCTCCAATGCGGTCGTCGATATGATCGGTGCGGTCTTCTGGCCGCGCCTTAGCAAGGAGCGCAATCAACTTGCCTACGCGAATGCCAAAAAGAACCAGCGCTGCCAGGAAAAGCAGCATAAAAATAATGGTGCCGATCCATCCCCCGGTTGGTGATATTACAGGGGGAGTCATGTCAAACCTCCATCGCAACGGTCCAGGCCGCCGCGGCTTCAGAGCATTAGCAGCGAAGGTGTGTACCGGCGGCGCTGAACCTCAAGTTTAGAGGGTAGCTATCCAGCTACCCTGCAATCTTATAGCATCTCTGCCTGTTTGTGTATATGCTTATGCCTTGCGTCGCTTCACTTCTTCGGTGAGCTGCGGAAGGATCGTCAGGGCATCGCCAACCACGCCCAGGTCGGCAACCGAGAAGATGGGCGCGTGCTCATCTTTGTTGATGGCGACGATGTATTTGGAACCTTTCATGCCCGCGAGGTGTTGAATGGCGCCGCTGATGCCAACCGCGACATATAACGTCGGCTTGACGGTTTTGCCGGTCTGGCCGATCTGATAGCTATAGGGGAGCCAGCCAGCATCGACGATAGCGCGGGTTGCGCCGGGCGCGCCGCCCAGCGCGCTGGCAAGCGCCTCAACCAGGCGATAGTTCTCGGCTTTGCCCAGGCCGCGTCCGCCGCTGACAATCACACTGGCATCTTCCAGGGCCGGACCTTCGCTTTTCACTTCGACTGTTTCCAGGATTTTGATCGTCTGCGCTTCGGCGCTAATGGCAACGTTCAGGGTCTCGATTTCCGCGGTGCGCCCATCGTATTTCTCGATGCTAAACGCTTTCGGGCGTGTCAGCACGATGCCGGTGCCGGACTGGGGATGGGTAGCTGTCACCACATTCTCGCCGCCCCAGGGAACGGTCACTTTGAGCGTATCGCCATCAAAAGCCAGGTCGGTGGCATCGGTGATCAGGCCCATATTGTTGCGCACGTTCAGGCGCGCCGCGATATCGCGCAGATCGTAGGTGGTTGCTAGAAGCAGCAGGGCCGGCTGATGCTGTTGCACCAGGCCGCTCAGCGTCTCGACGGCGGGTAGGGTGAGATAATTATCGTAGGCGGCGTCAGCGTGGACGTAGACTTTTTCCGCGCCATATTCGCCAAGCGTCGGGGCAACCTCCGTGGCGGCTGCGCCAAGCACAATGGCTTCAGCGCGACCCAGTTTAGCGGCTTTGCCCAGGACCTCCAGCGATGAGCGAACGGGTTGACCGCCCTCCAGTTCGACCAGCACCCAGATAGTTTTCGACATACTCCAATATCCTCCTAGTAGATTTCCACTTGACCTCTCAAGCTTTGTCAGCTATACTGCTCTTCCTGGGGAGGCGGTGGAAGGTACTGTCCATTCTCGACCCGATCAGGGGCTTGAAACTATAGTAGCTGGTACCGTTGCAGAAAATCTGCAATCTGTTGGGCTGCGTTGCCATCGTCTTTGATCACCTGTCCGGCTGCTCGCGCTTCCGCTTTGCCAAGAGCCAGGACTTGCTCGCGAGCGCCCGCCTCGCCTACCTGTGAAGCATCGATGCCGAGATCGGCCAGGGTAAGCTGGTCAAAGGGCTTCTTCTTCGCCCCCATGATACCTTTCATCGTTGGATAAATAGCCTCGAAAGAACCGCTGGCGATAGTCACCACCGCGGGCAGAGGGCATTCAACGGTTTTGTAGCCAGTTGGGATAACGCGTTTAATTACGGCTTTGGAGCCTTCGACCTTGATTTCGCGGGCAAAGGTCAACTGTGCGATGCCCAGGAATTCCGCGATCCCGCCGGGAACCATGCCGGTATAGCCATCGGTGCTCTCGGTGGAGCAGAAAACCAGGTCGGGCTGTTCCTTTTTCAGCACAGCAGCCAGAACGCGCGCCGTACCAATGGCGTCGGAACCGGCCAGGGCGGGATCGGTGACAAGAATGGCGCGATCAACGCCCATCGCCAGGGCGCGACGCATGCCTTCCTGAGCCGACGCAGGCCCCATGCTCACGGCGACCAGTTCGCTATTGCCAACGGTATCCCTCAGCTTGATCGCGGCTGACAGTGTGGACTCATCGCCAGGGTCGAGGATCAGCGAAACGCCGCTGCGCACCAGACGTTTGGTCGCGGGATCGAGCTTGCTGACCGTGGTATTGGGATCGGGTACCTGTTTTATACAGACAAAAATTTTCATCTAGCATGCGCCTCATCTTTAAAAATGTAGGACGTAGGAGAAAAAGGGAAACAAGCTGTCTCCCTTAGCTATCATATTGTACCTGTCGTGAAAAGAGCGTGTCAACGTTGCTAGCTAACGCGACGGCTGTAGGGGCAATCCCTTGCGGTTGCCCTGCTTGCTTGCGGTTGCCCTGGCTCGTGGTGATATCCTTTGTAGGGGCAATCCCTTGTGGTCGTCCTCGACCGATGCAATTGCCCAACCCACCCAACGATCTGACAAGGCTTGTAGGGGCAATCCCTTGTGGTCGTCCTCGTCGGCTGTGGGCAGGCGCGAGGCAGGGCAGGGGCAAGCCTTGCCCCTACCATATACATTGGGGGAGACAAGGAAGATGAGACTGTGATGAAGCCGCGCATCGATGTGCTCGCGATTGGCGAGACCTTGATCGATTTGATCTCGGAGACGGAGCAGGGGTCGTTGCAGGAAGCGCGCTCGTTCCGTATGTATGCGGGCGGACAGGTGACCAATGTGGCGCTGAATGTGGCAGCTCTGGGAGGAGCCGCCGCGCTGGTTGCTCGCGTGGGTGACGATAACTTTGGCGCTTTTCTGCGTCACCATCTGGTTGTAGCGGGCGTACAAGCTGACTATGTGCATACCTCTGCCCACACACCTACAACGCTGGTCGTGGTGGCGCGCAACCGTACCACCCCCGATTTTACCGTCTATCGCGGCGCGGACGCCATGATGAAGCCGGATGATATGCCGCTATCTCTGCTCTCCCAGTCCGCAATTGTACATACTTCCGCGTTTGCGCTCTCGCGAGAACCCTCATGCTCGACCATCCTCAAATTTGTCGAGCAGGCTCACGCCGGTGGCACTCAGGTCAGCTTTGACCCCAATTATCATGAACGGTTGTGGGATGTGGCGGAAGAGCCTCTATCGATATTTGCCAGAATCTGTCCCTACGTCTGGCTAACCAAGCCATCGCTTGATGATTGCCGGCGTCTCTTTGGTCCCGGCCTGACGCCAGAAGCGTACGCCCGAAAGTTTTTAGAGCTAGGGGTGCAGCATGTTGTGTTGACAATGGGACACGAAGGTGCGCTACTGGCGTCAGCTAGCGGGAGCGTCTTTCAATCTGCCAGTCAGGTTGAGGTTGTGGATGTAACGGGCGCTGGCGACTCCTTCTGGGCCGGGCTGCTCCTGGCCACGGTCGATGGTTACACACTCTACGATGCAATGCGCGTGGGGCTGGCCGTGGCCGCAATCAAGATTCAGCAGGTGGGGCCACTGGCGCAGAAGATTGATCGGGCGGCGTTATACGCGCAACTCGGGTTGCCATGAAGCGCGAAAGCCAGTATAGCCAGTCCTTTTTATATTGCATCCTCTTCTCGTTTGTATTATTGTGTGCTTATTCATATTATTTTATCTATGTACTGATGCACCCTTGAGAGGAGTTTTGTTGATGCTCAACCGCTTGACGCGTTTTCCTTTGCTGTTGTTATGCTTTTATAGCGTATTATTCGCAGCTTTTGGAGCGTTTTCCGCGCCGGCTTACGCTGCAAGTAACCCCTTTACTGTCACCGCTCGTTCGCAAACTGTGCATTTCCCAGACTATATCGACCTCAATCTAACGGTGCGCGATAGTGCAAGTCCTATTACGCAAGCAACAATTGTCGTTTCATATGTAGTCGATGCGACCTATGGAGATGAGCAAACAGTTACGCATTCCGTGCTAACGCCAACTAATCAAGCTGGTCAAGTTGTTGTGCTGCATGATCGTGAAGATACCACCTCCAATAGCTTTGTGACGCCCGGGACAGCTATCCAGTACCATTGGGAGTTGCAAGACCAGGCGGGGCATACGTTGACCGATGCATCCCAACAATTTGTTACCATTGATACCCGTTTTTCCTGGCACCACCTTGCTCAAGGGATGCTCGAAGTTAACTGGTATAACCAGCCGGATAGCTTTGGTCAGGCAGTCCTCAGGCAGGCCAGTGCGAATCTGGCGCATATCACCCAGACGCTGGGGAGCGCTCCTACGACTCCTCTCAAGCTCTGGATTTATGCCGATCATACTGATTTTGCCGGCGCCATCGGGCCGTACTCTTATGAATGGGTTGGGGGAGAGGCGTATCCCGCGATGGGGCAGGCATTTTTTGTGATCGCAGATGACCAGGCCACAGCTCTGATACGTGATATGCCGCATGAGATGACGCACCTGGTATTTGCGCAGATCGAGCCACGGGCGCTTTTCATCCCGGCATGGTTTAACGAGGGGCTGGCAGTTTACAATCAGCTCTATCACGAGCCTGCAATGACGGAAGCTTTCCAGCAAGCGCTGAACGACCATACCCTTCTACCACTCGACCAGATCAACGGCAGCTTTCCGGTAGATGCCGACAAAGCGTATCTTGCCTATGCTCAGAGCTGGAATCTGGTTGAATATATGTATCAGACCTACGGAACCGAGAAGATGGCAACGTTTCTTAAAACGCTGAATAGCCCGCTCATCGATTTCGATGGAGCAGCTAAACAGGCATTGGGGGTAGATGTAGCGCATCTGGAGAGGCAGTGGCGCATCCATTTAAATCAGCCGCCGACGCCTGACGCTGCCAGCCCATCTGCACCGGTAACAGCAGATCAGTCTCCGGGAGCTTTATCGACAACCTCAACCCTTCTTGTCATCGGAGGCATTGTCTGTATCGTAGGGATAATAGCGGGTATTGCGTTGGTACTGGTGACGATGAGGCGGCGGAAGCGCCAGTTGCTCCAGCCGTATCCATTGACTGGAGCAGCGCCGACGGAAGCGCCGGAGATGTGGGGACAGGGAAAGGAGGTGGCAGCAGTACCTGCGCATGAACAGGAAGAGAAGAGCGAGTAAAGGAGTGCTGTAGATGAGTCAGGCAGAGCAGATCAATACAGAGGCATACCAGCAGGCGTTGGCGTTGTTGCGGCGTTGTCTTACGCCAGCAGGCTTTGTGGCATCGGCGGTGGCTACGGATAATTATGCACGGGTGTGGGCGCGTGACGGCATGATTAGCGGGTTGGCGGCGCTGGCAAGCGGAGATGACGAGCTGATCAAGGGGATGGAATGCACACTGGATACGCTGGCGAAACATCAGGGGCCGCATGGCGAGATCCCCAGTAATGTTTCTCTGGATGGCGATCAGGTAAGCTACGGCATGCTGGCCGGGCGCGTCGATGCCCTGCTCTGGTATGTGATCGGCGTCTGCGCCTATCTTGACTACACGCGGCATAACTCGCGCAAAGTGCGCTACTGGCTAAGCATTGAGCGAGCGTTATTTCTCGCGGCATGCTGGGAATACAATGATCGCGGCTTACTCTATACGCCCCTCTCCGGCAACTGGGCAGACGAGTATGTGCAGCAGGGCTATGTGCTTTCGGATCAGTTGCTCTATGCCATCGCGTTACAGAGCGCGGGCCTTGTTTTTAAGCACAAAGAATGGCAAAAGAAGGCAGATACGCTGCGAGGGCTGATCGCGGTCAATTACTGGCCTCAGCAGGCGTTGTGTGATGATCCGCGCGTCTATCATCCACAGGCGTATCGTTACCAGGTGGAGCAGGGAGAGCAGCCGTACTGGCTTCCGGCGTTCTCCCCTGGAGGCTACGCGTGCTATTTTGATGGCCTGGCGCATGCCCTGATGCTGTTGACCGATCTGGGGAGCGAGGAGCAGCGCCTGCAAGCGGACGAGTATGTTCAATCGCTGGCGCAACAAACCGGCAGTGCGCTCCTGCCTGCGTTCTGGCCCGTCATTGGCCCTGGCGACCCTCAATGGGTCATGCTAGAGGCCAATCATCTCTATGGCAAGCTCAAAAATCAGCCCTATATGTATCACAATGGCGGGCTCTGGCCCGTGCTGACCGGCTTATATACCGTGGGACTGATGCGCCAGGGGCGCAAGGAACGTGCGGAGCAGTTGTTGAGCGCGCTGAACGCGGCTAACGAACTGGGTCAGGATGGCAGGGAGTGGGATTTCGCCGAATATCATCATGGTCAGACCCATCAGCCAATGGGGGCGCATTACCTGGCATGGAGCGCGGCGGCGACTGTGCTGGCCGAGCGGGCGGTACGCGCTGGGGTTGCGCCGTGGCCTTTGCTGTAGCTAGCGTTTGAATTGCTGCCGTCGCACCATCAACGCTGTAAAGACTGCGAGGAAGCCTGCAACACATAAGGGCAGGCCCGTTTGCGAACTGCGGGTAGCCATCCAGATCAATACGCCCGCGATCTCCAGGACG
>Ga0070741_10001378_pt1 | contig 74958 bp, 83 predicted proteins | sample Coa_R1_4_FD_66440 | JGI IMG/M metagenome (GOLD analysis project Ga0070741, IMG submission 66440) | Surface soil microbial communities from Centralia Pennsylvania, which are recovering from an underground coalmine fire - Coalmine... | ecosystem: Environmental > Terrestrial > Soil > Unclassified ...
GTTGGAGGCTTGAGAGGAGTCGTCTCTAGTACGAGAGGACCGAGACGAACGGACCTCTGGTGTATCAGTCGTCGTGCCAACGGCGCTGCTGATTAGCCACGTCCGGACGGGATAACCGCTGAAAGCATCTAAGCGGGAAGCCCACCTCGAGATGAGGCCTCCCATCTCCTCGAGAGAGTAAGAGCCGTGGGAGACCACCACGTCGATAGGCGGGACGTGCAAGCACAGCAATGTGTTCAGCGGACCCGTACTAATTGCTCGAGGTCTTGATTTGAGCACGCGATCTGCTGCTATGGAGTTTTGAGGGTGGGCGCCCCGCGTCCCCGCTCGACAACTTGGGCGGTCATAGCGGCGGGGAAACACCTCTTCCCATTCCGAACAGAGAAGTTAAGCCCGCTAGCGCCGATGGTACTCGGAGGGCGACCTCCCGGGAGAGTAGGACGCCGCCCATCTTCCTCGGGGCCCCGCCAGGGGCCCCTGCTCGTCCTGCCGCGGGCGCGCCGGGCCCTCGTCCGCCGGGGTCAGGCTGCCCGCAGCTTCTCGCGCCAATCCGGGTCGAGCTCGCGCAGGCGCCGCACCCGCTCCCCGAGCGGCGGGTGGGTGATGAAGAGCGCGGCGAGCCCCTCCTCGGCGAACGGGTTCGTGGTGTAGAGCGGCTCGGTCGCCGGCGAGGCCTCGAACGCGACGAGCTCCATCGCCTGCTCGAGGCGCAGCAGCGCGTCGGCGAGGCCGTGCGGCGAGCCGCAGAGCTCGGCGGCGAACCGGTCGGCCTCGTACTCGCGCTTCGGCGAGAGCAGCAGGTGCACGAACGAGGCGGCGAGCGGCCCGAGCACGAACAGGAGCGCGCGCTGCAGCCACCCGCCGATCCGCGAGGCCTCGACGAGCGCGGCGGCGACGATCACGGCGGCCGTCTGGACGAGCACGTCGCGGCGGCGCAGGTGGGCGAGCTCGTGCGCGACGATCCCCTCGAGCTCCGCCGGCGTCGCCACCCCGAGCAGCCCGACCGAGACCGCGAGCGCCGTCCCGCCCCCGGCGCCGCGGCCGGCGACGAGCGCGCGCGGGTAGCCGTCCGGCAGCAGGTGGAGCCGCGGCCGGATCACCTCCGCCCGCCCCGAGAGCGTCTCGACCGCGGAGAAGAGCGCCGGCGCCTCCCCGGGGAGCAGCTCGCGCGCACCGACCATGCCCATCGCGATCCGGTCGGCGTACCAGTAGAGCGCGATCGCGAGCAGGACGATCGAGCCGAGGAAGAGCAGGCCGAGCCGGTAGCCGCCGAGCCGCCACCCGGCGAACCCCATCGCGAGCGCGGGGACGGCGAGGAGCAGCCACGCCTTCGTCACGTTGGCGAGGACGGCCAGGCGCGGCCCGAGCCTCGGCTGCATCACCGCCGCCTACGCCTCGTCGTCGCGCTCGTCTCCCTCGTCCTCGGCGAGCCCGTGCGGCGGCCAGTCGGGCTCGGGCGCGTCGCAGCGGCTCGAGCAGTGGAGCGAGGCGATGTTCTGGAGCGGGATCAGGATGTGGCCGTTGAGCTCGATGTGCGCGACGTCCTCGACGTAGCAGTACGCGGTCAGCACGCCGTCCTGGTACTCGCCGCCGAACAGGGCGACCTCGACCTGCTCGCCCTTGTACTTGTTGGTGTAGTCCTCCACCGGGCGCCCGGGGTCAGTCTATCCGGCTGATGCTCCCGTCCTCGACGCGGATCGGCTGGACGTGACAGTTCGAGACGATCGGCCGGTCGTCGAACGAGCCGCCCGCGGCGAGCCACGCCGCGACGATCGGGCCGCCGTGCGTCACGACGAGCACGCGGCCGCCGTCGTGCGCGGACGCGATCTCGAGGAGGGCTGCGACCACCCGCCCGCGCATCGCGTCGAACGCCTCGCCGTCCCGCCAGCCGGTGCCGCCGGCGAGCCGCTCCGCGGCGCCCTCCGGGAACCGCCGCTCCACCTCGGCCCAGGTGAGCCCCGACCACTCGCCGACGTCGACCTCGCGCAGCCGCGCGTCGAGCCGCACGGGCAGCAGGAGCTCGCCCGCGACGAGCTCGGCCGTCTCGCGGGCGCGGGGGAGGTCGGAGCTGTAGACGGCCTCGGGCGGCGCGCCGGCGAGCGCCGCCGCGAGCGCGCGCGCCTGGGCGCGGCCCGCCTCGTTGAGCGAGGTCGCCGCGTGCCCCTGCCAGCGGCGCTCGCGGTTCCAGTCGGTCTCGCCGTGACGGGCGAGCAGGAGCACGGCGGCCACGGGCGACTAACCTAGCCGCCGCATGGACCTCGGGCTCGCAGGCAAGGTGTGCCTCGTCACCGGCTCGACCGCCGGGATCGGCCTCGAGGCCGCCCGCCAGCTCCGCGCGGAGGGCGCGCGCGTCGTCACGTGCGGGCGCGGCGCCGAGGGGATCGGCGACCTCCACGTCGCCGCCGACCTCGCGCGCCCGGGCGAGCCGGAACGCGTCGTCGGCGCGGCGCTCGAGCGCTTCGGGCGGATCGACTGTCTCGTCAACAACGTGGGCTGGGCCGAGATCCACCGCTTCGACGAGCTCGGCGACGACGTCTGGGAGCGCTCGTGGCAGCTCAACGTGATGAGCGCCGTCCGCGCCCTCCGCGCCGCGCTGCCCGGGATGAGGGCGCAGCGGAGCGGCGCGATCGTGAACGTCTCGTCGACGGCGGCGAAGCGTCCCAGCGTCACGATGCCGGAGTACTCGGTGACGAAGGCCGCGCTGCTCTCGCTCTCGCGGCTCGTCGCGGACCTCTACGCGAAGGACGGGATCCGCTCGAACGCCGTCACGCCCGGGCCGACCGCCACGGGCGCGTGGCTCGGCGCGGGCGGGCTCGCCGACCAGCAGGGCGACCGCGAGGAGGTGCTCGCGAAGGTCGGCGCCGGGCGCCCCCTCGGGCGGCTCGCGCAGCCGGCCGAGATCGCCGCGGTGATCGTGTTCCTCTGCTCGGAGCGCGCGAGCTACGTGACCGGCGCGGCCTGGAGCGCCGACGGAGGCACCGTCCCGATCATCGTCTAGCCTGGGAAGGTGGCGCCCCACCTCGCAGGCAGCGTCGCCGGCGCGTTCGCCGCTCGCGTCCGGGAGCTCGAGGAGCGCGCCCTCTCGCCGCTCGCCGTCCGCTCCTACGAGAGCCGCGGCCGGCTCCGAGGCGAGGAGGAGTGCGGCGTGCGCACGCCCTTCCAGCGCGACCGCGACCGCATCGTCCACTCGAAGCCGTTCCGGCGCCTGAAGGGGAAGACGCAGGTCTTCATCGACCCGGTCGGCGACCACTACCGCACGCGCATGACGCACACGCTCGAGACGACGGGGATCGCGCGCGTCGTCGCGCGCGCCCTTCGCCTCAACGAGGATCTCGTCGAGGCGGTCGGGCTCGGCCACGACATGGGCCACACGCCGTTCGGCCACGCGGGGGAGGAGGCGCTCGACGCCGCGCTCGCCGAGCGCTTCGGCGGTCGCTTCCGCCACAACGAGCAGTCGCTGCGGATCGCGGAGCGACTCAACCTGACCCACGAGGTGCGCGACGGCATCCTCACCCACACGGGCGAGCGGGAGCCGGCGACGCTCGAGGGGAAGGTCGTGCGGATCGTCGACAGGGTCGCCTACATCAACCACGACATCGACGACGCGATCCGGCACGGGATCCTCACCGAGGGCGACCTGCCGCGGGAGGAGATCGCCGTGCTCGGCCGCTCCGGGGCGCAGCGGATCGACACGCTCGTCCACGACCTGATCGAGACCTCGGAGCGGGAGGGCGACATCGCCCAGAGCGAGGAGGTCGGGGCGGCGATGCTCTCGCTGCGCGCGTTCATGTTCGAGCGCGTCTACCTCGGCCCGCACACGCGCGCCGAGCACGAGCGCGCCCGCGCCACGGTGCGGCGGATCTTCGAGGCGCTCGCAGACCGCGGCGGCGATCCCGGGGAGATCACAGAGTTCGTCGCCGGGATGACCGACCGCTACGCGCTCCAGTACGCTGCGACGCTCTAGTGCCGCGGATCAAGGACACGAGCGTCGAGGCCGTCCGGCAGGGCGCCGACCTCGTCGCCGTCGTCGAGGAGCGCACGCCGCTGCGGAAGGCGGGCGGCAGGCTCGTGGGGCGCTGCCCCTTCCACGACGAGCGCACGCCGAGCTTCTCCGTCAGCCCGGCGAAGGGCTTCTACTACTGCTTCGGCTGCGGCAAGGGCGGCGACGTCTTCACCTTCGTGCGAGAGACGCAGGGCCTCGACTTCGCCGGGGCCGTCGAGTGGCTCGCCGAGCGCTTCCGGATCCCGCTCGAGTACGAGCAGGCGTCGCCCGGCGAGGACGCTCGCCGCCGCCGGCGGCAGCGCCTCTACGAGCTGCTCGACCAGGCCGCGACCTTCTACGAGCGGCTCCTGTGGGAATCCCAGGCGGGCTCGTTCGCCCGCGACTACCTCGCCGGCCGGGGGCTGCGGGAGGAGGTCTGCCGCGAGTTCCGGCTCGGGCTCGCGCCGGAAGGAGGCCTGCTCACCCGCAAGGCGCGCGAGAAGGGCTTCACCGCCGACGAGCTGCGCGCCGCCGGCCTCTCGCGGGCGCGCGGCGACGACTACTTCCAGCGCCGGCTGCTCTTCCCGCTCGCCGACGCGCGCGGGCGGGTGCTCGGGTTCCAGGCGCGCCGGCTCCACGACGACGACCCGCTGCGCGGGAAGTACGTCAACACGCCCGAGTCGGAGCTCTTCCGCAAGGGCGACGTCGTCTACGGGCTCGACCGCGCCCGCGACGCGATCCTGAAGGAGGAGCGGGCCTGCGTCGTCGAGGGCAACACGGACGTGCTCGCGCTGCGGCAGGCCGGCTTCCGGCCCGTCGTCGCCTGCATGGGGACGGCGCTCACGGAGGCGCAGCTCCGCGAGCTCGGCCGGCTGGCCAAGCGGCTCTTCCTCGCCTTCGACGGCGACGAGGCCGGCGAGGCGGCGACGCTGCGCGGCATGGAGCTGGCGGTCGCGCGGGGCTTCGAGGTGAACGTCGTCGCGCTCCCGCCCGGCGTCGACCCCGCCGACGACCCGGCCGGGTTCGAGGCGCGGCTCGCCTCGGCGGCGCCCTACGCCGTCCACCGCACGCAGGTGGAGGCCGACCGGGGCGGCTTCCAGGCCGTGACGGCGTTCCTCCGGCCCCTGCCCGACACGCCGGAGAAGCGCGAGGCGATCCGCTGGGCGAGCGACCGCTTCGGGATGGCGCCGCAGCTCCCGAGCGTCCGCGCGACCCAGGCCGCCCTCTCGCCGAGGCGCGTGGCCGCCGCGATCCGCCGCGAGCGGGCCGCGCTCGCCGGCGTCGTCGCGCACCCGAGCCTCGTCCCGATCCTCGCCGAGCTGCCGCCGCACCACTTCCACGACGAGGCGAGCCGCGCGGTGCGCGCGCACCTGGTCGACGGCGCGCCCGTCGAGGGCGAGGCGCTGGGCCTCCTCGCCGAGCTCGACGCCCGCGCCGAGGCGGAGGGGATCGACAAGCAGACCGCCGAGGAGCTCCTGCTCCGCCTCCGCATGGACGAGCTCCGGGCCGAGCTCCGGCACGCCGACCTCGAGCGCACCCGGGAGCTCCAGGAGGCGCTCTTGCGGATCCGCGAGGCGGTCGAGAGCCTCGGCGCCGAGGCCCCGGTCGGCGACTGAGCCGGCCGGGGGCTTCGGTCGGCGGGCGAGCAAGCGAAGGCTGCCCGCGAGGGGACGGAGGCCGGCCGCACCGGCCTTCGCCTCCCGCGCGGCGCTCACGCCGGTCCGGAGCGCGTTCGGGTCGTCGCCGAGCCGCTCGGCCAGGGCGCCTGCGATCGGAGCGACAGGCGGGGAGGTCGCCGCGTGCCGCGGCCCGCGCCGGGGTCGGCCGGAGCCGCGAGCCGTCGCTCCCGACCGCTGAGAGCGGGTCGGCGGCGGCGCCGGAGCCCGGTGGGGGCAGCGCCGCCGCGACCGCGGCGAGGAACGAAAAGCAGCCCGGCGAGCCTCACGACCGCAGCATTGCAGCCCGGGGCCCTCGCCGGGCCCCGGCCAGGTAAGCCGTACGTAAAGCCTCCGCCGGACCGAGCCGGACGGGCCCGAGGGGCGAACACGGCGAGCGGCGGGCGTGTGTCGAGCGCCCAGGCCCGAGGGTGCACCGCCAGACCGGGGTGTCGGCAAGGACATCCTGACCTGCGACCAGCCCGCCGCTCACCCCCACGACGACGGGCTGCCCGCGCCCGTCCTGTCCTTCCGGGTAGCTCGGTCCAGATCATCGGACGGTTCCCCTCTCAGATCATCGCACGGTTCCCCTCTCGCGGCACGACCCGAAATCCCTCGAACGGGCCTTCGCGCAACGGGCCGTGCGGCCGACGATGCGCGTGAAGGCTGCAAGGCGGCAGAGAGGGAATGCGGTGATCCACTGGAACGAGAGCGTCGAGGCTGCTCCACGGCTCGGCTCGACGGCACGGGTCCGCGACGTGCTCGCGTTCGTCCGCTGGCTCTTCGCCCTCAAGGCGAAGGCCGGAGCGCGCGCGGAGCGGCGCCGGTAGCGCGCCCGCCCGGCCCGCGGGCGGTTCGGACGGGCGGCCGGATGCCTTGACGGCCCCGTGCCGGAGGAGGACGATCAGACCGTGGTCGAGTACGCGACCGTCACGGCCGCCCTGGCGCTCCTCGCCTCGTCGCTCTCGGGCGCGCTCGGCTCGGCCCTGCCGGCGAGCGACGTCGAGGCGGCCGCGCTCGTCGGGTCGATCGCCCGGTCGCACCACCTCTCGGGCGCACGCGCGCGCGCCGCGTACCGGCACGCTCCGTACCGGAAGCCCGCCCTCCGCTACCTCTACGCCGTCGGCTTCGTCGGCTCGGCGTCCGACCCGGCCGCCTGCCGGGCGGCGCGGGTGCTCGGGCCCGACCCGAAGGCCGCCGCCGCCGACGCGCTCCGCCGCTCGCCGCAGTCGCTCGCGGCCGTCCGGGGCGCGCACGTCACGCTCGCCCAGGCCGCGGCCGCGATCGGCCGCGGGACGGTCGCCGGGTGCGCCTGACCCGCCGGCGAGCGGACAAGGGGCAGCTCCCCGGGTTGGACTCGAACCAACAACCCTCCGGTTAACAGGGCGAAGTAGAGGTGTCCGACGGGGCGCGAAACCGCGCGGTTGAGCGCAATCGCGTCCCGTCGGATCCAGCTAGCTCCACCTAGTCCGGTACCGCGTTCGGTACCAAGTTCGGGGGCGGCTGACGGGCGAAATCTGGACTAGTGTTGAAATCAGGACTAGCGTTGAGGGCGCGCCGGAGACGTCTCACCCTGGGAGCGGGAATGGAAAGACACCTTGCAGTCCACCGCGTCCTCGTCATCGGCGTTGTTCTTGTTGTCGGCGGCCTCTCTTCTGGGGTCGCATCCGGGTCGGCGCCCACAGTCACGGTAAACGCGTACTCTGGCCGGGGCGGAGAGAAGGGCACGGCCCGGGTCGTCTTCACCTTCCGCGGGTCGTCGTCGGCCTGCGCTGAGTCCTCGCCCGATCTCGAACTGCGTCTCCTCCGCGCTGGGGCCGTCGTTTGGCGGGCGACCTGTTTCGGGAGCGGCGGGATAGCTGGACGCGTGGGTCTCTTTGACAATCAGGGCGGAGGCGGTCACGAGACGCTGTGGCCGCGCCTCCAACACCCCGGCAGGCACGGGTTCACCTGGACGCTTTTCTGGCACGGTCAGCCGATCGAGACTGGCCGCTTCACGGTGACCGCGAAGATCCTCCCCCCGTACCGGATCTACCAGGGACGTGACGCGTTTCAGAACTACTGCAAGAACAAACACCGGGCGATCTGGTCTGCGCACGGGCGTCTGTATTGCAACTTTCCGCGCAGAGTCTGGTACTCGTTCGCGCTCGCAGGCGGTTGACGTTCCTCCGCCGATGCGGGCTCGCAAACGTGGCGCGTGGTGAGCGCATGTTGTGTGGGCAGAAGTAGCGGTTAGCCGCCGTAGAATTTTCTGGGCGAATGAGAGTCATCGCCCGTGAACCTAGGTTGATCCGCACGCGCGAGGCGGCGCAGGTGCTCGGGCTGCATCCGGACACTCTGCGGCGCGCAGCGATCGAGGGGACGATCCCGTCGGTCAGGCTCGGCACGCGCGGGTGGATCAGGTTCAGGGTCACGGACATCGAGCGGTTGGCGGGAAGCCGTCGGTGAGCGTGACGTCGGAGCCGACCGTTCATGGCGAGCCCTGCCTCTGCACGAGGTGCGTCGGCTTCCAGGCGAGCAACACGGTTGCGTTGAAGCACGGCGCCCGCCGCTCTGACCTAGCGCTCTCACGGGAGCCTCGCGTCGCCGAGTTGGTCGAGCAGATCCGAGCAACGCAGCCGGTCTCGCATCCGGCCGACGTGGGAGCGTGCTGGAGGCTCGCGCTCGCCTACCGACGGGCGGAACTGTCGGCTCGGGCTCTCGACGCGGCCGACAGTGAACTCGCCGAGCATCCTCTCGCCGCGTACAGGGACGGAGCCGAGTTCCTCGGGCGGCTTCGCGAAGACCACGCGCGCTGGTTGCGGCTGGCGGGGAAGGTCGAAGAGGAGTTGGGCAGGACGCCGACGAGCCGCGCGAAGCTCGGGCTTCACATCGCGCTCGGGCGGCGGGCGCTGACCGTCGTCGATCTCCACGATGCGGCGGGCGCGGAGGGCCAGCGAACGTGACCGGCGCGCGCGGCACGCTCGACCGTTACCGGCGGGACCCGGTCGCGTTCTGCCGTGAGCGGCTGCGGTTCGAGCCGTGGAGCAAGCAGCGCGAGATCCTGGAGTCGGTCCGCGACCACACACGCACCGCGGTCCGCTCCTGCCACGCGGCGGGGAAGACGGCGACGGCTGCGCGAGCGGCGTTGTGGTTCATCGCCGTCCATCCGCACTCCCGCGTGATTACGACCGCGCCGACGTGGGCGCAGGTCAGGGACTTGCTCTGGCGCGAGATCCGCCTCGGCTACCAGGCGGCGGACGGGTTCATGGGCGGCGAGCTATTCGACACCCGGCTGGAACTCGGGACTGACTGGGTCGCGTTCGGGCTCTCCACCGATCGGCCGGAGCGGTTCCAGGGTCACCACGCCGAAAACCTGCTGCTCGTGATCGACGAAGCGTCCGGGGTCGCGGAGCCGATCTGCGAGGCGGCGGCGGGATTCCTAACGTCGCCGGGGGCGAGGCTGTTGCTGATCGGCAACCCGACGACCACGTCGGGCGAGTTCTTCGCCGCGTTCCATTCCGCGCGCGGCTTCTACAACACGATCCACATCCCGGCGTCGGCGACCCCGGCGTTCACGGGTGAGACGGTGCCCGCTGATGTCGCGGCGAAGCTGGTGGGGCGGCGTTGGGTCGATGACCACCGACGGAAATGGGGTGAAGGCTCGCCCCTCTACCAAGTACGGATCGCCGCTGATTTCCCGAGCACCTCCGATGACGCGGTTGTGTCGCTCGGCGATCTTGAAGCCGCGCAGCAGCGCGAGCTTGAACCCGGTCTGCCGCTCATCCTCGCCTGCGACGTGGCGCGCTTCGGCAGCGACTTGACGACGCTGGCGGTCCGGAACGGGAACGTGGTCAGGATCGCGAAGAGCTACGGGGGCAGGGACACGATGCGCACGGTCGGTGAGATCACGCGGCTCGCCCGTGACCTCAGTAGCGAGCAGGGGCGGAAGCCGACGATCGTAGTCGATGACGCCGGGGTGGGCGGCGGCGTAACCGACCGGCTGAAGGAGTTGCGCGAGTTCAAGGTCGTCGATTACCTCGGAGCCAGGTCGGCGCGTGCGAGCCGCGATTACCCGAACCGCCGTAGCGAGGACTGGTTCCAACTCGCCGAGGTGCTGCCCCTGCTCGACCTTGACGACGACGAGGATCTCGCCGCCGATCTGCTCGCACCCCGCTACGTGCTCGACTCTCAGGGCCGCCGCGTCGTTGAGGCGAAAGCGGAGACGAAGCGACGATTGCGGCGGTCACCTGACCGCGGCGACGCGGTCGTGATGGCGCTCAGCGTCGAGCCGCCGGGGAAGCCGAAGCCGCAAACGATGGTCAGCGTTGCGCGCGGCAGGATCGACGACTACCGCCCGGCCGCACGCCGGAGCGGCGTCGTCGCCTACGCGCGCATCCCGACGACGGAGCGACGCCCGAGCCTCGACGACGTTCTCGCTGCGAACGGCGTTGTGGCGCACGACGACATGAGGGAGCTTGCCGAGTTGACGCGAAGGATGAGATGACGCGAGGCCGGATCTACCTTCGTCGCACGGTCGGTAGCTACTCGGCGGGAACGATGCTCGCGAAGCGCGGCGAGCAGGATGACCCGTCCGTCTGGCGGGTTTCCGTATGGGGCGATCCGGAGCGTCGGGTCTTCGAGATCAGCCGCGACGACGCCGTCGAGCGTCGCCCGCGCGGCGGTGCGATCCGCCCGGCCCGCGCGACCGCAGCGAAGGAACGACGGCTACCTCTTGTCTTCTCGACAGGGAAAGCCCGCGAGCAGGCGGCGGAGCTACTTCCCGGCCGCGTGCTCGAAAACGCCGTCCATGAGGCGCTCGCCGCGGGTGCGCTCAGCCACGATCCCGGCCAAGGGATCGCGGCGGTGAGGCTAGCGCAGGACGATGCGGTTGCGCTCGTCACGAGGTCCGTGTCCCCGACCAGCGGGCGGAAGAGCTTCGTCGTCGTCGGCGTCAAGAAGGCGGCGTGAATCGGCGCGTGCTGATGCTGCCCGAACCTAAACGAGAAGGAGGAGATGTGGCCAATGTTCTGAAGACACGGACGCGTCAGCAGGAGCGCCCGCCCGATGGTGAAGTCTTTGCGAACGTCGCGAACGCGCTCTTCCGGCATACCGCCGGGCTCGACCAACCGTTGCGCGTCAGACGCGAAAACCTCGATCTGCGTGAGCAGCGCGAGCTTGTTGATCTTGCGGTCGAATGTGACGGGCCGACTGGCCTGCGTCTCACCGATCTGCCATCGCGGAAGCTAAAGCGGTTCGAGCGTTTGGCGGCGAAAGGCGCTGGGATGTCCGAAGACCACTTCGACCAGTTGCGTGAGCAGGAGAAGCACCGCGCGGAGTTCGCAGACATCGGACGGCAGATCCGGATGCCGCCGCGGCGCATCAAGCTCGCCGAGCCCGGCTCGATCGAGTTGCCGAAGCAATGGTGCTGGGACTTCGTGCGTGACCGGGTGCTCTGGCCGAGCCACCTCGGGCTCCTGTGTTACTTGCTCGCGACGTTCGAGAACGGCGGTCCGCCGATCCCCGCGCCCGGCATCAGCTTCGACGACGGGACGCTGATCGTTGATGTCCAGCGTGCAGCGATCCCGCCCGATCCTGGGGGTTCGTACGTTGCCTGGAAGGATCTGCTTCGTCATCTCGCAGCGAACGGGCTCGTCGAGCTAACCGAGGAAGGCCGCATCTGGAAGATCCGTCCCGGCTCGCGAGTGCGGAACGCGACGACGAGGGCGGCGTGAAGCGTCCGGCGCCGCCGGGCGTCGAGGCGAAGGAGTGGCGGGCGTTCCTCGCTGACCTCGACCGGCTCGGCGTGACCGCGCACCCGACCGACGGACGCGACGACCCTGCGCTCGACCAGCTCGTCGCCTTCGCGGCGGCTCCGCTCAACATCGACGATGACGGCGGCGAGGAAGAGCCGCGTACGCCGCTGCCGCGTCCCCCAAGCGGCGGTAGGGCAGCATCGCGTCTGACGGTCGATTACCGGCAGCAGCGCGTCCTAACGGCCGCAGGCGCAGTAGTGCCCGGCGGCTGGGCTGCGTTCCTCGCTCACGAGCGACGAGCGGCGGAGCAGGCGCGAGGGCGTCGTGCGTTCACCGCGGCGGCGCTACCGACGTCGGTAGCCACGCGCACCGGCACGACGACGATCGTGACGACGACGACCTCGAACGGCGTGACGACGACGAAGGTCGAAACCCGATGACCTGCGTAAGTGCCGAACGTTCGGTACTTACCGGCCGCCCGCGGTCTTGGAATCTCGTCGGCGATCCGCTCGCCTTCGTGCTCTCGAAGAACGTGGATCGGCGAGAGATGTCGAAATCGCAGCGGGCGATGGTCGCATCCCGACTCGCCACGCTCGATCGTGGACGACCGGTAAATGCCGAACGTTCGGCATTTACCCAGGACGAGGCAGCGTGAGCACGAAGCCGACTACGAAGGTGCGTCGGCATAACGCGGTCCTCCGTGCGGCCGAGAAACGCGCGCAGGAACTCGAACCGAAGCTGGCGAAGCTCCTGGCGCCGATCCTCTCGGGTGCCGGGCTGACGGCGGCGAGAGGATTCCGGGCGGCGGTGACTGACCACGTCACCGCGAGCGGTGAACCGACGCCCTGGAGTCCTCCTGCCGCCGACGAGGTCCTGGATGTGGACGCGCTGGTCGCGAACCTCAGGAAGAAGACCGACCCCGTCCGCCGCGCGATGATCGAGACGGTGATGACGGCGACGCTCGACGGGGCGGGGATCGACTTCGAAGTGACGAACCCGTTCGCGGGAAGGGTGCTCGCGCAGTCGGGTGCGCACGTCCGCAACATCGCGGAGACGACGCAGTTGAACGTGATGCGGATTGTGAAGGCGTCTTATGAGCAGGGGCTCTCGATTGCGGACACGGCGAAGGCGATCCGGTCGGGGATGGCGGCGGCGGCGGCCGAGGAGCGTGCCGTCACGATCGCGAGAAGCGAGTTGGCGGCGGCCGTGAATGGTGGCGCGCTCGCGGCGACGCAGATCGTCGCGAGCGCGACCGGAACGACCTACTCGAAGCAGTGGGTCAGCACACCCGACGAGCGGACACGCGAGTCGCACTCAGCCGCGAACGGTCAGGTCGTCGGCTTGAACGATTACTTCGATGTTGGCGGCGCGGCACTTCAGCATCCGGGAGACCCCGATGGCCCGCCGGACGAGACGGTCTCGTGCCGGTGTACCTGCACGTTCCAGGAGGGGCCATGACCGCCCGGGAAGTGGACGCTGCGTATGCCCGCTGGTGGTCCCGTATCGAAGCGCTGCCGCCTCGACGAATCGGCGAGCCTGTCTCAGTCACCATCCAGCGATCGAATGAGGTCACGCAGGCTCTCGTTGAGCTGCAAGAGGTCATGTTCGAGTGGTTCGAGCAACGCCGCTCGCTCCGTCAGGTCGGTTCTTGCGACCGCAGCGGCGAGGCTGTCTACGGCGACGGTCAGCGCGTAGACCTGAGTGGCCAGGAGCCGCATCGTGCCGCGCAGAGAGTCGGGGTCATCCATAGTCGCCTCCCTTCGTCGGGTGAGGCGGACCATCTCACGGGCGCGCCTTAGTCACTAGGCGCGAGACGCGCTGTCGATAGTTGGACACAGGAGCGGTGTCTGCGCGCCCCTAGGAAGACGGTTGCGTTTCGACGTCCGCGAGCGCGCACGTCGGGCACCACGGGACACTCCCCTCGAACGCCTGCTCGATGTCGTCACGCGACGACCAGCCACGCACCGCGATCTCCGTCCCCGCGAACGCCCGGTGTCCCTCCTCACACCGCGCGCCGAGCAGATGCACCGGGTCGTTCGTGCCGTCCGCTCTGAACCAGAGCGGCTGACCCGCGAAAACGAACATCGTCTGCCTCACGGGGACGCCGTGCATCGTTCCCTGCGACGTCACGGCGACGACCTGGAGGCCCCGCTCGCGCAGCTCCGCGAGGGGTTCGGCGGCGGCGTCGATGAGCGCGGTCGTGAGACCCGGCTCGTCCCGGTCGGGTTCGACCATCGAGAAGCTCTCTATGAACTCCTCCCAGGCGGCGCGAGCTTGCGGCTCGAACTCGTCAGGGACGAGGAAGAAAGCGCCAGCCTGAGCCGTAACGACGTTCCGGAGATCACTCGGCTTTCGGATCACCCAGACGCCCACCGGGCGCAACATATAACTCTGGGCTGAATACCGATGCAGCCACGACCGAACTAAGGTCTGACTTTCATGATGCGCTCAGCTTCCGTCGCATTTGTAGTGGGTAGCGTGCTGCTCGCTTCGTGCGGGAGCGGCCATCCGAGCAGCAGCAGCGGAGGGATTCCCGTGAAGACGATCACCGAGCCCGCGCGGACGGTGACGTACTCGATGCCGTCGTCGAGCATGGAGCCGACACTCCATTGCGCACAGCCAGCCCCCGGTTGCGAAGCGCTTCGCAGCGATCGTGTCGTCGCAGCCGAGCCCGTGACGAACGTGAACCGACGGGATGTTCTCGTCTTCCAGACGCCGCAACGCGCATACACGGTCTGCGGATCGGGCGGGCTCTTCATCAAACGAGTGATCGGTCTCCCCGGCGAGACCTGGCAGGAAAAGCGTGGCTACGTCTACATCAACGGCAAGAAGATCGACGAGCCGTACGTGAGGCCGGACCGCCGTGACGACTTCTCGCAAGGACCAATCACGATTCCGCAGGGGCAGTACTTCATGATGGGCGACAACCGCAATGGCTCTTGCGACTCGCGGCGGTGGGGGACGGTGCCTGCTGCGAACCTCGTCGGCAAGGTCGTCCAGATTCTCCGTGCGGGCTGAGCCCAGCGCGAACGGGAAACCTCCGACGCCGTCGCTAGCCTGCCGGTGGCCGCTTTCGGCTGCTTCTCGATTCATCCCGACGGCGCCCGCCCACCCGGCGGGCGTCGGTCGTTTCAGTCCGTCCGGTCGCTCCCGGAAAATAGTTGGCGGATGACGAGAAAGCAGTGGAGCGGATGGAAGCGCGTGACGTAGCCCGCGGCGACGACCGCGTAGCGAACCCCGAGCAGCGGGCGCGCGCGGCGCTCTTCGTCGGCTGCGAGCCCGACGATCCCGTGCTGGACGACCTCGCCGAGGTCCTCGCGATCCTCCGCGCCGACGGGGACGTCCGGCGCGTCAACGGTGCCCTCGATCTTGCGAAGGCTCGTGGTGAGTTGCGGTACATGCCGGGTCGTGGGATCAGGGTCCGAGCTGGGCTTCGCGGGTCGCTACAGACCGTGGCGCCGCGAGCCTGCCGAATCGTTCGTGCCCGTCGGGTTGTGCGCCGTCGGAGCCTCCGCCGTGGCGCTCGCGCTCCCGCCCGACCAGACGACGACCCTGAACCACTAGCCGCCGCGAGGGCCGCGTGAGCGGCCTCGTGACGCGTCTCCGGCGTCGGCTCGGGCATCCAGTCGCGATCGTGTTTCTGCGGCTACCACGTCGAGTGCAGGACGCCCTGCTGTGGGACCGCATCGCGCGGCGCGTCGCGCAGGAGCGGGAGGGGCAGTGACCGATCCCGTTGATCTCGTGCTGTCGCGACTCGAACGCGTGAAGAAGAACGGCTCGGGCTGGACTGCTCGTTGCCCGTCGCACGAAGACCGCGTCGCGTCCCTGTCGGTGGCTGTCGGCGACGACGGCCGCGTGCTGATCTGCTGCTTCGCCGGGTGCCAGTTCGAGCAGATCGTCGCCGCGCTGGAGATCGAGCAGCGCGACCTGTTCGCGCGTGACGGGTGCGAGCCTGCGAGGCGCCCAGCGTCGCCGCCTGAGCCGCTGCCGACCGCCGAGCAGATCGCGACCTGGCAGACAGCCATCCGGAGTGAGTGCGTGCTCGCGCGGCTGCACGACCTACGCGGCTGGGTGCCGAAAGCGGTCGAGGTGCTCGGGCTCGGGCTCGACGGCGACCGCGTCGTATTCCCGATCCGTGACGCGAACGGCGCGCTCGTGAACGTCGTGAAGTACCGCCCGAACGCTGCGACGCGTAACGGCTCGAAGTCGATCGCGCTCCGCGGACGACCGCGCGACCTGTTCCCGGCGCCGGAGAGCATCAACGAGGGCGACGGCTGGCTGTTCCTGTTCGAGGGCGAGGCGGACGCGATCCGCGCGCTCTCGCTCGGCATCGCCGCGGTCGGCGTGCCCGGCACGAACGGGTGGAAGAGGAGCTACGCGAAGAGGTTCAAGGGGCGCCGGGTCGCGGTCTGCCTCGACAGCGACGGGGCGGGTCGTGCTGCTGCGGCGAAGGTCGCCAACTCTCTACACGGGGTTGCAGCAGCAGTGTCCGTAATCGACCTTGACCCTACCCGTGACGACGGCGAGGACCTCACCGACTTCGCCGCGGCGGCGCGGAGCGAGGAAGACCGGCACGCAGCGCGTAGCGTGTTGCTGTCGATCGCGGACAAGGTGTACGAACGCTCGCAGCGCGCGACCGCGAAGGCGACTGGCACCTCACTTGCGACGGTCAACCGCGGCGTTGCAAATGCAACAGCGAGGGGTGACGAGAGCAGCCCCAGCGCCGAACCGGGTGAGCCAGGTGTTGCAAATGCAACGCCTCGGCTGCGCTTCGCGCGCGCTGATGAGTTCGTGGCGGTCGAGGAGACGGCGTCGGAGGCGCTGGCGAGCGACGGCGCTGACGGCGCGGTGATCCCCGCCAGCGGGTTCGTGCTCGTCTACGGCGACGGCGGCGCCGGGAAGACGACGCTCGTCAATGACCTCGTGGTGCATCTCGCGGCCGGGCAGAACTGGCTCGGGCTGGTCGAGCCGGTGCGGCCGCTCCGGGTCTGTGTGATCGAGAACGAGGGTCCGCGACCGATGTTCCGCGACAAGCTGCGCCGCAAGTTCGCGTGCAGTTGGCAAGACACGGCCGCCGGGGTGTTCGTCCTGGAAGAGCCGTGGCTGTCGTTCGACTTCCGCGACGAACGGCAGCGCGACGATCTCGTGGCGTTCGTCGATCGCGAGCAGATCGACCTGGTCGTGGCCGCGCCGGTCGCGCGGATCGGGATGGAGGGCGGCGGGACGCTCGACGAGATCGGCGCGTTCGTCGCGCTGCTCTCCGATGTGCAACGCCGCGCCGTCCGGCCGCTCACCGTGCTGCTCGTCCACCACCAGAACCGTGCGGGGCAAGTCTCGGGCGCCTGGGAGGGCTTGCCCGACTCGCTCATCCATGTTCAGGCGCAGGGGCATGGGCGGACGCGCGTCTTGTGGCAGAAGCTCCGTTGGTCGTCGCGGCTGCATGGCACCACGACGAGTCTGCTCTGGGCCGAGTGCGACAGCTTCAGCGTCGAGGAGCGCGAGCAGGTAACCGAGGACTCGATGGCTGCCGCGATCGTCGCGGCGGCGACCGAGCTACCGGGCGGCTCGTGGACGAAGATCCGCGTCAAGGTCAGAGGCAACACCGACGACGCCGCCAAGGTACGCGACCGGCTGCTCGCGAGCGGCGCGCTCGTCAACACGGCGACGCGTGAGGGGTACTTCTCGCTCTGGGTAGCCGACGACCCAGCCGCGACCCGTTCCGAGCTTAGAACGGGCGTAGAACGGCTCCCGTTCGCCTCCCCGCAGGGCGGGGCGCCGTCCGAGCCGTTCCTCCGTTCCACCGTTCTAAAGGAACGGGGAACGGAACGGAACGACCCGACCGGGGACGACAACCCGGATACCGATGTGGGGAGGGAGGGCGAGCCGTGACCAGTCTCCGCATCATCGCCCAGGTCCTTGGCGTCAGCAAGACAACTGTGTGGCGCGATGTCCAGAGCAATCGCGTGCGAACGGTCCAGCAGGTCATCGAGGAGGGACCGCGCTTCGTCACCGGCGCCGACGGCAAGCAGTACGCCGCGACACGCAACGATTCGCTCGTCGCGCGAGCCATCGCTCACGATGCGCTTCAACAGGGCCGCACGGTCGCGGAGGTCGCCACAGCGTTCAACGTCTCCGAGCGGACGATCCGGCGATGGCGGACAGGGTGAGTCATCTGGAACACCTGACCGCGCAGGTCCGGCATGGTAGAGCCGATCGCCCCGGTCACCTGTTCCGCATGGGACACCTGACCGAACCGCACGACTCGCCCGCCGCCCTCCCGGCTGCCGACGGGGCAATCCGCACGGACGCCGCGCGCGCGAGGAGCGAGACGTGACCGCCGACCGCCTGCTCGACGCCGACGAGGTCGCAGCGATGCTCCACGTTCCGGTGCGCTGGGTGAGAGACGCGACGCGCGACGGGCGGCTGCCGGTCGTGCGGCTCGGGCGCTACTGCCGGTACGACCGCGCCGACGTGCTCGGGTGGGTCGAGGCGCAGAAGTGCAGCGGGCGCGCGACAACGTTCCGTAGCCGGGTTCCGGTACCACGCGGCGGTACCAATTGACCCGCAAGCCGCTCGTCATGCGGGCTCCCGTCCGGTTCGGGACCGGATCGGCGACGCAGTTGAGCGCATTACGGACCAGGCCACGGGACGGACACCACGTCAACTCCGCCGCCGACGTACTGCTCGAAAGGTGCGAAGAACGCCGCGAAGTACGACCCGTACGCCAGTACCGCGAACCGCACGTGCTTGGTCCACTCGTCCAAGTCGGTTGGAAATGGGTGCTTCTTCAGCGGATGCGTCTCGACGATCGCCCTCATCGCCGCCCGCAACGTCGCGTCGAGGACGTTGAACGCTCCGAGGTCGAACCCTTGTCGGAAGCTAAACGGAGACCACTGTTTCCCACGCGCGACGAGGTCCGCCTGAATCTGGTTGCCTGTCATGCCGCCGAAGTAGACGGGCTGGGCGACTTCCTCAGACGCGTCGAACGCCGCACCCTGGACGTACGCACCCTGAGGTGTGATCGCGGTCGAGTTTCGGATGAACCAGATCCGGGGCGTCCACTCCCCGCTGTCCATCTCGAACCCAGCGAGGTGAAGGATGCAGATGTCCGTCAAATTGCCCGCTTGCAGTGCTGCGTTGAGGTCGCTCTGGAGCGCCGCAGCGAGCGTCGCGAGGTCCTCTGTCGGATCGATATGCCTGCCGATGAAGTCGTAGAGCCACTCGTCGGTAGCGCGACCGTCGATCTCCGCGTCGCCGACGTAGCCGACGATCACCTGACGGTTCGGCCACCTGAGTACCTTCGGACGCTGCGTCTGCCCTCGGAGCGCAACGCCGCCGCCGCTTCGGGTGACAGTGATGTTGCGGTCGGCCCCGAAGAGAATTCCCTCAGGCACGAGATGGACGACCAGGATCGACATGGGCTAACCGGGCAGGTCGATACGGTAACGCCGCCGGAGGTAGCGGCGCGTCAGCGGACGGAGGTGTTTGCGGAGCGGTCGAGGCACAATCGCATGCCACCACGCGAGCTTGAACACGCCGAACGACTCGACGTTCTGCCAGACGAGGTTCGACCCGCTCGGGTCGATGATGAACGAGGTTCTGTGGGTCACGGTGGAGATGTCGGTGTAGGAGAAGCTGCCGGTGGCGAGGTCGGGGATCGTCAGTCTCGACCATGTGAACCACGTGAGTTCACCGGGCGCCATCGCCGTGTACTCCCCGGCGGCGGCTTGCTCGCCCGACCCGACTGCTTGTGCGCCATTCGGCTGGTCCATCCAGGGTCTGACTTCGAGCGCCGGGCCGCGGCCGACGTTCTCCACGAGCAGGGTGACGGCGTAGGTGCCGTCGTCGTTGTTCTTGAAGTCGATCAGCGGTCGCGGCGCCACGTACTGGCTCAGCGGGATCGGCTCGCCGCGTTTGGGAGCGATGTCAGCAGGCCGATTCGTGCGGAGAAGGAGTACGGGCCGCCACTGAGCACGAACGTCGTCGCCGCCTTGCCGCGCGAGCCAGAACGTCGCGAGGACGAGCAGCGCGGTGAAGGCGGCGAGGATGAGCGTGGCGATCGCGGTCCAGTCCATCGCGCCGTAACGCTAGTGCCGCCGTCGGGCTGCTGGATTCTCGGGGCGATCAAGCGTAGGATTGCGCGTAGCGGATCCGACCTCGCTGGAACCGGGGTCGCCGCAGATAGCCGTTACGTTTCAAGCGCCCTCGGGGGGCGCGGTGGTTCCAGCACCGCCGACCCCGGGGGCACCACCGGGAGGTGGTAGCAATGCCTAGCGGTGCCTGCGTCATCAGGTACGAGGGCGCACGCGGAGTTACCTGGAAGGTGAAGTACACCGACGCCTCTGGGACGCAGATCAAGGAGACGCTCGGCAAGGCGAGCGACGGGTGGACCCGGAAGAAGGCTGAGGCCGAGCTTCGCGCACGGCTCGTCGCGGTCGAGAAGAACGGTTACGTCCGGCCGGAGCCGATGACGCTCGCGCGGTTCGCGGACAAGTTCGTCTCCGACCATCTGCCGAGCCGGAACCTCAAGACCTCGACGCTCATCGACTACACGCTGACGATCGAGAAGCATCTGAAGCCCGCGCTCGGCCCGACGGAGTTGGTCGAGTTGGAGCGGAAGCCGGAGTTGATAGAGCAGTACGTCGTCGAGAAGCTCGGGAAGGGGCTGTCGCCGAAGACGATCCGGAACCACCTGAGCCTGTTGAGCCGAATGTTCCGGGTCGCGATCCGATGGCGGCTCGTCACCTCGAATCCGGTCGCGATGATCGAGCCGCCGCGCGCCGAGGACGTTGAGCCCGAGGTCCTCACACAGATCGAGATCGGGAAGCTCCTCGCCGCGTACCGGCAGCTAGAGGCAGACGAGGAGGACGAGACCGAGCGGGAGTGGTGGGGACTCGCACGGCGGATCGTGACCGTCGCCGTCGGCACGGCGCTTCGCCGAGGCGAGTTGCTCGGGCTCACGTGGGCGGACGTGTCGATGCTCGACGGGAGGCTCGCCGTCCGGCAGGCGTGGGTCCGGAACGAGATGACGAGCCCGAAGAGCCGGACCTCGCGACGCACGCTGGAACTGAAGGCCGAGGGGCATGTCCTCGCGGCGCTGAAGGAGCAGTGGCAGGCGTCGAGGTACCGCTCGGACGACTCGCTCGTCTTCTGCCACCCGGCGCTCGGGACGCCGCTCGACCCGACGAAGCTAACCCGGACGTACGGGCGTCCCGCGCTCGCGAAGGCTGGGATCACGAAGCCGTTCCGGGTCTGGCACGGGCTCCGGCATACGGCGCTAACGCACGAGGCGGCGGTCAACTCGCAGTCGTACGTCCAGATGCGGGCCGGGCACTCTCAGGGCGCGATCACCGAGCGGTACGTTCACGCCGCGCAGGTCGCGCATCCCGGAGCCGCCGACCGCGGCGAGGAGCGGATCTTCGCGGCTCTGGACGGTTCGGTACCAAGTTCGGTACCAGATTCGCCGCTCGCCGCCTCCGACCGGAGCGAAGATGCGGCGTTTGCAGCTACTTCAAAGCTCCCCGGGTTGGACTCGAACCAACAACCCTCCGGTTAACAGCCGGATGCTCTGCCAATTGAGCTACCGGGGATCGCTCGGGCGGCGGCCATTGTAGCGAGGGGTCAGCGCACGCTCAGGCGCACGGTCGTGACGTGGAGCGGCTTGCCGGTCGCCGCCGACGGGTCGTAGAAGACGAGCTTGGCGGGGCCCGGCGGGAGCTCGATCGTCGCCGACCACGTCCCGCGCGTCCCCGTCCCCGAGCTCGCCACGATCGTCTGCGTCCGGAGCTTGCGGCCGGCGCTCCAGACGTCGACGGCGAAGGTCCCCTCGAACACGTCGGCGGTGCCGCTCGCGTGCACGGGGCTCGAGACGGTCGAGTCGCGCGCGGGCTCGCGCACGAAGATCGCCGCCTGCGCGGTCAGGTCGGCGTAGTCCGCGGCCCTCGCCGGTCGGCCGAGGGCGTTCCCGGCGCCGTCCTCGAGGGGGAGGCCGGTCGCGCGGCCCTCCTCCTGGAGCTCGACGCCCTGAACGTCCGGGAATTGGGTCAGCGTGGCCACGATCTGCGCCTGGGCGCTCCGGGTCGGCTCGCCGAGCTCGGCGGAGAACCGCGCCACGGCGACGCCCCCGGCGATCTTCAGCTCGGCCAGCCTGGTACCGGCGGGCAGTGCCGTCGAGTACCCCGGCGGCGGCCCGGCGAGGAGGGCGCCGAGGGCCTCGGTGGCGACCGCCGGCTCGTCGGGCACCTGCACGTCGACGCGGGTGAGGGCCCCGTCGCGGTAGAACCAGGCGCCGAGGGCGCGGGTGGCGGCCGTGGTGCCGCGCGCGCCCGTGGTCGGGTGGGTGCTCGCGGTCCCGCCGCAGCCGGCGAGGAGCACGGCGCAGGCGGCGACGATCCCGGCGCGGCGGAGCATCAGCGCGTCAGTATCCTTCCGGTGTGAGCCCGTTCGCGATCGTGCTCCTGGTGGCCGCGCTGGCGCTCCTCGCAGCCGCCGAGTGGGGCCGGGTCGAGAAGCTGAGGGACGGGCGCACGAAGCGCGAGCGCGCGCGGCGGAAGTCGAAGTTCCGCGTGGTCGAGCATCCCGACGACGACTTCGCACGCTCGGTCGAGCGCGACCTGGCCGCGCTGCCGACGATCGACGAGCACGATCTCAGGAAGCACTGACGCTCAGCCGGAGACGACCACCGTGCGCTTCAGCGTCGCGGTGTTCGGCTTGATCCTGGCGACGTCCTCCATGTTCTTCAGCTCCTGGTAGTCGGACGCCGTCACGGCGACGTCGTGGCGCCCGGGCGCGGCCCGGATCGTGACGCGGCCGCCGGAGAAGCGGGCCTGGGCGGCGTGGCCGTCGACGGTCGCCGAGATCGACTGGGGGTCGACGCCCGAGCCGCGGTCGGTCGCGGAGACGACGATCGTGCCGCGCGCGGCCGAGACGAGGGCGAGCTTCGGCGGCCGGGTGTCGTCGACCCAGAAGCGGAACTCGAACCGGCCGGCGGCGGCGGCAGAGCGGGTGTCGAAGACGACGTCGTACGCGCCTCGCGCGGGGAGGACGGCCCCGGCGACGGGTCGGGCCTCGCCGAAGCTCTTGAAGTACGGGTTGAGCGCCTGCGGGACGCCCGGGTAGCCCGCGAGGTGGTTCTCGTCGCCGGCGAAGACGACGTGCGGGGCCGCCCGGCCCGACACGACGGCGACGCCGAAGTTCGAGACCGTCCGCGAGATCGTCACGCGGAAGACGACCTCCGGCCCCGGATAGAGGCCGTCGCCGCCGGACGGGTAGCGGTAGCTCGAGACGAGGCGCTCGCCGGCGGCGGTCGTCGCCTTGTGCAGCCCCGGGGCGGCGAGGCGCGTCCAGCGCTCCCCGGCGAGCACCGGGTGGTCGACGTCCAGCCAGAAGGGGATGCGCCGGGTCTCCGCGCCGCGGGTGAGCACCGCGAAGCCCGTCACGTCGCCTGAGCGCGCGTCGGCCGCGACCGAGGCGGTCAGCACCAGCTCGCCCGGCACGCTCACGGTCGTCGGCGCGGTCACGGAGACGCCGGCCCTCGTTCCCTGCAGCTGCAGGGCGACGTTCCACGAGCCGCCTCCGCCTCCGGCGTCCGCGATCGCGACCGAGCGCGTGCCGCCGTTGACGGGGAACGTCACCGACGCGGGTGTCGCGAAGAGGAGCGGGTTGTCCGCGCGCGGGAGGTCGACCTCGCCGCCGCCCTCGCGGAGCACCGAGACCTCGCGGCCGGCCGAGTCGCGCACCGGCTGGGCGGTCTGGACGAGCGCCGACTTGATCTCGGCGACCGTCCAGGCCGGGTGCCGCTCCTTCAGGAGCGCGGCGGCGCCGGCGACGTGCGGGCTCGCCATGCTCGTGCCGCCGAGCTGCCCCCACGGCCCGCCCTGCCCGGACGGGAGGGAGGAGGTGATCGCGACGCCCGGAGCGCTGACGTCGGGCTTGAGCTGGAGCGAGACCGGCGTGGGGCCGGCGGACGAGAAGTCCGCGATCGTGTCCGACGCCGTCGTCGCCGCCACGGTGATCGCCGACGGGGCGTTGGCCGGCGAGCTGATCGAGCCGAACCCGAACTCGTCGAAGTCGTTGCCGGCGGCGACGACGGGCACGACGCCCGCGCGCGCCGCGCCCTCGAGCGCGCGCACGACGAGGTCGCGCGACGGCTCCACCTCCGGCTCCCCGAGCGAGAGGTTGATCACGTCCATCCCGTCGGCGACGGCGGCCTCGATCGCCGCGGCGATCTCGGCGGCGTTGCCGTCGAGGCCGAAGTCGGGAGTCGGGATCGAGAGCGCCTTGTAGTTGCCCAGGTAGGCGTTCGGCGCGACGCCGGAGATCGTGGTGGAGCGGCCGGTGCTGGTCGCGTGGTCTCCCGCGGCGATCCCGGCGACGTGGGTGCCGTGGAACGACTCGCTCGGGTCGAAGGGCCTGGACGCGTACTTCCACGGCGGCGACGCCGGCGCGAACGCGCGCTGGACGATCACCTTCGGCGTCGCGAGCTCCACCTGCCCCTTGGGGAAGCCGGGCGGGTAGGAGAGGCCGGCGGCGGCGAAGTAGGGGTGGGAGGCGTCGATCCCGTCGTCGATGATCCCGATCTTCATCCCGTTCCCCGCCGTCGCGAGCCCGGGCCCCCAGAGCTTCTCGGCGCCGATCAGCTCGGGCGAGCTCGCCGCGGACGCGGCGCCGCCGTGGTAGCGGACGCTCGGCCACACCGCGGCCACGCCGGGAACCCGCGCGAGGCGTGGCAGCTCCCCGGCCGGGAGCACGACCGCGAAGCCGTCGATCACGAGCCGGTAGCGCCAGCGGACGCGCGCCCCCGGGATCGCGTCGAGCACGTTCCGCTCCGCCCGAGCCTGCGCGGCCGAGAGCGCGCGGGCGTACGCCGAGCGGCGCGACTCGGCGGCGGGCCCCGCGAGCGCCGAGAGCGGGGGCGCCTCGAGCGTGACGACGACCTCGGCCAGCGGCCCGCGGGAGGCCGCCGGAGCGCCCGCGGCTCCCGACGCAGCGGCGGCGGCCGAAGCCGCCGCCAGGAAGAGGATGACCCGTCCGGACCTCAGAGTGCGGATGAGAGGACTTGAACCTCCACGCCCCGAAGGGCACACGGACCTGAACCGTGCGCGTCTACCAATTCCGCCACATCCGCGGGCGGGCCTCAGTGTAGCTCGGGCGGCGAGCCGCACCCGCGGAGCGCGCGGCGGACCGCGGAGCGTCGTCGCAGGGGTCAGGCGACGGTGCGCTGGAGCTCGACCACGTACGCGGCGAGGTCCTGCTCGCGGTCGGCGAGCCGGCGCTCGCGCTCCTCGAGCTCCTCGACGAGCCGGTCGAGCTTGTCGGCGCGCAGCTCCAGCTCGGCGTCGAGCGCGGCCTCGCGCCTGCGCAGCTCGAGCTCGGCCGCCTCGGCCTCGGCCATTCGCTCGGCGAGCGTCCGCTCGGCCAGGGCGGCCTGCTGCTCCCGGCGCTCGAGCTGCTCGCGCAGCGACGCGAGCTGCGCCTCGCCCCGGGCCAGGATCTGCTCCTGGGCCCGCAGCGGGACCTCCGCCTCGCTCACGGAGGCCTGCCGGCTCGCGAGCTGCGCCTCGCGCGCCTTGAGCGTCGCCTCGCGGCGCTCGAGCTCGGCGAGCAGGTCGAACGCCTCCTGCGAGGCGCGACCGTGGCCGCTGCGCTCCCGCTCCAGCCGCTCGGCCTGCGCGCGCGTGCGCTCCTCGCGCGCGACGAGCTCCTCCTCGCGCTCCGCGAGCGCCGCCTCGCGCTCGGCCAGCGCGGCCTCGCGGGCGGCGAGCCGCTCCTCGACCTCGCTCTCGCGCACGGCGATCGCCTCGACGCGCGCCTGGAGCTTCTCCCGCATGCGGTCGACGTCGAGCTCGGCGGCGCGGAGGTCGCGCTCGCGGGCGCCGAACGCCTCCTCGCGGTTGCGGAAGGCGCTCTCCCGCTCGGCGACCTGGAGCTCGCGGGCGGCGAGGCGCGCCTCGGTCTCGGCGCGCTCGCGGCGGAGCTCCCGCTCGCGCTCGGCGACGCTCGCGAGCTGCTTCGCGATCTCGGCGGAGGCGTTGGCACGCTCGTGGTCCGCGGTCTCGAGCTCCGCGGCCCGCGCCTCGACCTGCACGCCGAGCTCGGCGAGCCGCGCCTCCTCGGCGACGAGCTCGGTCCGGAGCTGCGTCAGCTCCCGCCGCTCGCCCGCGACGAGCTCCTGCTGCTCTGCGAGCGCGCGCTCGCGCTCGGCGAGCTCGGCCTCGCGGGCGGCGGTGCGGTCGGCCGCCTGGTCGACCTCGGCGCGCTGGAGCGCGAGGTCGTTGGCCGCGGCCAGCTCCCGCTCGTACGCCTCGACCTGGTGCTGGAGCGCCTCGCGCAGCTCCTGCTCGCGCGCGAGCGCGCTCTCGAGCTCGGCGCGGACGGCTGAGAGCTCCGGTACGGTCGCCTGGACGACGACCGGCACGCTGTCCCGCTCGAGGGGTGCGAGCTCGTCGGCCCCCGTCGCCGGCGCCTCCGGCGCCGCGTCGGTCTGCTTGCGCTGGAGCTGCGCGCGCAGCCCCGTCCCGAATCCGTGCTCGACCTCGGGGCTCATCAGAAGTACTTCCCGAGGTTGAGGAGCGCCGGGCCGAGGATGACGAGGAACATCGCCGGGAAGATGAAGAGGACGGTCGGGAACAGCATCTTGATCGGCGCCTTCATCGCCTTCTCCTCGGCCGCCTGCTGGCGGCGCAGGCGCGAGTCGGCCGCCTGCACGCGCAGGATCCGGCCGAGCGAGATGCCGAGCTGGTCGGCCTGGATCACCGACCGCACGAACGCCGCGACCTCCGGGATGGCGAGGCGGTCGGCGAGCTTCTTGAGCGCGTCGTGGCGCGCCTCGCCGATCCTGATCTCGCCGAGCGTGAGCGCGAACTCGTCGATGAGCGGACCTTCCATGTGCTCGGTCAGCTTCGCGAGCGCCCCGTCCAGGCCGAGACCGGCCTCGACCGAGACGGCGAGGAGGTCGAGCGTGTCCGGGAGCTGGGCCCGCACGGCCTCGCGGCGCGAGCGGATCCGCATCGTCAGGTAGCCGTCGGGGAAGAGGAAGCCGAAGGCCGCGGCCATCGGCGCGAGCAGGATCCCGGCGATCGGCGACGCGGCGACGCCGAACACGAGCGTCACGAACCCGACCGCCAGGCCGAGCGCGGACTTGAGCGCGAGGAACTGGGTCGTCGAGACTCGTGCGGCGAGCCCCGCGGCGAGGAGCCGCATGCCGAGCGACTCGACGTTCGTCTTCGGGTTCAGCCGCAGCGCGACCGAGGCGAGGTGCTGCACGGCCGGAGCGACGACGCGCTCGCGGAAGCGGAGCACGGGCGGGCCCTGTCCGCGCGCGCGGGACGCGCCGTACCGCGACGCCCTCCGGACCGCGAGCTGGTGCTCGCGTGCCGGCGCCGTGGCCGCCTCGGCCGCCAGGTAGACGGCGAGACCGAGGAGCAGGACTGCGAGGAGCAAGAGCAGCATCACATCACCCCCTGAACGCGACCATCTTCTTGAGGATCAGCGAGCCGACCCCCATCATGACGAGACCCGCGACCACCAGCATGTGGCCGGACGACGTGTGGTAGAGCGGCGCCATGTAGCGCGGGTTCAGCACGCTCACCGCGAGGGCGATGAAGAAGGGCAGGCCGACGAGCACGTAGGCGGACATTCGCCCCATCGCGGTCAGGCCCTTGATCTTGCGCGTGAACTGCTGGCGCTGGCGGACGGTGTCGGCGACCATGTCGAACAGCCCGGCGAGCGAGCCGCCGACCTGCCGCTGGATCGTCACCGACGTCATCACGAAGCTCAGGTTCTTCGAGCCGACGCGCTCGGCCATGTCGACGAGCGCCTCGTCGATCTGCCGGCCGAGCTTGGCCTCGGAGAGCACCCGCGTGAACTCCTTCGCGCCCGGCTCCGCGCCCTCGTCCACCACCGCCTGGATCGCGTGGCGGAACGAGTGGCCGGCCTTGAGCGACGCGGAGATCGTGATCAGCAGGTCGGGGAGCTGGTTGTCGAACGCCTTGATGCGCTGCGCCGCCTTGACCTTCACGAAGGCCACCGGGAGGGCGGCGCCGACCGCCATCGCGATCAGGATCGCGAGCGGCGACGAGACGGTGACCGCGATCAGGAGCCCGAGCGTGAACGCGCTTCCGAGGCAGATGTAGAGGAGCTCGGAGGCGCGCAGGGGCAGGTCGGCGCGCTCGAGCAGACGCTGGAGGGAGCGGAACTGGCGCACGTTCGCGAGCGCCCCGTCCGTGGCGGTGAAGAGCCCGCGCAGGAGGGAGCGGCGCTCCCGCTTGCGGTGCGACGCCGCCGCGCGCCGCGTCTGGCTCAAGTGCGGCGCGAGGCGTGCGCGCACCCAGCGCCCCTGCTGGGACGCGAACGCGAACGCGACCGCGAGCAGGACGAGCAGGCCGACGAGGAGCGCGACGGCGAGGGGCATGACCGGGGAAGCCCAGACCCGGCCGGGGAGGAGCGAGGGCGCGACGGTCGTGCCGGACGCGCCGCGGGCGGCGAGCCGGACGGAGGTGCTGTCGCGTCCGGCCCCGGCGAACGACGCCGTGAGCGTCAGCGTGTCGCCCGGTCGCGCGACCGTGGGGTAGCGGAGCTCCCACGTGTGCGAGAGCGTCCGGCTGATCTGCGCGTACACGCGGGCGAGCGCGGCGCTCGAGGAGGCCTGGTGGTAGGTGCCCCCGGTGTCCTCGGCGAGCTCGCGCAGCGGCGCGGGGGTGAAGTCGGGGCCCGCGATGCCGACCGCGTAGACGGAGGCGTGGGCGCGCTGCGCGGCGGCGACGGCGGACCGGAACGACGCGCTGCTCGACACGTCCGCGCCGTCGGTGAGGACGATGATCACGTGCCCCGGCTGGGCCTCCTTCGCGAGCCGGCGGGAGGCGAGGGCGACGGCGTCCCAGAGCGCGGTGCCGGACCGAGCGTCGGGCTCGAGCTGGCGGAGCGCGGCGTCGGCGTCCGCGGTCGAGCTCGAGAAGCCGGTCAGCGCGTACGCCTGGCGGCCGAACGCGACCACCTCGACCCGGTCGGCGGGGGTCTTCGCCGCCACGAAGGCGCGTGCGGCGGCGACGGCGTCGAGGAGCGAGCGCCCCTTCATCGACTGGGAGCGGTCGACCGCGAGGACGACGCTCTTCGCGCGCCCGAGGTTGAGCGCCTCGAGCCCGGTCACGGCCGCCCCGTTCTCGCGCAGCACGGGGCTGCGGGCCCCGGGCGGCGCGACCACGGTCACGCGCAGCTCCGGATAGCCGCCGCTGTCGACGCCGACGATCCGCGCGGACGGCGCCGCCGAGGCCGCCGCCGGCGCGAGCGCCAGCGCGAGCGCGGCCGGGACGAGCGCGCGGAGCCTCATCGCGCGCCGCCGAATCCCGACACGGAGAACGCGGCCCGGACGTCGGTCTCCTCCGCCGCGAAGAACTCGGGCGGGAGCACGACGTTGTTGGCCGCGAGCCGGTCGAGGAAGTGGGGCTTGAGGCCGGTCGCGCGGAGCGGCGAGAGCAGCCTGCGGACGTCGGCGACCTCGCCCTCGCCGGGCGGCGTCGCCACGAAGATGTCCTGCAACGTGACGACGTCGGACTCCATGCCGATCACCTCGGAGACGTGGCTGATCTTGCGCGTGCCGTCGACGAGGCGCTGGATCTGGATCAGCACGTCGAAGGCGCTCGCGATCTGCTCGCGGATGGCGCGGTGCGGAAGCTCGACGCCGGCCGTCATCACGAGCGTCTCGAGGCGGGAGAGCGCGTCGCGCGGCGAGTTCGCGTGGATCGTCGTCAGCGAGCCCTCGTGGCCGGTGTTCATCGCCTGGAGCATGTCGAGGGTCTCGGCGCCGCGGACCTCGCCGACGATGATCCGGTCGGGGCGCATGCGCAGGGCATTGCGGACGAGCTCCCGGATCTTGATCTCGCCGGTGCCCTCGATGTTCGCGGGCCGCGACTCGAGCGTGATCACGTGCTCCTGCTGGAGCTGGAGCTCCGCGGCGTCCTCGATCGTGACGATGCGCTCGTCGCCCGGGATGAACGCGGACATCGCGTTGAGCGTCGTCGTCTTGCCGGTGCCGGTTCCGCCCGAGATGAGGATGTTGAGCTTGCCCCGGACGCACGCGCCCAGGAACTGGGCCGCGCGGGCGGACAGGGTGCCGAACGAGATCAGGTCGTTGATCGTGTACGGGTCGCGCGAGAACTTCCGGATGGTGAGTGTCGGCCCCGTGAGCGCGAGCGGGGGGATGATCGCGTTCACACGGCTGCCGTCCGGAAGTCTCGCGTCGACCATCGGGGAGGCCTCGTCGACGCGCCGCCCGATCTGGGAGACGATCTTGTCGATGATGCGCATGACGTGCGCCTCGTCGGCGAAGCGCACCGGCGTCTTCTCGATCTTGCCGTTCCGCTCGACGTAGACGCGGTCCGGGCCGTTGACCATGACCTCGGTCACGGAGTCGTCCGCGAGCAGCGGCTCGATCGGGCCGTAGCCGAGGATGTCGTCGGTCAGCTGCCGGACGAGCTCGCGCCGCTCGTTCCGCGTCAGCGGCGTGCCGGCGAGCGTGAGCTCCTCGGTGACGGCCTTGAAGACGTGGTCCGAGAGCTCGCCCGGATCCTGCCGGAAGAGCTCGGGCCCGAGCTTCGCGATGCACGCCTGGTGGACGCGCGACTTCAGCTCGGCGTACGGGTCGCCCGCGAGCTCGGCGGTCGCCTCGGCCGCCGCCGGGGCGTCGCCGGTCTTGACGAGGCGGTCGTGGAGGCCCACGGCTCTACCTCCTCGCCAGCGACAGCTTGCGCCTCTGGCCGTGCTGCGACGCGGCGGGGCGGGCCGGAGGGGCGAGCTGCTTCGCGACCGCGTGCACGGCCTTCGCGAACTCGCTGCGGGGCTCCGCGAGGACGGCCGGGTTGCCCCTGTTCACCGTCAGCGGGACGGTCTGGTCGCTCGGAAGCTCGTAGGCGATCTTCACCCCGAGCGCCTCCTCGATCTCGCGGAGCTTGAGCCCGACGTTCGAGTTCGCCCGGTTCATGACGTAGCGCACCCGGCTGGCCGGGAACGAGAGCAGCTCGAGGGTCTGCATCGCGAGCTTCACGTTCTTCAGCGTCGGGACGTCCATCCCGCAGAGGACGAGCAGCTCGTCGGTGCGGTCGAGCGTCGCCAGCATCGGCCCGTGGAAGAAGGGCGAGGTGTCTACGACGATCGCCTCGTACGAGCCGCGGGCGACCTCGATCAGGCTCGTCACCTTCCCTTCGGTCACGAGCTCGGCGTCCTCCGGGCGCAGCGGCGCGGGGAGGATGTCGAGCCCGGAGGGATGCCGGGTGACGTAGCCGGCGAGCTTCTCCGAGTCGAGCTCCCCCGGCGCGACGACGAGGTCGTAGATCGTCTTCTCCGGCTCGAGGCCGAGGACGATCGCGGCGTCGCCGAACTGCAGGTCGAGGTCGAGCAGGAGCGTCTTGCGGCTCTCGCGCTTGACGAGCGCCGCGGCGAGGTTCGTCGCGAGCGCGGTCTTGCCGGTGCCGCCCTTCGGCGAGAACACGGTCAGCACGCGCCCGGTCCGGCCGGCCGCGGTCTGCTCCTGCCTGCGGGCGTGGGCGGCCTTCCGGATCGCGAAGACGACGTTGTGGGTGAGCTGCGGGAGCAGGAGCAGGTCGCTCACGTCGGCCTCGAGCGCCTCCTCCAGCATCCCCGCGGCCTCGCCGGAGGCGACGAGGATGAGCGGGGCCCGGGTGAGCTCGCGGATCGCCGCGACCTCGCCGGCCGGGAAGGCCGACTCGCGCGTCGCGTGCACGATGCAGTCGAGGTGCCCGCCGGCGAGCGCCGCCGAGGCCTGCGAGACGTAGGGCGCCTCGCCGACCAGGTCGATCTCGGCGTGGTTCGCGAGCTGGCCCCGCAGCGTGTCGAAGCCGTCGCAGTCGCCGATCAGATAGAGCCGGATGCCGGTGTTTCCGTGGTCGGTCATCGCACACCTGCCGTCAGGATCGAGTTGAGCGTGTCGATGCGCTCCGGGCTGTCCGACGCGTTGATCGCGGGGCGGAGCTCGAGCGTCCAGTCGTCGTTTCTGAGGACGTAGAAGAGCCGCTGCACCTGCGTGTCGGTCACGGCGAGGATCACCGAGGCGGACTGGCCGCCCGGCGCACCGGCCGACGGCTGGTTCACCTGGAGCACGTTGATGTCCCTGAGGACGATCCGCGTCGCGTGCCCCTGCTGGGCCGCGCCGCTCTCGATCGCGACGTTCGCGACCACGTCGACGTGGTCGCCGGCCTTGAGGGTCCCGACGAGGAGCTGGTTCGGGTCGCCGGCGACCTGGACGGCGCGCATCGTGCCCCGGAGCTGGCCCGGGACGCCCTCCGCCTTGGCGTCGGCGAACCGGCGGAGCGTGACCTGCTCGCCGGCGTAGAGCGGCTGGGTGAGGACGAGGTTGGAGACCTCGCCCGGGTCGGAGATGGCGCCCGGGACGATGCTGCGCCGGGCGACGGAGACCTGCTTCAGGGCGTGCATCCGGGCGATCTCCGTCCCCGACGTGCCCGCGGCGATGTTCTTCGCCGCGACGTAGACCTGGACCGTCGACTGCCCGTGCTGGACCGAACGCCGGTAGTTGATCACGTAGAAGAGGGTCAGGAGCATCGCCACGAGCGCGAGCCCGACTGCGATTGCCACGTTTCTCAAGCGATAGGTCATGAGCGTTCCTTCAGTTGACGAGTTCGACGGAGTGGACGCCGTAGTCGGGACCCCCCGGCGCCGAGGAGCTTTGGATGCCTTTCCAGATCACCTGCTTGAACTGGCCGGAGACCGAGCCGTCCTGCCCGCTGGCGTCGAAGCTCTCGACGAAGAACGCGGCCCAGCCGATCACGTGGTACTGGGCGTTCTGGCCCGATCCGGTGAGCGTGTCGTAGACGGGGAAGAGGAGGGTCGAGCCGGCCTGGATCCGGTCGCGCATCGCGTTGCGGATCGGCGCGTCGTTCCACTTCGCGCCTGGGTCCGACAGGTAGGCGCCGACCGGGAGGTAGCCGGAGAAGCCGTTCGCGATCCAGTCGGCCACCGTCTTGGCGCCGGTCGCGCCGCCGCTCGTCAGGTCGAGGTTGACCAGGGAGAACGAGCCGGGCGCGCCGTTCTTGCCGAGCGGAATCGTCGTTTCGAGGTTGAAGCAGGGCTGGCCGTTGTTCGCGGGGCAGGCCGCGCCCGAGAGGGCGGGGTGCAGCTTCTGGACGGCGATGGGCGCCGCCCCGGCCACCTCGACCGGCACCGCCGAGCGCGCGGCCGCGCGTGCGTGCACGTTCGGCGTGACCAGCCCGAAGATGCTGGAGAAGAAGCCGGGCGTCGGCCGTGTCACCTTCACGACCACCGTGTCGTCGGCCGCGAAGTCGCTGCGGAAGGTGATGCCGCCGGGGCTCTCGAGCGTGCCGCCGTTCTGGTCGGCATAGGTCTGCGCCGAGAGCGCCGCCTGGCCGGTGTTGCCCGGGAGCGCCTGGGCGCCGGAGAGCGCGGCGGCGTCGGCCGTCGTCTGGGCCTGCCGGTGCTCGCGGTACCACGCCCCGACGTCGATCGTGAACGCGGTGCTGCCGGCGAGCACGGCGAGGAAGACCGCCATCACGACGAACGCCTGCCCCTGCTCGCTGCGGAGCCGCGCGATCATTCGAGCTGCTCCTTCGCGGTGGCGGTGAGGTCGCCGCTCATCACGGTCAGGCCGAGCAGGGGGATGTCGATCTCGTACGGGTAGGTGGCGGTGACGGTGACCGTGCTGCCTGCGGTGGTGAGGCTGGCCGGCGTGACGGCGACGTCGAGCTTCGACTGGTCGAGGTCGCCAGCGGCCGCGCGGACCGTGTTCTCGGCCGTCGTCGTCGTCCCGCCGCTGAAGCGTGCGACGATCGCCTGGCGCGCGCCCGCTCGGGCGGCGTCGGTGATCGTGACGTAGTTGTGGAAGGTGACGCCGAGCTGGATGATCCCCAGCAGCAGCACGATCAGGATCGGCGCCACGAGCGCGAACTCGACGGCGGTCTGCCCGTCTTCGCGGCGGGCCGCCCGGGCAGGCATGATCAGGCGTGTCGGCATCGTGTCCGCGTGGTTGGAGTCGCGGTGGGCTCTCGACGGGCTCGAGAGCCCACCGCGGGAGGGTTTGGGTCTCCTCGTCTCCGCGTTACGGCGTCGGGACGGTGCCGCCGAGGTTCGTGACGACGTCGCCGATCTTGTTGAAGATCGAGGTGCCGAGAGCGGTGATGACGCCGATGACGGCGAGCGTGATCAGCGCGAGCACGACGCCGTACTCCGCCATCGTCTGGCCCTCCTCGCGGTGCGAGGCGGCGCGGAGCAGGTTGATCCAGAAGCGAAGATCCATTACGGGAATACCTCCCTCGAGAGAGACGGATGGGATGAATCGCCGCAATGCCGCATTCGGGTCAGGACCGTTTTCACGTCGATGGTCGAGACGGGAGGCGTAGACGTTTCTTGCGCTCTTTTTTCGCAATTCGCCAAGAAGGGGGAGAACGCCTCACCACGAAGGGGGAGGTCCGGTGCGGGTCGGCGTGCTGAGGAAGGCGAACGGGGAGGTCGTGTGCGAACGCTGCGAGCTCGCCGACAGGCCCTGGACGCGGCTGCGCGGGCTGCTCGGCCGCGCGGGCCTGGAGCCCGGCCAGGGGATGCTCTTCCGGCCGGCCGGCTCGATCCACATGTTCTTCATGCGCTTCCCGATCGACGCGGTCTTCTGCGACCGCGACCTCGTCGTCGTCGGGGTCGAGCGCGGCCTCAGGCCGTGGCGGACGGCGCGCCGGAAGGGGGCGAAGGTCGTGGTCGAGCTGGCCGAGGGCGCCGCCGCCGGCGTCCGGCCGGGCGATCGGCTCGTGCTGGATACGATGGGCGCGTGAGGGAGAAGATCCAGGAGCTGCTCGAGCGGGCGTTCCCGCAGGCCGAGGAGCTGCGCGTCATCGACCGGACGGGCGGAGGCGACCACTTCGAGGTGGTCGTCCGTGACGCCGCCTTCGACGGCCTGCCCCGGATCGAGCAGCACAAGCTCGTCTACGCCGCGCTCGACGAGCCGTGGCGGCAGGGCGCGATCCACGAACTCCGCATCAACACGAAAGGGACGGCAGCGTGAGCTACAGCGAGAAGATCCAGGACGTCATCCAGAGCTCGGACGTCGCGCTCTTCATGAAGGGGACGCCCGACGCGATCATGTGCGGCAACTCGGAGCGGGCGCTCGGCGCCCTGCGGCGCGTGGGGGCGCCGATCACGGCGGTCGACATCCTCGTCGACGCCCAGATCCGCGAGGACCTCTCGGCCATCTCCGGCTGGCCGACGATCCCCCAGGTGTTCGTCAAGGGCGAGCTCGTCGGGGGCGCCGACATCGTCGAGGAGCTCGAGCGCTCCGGTGAGCTCGAGCAGACGCTCGTCGACAAGCTCGGCGAGAACTACTGGGAGGCGCGCGGCGAGAAGACGGTCTCGCTGACCTAGGCCGCCGCCGCGAGGACCGCGAGCACGTCGTCGGCGTGCGTCGCCGGCTTGACGTCCCGCATCGCCTTCCTGACCGTCCCGTCGGGGTCGATCACGAAGGTGGAGCGGACGATGCCCATGTAGGTGCGGCCGGAGCGGCTCTTCTCGGCCCAGACGCCGTACGCCTCGGCGACGGCGTGGTCGGGGTCGGCGAGGAGCGTGAACGGGAGCTCGTAGTCGCGCCTGAACCGCTCGTGCGAGGCGACGTCGTCGGGCGAGACGCCGAGCACGACGGCGCCGGCGCGCTCGAACTCGCCCCAGGCGTCGCGGATCCCGCAGGCCTGCGTCGTACAGCCGGAGGTGTGGTCCTTGGGATAGAAATAGAGGACGACGGGCCGGCCGCGGAACGACGACAGGCGCACCGTCTCGCCGGTGTCCGACCGGAGCTCGAAGTCGGGGGCTTCGCTTCCTTCTGAGACCATGTCGCCGGCCCCATGCTAACCGTCCACGAGGTGAACGCCGTGCTGGTGGTGGCGTCGTGCGTCACGGCGGGCGGCGCCGCGCTCTGGGCCCGGCGCCGCGGCGGCGCGCCCGGCTGGGTGGCGCACGCGCTCGCGCTCGCGCAGACGCTCCTCGTCGCGCAGGTCGCGCTCGGCCTGCTCCTCCTCGCCGACCACCGGCGGGCGGCCGAGCGGCTGCACTACGCCTACGGCGCGTTTGCCCTCGCGGCCGTCGCGGCGCCCTGGCTCTACGCCCCCGCCGACCCCCGCGCCCGCCTCGCCTGGTTCGCCGGCGCTACCCTCGTCGCGGCGGCGCTCGCCGCCAGGGCCTACACGACAGCAGGATGAGACTGTCTCCCTTCGCGCGCGGGATGCTGATCATCGCGGCGATCGCGCTCCTCGTCGTCGCCCTCAACCTGCAGACCTCGCTCGCGACCGCGGCCCTCCTCGTCCGCGTGGCGTTCTTCCTCGCGGTCGCCTTCGCCGCGTACATGCTCTGGCGCGACTTCGGGCGGCGGGAGATCGCCGTCTGGGACGCGCGCCGGCAGTGGGTCTTCTACGGCGCGGTCGCGCTGCTCGTGGTCGACCTCGGCTGGTGGTTCGTCTCGGCCCTGTCCGGGCTCGAGGCGCTCGTCTTCTTCGTCGTCGCCGGCATCTGCGTCTACGCCGCCGTGCGCACCTGGCGCGAGCAGCGGCGCTACTACTGAGCCCGCTTGCGGGGGCGGCCGCGCCGCGGCGCCTCGCCGTTCCCGTCCTTCGCGAGCGCGCCCGCGAGCGACCGGCGGGCCCGGAAGAGGAGCGTCTCGACGGCCGACTGGGAGAGGCGCATCTGCTCGGCGATCTCGTGGTAGGAGAGCCCCTGCCACTCGCGCAGGAGCAGGGCGCGGCGCTGCTGCTCGGGGATGCGCCGGAGGGCGCCGGCGAGCCCGAAGAGCTCGTCGGTCTCCTCCGCCGGGGCGGGCACCTCCTCCTCGAGCGCGTCGAAGTCGGCGGTCACCTCGACGAGGCGGCGCTGGTAGGAGGTGCGCTGCTTCGTGAGGCAGACGTTCTGGGCGATCTTGAAGAGCCAGGCCGACTCGAACTCGGGCGAGGTTCCGCGCTTGAGGCCGCGGAAGGCGTTCAGGAACGTGGTCTGGGTCGCGTCCTCGGCCTCCTCGCGGTTGCCGAGCCTGTGCAGGCAGAAGGCGAAGATCTTGCGACCGTGCCGCTCGTAGAGCAGGCTGGTCGCCTCGCCCTCGGGTGGCCGCAAACCCGGGCGAACGGTTGCCGCATGGCCTTCGGTCGCATACAGGGCCATGTCTCCCCCTCTGTTGTCCGGAGCCCGGACGGCGCAGGGCTTCCTGGAAGACCTCTTCGGTGCCGGGGCGCGGGAGGTGGAGCCCCGAACGAGGGAGCGTTGTCGGCAGGAATTACGCCTCGACCGAGGCGGCGACGCCGTCGAGCCGGTCGAGCGCGGCGCGGACGTCCATGAGCTGGCCCACGAAGATCGGGGTGTCGCGCTCGGTGTAGCGCGAGGCCTCGCTCTCCCGGAGCGTCAGCATCAGGTGCATGAAGTCGGCCGGCTCGTCGCACTCGAACGCGGTCATGAACTCCTGGTCGTCGATCCCGAACGAGTAGGTGGTGTGGTTGTGGATCGAGGGGTGCCGGGCGCCGATCCGCATGTGCTCGTCCATCGCCCGCTGCCGGTCCTCCTCGGGCAGCGAGTACCAGGGGCGCACCTTCACGAACGGGTAGACGACCAGGTAGGGCGAGCCGTGGGGCGTGATCTTCCGCGCCCGGCGGGCGCTCGTGTACTGGGACGCCTTCGTCGTCGCGAGGTAGGAGTACGGCGTCTCGACGTAGGCGGCGAGCGGCGTCGCGTTGAGGGCGGCGCCGAGCTCGCCGAGGTCCTCGTAGCGGCGCGTGATCTTCCACAGGAAGAAGTCGCAGTCGGGCCGGACGCCCGTCGTCGAGTAGACGCTCAGGTGGTCGAAGCGGGCGGCGTGCTCCTCGAGCGCCTCCGCGAACGCGTCCTTCGCGGCGGCGCGCTCCTCGAAGGGGAGCCTGCGCCACTCGGGCAGGGCCCGGTAGAAGGTGTAGGCGACGTACTGTCCGCCCTCGGCGCTCACGAGCGACACTCTAGCGTCCCCTTCGCGGCCGCCCGGGCGGTTCGTGCGACCTCGGCGAGGTCGGGCTTGGGGCGCCCGTCGGCGTAACGGACGCCCGTCTGCAGGCCCTCGAGCCGCGGCTCGTCGGAGACGTGGAAGAGCAGGAGCATCCGCACGAGCGGCTGGCAGGCCGCGAGCCGCAGCGCCTCGACGTAGGCGCGGCCCTGGGTGGCGGCGTCGACGGGGCGGGTCGCCGGCTGCTCGGCCCCGGTGTAGGCGCCGCGCTCCTCCGCCGGGATCTCCGTCTGGACGCCGTACTCGCCGTAGACGAGCGGCGGCGCGTAGCCGAACGCCTCCTCGAGCAGGTCCGTGAGCTTGCCGTAGTCCGCGAGCCCGATCGCCGTCGAGCTCGGGTGCTCGAGGTCCGGGGGCACCCTCGAGCTCTCGGGGTAGGGGTGGAGCGCGAACATGTCGAGCACGGGGCGGTCGCGGCCGCTCGCACGGTAGGCCGCGCCGAGGTCCTCGAGGAAGCGCGTCGGCGAGTGGGTCGGGCGCGAGCCGCCCGGCCGGTCCGCGCCGCGGGCGGCCAGCGCGCCGCCGATCACGTTCACGGCCGGGTCGACCGCCTTGATCGCGTCGTAGGAGGCCGTGAGCAGCGCGAGGTAGGCGGGCGCGGCGGCGTCCGAGCCGTCCGCGGCGAACTGCGGCATCCAGAACAGGTTCAGGTTCGGCTCGTTGCCGACGATCACGTCGCGCACCCGCGGGAGCAGGCGGGGGATCGAGGCGGCGAACGAGGCGAACTGCGCGCGCGCCTCGTCGGTGAGCGGCGTCGCGCCGCTGAAGGAGTAGACGGCGACGAGCGGCCTGATCCGCGCCGCGGCCGCGGCCTCGACGGCCCCCCGCAGCCGCGCGAGCTCGTCGGGCGGCGGCTCGGTGAGGGGCGGCGTCCAGATCGCGCTCAGCGCGACCGCCCCGAAGCCGGAGTCCCGGGCGAGCCGCATACTGCCGGCCGGGTCGGCTCCCTTGGCGGCGTCGTCGACCGCGCCGACGACGATCGCGTGCGGCGAGGGCCCGCCGCAGCCGGCCGCGGCGAGGGCGGCGAGGGCCACCGCGCCGATGCGTGCAGGGGCGCCGATACGCTCCGGTATGTGCCGTCGGAGCACGTCGAAAACCAGCTGAGACGGCTTCCGGCAGGGCCCGGCGTCTACCTCTTCCGCGGCGAGCGCGGGGACGTGCTCTACGTCGGCAAGGCGAAGTCGCTGCGCCCGCGGGTGCGCCAGTACTTCCAGGCCGGCCGGGGCGACACGCGTGCCGGGATCGACAAGCTCGTCGCCCGGGTCGCCGACGTCGAGACGATCGTCACGAGCACGGAGGTCGAGGCGCTCCACCTCGAGCAGAACCTCGTCAAGCGGCATCGCCCGCCGTTCAACGTGCGCCTGCGCGACGACAAGTCGTTCCCGTACATCGCCGTGACCGTCGAAGACGAGTACCCGCGGGTGATGTTCACCCGCGAGCGGCACCGGCGCGGCGTCGTCTACTTCGGGCCGTACGCGAACGCGAAGAAGGTGCGGGAGACGCTCGACGTCCTGAACCGCGTCTTCCGCTACCGGCCGTGCGAGGGGCCGCAGCCGGGGCGCCACAGCGGGATCCCCTGCCTCGACTACCACATCGAGCGCTGCTACGCGCCCTGCGTCGGCTACATCTCGAAGGAGGACTACCGCGCGGTCGTCGACGGCGTGATCGAGTTCCTCTCCGGCGACGACGCGCCGATCCGGGCGGAGCTCGAGCGGCGGATGCGCGAGGCGGCCGCCGACGAGCGCTTCGAGGAGGCGGCGCGCTACCGCAACCGGCTGCGCGCGGTCGAGCGGCTGGCGGAGCGGCAGGCGGTCGAGCGGCGCTCGATCGGGACGATCGACGTGATCGGCGTCGCCGCCGGGCCGGAGCGCGCGGCGGTGCAGGTGTTCCCGCTCCGCGGCGGGCGCATGGTCGACCGCTACTCGTTCCACCTCGAGAACGCGGCGGGCGCGGATCCCGGGGAGGTGCTCGAGCAGTTCTGCCTCGAGTACTACGGCTCGGCGCCGTCGATCCCGCCTCGGATCCTCGTCCCGCGCGGCGTCGGCGACCTGTCGACCCTCGAGCGCTTCCTCTCCGGGCTGCGCGGGTCGCGGGTCGAGGTCCGGGCGCCGGAGCGGGGCGAGAAGCGGCGCCTGCAGGAGCTCGCCCAGCAGAACGCGGAGCTCGCGCTCGGGTCGGAGACCTTCGTCGCGGAGACGAGGCGGCTGCGCCGGGTCGAGGCGCTCGAGGAGCTGCGCGAGGTCCTGAACCTCGAGGCCCTCCCGATCCGGATCGAGTGCTTCGACATCTCCAACCTCCAGGGCCGCGAGATCGTCGGCTCGATGGTCGTGTTCGAGGACGGGATCGCGAAGAAGGCCCACTACCGCAAGTTCGCGGTGCGCGGGCAGGGGGGCCAGGACGACTTCGCCGCGATGGCGGAGGTCGTCTCGCGGCGGTTCGCGCGGCTCGCCGCGGGACCCGGCGCCGACGACTACGACGAGTCGTTCGCCGCGACGCCGAACCTCGTCGTCGTGGACGGCGGCAAGGGGCAGCTCTCGGCCGCGCTCGCGGCGATGCAGGCGTACGAGCTGCCGCGCGTGGCGGCGATCGCGCTCGCGAAGCGGGTCGAGGAGGTCTTCCTGCCCGGCCGCCCGGAGCCCGTCCTGCTGCCGGAGCACTCGCCGGGGCTGCAGCTCCTGCAGCGCGTCCGCGACGAGGCGCACCGGTTCGCCGTCACCTTCCACCGGCGGCGCCGCGACGCCGCCGCGCGCGAGTCGATGTTCGACCAGCTCGCCGGGGTGGGGCCGGCGCGGCGGCGGGCGCTCCTGCGCCACTTCGGCTCGGCCGAGCGCGTCCTCGCCGCGAGCGCCGAGGAGCTCGAGGGCGTGCCGGGCGTGCCGCCCAAGACCGCGCGCCGCATCTACGCCCAGCTGCACAAGGCGGGGCGGCCGTGAGCCGGCGCGGGGCGGCGGCGCTCGCGCTCGCGGTCGGCGTCGCGGCCTCCGCGGCCGGCTGCGGCGGCTCGGGGACGAAGGAGGAGACGCTCTTCTCCTCGCCGGGCTGGAGCGTCGTCCTCCGCGACGGCAGGGCGCTCGTCCTCCGCGCCGTCGGCGGGAAGATGGTCGTCGACCGCTCGCACGAGGTGCGGATCGAGATCCTCGGCCCCGACCCGGGCGAGCTCGCGCCGAACCCGCCCCAGGTCGCGGTCGCCCTGCGCTCGCGCAGGCCGCTCGTGCAGTCGTTCCTCTGGGTCGACGGGAGCCGCCTCCTCGAGAAGGGGGGCGGCACCCCGACGAACTTCACGATCTACGGCGCCCCGAACCGGCTCGACCCGGGCGAGCACACCGCGGTCGGCTTCGCCCGCACGGCGACCGGCGGGAGCGCCGTCGCCTGGACCTTCCGCGTGTCCTGAGGGGAGACGGCCTGCGGCGGCCGCCGGACGTGCCCGTCACGGCCGGTCGCCGAGGAACGGGTAGCGGTAGTCCCGCGGCGGGACGAAGGTCTCCTTGACCGCGCGCGGCGAGACCCAGCGGATCAGGTTCCACATCGACCCCGCCTTGTCGTTCGTCCCCGACGCGCGCGAGCCTCCGAACGGCTGCTGCCCGACCACCGCGCCCGTCGGCTTGTCGTTCACGTAGAAGTTGCCGGCCGCGTAGCGGAGCTTCTCCTCCGCGCTCTGGATCGCGGCGCGGTCCTCGGCGAAGACCGCCCCGGTGAGGCCGTACGGCGTCGAGCGGTCGATCAGCTCGAGCGTGTCGTCCCAGCGGCGCTCGTCGTAGACGAAGGCGGTCACGACCGGGCCGAAGAGCTCGTCGCGGAGGAGCCGGAAGTCGGGGTCGCGCGTCTCGATCACGGTCGGCTCGACGAACCAGCCCTGCGAGTCGTCGTAGCCGCCGCCGACCACGACCTCCGTCCGCTCGTGGGCCTTCGCCTCCTCGATCGCGTCTCGCTGCGTCGCGAACGAGGCCCCGTCGATGACGGCGCCCATGAAGTTGCCGAAGTCCGCGACGTCCCCGACCCTGATCGTCGCCACCTCCTCGGCGAGGCGCTCCCGGAGGCGGGGCCAGAGGCTCGCCGGGGCGAAGAGGCGCGAGGCGGCCGAGCACTTCTGCCCCTGGTACTCGAACGACCCGCGGACGATCGCGGCCGCGACGGCGTCGAGGTCGGCGGAGGGGTGGGCGAGGACGAAGTCCTTGCCGCCGGTCTCGCCGACGATGCGCGGGTAGTTGCGGTAGCGCTCGACGTTCGCGCCGACCGTGCGCCACATCCCCTGGAAGACGGCGGTCGACCCGGTGAAGTGGATGCCGGCGAGCTCGGGGCTCGCGAGCGCCGCGTCGCCGATCGTCGCGCCCGAGCCCGGCAGCATGTTGATCACGCCCGGCGGCAGCCCCGCCTCCGCCCACAGGCGCATCAGGTAGTACGCCGACAGCATCGCGGTCGACGCCGGCTTCCAGAGCACGACGTTGCCCATCAGCGCGGCCGAGCTGGTCAGGTTGCCGGCGATCGCGGTGAAGTTGAACGGGGAGACCGCGAGCACGAAGCCCTCGAGCGGCCGGTACTCCATCCGGTTCCAGACGCCGGGGGAGGAGAGCGGCTGCTCGGCGTAGATGCGCGCCAGGTACTCGACGTTGAAGCGGAGGAAGTCGGTGAGCTCGCAGGCGGCGTCGATCTCCGCCTGGTGCGCCGTCTTCGACTGGCCGAGCATGGTCGCGGCGTTGAGGGTGTCGCGCCACGGGCCGGCGAGGAGCTCCGCGGCGCGCAGGAAGACGGCGGCGCGGTCCTCCCACGGCCAGCGCGACCATTCGCGCCACGCCTCCGCGGCCGCGTCGACCGCCTGCCGGACGTGCTCGGGGCCGGCCTGGTGCACGTCGGCCAGCACGTGCCCGCGGTCGTGCGGCATCACGGCCGGCCTCGTGTCGCCGGCCGCCACGTCCCGTCCGCCGATCACGGCGGGGATCTCGACGCGCTCGCGGCGCATCTGCTCGAGGCGTGCGCGGAGGCGCTCGCGCTCCGGGCTGCCGGGGGCGTAGTCGCGGACGGGCTCGTTCCGCGCCTCCGGCGGGCGGAAGAGACCGTGGGCGCTCACCGGTTGGCGAGCATCCAGGTGGCGGCGGCCATGACCCAGATCATGAACCCCAGCACCGAGGCCCAGAGGGCGGTACCGGCGAGCGTCCAGTGGGCGGCCGCCTCGCCGGCGCCGACGCCGAGCACGCCGAGCCCGCCGAGGACGCCGAGGCCGCCGTACCAGCGCGGCACCTTGCGGGCGTGCATCGCCGCGAGCGACGAGCCGACGACCACGGTCGCGGCCGCCGGCGAGCCGAGCGCCACGAGCTCGACCTCCTTCGTCGCGAGCGCGGTCGCCTGCAGCGGCAGGTAGGCGGCGCCGCCGAGGACGACCACCGCGGCGAAGAAGCCGTCCGGGTCGTAGCGGACGAGCCGCGTCCGGAGGCTGCCGAGGAACCAGATGTAGGCGAAGCCGGCCAGGGCGAAGAAGGCCTCGGCCGCGCGCAGGTGGTCGCCCGCGAGCGCGAAGGCGACGAGCGCGAGCCCCACGTAGGCGTAGCCGAGCGCCGGGAGATAGACGCGCATGGGGCCGCGACGGTACAACATTCGCAGTGACGCCGACGCTCGTGCGGTACGACGCCCCGGCCTTCGGCGTGGGCGAGCTCTGGCTCGCCGGCGACCGCGTCGTCTGGTCGGAGCTCCCCCGTCCAGACGGGAGACGTCCGGGGCCGGTCCCCGGCCAGGTCCCGGCGGCCGGCGTGCTGGCGGGGCGGCTGGAGGCGTTCTTCCGGGGCGAGGCGGACGACTTCGCGGACGTCGAGCTCGAGCTCGACGAGGGCTTCTACGGCGACTGCCAGCGCGCCCTGCGCGCCGTCCCGCGCGGCGAGGTCGTGACCTACGGGGAGCTGGCCGCGCTCGCCGGCCGGCCCGGCGCGGCGCGCGCCGCGGGCACGTTCTGCGCGCGCAACCGGCTCGCGCCCTTCGTGCCGTGCCACCGTGTCGTCGCCACGGACGGGATCGGCTCCTTCGGCTCGCTCGGGGTCGGCTACAAGCGCCGCCTGCTCGCGCTCGAGGGCGTGCGCCTCTGACGCGCGCTCCGGCGGTGTCGCTCGCGGAGGACCTGCGTGACGAGCTCGCCGCGATCGCGCCGCGGCGGCGCTGCTGCCGCCTCGCCGAGCTCTCGGCGCTCTTCCACGCCGCCGGAGTCTGGCACCTCCGGGGCCGCGGCGAGCTGGCCGTCCACCTCGACGTCGGGAGCGGCCACGCCGCGCGGCGGGCGTTCACGCTCCTGCGCGAGCTCGGCGTGCCGGCCGAGATCCGCACCTACCGCCGCCGCGCCTTCGACCGCGCGACCCGCTACCAGCTCCACGCCGCCGTCGACGCCCACGCGCGGGAGGTGCTGCGGGAGGCGGGCGTGCTCTCGGAGCGCGGGGCGCCGCTCGAGCGTCCGCCGAAGCGCGTGGTCGGGCGCTCCTGCTGCCGCGGCGCCTACCTCCGCGGCGCGCTCCTCGGCGCCGGCTCGCTCTCGGGCCCGCGCGCGCCCCACCTCGAGCTGCGCGCCGCCGGCCCGGCCGCCGCGCGCCTGCTCGCGGAGATCTCCGCCCGCGAGGGGATCGCGCTCCGGACGCTCGAGCGCCGCTCGCACGCCGTCGCGTACGCGAAGGGCGGCGAGGCGATCGCCGACCTGCTCGCCGTCGCCGGCGCGAGCGAGACCGCGCTCCGGCTCGACGAGCACGCCGTCGTCGCCGCGGCGCGCGCGCACGCGAACAGGCTCCGGAACGCGGACGAGGCGAACGTGAGGCGGACCGTGAGGGCGGCGCGGCGCCAGCTCCGGGCGATCGAGCGGCTCGACCTCGACGCGCTCCCCCGCGGGCTGCACGAGCTCGCCCTCCTCCGCCTGCGGAACCCTGCGCTCTCGCTCGCGGAGCTGGCCGCCGAGTGCCGGCCGCCGATCTCGAAGGCCTCCGCCCAGCGGCGCATGGCCGCCCTGGAGCGCCGCGCCCGGCGCTGAGGGGTCCAGGGCAGGCGGGCCGGAGGGGAAGCTCCGAGGACGATCTCCCCCTCCGTTGAACCACGCTCCGGACCGTTGGCGACGGACGGGGTCTGAATCCGTCGCCGGACGAGCATGGACCCGCCGCCCCTCAGTATCTCGCACCCGTTGGAGTACGTTCCAGGGGATTTGAAAGGCATAACTCCTCGGGTACGGTTCGGGCGGTGACCGCCTTCGACGAGCTCCGCCGCAGGCTCGCCGAGGTGAGCGACCTCGCGCGCGCGAGCGCGATCCTGTCCTGGGACCAGAAGACGATGATGCCGCCCCGGGGCGCCGCCGGCCGCGCCGAGTCGCTCGCGGCGCTCGAGCGCGTGATCCACGAGCGGTTCACGTCGCCCGAGATCGGCCGCCTCCTCGACGAGCTCGCCGGGTTCGAGCGCGAGCATCCGTACGACTCGTTCGAGGCGAGCCTCGTCCGTGTCGTGCGGCGCGACTGGGAGAAGGCGCGCAAGGTGCCGACCGACCTGCGCGCGGAGATCTCGCGCGCCGCGTCGCTTGCCGACGCGGTGTGGGTGCGCGCGCGGCGCGAGAACGACTTCGCGTCGTTCCTGCCGGCGCTCGAGCGCAACCTCGAGCTCCGCCGCCGCTACGTCGAGTGCTTCGACGGCGACTACGACGAGCCCTACGACGCGCTGCTCGACGACTACGAGCGCGACATGCGCACCGCGGAGGTGCGCGCGATCTTCGACTACCTCAAGGAGCACCAGGCGCCGATCGTGCGCTCCGTCGCGGACGCCGAGCCGCTCCCGCCCCCGCCGGCGCGCACGTTCCCGATCGAGCGGCAGAAGGAGCTGGAGCTCGAAGTCGTGCGGCGCTTCGGCTTCGACGACGCCGCCTGGCGCCTCGACCCGACCGTGCACCCCTTCGCGAGCGGCGCGGGCGCGCAGGACATCCGGATCACGACGCGCTACTTCGAGCACAACCTCGACGGGCTCTTCGCGACCATGCACGAGTGCGGGCACGGGCTGTACGAGCACCAGATCGACCCGCGGCTCGACCGCTCGCCGCTCTCGCGCGGCGCGTCGCTCGGCGTGCACGAGTCGCAGAGCCGCATGTGGGAGAACCTCGTCGGCCGCTCGCTGCCGTTCTGGCGCTTCTTCTTCCCGCGCGTGCGGGAGCTCTTCCCCGACGCGGTGCGCGGCTACGACGTCGAGCGCTGGTACCGCGAGGTGAACGCCGTCGAGCCGTCGCTGATCCGCGTCGAGGCGGACGAGGCGACGTACAACCTGCACATCATCCTGCGCTTCGAGCTCGAGCAGGACCTGCTCGCGGAGCGCTTCCCGCTCACGCAGCTGCCGGAGGAGTGGAACCGGCGCATGTGGGAGTACCTGCGCGTCGAGGTCCCCGACGACACTCGCGGCGTGCTGCAGGACGTGCACTGGTCGTCGGGATCGCTCGGGTACTTCCCGACCTACGCGCTCGGAAACCTGATCTCGGCGCAGCTGTGGGAGCGCGTCACGGCCGACCTGCCCGGCCTCGACGACGAGTTCGAGCGCGGCGAGTTCGGCTCGCTGCGCGAGTGGCTGCGAGAGCACCTCCACGCCCACGGCCGCAAGTTCACGCCGGCGGAGACGCTCGAGCGCGCCGCCGGCTCGGCGCGGATCGACCCGGAGCCCTACGTGCGCTACCTGCGCCGGAAGGTGTCCGGGATCTACGGCGTCGAGGTCGGCGCCCCGGCCGCGGGCCCGCCCGCGTAGAAGTCCGCGCCCGGGCGCGTAGGTTCCCGGCGGGGCGGCCGCGGGGATCCGACTAGAGTCAGGGACATGGCGAAGACACGGGTTGGGATCAACGGCTTCGGCCGCATCGGCCGCAACTTCTTCCGGGCGTCGCTCCGCCGCGACACGGACTTCGAGCTCGTCGCGTTCAACGACCTCGGCGACGTCGCGACGATGGCGCACCTGCTCAGGTACGACTCGCTCCTCGGGCCCCTCGAGGAGGAGGTGCGCGTCGAGGACGGCTCGCTGCACGTGGCCGGCCGGGAGCTGAAGGGCCTCGCCGAGCGCGACCCGGCGCAGCTGCCGTGGGCCGAGCTCGGCGTCGAGGTCGTGATCGAGTCGACCGGGCTGTTCACGAAGCGGCCCGACGCGCAGAAGCACCTCGACGCCGGCGCCAGGAAGGTGATCATCTCGGCCCCGGCCACCGATCCCGACCTCACCGTCGTGCTCGGCGTGAACGACGACGCGTACGACCCGTCGTCGCACCACATCATCTCGAACGCCTCCTGCACGACGAACTGCGTCGCGCCGCTCGCGAAGGTGCTGCACGACGCGTTCACGATCGAGCGCGGCTTCATGACGACCATCCACGCGTACACGAACGACCAGCAGATCCTCGACCTGCCGCACAGGGACCTGCGCAGGGCGCGCGCCGCGGCGGTCAACCTGATCCCCACCTCGACCGGCGCCGCGCGCGCCATCGGCCTCGTGCTGCCCGACCTGAAGGGGAAGCTCGACGGCGTGTCCGTGCGCGCGCCCGTCGCGACCGGCTCGATCACCGACCTGACGGTGCAGCTCGCGCGCGAGGCGACCGTCGACGAGATCAACGCCGCCTACGAGGCCGCGGCCTCGAGCGGGCCGCTCCAGCCGTACCTCAGGTACGCGACCGACCCGCTCGTCTCGACCGACATCAACGAGTCTCCCCACTCGTGCATCTTCGACAGCCTGCTCACGATGGCGAACGGCGCCACGGCGAAGGTGTTCGGCTGGTACGACAACGAGTGGGGCTACTCGTGCCGGCTCGTCGACCTCACGAACGCCGTCGCGAAGTCGCTCTGAGGGTCTCGGCGGCGTGAGGCTCCCGCGCTCCGTCCGCGAGGCCGACGTGGCGGGGCGGGTCGTGCTGGTCCGCGCCGACCTGAACGTGCCGCTCGAGGACGGTCGGGTCGCCGACGACGCCCGCATCCGCGCCTCGCTGCCGACGCTCGAGCTCCTGCTCGGGCGCGGCGCGCGCGAGGTGCGCGTCTGCTCCCACCTCGGCCGCCCGAAGACCGAGGAGGACCGGGCCCGCTACGCGATCGAGCCGGTGCGCGCCCGCCTCGCGGAGCTCCTGCCCGACGAGCGCGTGACGGTGCTCGAGAACACCCGCTTCGACCCGGGGGAGACGAAGAACGACGAGGGCTTCGCCCGCCGGCTCGCCGAGGGCTGCGACCTCTACGTCGACGACGCCTTCGGCTCGGCGCACCGGGCCCACGCCTCGACCGAGGCGGTCGCGCGCCTCCTGCCCGCGTACGCCGGCCTCCTGCTCCTCGCCGAGCTCGAGCACCTGGGCCGGCTCCTCGGCGAGGTCGAGCGCCCGTTCGTGATCGTCGCCGGCGGGGCGAAGGTGGAGGACAAGGTGGGCGTGCTCGAGCACCTCGGCGGACGCGCCGACCGGGTCCTGATCGGGGGCAAGATGGCCGAGGACGTCCGCGCGTCGAACCCGTTCTCGTTCGAGGCGCTCCTGCCGAGGGACGTCGTCGCGGCGGCCTCCTTCGACGCGGGCGCCGAGTCCCGCGTCGCCCCCTACGACGACCCGCCGGCCGGCTGGCTCGGCCTCGACATCGGTCCCGAGACGCGGGAGGAGTTCGCGGCCGAGATCGCCCGCGCCCGCACCGTCTTCTGGAACGGCCCGATGGGGGTCTTCGAGTGGCCGCGCTTCGCCGAGGGCACGTTCGCGGTCGCGCGCGCGGTCGCGGCCTGCGACGGGTTCACGGTCGTGGGCGGCGGCGACTCCGTCCGGGCGGTGCACGAGGCCGGCGTCGCCGACCGGATCTCGTGGATCTCGACCGGCGGGGGCGCCTCGCTGGAGCTGCTCGAGGGCAAGGACCTGCCCGGCGTCGCGGCGATCCCGGCGTCCTGACGTGTTCGTCGCCGGCAACTGGAAGATGTACAAGGGCCCGGGCGAGACCGCCGCCTTCTGCCGCGCGCTCCGCGAGGCCGACCTGGGCGGCGTCGAGGTCGCCGTGTGCCCGCCCTTCGTCTCGCTCGCCGAGGCGGTGCAGGCGCTCGCGGGCACGGAGATCGGCGTGTTCGCGCAGAACTGCCACTGGGAGGCGGAGGGCCCCTACACCGGCGAGATCTCCGCGCCGATGCTGCGCGAGCTCGGCGTCTACGGCACGGTGGTGGGCCACTCCGAGCGCCGGCAGCACTTCGGCGAGACCGACGAGGGCGTCGGGCGACGCGCGGCCGCGGCGCTCCGGCACGGCCTCCACGTGATCGCCTGCGTGGGCGAGACCGAGGCCGAGCGCGAGGCGGGCGAGACGGAGGCGGTGCTGCGCCGGCAGCTGTCGGCGCTCGAGCCCGACGAGAACCTCGTCGTCGCCTACGAGCCGGTCTGGGCGATCGGCACCGGCCGCACCGCGACGCCCGAGCTCGCGCAGGAGGCCCACGCGTTCGTCAAGTCGCTCCTCGACGTGCCCGTGCTCTACGGCGGCTCCGTGAAGCCGGAGAACGCGGCCGCGCTCGCGGCGCAGCCGGACGTCGACGGGGCCCTCGTCGGCGGGGCGTCCCTCGACGTGGAATCCTTCGCCGCGATTTGCCGGGCCGCGTCGACCTCGTAACGCTGGTCGTCCTCGACGGCTGGGGCTGCGCGCCGCCGGGCCCCGGCAACGCCGTCTCGCTGGCCTCGACGCCCGCGTTCGACCGCCTCTGGGCCGAGTGGCCGCACACGACGATCGAGGCGTCGGGCGAGGCCGCCGGGCTGCCGCCCGGCCAGATGGGCAACTCCGAGGTCGGGCACCTGACGATCGGCGCCGGCCGCCGGCTCTACCAGGACCTGATGCGCGTGAACCGGGCGATCGCGGACGGCTCGTTCTTCGAGAACCCCGTCCTGCGCGGGGTGTTCGAGCGCGGCCGGCGGGTGCACCTGCTCGGGCTCGTCTCCGAGGGCGGCGTCCACTCCCACGTCGACCACGTCCGGGCGCTGCTCGAGCTCGCGCCGGAGAAGACGTGGGTGCACGCGTTCACCGACGGGCGCGACGTCTCGCCGCACGCGGCCGTCCGCGACCTCGCGAGGCTGCCGTGCGACCGGATCGCGACGGTGGCCGGCCGCTACTACGCGATGGACCGCGACGGGCGCTGGGAGCGCACGCGGCGCGCGTTCGACGCGATCGTGCGCGGCGAGGGGCGTCGCGCGGCCGACCCGGTCGCCGCCGTCCGGGCGAGCTACGGCGAGGGCGTCACCGACGAGTTCGTCGAGCCGGTCGTGATCGAGGGGACGCCGCGCCTCGAGCCCGGCGACACCGCGCTCTTCTTCAACTTCCGTCCCGACCGCGGCCGCCAGCTCACGAGGCTCCTGCTCGACGCCGGCTTCGACCTGACGACGATGACCCGCTACTCCGACGAGCTCGACTGCCCGGCGGTGTTCGCCGAGCAGACGGTGACGGACACCGCGGCGGAGGTGCTCTCGCGGCTCGGGCTCCGGCAGCTGCACGTGGCCGAGACGGAGAAGTACGCGCACGTCACGTACTTCTTCAACGGCGGCGTGGAGGCCGAGTGGCCGGGGGAGACCAGGATCCTCGTCCCGAGCCCGCGCGACGTGCCGAGCTACGACCGCAAGCCGGAGATGTCGGCCGGCGAGGTCGCGGAGCGCTTCTGCGCCGAGGTCGGGAACGGCTACGCCTTCGCGGTCGTCAACTTCGCCAACCCGGACATGGTCGGCCACTCCGGGGTGATCCCGGCGGTCGTCCGGGCGGTCGAGGAGACCGACCGCTGCCTCGGCCTCGTCTCCGAGCGGGTGCTCGGCCTCGGCGGGGCGCTGCTCTTGACGGCCGACCACGGGAACGCCGAGCAGCTCCTCGAGGCCGACGGGGTCTCGCCGCACACGGCCCACACGACGAACCCGGTCCCGCTCGTCGTCACGGCGGCAGGAGAGCTCCTCCCCGGCGGCGAACTGGCGGACCTGATGCCGACGGCGCTGCACCTCCTGGGCATCGACCCGCCGCCGGCGATGACGGGGCGCGGTTTGCTCGTCCCTGATCCCTCCTTGTGACCCTCTTTACAAATTGGGAGGATACTGTGAGCTCGGATGGCGCTCCACCAGCCCGACCCCGACGTCCTCCGCCAGGCGCAGCGAGGCGACGAGCGGGCCTTCGCGCTGATCGTGCACGCCTACGAGACCCCGATCTTCAACTACGTCTACCGGATCGTCGGCGACCGGGCGCTCGCCGAGGACCTGACGCAGGACGTGTTCGTGCGCGTCTACCAGGCGCTGCCGCGCTTCTCGCTCCGCTGCAAGTTCACGACCTGGCTCTTCCAGGTGACGAAGAACCGCGTCCTCGACGAGCTGCGCGCCCGCGAGCGCCGGCCGCAGGGCACGGTCGCGCTCGAGGACGCCCCGCGGCTCGAGGTGGTCGACCCGCCCGTCGAGCGGGTCGAGGCGATCGAGGCCGTCTGGCGCGCCGTGCGCGAGCTCAACCCCGACCTGAAGATGGCGCTGCTCCTGCGCGACGTCGCCGGGCTCCCGTACAACGAGATCGCCGACTCGCTCGAGATCACGCTCTCGACGGTGAAGTGGCGGATCTTCAAGGCGCGCGAGGAGGTCCAGCTGGCGCTCGCGCGCGAGGGGATCGACCTCGGCACGGTCGCAGCCGGGACCGCCCGCTCCTACGGCGCCGCCGAGTAGCGCTCGAGCCAGGCGACGAGCGCGCGCGCCTGCGCCGCGGCGTCGTGGGCGCGCGCGACGGGGGCGACCCGGGGCGGGGGCGTGCGGCCCGAGGACGAGCCCGCGAGCAGCACGGCGGCGAGGGCGGCGGCCGCCGCCGCCGCGACCGCCGCCGCCGGGAGGACGACGAGCGGGGCGCGCCGCCGCGGCGGCCGCGCGACGACGGTGACGGCCGTCGCAGGCAGCGTCTCGCCGCGGAGCGCGGCCGCGAGCTCGGCCGCGGCCGGGCGCCGCCGCGGCTCCCGGGAGCGGCAGCGGGCGAGCAGGTGCTCGAGCTCCGACGGTCGCTCGGCGAGGAGCTCGTCGAGGACGACGGCGAGCGAGTAGACGTCGGAGGCGGGCCCGGTCTCGCGTCCCTCGGCCTGCTCCGGCGCGAGGTAGCGGAGCGTCCCGAGCACGGTGCCGGCCTGCGTCAGCCTCGTCTCCTCGGCGGCGTGCGCGATGCCGAAGTCGGCGAGCTTGACCTCCCCGTGCCGGCCGCGCAGCAGGTTCGCCGGCTTGAGGTCGCGGTGGACGACGCCGCGCCGGTGGGCGTAGGCGAGCGCGTCGGCCACCCCGGCGGCCTGCTCGAGCGTCAGGCGCCCGGCCTCGAGCGTGCCGCCCTCGACGAGCTCCAGCACGAGGCACGGGAGCCCGCCGAGCTCCGTGACCCCGTAGACCCGCACGATCCCCGGATGCTGGAGCGAGGCGGCGATGCGCGCCTCGCGCAGGAAGCGCCGCCGGAAGGCGTCGTCCCCGGCCAGGTGGGCGGCGAGCACCTTGAGCGCGACCGGGCGGCCGAGCTCGCGGTCGCGGGCGGCGTGGACGACCGCCATCCCGCCGCGACCGAGCTCGCGCTCGAGCTCGTACCTAGTCGTGCCCGCCGTGGCCGTGTCCATGGCCCTTCGCCCTCCCGTGGCCGTGCGCGTTCCCGTGCCCGTGGTCGCGGCCGCCCCGCCCGCCGGGCCCCTCGTCGCCCTCCTCCTCCGCCGGCGCCGCCGGCGCCGCGGGGGGCGGCGGGGCACAGGCGGGAGCGTCCGCCGCGAGCGCGGCCACGCCTGCGCGCAGGGGGGAGCGGAGCGGCGCGGGCACGCGCCCGGCCGCGACCAGCCGGCCGGCGAGCGCCCGGAGCTCGAGGATCTCCCGCCGCGCGGCGCAGCCGTCCGCCGGGACGTCGCGCTCGACCCGCCGGGCGAGCGCGACGAGTTCCGCGGCGTCGCGGCGGGCGAGCCGCGGCTCCGGCGGCCGCCCGGCGGAGCCGCCGCAGGCGGCGAGGAGGCTACTGGCCGAGAGCGAGGCGAGCAGCAAGCGCCTCCGGGAGGCCCCGCTCGCGAAGCTCCGCCTGGGTGCGCTCGACCGGGTAGGCGGCACGCCCGAAGGTTGCCCGCCCGGCGTCGAGGTCAATCAGGAGCCAGGAGGCCCGCGGGTCGCCCCCGCGGGGCTGGCCGACCGAGCCGGGGTTGAGGAGCCAGCGGCGCGCCGGGAGCTCGACCTCGGCGCCGGCGCCCGCGAGCCCCCCGGCGAGCGCGGCCCCGTCCCAGGAGAGCGCGAGCGCGACGTGGCTGTGGCCGACGAGGACGAGCGGCGCGCGCGTCGCCTCGAAGCTCACGTAGGCGGCGGCCTCGCTCAGGACGTAGTCCCAGACCGGGTCGAGCGGGCTCCCGTGGTAGAGCTCGACGCCGGGCCGCTCCGCGGCGGGCTCGAGCGAGGCGAGGAAGGCCCGCGAGGCGCCGTCGAGCTCGCCCTTCGTCCAGCGGACGGCCGCCGCGGCGTCGCCGTTGAAGTCGTCGAGCGGGAGCCGGCCCAGGGCGGCCAGGTCGTGGTTGCCGGCGAGGCAGAGGGCGGCGCGGTCCCGGAGCGCGGCGCAGCACTCGTTCGGCCGCGGCCCGTAGCCGACGGTGTCCCCGAGGCACCAGAGCTCGTCCACGCCGGCCGCGTCCACCTCCGACAGCGCCGCCGCGAGCGCGTGATAGTTCGCGTGGATGTCGGAGAGGACGGCGATGCGCATCGGGCTGCCCGCGGGCGTGGCGGGGTGGATCGTCGCAGCCGTCTTCCTCTGGCGCACGAGCGTCCCGTCGCTCTCGCTCTCGGGCTTCGACGCCGACCGCGACTTCTCGCCGGCGCTCCTCCGCCGCGCGCACGACTACGGCGACGGGGCGCGGCTCCTCTGGCTCCTCGGGACGCTCGCGGCCCTCGCCGCGCTCGGCGTGCTCGCCTGGCGCCTGCCGCGCTCGGCCCGCCGGCTCGGCCTCGGCCGGGTCTCGAGCGGGATCGTGGTCGGGATGGTCGTCGTCGCGACGCTCTGGCTCGTCGCCCTCCCGTTCTCGGTCGCGACGCTCTGGTGGCAGCACCACTACGGTCTCGGCCCGTTCGACGTCTGGGGCTGGCTCGCGGCGCAGCGGGCCCAGCTCGGCGCCTCGGCCCTCTTCGCGCTCGTCGAGGTCTCGCTCGTGATGGCCCTCGCGGTGCGCCTGCCGCGGGGCTGGTGGCTGCCCGGGGCGGCGGCCTTCGTCGGGCTGACCGCCCTGCTCGCCTTCGTCTCCGGCTGGCTCGGCGCGCTCGGCTCGCACCCGGTCCGCGACCCGGAGCTGCGCGCCGACGTCGCCCGGCTCGAGGCGGCCGAGGGAGTGCGCCCGCCGGTGCGCGTGCTCGAGGTGAGCGACTGGACCGACCTCCCGAACGCCTTCACCGCGGGCTACGGCCCCTCGACCCGGGTCGTCCTGTGGGACACGATCGTCGACGGCCGCTTCTCGCGCGGCGAGGTGGCGGTGGTGGTCGCGCACGAGCTCGGCCATGCGCGCAGCCGGCACATCCCGAAGGGGATCGCCTGGTACGCCCTCTTCGCGGTGCCGGCCGCGCTCGTCGTCGCGGCCGCGACCCGTCCGCGCGGCGGGCTCCGGGACCCCGCGAACGTGCCGCTCGCGGCGCTCGTCCTGACGGTGCTCGGGCTCGCGTGGACGCCGCTCCAGAACGCGGTCGTCCGCCGCTACGAGGCCGAGGCCGACTGGCGGGCGCTGCTCGCGACCGACGACCCGGCGGCGGCGCGGCGGCTCTTCGACCGCTTCGTGCCGACCACGCTCGAGGAGCCGAACCCGCCCGGATGGGACTACGCCTTCCTCCAGAACCACCCGACGATCGCGCAGCGCCTCGCCATGGTGGACGCGTTCCGCCGGCTGCGCGACCGGCCCTAGCGCTGCTGCTCGGGGGTCTCCGGGAGGTCCTTGATCCCCTTCACGGTCGAGTACTTCGACCAGCTGTCGTTGAGCGCGTCGATCAGCTCCTTCGTGAACTGCTGCGACATGTTCACGCGCGCGACGACCACGCCCGGGATCTCGCCCTCCTCGACCGAATGGTCGATGCGCGCGAACGTGAGCGTGAACTCGTAGTCGGTGAAGCTCACGTTGGCGAAGTTGGCGTAGGTGCCCGCGAGATGCTCGGTGTCGACCTGAAGGTTCAGCTTGCGCTGCTCATCGTGCATCGCGTCCCACGATACTAGAGCCGTGGAGCGCGACGACCTGCGCCGCATCCTGATCGCCCTCGCCGCCGTGGTCGTCGTGCTCGGCGCCGGCACCGCCGGGTTCGCGGTGCTCCTCGACGAGGCCTGGCACGACGCGCTCTACCGCGCCGCCGTCACCGCGACCCTCACCGGCCTCGACACCCGGCCGAGCGGCGTCGGCGCCGAGCTGCTGACGATCGTGCTCGCCCTCGCCGGCGTGGCTATCTTTGGCTACGTCGTCGCCGGGGCGCTCGAGGCGATCGCCTACGAGGTCGCGGGCGAGCAGCGGCGGACGAGGCGGCGGTTGCGCATGATCTCCGGGCTCGAAGACCACTTCATCATCTGCGGCTACGGCCGCGTCGGCCGGCGCGCCGCCGAGGAGTTCGCGGCGTCGGGCCAGCCGTTCGTGGTGCTCGACTTCAACCAGGAGGCGCTCGCGATCGCGAAGGAGCGGGGCGTCCTCTACCTCGACGGCCGGGGCTCCGAGGACGAGGACCTCGTGCGCGCGGGCGTCGACCGCGCCAAAGGGCTGATCGCCTCCGCCGACTCGGACGCCGAGAACCTCTACATCACGCTCTCGGCGCGGGCGCGCAGCCCCGAGCTGACGATCGTCGCGCGCGCCTCCGACGCCGAGGCGGAGCGGAAGCTGACGCTCGCCGGCGCCGACCGGGTCGTGCAGCCGTACTCGACGGCGGGCACCGAGATGGCGAAGCTCGCGCTCAAGCCCCAGGTGGCGGCGTTCCTCGAGCTCGTCTCCTCGCACGCCGGGCCCGACCTGCGCTTCGAGGAGATCGAGGTGCGCCCGGGCTGCCCGAAGGCGGGGCGCACGATCCGGGAGCTGGCGATCCGGCGCACGACGGGCGCCGTCGTGATCGCGCTCCGCAAGCCGGACGGCCGCTTCGAGATCACGCCCAACCCCGACGAGCCGGTCGACGTCGGCGACGTCGTGATCGCGATCGGCACGGAGCCCGAGCTGCAGGCGCTCGAGGACGTCTTCTCGTCGCAGGCCGTTGCCGGCTGACGCGCGCTACGCGCTCGACCGGCTCGCGGCGGCGCTCGGCGAGCTCGCGGGCGCGGACGTCGAGCTCGCGCGCCCGCCGGAGGGCCAGCGCGGCGACTACGCGACGAACGTCGCCCTGCGGCGGGCGAAGGCGGCCGGCCGGCCGCCGCGCGAGCTCGCCGCGGAGCTGGCCGAGCGCGCGGCCTCGCTCCCGGACGTGGTCGCGGCCGAGGTCGCCGGGCCCGGGTTCGTCAACCTCGAGCTCGCGGACGGCTTCTTCGCCGCCGCGCTCGCGGAGGTGGGGGAGGGCTACGGCGGCGGCTCCGCCGCACGGGCCGAGCGGGTGCAGGTCGAGCTGGTCTCCGCCAACCCGACCGGCCCGATCACGGTCGCCTCGGCGCGGAACGGCGCCTACGGCGACAGCGTCGCGCGCCTGCTCGAGTTCGCGGGCCACACGGTCGCCCGCGAGTACTACGTCAACGACGTGGGCGGGCAGATAGACCGCTTCCGCGCCTCCGTCGAGGCGGTCCGGCGGGGGGAGGAGGCGCCGGAGGACGGCTACCGCGGCGCCTACGTCGCCGAGCTCGCCGCGGAGGAGGGCGACCCCGTGCCGCGGATGCTGAAGCGGATCGAGGCGACGATGGAGCGCTTCCGGATCCACTTCGACTCCTGGGCCCGTCAGAGCGAGCTCGAGCGGGCGCTCCCCGGGCTGCTCGAGCGCCTCCCGACGTACGAGGAGGGCGGGGCGCTCTTCGTCCGCTCGACCGGGTACGGCGACGAGAAGGACAGGGTGGTCGTGCGCTCCCCCGAGCGGGGCGGCCTCCCGACCTACGAGGCCGCCGACATCGCCTACCTCCACGACAAGCTCGAGCGCGGGTTCGACCGGGCGATCTACGTCCTCGGCGCCGACCACCACGGCGTCGCCGGCTGGTACGGCGCGGTCGCGCGGATGCTCGGCTACGACCCGGCGCGCGTCGAGGTGCTGCTCTACCAGCTCATGCACCTGACGAGGGGCGGCGAGCAGACGAAGATGTCGAAGCGGCGCGGCGACATCGTCTTCCTCGACGAGTTCCTCGACGAGATCGGCGTCGACGCCGCCCGCTGGTACCTGGTCAACCGCGGCCCCGACCAGACGATCGAGATCGACGTCGACCTGGCCGCCGAGCGGAGCCAGAAGAACCCGGTCTACTACGTCCAGTACGCGCACGCCCGCATCGCGGGGATCCTCCGCCAGGCGCCCGACCCGGGCGCGGCCGCCGGGGACGCGGGCGGCCTCTCGCCTGCGGGGCCGCTCGCCCCGGAGGAGCGCGACCTCGTGAAGCGCCTCGCCGAGTTCCCGGCGCTCGTGCGCGACGCGACCGCGAAGCGCGGGCCGCAGGCGATCCCGGCCTACGCGATCAAGGTCGCCGACGACTTCCACCGCTTCTACCACGAGTGCCGCGTGCTCGGCTCGGAGCAGGAGGCGTTCCGGCTCGCGCTCTGCCGCGCCACCCGCACCGTGGTCGGGCGCTGCCTGCAGCTGGTCGGGGTCGAGGCGCCCGAGCGAATGTAGAGTCTGCCGCCGTGCGTGTCGGGATGCTCACCGGCGGGGGCGACTGCCCGGGCCTGAACGCGGTCATCCGCGCCGTCTGCCGGCGCCTGTGGGAGCACGGGCACGAGACCTTCGCGGTCCGGAACGGGTGGCGGGGGATGGTGGACGGCGACCTCTCGCCGCTCGGCTTCGACGAGATCTCCGGGATCCTCCACGTCGGCGGCACCATCATCGGGACGTCGCGGACGAACCCGTTCAAGCTCGACGGCGGCGTCGACGGCGTCCGCAGCGCCTTCGAGCGGCTCGACGCGCTCGTCGCGATCGGGGGCGAGGACACGCTCGGAGTCGCCTCGAGGCTCCACGCCGAGCACGGCCTCCCCGTCGTCGGCGTGCCGAAGACGATCGACAACGACCTGAACGGCACCGACTACACCTTCGGGTTCGACACCGCCGTGCACGTCGCGACCGAGGCGGTCGACCGCTGCCACTCGACCGCCGAGTCGCACAACCGCATCCTGGTGGTCGAGACGATGGGCCGGCACGCCGGCTGGATCGCGCTCTTCAGCGGCCTCGCCGGCGGCGCCGACTACATCCTCATCCCCGAGCAGCCCGTCGACTTCGACGAGGTCGCGGCGGCCGTCGAGCGGCGGCGGAAGCGCGGCAAGAGCTTCTCCGTCCTGGTCGCGAGCGAGGGCTGCGAGCTCCCGGGCGTCGCCGACGAGGGCGAGGTCGACGACTTCGGCCACGTCCGGGTCGAGAACCGCGAGGTCGGCGACACGGTCGCGAAGGAGGTCGAGCGGCGGACCGGCATGCAGGCGCGGGCGACGGTGCTCGGCTACATCCAGCGCGGCGGCTCGCCGACCGCCCGCGACCGCATCCTCGGCCTCCGGTTCGGCCTGCGCGCCGCCGACCTCGTGCAGGAGGGGCGCTTCGGGCAGATGGCGGCCCTCCACGGCGACGACGTCGTCTCCGTGCCGCTCGAGGAGGCGACCGCCGAGCTCAAGCTCGTGCCCCAGTCCTGGTACGACACGGCGAAGACGTTCTTCGGCTAGCTGCGGCGGCCCCGGCCTCGCCCGCCGCCGCGCGACGACAGCCTGTCACCGGCCCGTCACCGCACGGTAGCCGCGGTCGCGCCGAGACTCGGGGCGGTGCGCGGGGATCGGCCCCGCGCGGGAATCCGAGGAGGCATTCATGGGGATCTCTCGTCGAGCCGTCGCGTACGCGCTCGGTCTCTTCGCCGCCGGCCTCGTCGCCGGAGGCAGCGCCCTCGCCGGCTTCGAGGACTGGGGCGCGGATCGTCAGACGCAGCTGCAGAACAGGTCGCAGGCGCTGTTCGGCGTCGGCCGGCCGCTGACGCAGTCGTCCACCGCCGACCTCGACGCCGCGCAGGCGGCGGCGAACCCGGCCGGACTGATCACCGTCGCGAAGGGGCTGAAGGTCCGGGTCGTCTCGGCCGGCAAGGCGGCGCCGAACATCGACCAGATGGTGCTCTGGCCGCAGCACGACCCGGAGTACCTGATCGGCTGCAACGAGGAGGGCTCGGCCGAGCCCGCGCTGCAGCGGATCAGCCTCGCGACGGGCGACGCGACGACGATCGCGAGCGGCATCGAGTCCTGCGACCCGGTGCGCGCGACGCCGTGGGGAACCGTCCTCTTCGGCGAGGAGAACGGCTCCGCGGGGGCGATGTACGAGCTGCTCGACCCGCTCGCCGTGACCGGAGCGACGATCGACGACGCCTCCGGGGTCAGCTCGAGCCCGAACATCCGCCGCGTGGACGCGCTCGGCTTCCTCTCCTTCGAGGGGGTCGCGATCCTCCCGAACGGCGTCACCTACTACGGCGACGAGCTGGCGGCCGGCAACGGAGCCCCCGGCGGCGCCTACTACAAGTTCGTGCCGTCGACCCCGTGGGCCGGCGGCGCGCCGATCACGAGCCTCGACCGGTCGCCGTACTCCTCCGGCACCGTCTACGGGCTGCGCGTCGGGCAGGGTGGCAACTTCGGCCAGGGCTTCTCCTACGGCACCGGCACGTGGCAGGCGCTCACCTCGACCCCGGGACGAGAGCTGCGTCCGCTGGCGGCGGGCGCGAAGCTCACCGGCTACTACCGGCCCGAGGACGTGGCGCTCGACGAGGCCGCGCTCGCAGCCGGCGAGGTCCGCTTCTGCGCCAACAACACCGGGCGCGACGGCGCCCGCTACTTCGGCGAGACCATCTGCGTCACCGACGGCACGGTCGCGGGCGCAACCTCGTCCGGGTCGGCTCCGCAGGTGCAGCTGCTCGTGCCGGGCTCGTCCGCGCTCAACATGCCGGACAACATCGCCTACCAGCCCGGGAGCGGCCACTGGATCGTCGAGGAAGACGGCAGCACCGGGGACTTCCCCGGCGGCGCGCGCAACGACGACATCTGGGACTGCCTCGACGACGGAGCCGACGACGACACGCTCGGCGACGGCTGCATCCGCGTCGCGACGCTCAACGACCTCGACGCCGAGAGCACCGGCGGCTTCTTCGACCCGAGCGGGACCCACTACTACGTCGGCATCCAGCACAACTCGAGCGGCCACGGCACCATCCTCGACATCACCGGCTGGGGGGCCGAGGGCCGGGACGGCTGACCTCACCGCGCCGAGCCCCGCCGCCGAGCCCGGCCCGGCGCCGTTCCCTCACGGAGAGCCGGGCCGGGCTCGAGAACGGCTACGATAGGGGCCTCGCGGGCGTAGCTCAGTTGGTAGAGCATCAGCTTCCCAAGCTGAGGGTCGTGGGTTCGAGCCCCATCGCCCGCTCTCGAGCCGGCTCCGCCGTCACGGCCGGTCCCGGGACGTCTTCTCCACGTCTCGGGCCCGGTCGAGGAGCTGCGAGAGAAGGTGCGTCGTGCGGCCCATGTAGACGCCCTTCGCGACGAAGTACACCCCGAGCCCGTGCGCGATCGTCTGGAGGTAGCTGTTCGGGTCCGCGGTCTGCGAGGCGAGCAGGTAGACGCCCGCCCCGATCGCGCCGAGGGCCGCGAGCGCGTCCCAGGCGCTCCCCGCGCTTCCGCCGCGGCCTTCGTCGTCCTTGCCCAAGGTGATCCCTCCCGGTCGAGGTGAGCCGAGCGCCTTCCGGCGTCACGCGGCAGTCGGGCGGCCGGCGGCGGCGTCTTACGCCGCACGGTCGGCGCGCGAGCCCGTCCCGTCCGTCGGAGTCGAGGGCCGCGCCCGCCCGGCGCGCCGGCCCTAGACGCAGAGCGGCCTCGGCACGGGCCGGCGCGGAGGCGAGGGCACCGGCAGCCTGGGCGCGCGGGCGAGCGGGGCGATCGACTTGCGGATCGAGAGCCGCTGCGCGCCGCGCACGACGACGCGCACGTCGACCGGCGAGGGGTCCTCGGGGCCGAACGTGCTCGTCTCGGTCGCGCGCGCGCCGGCCGACCACCGGTAGGCGAAGGTGACGGACGTCCTCTCGCCGCTCCGGCCGAGGGGCGCGAAGCGCGCGCCGCCGTCGTTGAAGACGTACGTCTCGCCGGTCCCGAGCGGGGAGGCGCTCGCCCGCGTCCTGCGCCAGCAGGGCGTCGTCGCCGCATACACCTCGCCCCCGGCCATCAGCACCCGGACCGTGCGCACGCCTCGGGCGCGGAGACGTGCGAGGTAGGCGACGATCCTGCCGCCGTTCAGGCGGGCGAGGATGGTCGCGGTGGCCGGGACGTACCCTGCGGGCGGGCGCGTGCCCCACCAGTAGTCGACGGACGTGCCCGGGCCCCGCCGCACGAAGAAGTAGCCGGTCTCGACGATCTTCACGCCGTCCAGCCGGGCGTACGCGTCCACCCGCTCCTTGAAGAACCGGATCGCGGACGTGTCGCCGGCCGGCGGCGTGACCGCGCCGGGCGCCGCCGCCGCGACGGCGCCGGCGGCGAGCGCCGCCGCGATCGCTCCGACCCCGCGGCCGCGGCATGAGGTGCCGGCGTGGATCGGCTCAGGCTAGCAACCGCCTCGGCGAGGGCTCCGCGCCGGAGACGCGGTAACGTCCCGGGCGCGATGACCCTGAGGGAGCGCGGCGAGGCTCTGCGGCGGGTGCCCGTGTTCGCCGGGGTCTCCGGGCGCGCGCTCGCGCAGGTCGCACGCGCGGCGACGGAGCTCGAGCTACCCGCCGGGCAGGTGCTGATCGAGGCCGGCGCGGCGGGAGCGGGGATGTTCGTCGTCCTCGAGGGGGTCGCGGTCGTCGAGACGAAGGGCCGCCGCCGCGTCGAGCTCGGGCCGGGCGAGTGCGTCGGCGAGCTCGCGCTCCTGACCGCCCAGGGCGTCCGCACCGCCCGCGTCCGCGCGAAGACGCCGCTCCGCTGCCTCGCGATCGCCCGGTCCGACTTCCGGCGCCTGCTCGTCGAGGAGCCGAGGCTCGCGCTCGCGCTGCTCGAGACCCTCGCGACGCGTCTCGCCGAGAGCGGCTGAGGCGACGCCTCCCGCCGCCGCAGCCGCTAGGCGAGGCCCCAGAGGGGGCGCGCCGTCGCCTCGGCGAGGAGCGGCGGCGACGCCGGCCCCGGAGACGGCAGCGCCTCCCGGAGCGCGGCCACGAGCTCCTGCGGCGAGACGGGCTTCTCGAGGAAGCGCCGGGCCCCGGCGGCGAGGACCCGCGACTCGGCGACGCTCCGGTCGCACGCGCTCAGCACCACGACCGGCACGGTCGCGAGCGATGCGATCGCGCGCATGCGCTCCAGCACGAGCGCGCCGTCGCCGCAGGGCATCCGGAAGTCGAGCACGATCGCGTCGGGCCGGTGCGCCCGGGCGACGTTCATGAGCACGAGCGTAGGGGCGCCGCCGCACCGGTTCTGTCCCCCATTCGTGTCCGCCGGCGTACGACCGCGGCCCCGAATAGCTCGCCCGTGACTATTGCCGACGCCCGCGCCCGCCGCTAGCGTTTCCGCGCCGGCCCGGGCGGCTTCAGCTGAACGCCCGGACCGCGCACGTGTCAGACACGACTCTCTGTCGCAACTCCTGATAGGAGGGGGAATGGCGAGCAAGCTCAAGATCAAGGTGAACGGTCTCGTGCACAGCGTGACCGCGAGCCTTGACACGCCGCTCCTGTACGTCCTGCACAACGAGCTGCACCTGCACGGGCCGCGCTTCGGCTGCGGTCTGGCGCAGTGCGGCGCCTGCTCGGTGCTCTTGGACGGGAAGGAGATCCGTTCCTGCGTCACTCCGGTGGCGGCTGTGAGCGGGAAGGCGATCACGACGCTGGAGGGGCTGCCGGCGTTGTGGGCGAAGGAGCGCGGGGCGGCGGCTTCGAGCCCGGCGCTGCATCCGTTGCAGCAGGCGTGGATCGACGTGCAGGTGCCGCACTGTGGCTATTGCCAGAACGGGATGATGATCCAGGCCGCGGACCTGCTCTCGACGACGAAGAACCCGACCGAGGACCAGATCCGCACCGCGATGAACGGCCACCTGTGCCGCTGCGGGACGTACCCGCGGATCCTGACCGCGATCAAGCAGGCGGCCGCGGTGATGGCGAAGGGAGGCAAGTAGCCATGACGGGCTTCCTGCACGAGAAGGAGTTCTCCCGCAAGTCCTTCCTGAAGGGGACCGGCGGCGTCGTCGTCGGAGCGAGCCTCGCGAGCGCGGGCCTCGCCGCGAAGGCGAACGCGGCGTTCGTCCCGTCCCCGTCGACGTACAACCCGCCGACCAACGCGGTCGACTCGTTCCTGTACGTCAACCCGGACAACACGATCAACCTGCTGACGAGCCAGGTCGAGATCGGCAACGGGACGCCGACCGGCTTCCTGATGATCGCCGCCGAGGAGCTCGACGTCGACTTCGGCCAGATGCGCTACGGCTCCTCGGTGTACGACAAGGACGGCGCGCTGATCGCCACGATCACCGACGGGTGGCGGGCGGTCAACACCGGCGGCCACGGCGGGAGCCAGGCGATCCAGAGCGTCGGCCAGCAGGTGCGCGCGGCCGCCGCGACGGCGAAGCAGCAGCTGCTCTCGCTCGCGTCGAAGCAGCTCGGCGTGCCGGTCTCGAGCCTGAGCGTGAGCAAGGGCGTCGTCTCGGGCGGCGGCAAGTCCGTCACCTACGCCGACCTCGTCGCCGCGAACGGCGGGAAGATCGGCGGGACGATGAGCCCGACGTCGCTCCAGCCGGGCGCCGGGATCTCGAAGCCGGTCGCGAACTACGCGATCGTCACGAAGGTGCGGCTCCCGCGCGAGGACATCCCCGCGAAGGTGTCGGGCCGGTACACCTACGTCCACAACATCCGGCTCCCCGGGATGCTGCACGCCCGCTGGGTGCGCCCGCGCGGGCAGGGGCCGTGGCTGACGGACGGCTTCGCGACGCCGCTCTCGGTGGACGAGCGCTCGATCGCCCACATCCCGAACGTCCGGGTCGTCCGCAGGAACAACTTCCTCGCGGTCGTCGGGCCGAAGGAGTACGACGTCATCCAGGCGGCCGAGCAGCTCAAGGTCAAGTGGGCCGACACGCCGATCATGCCGGGCCACGACAACGTCTGGAGCTACTACCGGGCGATGGACGCGAAGGGCCTCACGCCCGCCCGCATCACCGCGAACACGGGCGACGTGGAGAAGGCGTTCGCGGGCGCGGCCAAGGTCGTCTCGGCCTCGTTCGCCTACGCGTTCCAGGGTCACACCCCGATCGGCCCGGCCTGCGCGGTCGCCGACGTGCGGGCCGACCGCGCGACCGTCTACTGCAACACGCAGAACGTCCCGAACCTGACGACCGAGATGGCGCAGGTCCTCGGGCTCCCCGCCAACATGGTCCGGATCATCTGGCACGAGGGCTCGAGCACGTTCGGGAACGGCTACCACGCGTTCGACATCGCCGAGTCGGCCGCGCTCATCTCGCAGCTCGTCAAGGCGCCTGTCCGCCTCCAGCTCATGCGCTGGGACGAGCAGGGCTGGACGCGCTACGGCCAGGGCTACCTGACCGACATGAAGGCCGGCCTCGACTCGAAGGGCAACATGGTCGCCTACCAGGCGACCCAGATCAACCAGCCGAGCACGTCGCTCGCAGCCGCGCGCGTCCTGATCGGCGAGGTCCCCGGAACGCCCGGCGCGGCCGGGACGAACGGCGAGAACCTGGGCCCGTTCTACAAGGTCAGCGCGACGAACTACCGCACGATCGCGAAGACGGTGACCCAGCAGCTCGGCATGTTCCAGCAGGGGACTCTGCGGGCGCCCTCGGGCCCGCAGACCGTGTTCGCCTCCGAGCAGTTCATCGACATGCTCGCGAAGGAAGCGAACATGGACCCGTTCACGTTCCGTGCGCAGAACATGAAGGACGAGGAGTGGCGCTGGACGGCCGTGCTCAAGGCCGCGATCGACGCGTCGCCGTACAAGCCGCACGTCCCGGCCTCGCAGCTCGGGACGGGCGACGTGGTCGAGGGCTGGGGCCTGGCGATCGGCACCCACGGCGCCTCCCGCGCGGGGACCGTGGCCCACGTCGAGGTGAACAAGAAGACCGGCAAGGTCCGGGTCATCCACCTCTACGCGGGTCAGGACTCGGGCCTCGCCGTCAACCCGGGCCTGATCGAGAACCAGATGTCCGGGAACCTCGTCCAGGCGACGAGCAAGGTCCTGCACGAGGAGCTCCGCTTCGACAAGAAGCGGGTCACGAGCACGGACTGGATCAGCTACCCGATCCTCCGGTTCAAGGACGCTCCCGCGGTGACGACGGTCGTCGTCCAGCGGACCGACCAGAACCCGACCGGCTCGGGCGAGCCGCCGCTCGTCCCGGCGATCGCCGCGATCGCGAACGCGGTGTACGACGCGATCGGCGTCCGCATCTTCCAGGCGCCGATCACGCCCGCCCGCGTCCGCGGCGCCCTCGCGGGCGACAAGCCGGGCTTCTAGGCCGGCGACGAGTCGAACGGGGTCGGGCCCGGCAACGGGCCCGACCCCGTTCCGTAGACTCGGGCGGCGTGGACACGATCTCGCTCGCGCGCGGCTTCCCGTCTCCCGACCTGCTCCCGCTCGAGGAGCTCGCCGACTGCGCCGAGACGGTGGTCGCGCGCGAGGGCCGGACGATCCTCTCGTACGGCTCGGGCGCCGGCTACACGCCGCTGCGCGAGCTGATCGGCGAGTGGTTCGGCGTGCACCCCGGCCGCGTCGTGCTCACGAACGGGTCGCTGCAGGGCCTCTGGCTGCTCGCGCGCCGCGAGGTGCGGGGCCGCAACGTGATGGTCGAGTGGCCGACCTACGACCGGGCGCTGACCCTCCTGCTCGACGCGGGCGCGCAGCTCCTCGCGGCCGTGGTCGACTCCGACGGCGTCGATCCCGACAACGTCGGCGTCACGCTGATGGGGCAGATGACGCCGGCGTTCCTCTACACGATCCCGACCTTCCACAACCCGACCGGCACGGTCCTGCCGCTCGAGCGGCGCCGGGAGCTCCTGCGCGTCGCCGCGAGCCGGCAGATGCTCGTCGTCGAGGACGACCCGTACGGCCTCGTCCGCTTCGAGGGCGAGCCCCTCCCGGCGCTCTTCGACCTCTCGGGCAAGGAGACCGTCTACCTGTCGTCGTTCTCGAAGACGATCGCGCCGGGGGTGCGCGTCGGGTTCATGATCCTGCCCGAGCGGCTCGCCGACGAGGTGGCGACGGCCGCCGCCGACGCCTACATCACGCCGGTCCAGCTCGGTCAGGCGGTCGCGCACGAGTTCATCCGGCGCGGCAGCTTCGTCGAGAACCTGAAGCGGGTGAACGAGCAGCTCGGTCTCCGGCGCGACGCGATGCTCGCGGCGCTCGAGAAGCACTTCGCGGGCGCGCGCTGGTCGCGCCCCCAGGGCGGGTACTTCGTCTGGCTCGAGCTCCCCGTCCCGACCGACTCGCGCGAGGTGCTCGCGCGCGCCGAGGGCGTGACGGCCGTGGACGGGACCGCGTTCAGCGCGCCCGCGAACTTCCTGCGCCTCGCCTACAGCTACGCCGCGCCCGACGAGATCGAGGCCGGCGTCGAGCGGCTCGCGGCCGCGGTCTGACCCGCCTCCGCCGCCGCGAGCACGGCGCGGACGCGGCCCGGCGTCATCGGCGCCTGGCGGATCCGGACCCCCGTCGCGTCGAAGAAGGCGTTCGCGATCGCGGCCGCCACCGGCGCCTGGCACGGCTCGCCGGAGCCGGTGGGAGCGAGGTCGGGCCGCTGGACGACCGCGGTCCTCACCTCCGGGTGGTCGCGGAAGCGCATGATCGGGTAGGTCGACCAGTCGAGGCTCGTCACCCGGCGGGTGCCGAACACGACCTGCTCGTGCAGCGCGCGGCTCGCCCCCATCACGAGGTTGCCCTCGAGCTGGCTCGTGACGCCGTCGGGGTAGACGGTGAGCCCCGCGACCTGCGCGGCGTGCAGGCGGCGGGCCCGGATGCGGCCGGTGCGGCGGTCGACCTCGACCTCGGCGACGACGCCGACCTGCGAGCCGGCGAAGCCGCCGATCGCGATCCCGCGGCCGCGCACGACCGTGTCCCGCGAGAGCCGCGACGCCGCGACCCGCGGCTCCCAGCGCGCGAGGCGCGCCGCCGCGACGAGCGCGTCGCGCCACTGCCCGGACCCGTCGTTGACCTGCGCCGAGGTGACGTTCGCGAGCCGGAACGCGAACGGGTCGGCGCCGGCCGCGTGCGCGAGCTCGTCCACCATCTGCTCGCACGCGAAGCACGTCTGCGGCGTGAGCGGGCCGCGAAGCGCCGAGGTCTTGAAGTAGGTGTCCCAGAGCGGGAGGGACTTCGCGCTCACGCGCCGGTTCGGGATGTCGTACTGCGTGCCGGCGTTCGCGATCGCGGCGCTCCCGAGCCCGGGCGGCTGGAGCGGAAGGCCCGCGTGCTGGAGCGTCGCGACGCCCGTCATCGCCATCTCCGGGATCCCGAAGACCGTGTAGTCGAGCGCGGCGAGCCGCCCCTCGGCGTCGACCGCGCCGCGGACGTCGGCCAGGACCGCCGGGCTGTAGTTGTCCCACCCGTGCTCGTCCCAGCGCATGAGCTGGAGCCGGACGGGCGCGCCCGCGAGCTGGGACATGAGCGCCGCGGCCTCGCCCGCGTCGAAGCGCGCCGGCGCGTTCCCGAAGCAGCTCGCGCCCTCCCAGTACTCGACCCGGATCCGCTCGGGGGCGAGGCCGAGCAGCTCGGCGAGGCTCGCCCGCATCCGGTAGGCGTCCTGGGTGTTCGCGAGCACGACCGCGCGGTCGGCGGTCACGTCCGCGAGCGCGCAGCTCGGCCCGATCGGGACGTGGGCCTGGTAGTCGAAGGAGTAGCTCGCGGCCAGCGAGACCGGCGCCGCCGCGAGCGCCGCGTCGACGTCGCCGACGTCCTGCTGCCGGCGCGCCGGCGCGAGGCCGGCCGCGTCGAAGGCGCGCATCTGGCCCCAGAGGCCGCCGTTCCCCGAGATGCGCGGCGGCTCGGCGTACACGACGGCGAGGCGCTGCGCCGCCTCGATCGCGTCGACCTCGCGCGTCGCGACGACGCCGAGGAAGTCGCCGCGGCGGACGACGCGGGCGTCGCCGAGGCCGCGGATCGGGCGCTCGTCGACCGAGAGGATCCCCGTCGCCGTGCCGGCGCCGTAGGCGCCCTGGCCGCGCGGGCGGACGACGCGCCCGTGCAGCATCCCGGGCAGGCGCAGCGAGTGGACGTACGGGTACGTCCCGGCGACCTTCGCCGGGAGGTCGACGCGCGGCACGCCGCCGCGGCCGACGAGCCGGTACGCGGAGACCGGCTTCGCAGGTCCCGCCCCGGGCGCCACGGCGGGAGCGGCCATCGCGACGCCGAGGACGCGGCCGCCCACGAGCTCGCCGTACCCGACGGAGCGTCCGCCGCCGGAGACGAGGCCGTCGCGGACCGCGAGCGCCGAGACCGGCACGCCGAGGACGGCGGCGGCGCGCTCGAGGAGCGCCTCGCGCGCGGTCGCGGTGGCGCTCCGCAGCCGGGCGCCGGCCAGCGCGATCGAGCTGCTCCCGAGCGTCCCGCCGGTGGCGGGGGTGACGTCGGTCACGTGGCGGACGAAGCGCAGGCGGTCGAGCGGGAGCTCGAGCTCCTCGGCGGCCACGAGCAGCAGGCCCGTCGTCGTCCCCTGCCCGAGCTCGACCCGGCCGGTGGCGATCGAGGCGGTGCCGTCGGCGTGGACGGCGACGAACGAGTCGACCGACGAGAGGTCCGGGGGGCCGGGCGCCGCGCGCGCCGCCGCGGAGCGTCCGCCCGCGAGCGCGAAGCCGACCACGAGCGCGCCGCCGCCCGTGAGGAAGGCCCGGCGGGAGCGCTCCGCCATCAGCCGACGACGATGAAGTAGTGCCTCGCGCCGCCCGGCGAGTAGAAGTACCACTGGCCGGGCCGCAGGGTGAGCGTGAGGTTGTGCGCGCCGACGAAGCGCACCCCCGTCACGGCGACCGGCGCGCGGCGGAGCTGCTGCACGGTGAAGCCGGCCCGTCCCGACTCGTCGTCGACGGAGAACGTGTAGCGGCCCGACTTCAGCCGCGAGACCGCCCTCCCCGCCCGGACGAGCGTGAGCTTCCCGGCCTTGCTCACGATCGCGTCGAGCGCGCCGCGGAACGGGACGATCTCCGAGCCGACGATGTCCTTCGAGGGCGTGCCGGCGGTCGTGCCGCCGCTCGACGGCGTGATCGGCGCGGGCCCGCCGACCGAGGCGGTCGACGTCACGAAGGTGAAGACGACGCCCGGCTGCTCGTCGTTGCGCCAGGTGTAGGTCGAGCTGGGGAGCAGGTTCACGCGGTGCGTCGCCGAGGGCGCCTCGCCGAAGAACAGGTCCTCGGCGAGGTCGACGCCGGGCCCCTGGAGGTGGAAGGCCGGGCCCTCGACCCCGACGGAGTCCTCGAAGTGGATGGTGTAGCTCCCTGCCGGGATCACGGTCGGCGCGCCGCTCGTCGTCCCCACCGGCGCGCCGCTCGCCTGCGCGAAGACGATCGTGTGGTTCGCCTGGAAGGTGACGTAGAGGTCGCCGTCGGCGTGCGCCGCCGGCGCGCAGAGCGCGAGCGCCGCGGCCGGCGCGCCGAGCAGGACGAGCCGCCATCGCGTGGACAACGGGACGGCACCTCCGGGGATCGACGACGGGACGCGGCGATCCTACACCCGCCCTTCGCGGGCGCGGAAGGGCCGGCCCGCCTCCTTGAGTCCGGCAGGCGGCACGGCTAGACTCAGCCCGTCCCGACCCGAGGACGAGACCCTCGATGGCCGCTCGCTCACGACGCTCCCCGACGGTCGCCGCGACGCTCGCGTCGGCGCTCGCGCTCGTCCCGGCGGCGGCCGCGCGGCCGCTCGACGATCCCGGCCACCCGACGTTCCCGACGCTCTACGTCGTCTACGCCATGAACTGCACGTTCTCGATCGTCGACGACGCCGGCCGCAAGGTCAGCTCGATCGCGCCGGGCACCTACCAGATCGAGGTGAGCACCCCGATCATGTTCAAGCTCGTCGTCCCGGGCGGCCCCGGCGTCGACCACCTCGCCGACAACGACTTCACGGGGTGCCGCGGGTGGGTGCAGTTCCAGCTCACGGGCCCCGGCGTGAACCTCTTCACGACCCTCGACTCGGGCTGCGACGCCTTCTACCTCCTTCCGGCGACGACGTTCCAGCCGGGCGCGACCTACACCGCGCAGGACCTGAACCAGCCCGCGCTGACGCGGACGGCGATCACGACGCTGACGTCGGGCGCGCCGCCCGTCCCCGTCAGCCCGTACGGGCCGACGTCGGGGAAGGGGCAGCTCTCCACCGACATCGTCGGCTCGGCGATCGGCGACGAGGTCCGCGCCACCCTCAGCGGGACGCTGAGCGCGAAGGGCAAGGCGACCCTGACGAGCAGGGGGAAGCCGGTCTCGATCCTGAAGGCCGGCCGCTACAAGTTCTCGGTGAAGGACGCGAGCGCGAAGCGCGGCTTCACGATCCAGGCGCTCGACGGCAAGCCGATCCGGATCACCGAAGACGCCTTCGTGGGCCGGCACGCGCGCACCGTCAAGCTCACGCCGGGGCGCTGGACGTACTCGTCCGGGGCCGGCGTCGCGGTCAACTTCCTCGTCACCCGCTGACGTTCGGACGCGTGCCGCGGCGGCCGCCCGTACGGGTACCTTGACGGTCTCCGGCACGTCAGGTTCGATAGCGGGAGGGGTTGGGAGCGCGGTGAGGATCGACACGGAGCTGGTGCGACGGGCGGTTCCGCGTGCGGTGCGCACGCACCCGTTCCTCAGCGTGCTCGTCGCGGCGGCGCTGCTCGGCGGCGGGCTGCGCTACGTGCCGGCCGGCGCCGCGGCCGTGACCGGCTCCGAGGGGTCCGGCCAGGGCGCCTCGACCGCCTGCGCCGCCTCATGACGGCCGGCGCCGCCACCGGCGGGCAGGAGGCGCTCGAGGCCCGCCTCGGGGAGCGCGCGGGGCGCTGGGCGCGCTCGGCGGTCGTCTACGGCGTCGTCGTCGCCGCGCTCGCGGTGGTCGTCGGCGAATGGCTCGACGTCTCGCCTCCGGCCGCCTACGGCCTCTGCTCGGCGTGCCACGGCCGCGACCTCGCCGACTGGGTCGTCAACCACACCGAGGGGAAGCGCCTGTTCGTCACCGCGGCCGGGGCCGGCTGGCCGCTCCTGACCGTGCTCGGCCTCGTCGCCGGCTCGTTCGCCGCGGCGAGGAGGAACGGCGAGTTCGGCACGGTCGACATCGGCGGCAACGTGCGCCAGTTCCTCTACGGCGCGACCGTCATGTGCGCCGCCCTCTTCGTGGGCGGCTGCCCGACGCGGATCATCATCCGGACCGGCTACGGCGACCTCGCCGGCGCGCTCGCGCTCGCCGGCGTGGCGGCCGGGATCGTCGCCGCCACGCTCACCCTCCGCTGGGCGGCGCGCCGGTGATCGTCTCGCTCTCCTCGCTCGCGCTCGGCCTCGTCGTCGGCTACCTGGGCCAGCGGTCGCGCATGTGCTCGATCGGCGGGCTCCGCGACTTCGTGCTCGTCCGCGACACCGGGCTCCTCCGGGGCGCCGGCGCGCTGCTCGCGACGTCGTGGGTCGCGTTCGCCGTCGCCCGCCTGATCCACCACTCGGGCGGGGGTCACGGGCTGATCGCGTCCGGGACGACGCCGTCGGGCCTCGGCGCCGTGGCCGCGATCGTCGTCGGAGCGGTCGTGCTCGGCTTCGCGGCGACGCTCTCGGGCGCCTGCCCGCTGCGACAGCACGTGCTCGCCGGCCAGGGCCGGGTCGGCGCGTGGTCGTTCCTCGCCGGCTTCTACCTCGCGGCGATCGTCTACACGAGCTGGATCCAGCCGTCGATCGGGTCGTGGGTGCTGTAGTGACGGACATCTACCTGGACAACGCCGCCACCTCGTGGCCGAAGCCGCCGTCCGTGCTCGCGGCGATCGAGGACTTCCTCGTGCACGCCGGCGGCAACACCGGCCGGTCGGGCCACCGCCGCTCGATCGCCTCCTCCCGGGTCGTCAGCCTCGCCCGCGAGCGGCTCGCCGACCTGCTCGGCGCGGACTCGCCGGACGACCTCGCCTTCACGAAGAACGCGACCGAGGCCCTGAACCTCGCGCTCCTCGGCCTCGCCGACGGAGTCGAGCGCGTCGTGACGACGTCGCTCGAGCACAACTCGGTGATGCGGCCGCTGCGCGCGCTCGAGCAGCGCGGGCGGTGCACCGTCGAGGTCGTCCCCGCCGACGGCCACACCGGCGAGGTCGACCTCGACGCCTGGGCGGCGCGCCTGCGCGCGCCGGGCCGCTGCCTCGCCGTCGCCGTGCACGCCTCGAACGTCACGGGCGTCCTCCTCCCGGTCGAGGCGATGGCCGCCGCCGCGGCCGCGGCCGGCGTGCCGTTCGTCGTCGACGCTTCCCAGAGCGCCGGGCACGTCCCGCTCGACCTCGCGAAGCTCGGCGCGTCCGCGGTCGCGATGCCCGGCCACAAGGGCCTGCTCGGGCCCACCGGCACCGGGCTCCTCTACGTCGCGCCCGGCGTCGAGGTCGAGCCGCTCATGCGCGGCGGCACCGGCAGCAGGTCGGAGTCGGAGCACCAGCCCGACTTCCCGCCCGACCGCTTCGAGAGCGGCACGCTGAACGGGATGGGGATCGCCGGGCTCGGCGCGGCGGCGGCCTACCTCGCCGACCTCGGGGTCGAGCGCGTCCGCGCGCGGCTCGCGGCGCTGACGAGGCGGTTCCGCGCCGCGCTCGAGCGGGCCGACGGCGTCACGCTGCACGGGCCCGCGGACGCGGACCGGAACGTCGGCATCGTCTCGCTCGTCGTCGCCGGCGTTCCGTGCGCCACCGTCGCCCGCCTGCTCGACGACGAGTGGGGCGTGATGACGCGCGCGGGCCTCCACTGCTCGCCGGCGGCCCACCGGAGCCTCGGCACGGCCCCGGAGGGGACGGTCCGCTTCTCCTGGAGCCACGAGACCACCGAGCGGGAGGTCGACGCCGCGGCCGAGGCCGTGCGCGCGATCGCGGCGGGAGCCCGCACCCCCGGCGCCGTGGAGACAGCGGCTTGAGGTGGGGCGGGGTCGTCTCGTTCTTCGCCTCGGAGCACGCCATGCGGTCGGAGCGGGCGCTCCTGCGTGCGGGCCTGCAGGCGCGGCTCGTCCCCGGGCCGCGCGAGATCAGCCCGAACTGCGGCGTCGCGGTCGCGTTCGTGTGGGAGCAGGAGCGCGAGGTCACCCGGGCGCTCGAGCAGTCGAAGATCCGCTTCGAGGCGATTCACCGGTACGAGCTCGACGACGGGCTCCGCACGGCGGAGGCGCGAGCGTGAGTCGAATCGCGCGCAGGGGCGCCCTCCCGGCCGTCCTCGTCGCCGCCTTCGCCGCCGCCTTCTTCGGGCTCGGGGCGGTCTCGCGCTCGACGCCGACGGCGGCCGGCATCACGCAGGCGGCGCAGGTGCCGTACGCGCCCTGGTACTGGACGATGGTCGTCTCGCCCCGCGACCCGGACGTGCTCGTGCTCGGCACGAACAGCGGCGTCTTCCGCTCGTCCGACGGCGCGCAGACGTGGCGGCCGTCCGGGCTCGCGAACGTCAACGTCACGAGCCTCGTACAGGCGGGGTCGACGATGTTCGCGGGCGGGGTCCGGGGCCCGAACCCGATCGTGCGGAAGGGGGCCGGCAGGACGGCGCCCGACGGCCCCGCGGTGCTGGCCGCGAGCACCGACGAGGGGAAGACGTGGCGGACGCTCCGCCCGCGCGGGCTTCCGAACCGGACGGTGCAGGCGCTCGCCGTCGACCCCGCCGGCGGCTCGGCGCTCTACGCGCTCCTGAACGACGGCGGCCTCTACCGCTCGACCGACGGCGCGCGCTCGTTCCGGACGGTCTCGCCGAAGATCGGCGCGCCGCCGTGGGCGCTCGCGATCGCCGACGGCGGGCGCTTCGTCGCGGGCGACATGGACCGCGGCGGCTTCACGAGCGCGGACGGGCGGGCCTGGCGGCGGACCCCCTTCACGGACTCGCGGGGCGGCCGGATGGTGATGGAGTACTCGGTCGACCCGGCCGACCTCACGCGCGTCGTGATGTCGAGCGTCGGCATCGAGCTGTCGACCGACGCCGGCCGGACGTGGCGGCTCGCGTTGCGCTCGAAGGTGATGTTCGGGCCCGTCGCCTGGGCGCCCGGGAGCCCCGGCGTCGCCTACGCGGTCGGCTTCGACCGCTCGTTCTGGCGCAGCGACGACCGGGGGGAGACGTGGCGGCAGATCTCGTGAGCGGCGGTGCCCGTCCTTGTCGAGGCCCGGGGAGGAGTGTAGATTGCGCCCCGTCCCGCGAGCGAGGAACGGACGTGAGACGATGAGGCTTCGAGCTGTCGGCCCGCGTTGGGCCGCGATCGCGCTGGTGGCCGGGCTGGGCGTCGCGACGACCGTCGCGAGCGGCGCTCCGACCGCGCTCGTCGCCGTCAACACGGTCCAGAACGCCGCGCTCGGGAAGATCCTCGTGAGCGCGAAGGGACGCACGCTCTACCACCCCTCGTCCGAGCGCAGGAACGCGGTCAGGTGCACGGGCGCCTGCGCGGTCACGTGGCCGCCGCTCGTCGTCGGCGCCGGCGCGAAGCCGATCGCCGGGCCGGGCGTGAAGGCCTCGCTGCTCGGGACGGTGAAGCGCCCCGACGGCAAGCTCCAGGTCACCTACGCCGGCCTCGCGCTCTACCTGTACTCGGGGGACAGGAAGGCCGGCGACGTGAAGGGCCAGGGCTCGGGCGGCGCCTGGCATGCGGTCGCTCCCTCCGGGGCCGTCGTGACGAAGGCCGTGACGAGCGCCCCGGGGTCGGCCGGCGGAGCGACGTCGGGCGGGGGCTCGAGCTCCGGCGCGGGCTCGAGCTCGGGGTCCGGGTCGACGCCGGGCTCGGGCTCGACCGGCGGCGGCTCGGCCGGGGGCGGGTCGACCGGGGGGACGACGACCGACTGCGCCCAGAACCCCGGCGGCTACGGCTGCATGTAAGCCCCCGCGGGCCGCTCGCTCAAGATCCGCTGAGGTCGCGCCGGGTCCGGCCGGCCGAAGGCGCATGGTTGCGCGGTTCGCGGGAACCGCCGATCCTCAAGAAGTCTTTCGTCTCAGGGAGACGAATCTCGCGCGACCTAGCATCGGAGCCCGTCCAAAGCTCCGGAGTTCCGGAGCTTCCTCGCGGAACGTGGAGGAGTCCATGGCGAGCAAGCTGAGGCTCAAGGTGAACGGCCTTGTTCATTCGGTGACGGCGTCGCTCGACACGCCGCTTTTGTACGTCCTGCACAACGAGCTGCACCTGCACGGGCCGCGCTTCGGCTGCGGCCTCGCCCAGTGCGGCGCCTGCTCGGTGCTCTTGGACGGGAAGGAGATCCGGAGCTGCGTGACCCCGGTGGCGGCGGTCTCCGGCAAGAGCATCACGACGCTGGAGGGGCTGCCGGCGCTGTGGGCGAAGGAGCGCGGGGTCACGGCCGCTTCGCCCGCGCTGCATCCGTTGCAGCAGGCGTGGATCGACGTGCAGGTGCCCCACTGCGGC